>ERZ778496.769-NODE-769-length-27551-cov-6.192573_pt1 | contig 27551 bp, 16 predicted proteins | sample MGYA00433099_ERZ778496 | MGnify/ENA primary metagenome ERZ778496 (study PRJEB29527, sample SAMN07138962) | mouse gut metagenome | material: feces | host: mouse | place: China:Nanjing | collected 2016-01-25 ...
CTTTTTTTTTTTATTTACAATGCCGTTAATGCGGTATGTTGTTTCCTCTGTGCCCATCTGTACTTCTTCCATATTCTGCGCTGCTTCATTCGCTATGCGTGTACCAACTTCCACAGATGAAACCGTTCTCTTAATTAATTCTGATGTCTGTCCTACTGCGCTTTGAGATGCTTCTGCAAGTTTCTTTACTTGCTCTGCCACAACTGCAAAACCTCTGCCCGCTTCACCTGCTCTTGCCGATTCAATAGAAGCATTCAGCGAAAGCATATCAATTTCATCTCCAATATCAGAGATTGCTGAAATAACTGCTATAATTTGTTCTGAGCATTCATTTATCTCCTGCATTGCACACTGTAATTCGCTCATTTTCTGGGCGCCAGATACCAATGTCGAACTTGCAAGATTAGAAATCTTCACCGCTTCTTCAGCTTCTTTTTCATTATATTCAATACTGTCGCTTAGATCAGTTAGCAAAATCATTAAATCAGATACCTGTGTTGCCTGTCCTGTACAAGCAACTGCTAAATCCTCTGCCGCTGCTGCAAGCTGCACAGATCCGCTGTCCACTTCATCTGCGACCTGTTTAATAGTCTTTACAGCACTGCGCATTTCCTCAATAATCTGAATTAAGGAGTCTTTAATCTGAACATACTCACCTACATAATTTTTGACAATTGATACATTGTAATTTCCCAGCCCCATTTGTTCCAACACAAGGGAAATTTCCTCAATAATCTCTGCAAGATTGTTTTTCATAAAGCCAATAGAAGCGACCATTTTTCCGACTTCGCTGTCATCTGCCACCAAATCCAGTTCCGTATGTAAATTACCATCAGCAAGGGAACTCATCTGTTCTGAAACTTTGATAATCGGTTCCAATAGTTCATTGCGCGAGAATCGAATTGTCCGCATACTCTCCATAACAAGCCAGACAAAACCAATCAGAAACGCCAATGCGCATACAATCTGGGCAGTTAAAAACATTATTTTGGAAGTTTCCAGACGCTTTTGTATCTTTTCGATAGTAATATCTGTCAACTCATTGATTTTCTGAATTGTACTGCGGTATTCGCTGCCAAATACAAATGTAATTGCAGACTCCGTATCCCCTTGGGCAACCGCTGCCATTGCATCCTGCTCCAAAGGTACCAGACCATTAGAAAGAGCGGCAATTTCATTCATAGAATCCCATTCATCCTTGCGAATATTGTTTGCCTCTAATCCAGCCCATGCAATATCCCTGTTTTTATCCGTTTCCAATTCCTTCATATATGCATCATAATATACTTTATCTCCTGTTACGGCATAAGACTGCACTGCAGTAGTCAGTGCTTTGGAGCCTAATCGGTATTGATTAAGAAACATACTGCTTTCCAACTCATCATGTGCAGCATTTACATAGCCGACACTAACAATAAAAAGTAATACCAGTAATACAACGCCCAAAATTAACGAAATATTTGTCTGTCGTACAATTTTCATCAAGCGCCCTACTTGACTATTCTTCCCCAACGGTTCCCCTGTTGCTCTGTCATTTGATCTTTCCATATCTACAACCTGCGCCTTTCATTGACATTGTACGCTATTGTTCTAATAAAATGTCTTGTGCAATCCGCCTTTACAATATCGCTCCAATGTAGTTTTTTTGGTGAATATATACTATTATTATACTTGAATACTTACATAGGGTCAATAAAATATTGGGATTCTTGCCAAAAACATAATTTCTATTATTTATTGTGCTATAATATCTGGTGTTGCTGCTGTTTCTTTATCCTTTCCGAGAACCTCCACGACAAGCTTATGCGGCAGACATACAATAACTTCGTGCTGTTTCGATATCGGATGGTGTTGTATGCAGTATTTATCAGGGCAATCCGCTTCCGCCATATAAGCGCTTCCGTCTGCTATTACAAGCTGGTTGCTTCCCTGCTGTCCCACAATCGCAATCACTTGATTTTGCGATAGAGCATACTCCCCAAAAATTTCTCCGTCAATGGTAATACGAACTCTTATTCCCGTTGTGCGCTGCTGTAGCCATAACCCAAACGACAATACCACTGCAACTGTAATCCCTGCCAAAATCAACACTTTATCTTTTTTCCGAAATAGCGCCTGCGCCATATTCGTTCAATCACTTCCTTTTGTTCTTGTAAATATTATTATGTCTGCCGCTTTGCAAACCACCGTTTCATGCAATCTATTAGTACATCAATATCCAAAGGTTTTGTCTGATGTTCGTTCATGCCTGCTTTTTTTGTCGCTATCATATCATCTGTAAAAGCATTTGCAGTCATTGCGATAATTGGGATTTCCTTGGCATCTTTGCGATCAAGCGCTCGGATTGCCTCTGTTGCCTCAAGACCATTCATTCTTGGCATTTGAATATCCATAAATATTAAGTCATAATACCATTCTTCTTTCTGTGAAAAGCATTCCACTGCTTCTAAACCATCTACAGCAGTATCCACAATTACGCCAGAACTTCCGATCACCTCCTGCGCAATCTCCCGATTTAAGTCGTTGTCCTCAACCAAAAGAACCCGCTTATCTTGGAAATTCTGCTCCGATAAATCGTCTGTTCCCAACACTTCCTCCTTCGTATTCTCTCCAATAATTTTCTTTATCAAGTACATTAAGCGTGACTTAAATAATGGTTTCGATATAAAACCGTCCACGCCTGCTTCGCGCACTTTCTGTTCTACATCACTCCAATCATGCGCAGACAACATAATAATTTTGACTTTAGAACCTGTCACTTCGTGAATTGCTTTCGCTGTTTCTATCCCATCCATATCAGGCATTTTCCAGTCTAATATCACTGCGAAGAAATCGTCACCTTTTTCATGTCTTAGACGTATCTGTTCAATAGCATCTCTACCGTTTAAAACATATTCGCTTTTCATATTCATATCTGTTAAAATCGTGCGAACTGCTTCACAGGCATATGGGTCGTCATCTACCACCAGAACCGACACCCCCGCAAATTGTTCTATGCCAGTCATTACGGTATTCTGCTGCTTTAAAAATACTGTTACAGTAAATTTAGAACCGACACCCTCCTTACTTTCCACTGTGATATTGCCATTCATCTTCTGAATAATGTTTAGCACAATTGTCATGCCAAGCCCTGTACCTTCAATTTTGCTGACACGGGAATCTTCAGCACGACTGAACGGTTCAAATATCTTTCGCTGAAACTCCTCACTCATTCCAATGCCATTATCACTAAAAACGAACTCATAACAACCATATCCAAAAATCTGGGACGGTTTCTCCGTAATATCAAAATCAAGTTTTCCGCCTGCCGGCGTATACTTCACGGCATTTCCCAAAATATTAATAAATACCTGCTGCAGCCTAAGCACATCACCGATAACGTCTTCATGTTCTACATTAAAAAGATGTAGATTCAGTTCATGCTGTTTTGTCTGCACTGATGGCCGAATCATAGTAACAACATTCTGTATTAAATCGGATAAGTTAAATTCTTCCTCCGCCAAATCAATATTACCAGATTCAATTTTGCTCATATCCAAAACTTCATTGATTAATGCCAGCAGATGTTTGCTCGACACGGTAATTTTCCCCAGACAATCCGCTACACGTTCTTTTTCATCAATATGTGCTTTTGCCAAATTAGTCATTCCCACAATTGCATTCATCGGTGTCCGAATATCATGGCTCATTTTTGACAAAAACTCACTTTTAGAAGCATTTGCATAAATAGCAGATTCATATGCTTCTTTTAAAATCTTATGGTTTCGCTCCTCTTTTTCTTTGCTCTCCGACACATCCTGTGCCAAATAAAGCGCTTTACTGGGTTTTCCTTGTTTCGTTTCCGACAAAATCACAGTTGCACGAATCCAGCCATTTGGATGCATTTCACCGTTTTCATATATAACACGGCGGTATTCCAGTGCAAATAACGGATGTTCTCGATTTAATTGCTTGATAAAATTCTTGCAGTCCATTTTTTCAAGATATTCCTGTTGATCATCCGGATGCACAAAATGTTCTGCATATACTTGAAATCCTTTCGTACAACTCTCATACGGAACCGTCGCATCAACCGTTTCATTTCTCTGTGTTACTTTACGGAAAATATCTCTCTCCAAATCCAAATAATACGAAGCAAAAAACAGACTGCTCATACTGCTGATAATATTTTTTCGTTCTCGCTGTTCTTTGGTGTCTGCCGCTTCCCGAAGTTTTGCCGCTGTAATATCTCTTCCAAGGATATTTACAATAATATTTTTTTCTTGCCTTATAAAAAACAAATGTTCTTCAAGCCATCGCACGGCGGGTTCCCTCGAACGGTACTGACACGTGACTTCTGCAAAATCTTCAATGGTTTCTGCCCTTTTTCGAAGACTTGACAGCGAAAGCATATTTAAAAACTGTTCCACATCATCTTCATGTACAACTTCCTCAGCCGCCTTATGCACATAATAATCATAATCTCCCGATTTCACACGCCCGAAACCGTCTACCCCATTCAGCACGATCCGTTCACACATTCCCGTATCAAGGTACACAGAATTCATAATACTATAAGTTGATTTAATAATCGTTGCAATACGCTTATCACTTTGATGCTGTTTAATCTCTTTGCGGGTACGTTTATCCACATCTTGGAGTGCCAGCACTACATATTGCCCTGCTTCTTTGTTTTCATAAAAGTGTGCCGTCACCAGTACATAACGGTATTTTCCATGAAACAGACGCTGGCAAAATACCTCTTTCTTGCGTTTCCCCTCCTGACACGATTTGCGCAATGCTTTAATAGTGAATGTATTCAAAAGTTCTTCTCTGTAGTCAAGATGAAACGTGGAATTGACAACCCGCTCCATAATTACATCCCACTCAGTATTTCCTTCATGCACTTCGCGTGCAATCTCCTTTGACATTCGAATGGGGTTAAACAGACCACTTGTCAGATTAATAACGTAGACGCCAAAATTCATTTCGCCCAGCGACTTGATAATCTCCTGATTATAGATGTTGATTTCCTCTAGTTCCAAACCCTTTCGATATGCATCATGCATGTCCTTCACATACAGCATAATAACTTCCTGTTTTGCAGAATAATTATAATCGCGAATTACTTCCATCATATGCCAGCGAAATCCCCGATCGGATTTATACCGATAGGTACACGTCACAATTTCATTGCCGCGCCGGATCGCTTCACGCAAATGCTCTAAATTAGAGAATTTGCGGAAACGCTTCACATCATTGTGATAAATACTTCCTTCTGCTATAATATCCTCAAACCATTTTGATAAGATATTATGTTGTGGGCGAGAACTGCCCCAACCTTCCCGTTCCATTTTAATTATGGTAAAGTTATCCGCTGTTAAATTCGCCTTTAAAATTTTGCTATATGTATAACTGACTACATCCGCATGGGGCGTAATCGTTATCACAAAAGCCGAAATTTCCTCTTTCCAGCAGACTCTAGTCGCTGTAATATCTACCACTTGTCCAAAAGGCAAATCGTAGTTTATCGATCTGCTCTCCCGTTTACTGCCAATCGACAGAAGCGGACAATTCGGACAGGCTTCCGGCCAAAGTTCATGGCAGGCTATTCCCTCTTTTACATGAGGAGAAACCTCCTCCACTCGTTTATTATAATATAAAATCTCGTGATTATCTTCTCTTATTACATAAATTGCCGTTGTCTGCAAAGCATCCAAAATTGTTTCATATTCTCGTTTTTCCACATATGTTCCCCCTCACATATTGCTTTCCTTTACTATATTCATATTATCACTCACAGTCAAGAAATTCAATGTTTATCAGATTATTTAATATTTATTCAAATATCTGCGTGAGTCAAAAGAACAATTGTTTCAATACCATTTGTCCATGGAAACTGGTCAAGCGCTGTTACGCGTTCCATACGATATCCACCGTCGAGCAATACTTCCAAATCTCTTGCAAGGCTCGTTGGTTTACAGCTAATATAAACCATCTGATGAACTTGGTATTCTATAATTTTCCCCAACGCCTTAGGGTGTATCCCATCGCGAGGCGGGTCGAGTACAATAACATCCGGCTTTTCTTCTATGGTATCCAAGACTTTTAACACATCTCCTGCAATAAATGTACAGTTAGAAAGCCCATTTAATGCAGCATTTTGTTTTGCAGCCTCCACTGCCTCCTCCACAATTTCTACACCGATAACTTTCTTTGCAACCGGCGCTAAAATCTGCGCGATGGTGCCAGTGCCGCTGTATAAGTCAAAGATAACTTTCTCTTTTTCACCTGTTTGGGTTAACGTACCAAAGTACTTCCGTACAGTTTGATACAGCACTTCAGCGCCAAGACTGTTTGTCTGAAAAAAAGAGAACTGAGAAATCTTAAATTTTAGTCCAAGCAATTCTTCAAAAAAGTAATCTTTCCCATAAAGGACAACCGTTTCATCACTTTGCACAATATCCGCCAAGGTATCATTTTTCGTATGAAGGATACCTGTTATTTTTCCAATGAAAGGCAGAGCACACAGTTTATCCACCAAAGGCTGCAAATCATGTGTTTCCTGTGTAGTGGTCACTAGCGCAATTAACAATTCCCCCGTTTTCTGCGCCTTACGCACCAACAAATGTCTTAAATAACCTGTATGGCGTATTCTATGAAAATATGTGCTGTTCTGCTGCGTAAAATAATCCAGCACGCAGGATAGCACTTTGCGATAATCCGCATCAACAATCTGGCACTCACGAACAGATACGATATCATAAAAACTGCCCCGTTTGTGCATTCCTAATGCAAGCGGACCATCCTTATATTCATCTCCGAATGAAAATTCCATTTTATTACGGTATTCATATTGCACAGGGCTTGCCAAAATCCCTTCAAAAATTGTATTCATATAAGAAATAATATCTGTTTTATCTACGGATCTGCTCTCTCCATTTAATAACATCTGCTTCTCAAAAGCTGGCATTAGAAGACGCCGCACTTGGGATTCCTTGAGTGCAAGCTGTTTCTGATATGGCATATTTTGATAGCTGCATCCGCCGCATTCCCCGAAATGCGGACAGGTGCTTTCGACTTCGTAAGGTGCTTTCTCCAGCACTGTAACCAAACGGCCCTCGACTTTTCCTTTTCTTTTTTTATTGACCAGAAAGGATACTGTCTGCTCAGGTATTGTGTTTTTAACAACCGCTATTTCATCACCACTACGCACAATTCCCTTATTTGGAAAATCCAACCGCTCCACAAAACCCTCGTAAATTTCTCCCTTTTTCATTGATGCCCTTTCTGCGTGTTTAGGAACTGTTTTATTCCTTTGTCACGCGACTTCATTTTTTGCTTTTATTGATTCCCTTTTTTTGAAAAATGTTCCGCAAGTTCTCTCCATTGTGTAATGGTACTGTTGGCTCTCAACTTTGTAAAAAGCATATTGAAACCATGATACCAAACTCCTTTAGGTTTTATCTCTATTTTCAAGCATTTTCCCCCAAAATTTCCAAACAAAAACTCTACCACAAAGGGATACCCTTTATAAATGCTGATATCATATATTTGCACATACATTTTGTATGATAATCTGCTCCCCAATGAAATTTTTCTTCTGGGTGCACAAAAATGGGGGTGCCTTTAATTTACGGCACCCCACATATCTGGTTCTTGTTCTCAGGAATCAGAAAATGAATGTTTTTAAGCTATTCATTAATCTTCTGAAACTTCCTCAGCCTTTGCAGGTTCTTCAGCCTGAACAGGCTCTTCGTCCTTTGCAGGTTCTTCATCATCTTCATCATCAAAGAAATCGTCTTCAAAGTCATCATCAAACTCATCATCAAAATCATCAAGATAATCCGGCGTCATATAACGATATACCGCATACGCAATAGCCGCAACCGCTGCGATTGCGCCTACGATAGCCAATACCCATAACAGTGTATTGCACTTCTTCTCATTATCTGACTTGATTTCGTCTTTGCAGCAATCCTTGTTCAGCAAATTTTTGTCGTGAAGATATTCGACTAATTCATCCCATTTTTTCATGTTTTTCATAGTAAATGCCCCTTTCTTGTCTTTTCTGTAATATATCAGCATATATGAAAAAATACGTTAAATATATCATATCACCTTTTTCAAAATTTTACTACTATTTTTTATTACAATTATTTACAATTTTTCATTAAATTTTTCTTTCCTAAAAATTTGTCTTCTTTTTAACATATTTTCTGGAATTTAAGCTAAATTTTAATCAGTTTCGCAAATGCTGCATACATTATTTTATTACCATAGTTATCAAACTGGACGGTTACTTTATAATCACGTGGGTCTTGCACAATATTAATCACGGTTCCCTCACCATACTTAATATGCATTACTCTATCGCCTTCGCCATATGTAAGCGACCCTGGTACTGTTACTGGTGCTCCCTTGGTCAACCCCTCCAGCGATTTTGCAATATACGGCTTGTTTGCTGCTGGTGTTTCCTTTTTACGCGCAACAGCCTTGGGCTTAGAGGCAAGAATTTGCGATAAATCTTTAGAAGGTGTCGCAGTTCGTGTTGGTTGATTGCTATTAGATGCTGGCGGTGCAGTTCTGTTAGGAATACGCTGTCCTGCGGAAGCGGATACCGTTTGCCTTGCAGTTGTCTGACTTGGAGCAAGTTTTCCTTGTCCTGCTATTCCTTGGCTTGGAATGGGTTTCCCTTGTCCTGCTTTGGCTTGGCTTGGGATGGGTTTTCCTTGTCCTGCTACTCCTTGGCTTGGAACAGCTTTTCCTTGTCCTGTTATGCCTTGGCTTGGGACATTGCTTCCTTGCTTTGCCTGACTGGCGGCTCTTGCTGCGTATTCTACTGCTGCTTCCCAATTATTACGTGGTTTGTTGGCTGTCTTTGTGGTATATTCTGCCGCTTCTTCCCAATTATTACGGGCTTTGCTGGCTGTCTTTGTGGTATATTCTGCCGCTTCTTCCCAATTATTACGGGCTTTGCTGGCTGTTTTTATAGTATATTCTGCCGCTTCTTCCCAATTATTGTGGGGGTTATTAGTAGTTTTTGTGGTATATTCTGTTGTTTTTTTCCAATTATTGTAATCTTTGTTGGCAGCAGGTTCTTCCTTCCGCCGATTTCTATTCATATTATCATCAAACAATTCTGACGGAATCTCTTTTACAAAGCGGCTAATTGGATTATATTGTGTTTCGCCCCGAATCATTCGGCTTTTTGCATAGGTAATCGTTAAATCCTCTTTCGCTCTTGTAATCCCGACATAGGCAAGCCGCCGTTCCTCCTCAATCTCCATTGGATCATCTGCATTAATTGTCATATAGCTGGGAAAAATGCCGTCCTCAAGCCCTGCAAGATACACCTGCGAAAATTCCAGCCCTTTTGCACTGTGCAGCGTCATTAACAATACTTTGTTGTCGTCCCGATTTACGCCGTCGATATCTGCAACCAGCGCCACTTCTTCCAAAAACGCTGAAAGCGTTGCCTCTTCGCCAAGCTTTTCCTGCTCCATCTCAAAACTTACAATTTTTGTAATCAGTTCGTCGATATTTTGGATTCTTTCTTCTGCTCCCTCCTCATTTGACTCCTCAAGTTCTTTCACATAGCCTGTATTTTCAATTACGTCAGTAATTAATTCCTCGAGTGTACCAAACTGAGCTTTCGTGCGGAACATTTGTATCATTAAAACAAATTTTTTCAGCTTTTCTCCCGCTTTACCGCCGCCGACTCCTGCGATATTATCCACCTGCTGCAATGCTTCATAAAAGCTAATGCCATTGCTGTCTGCATAGCTTTGCACATGATTTATGCTTGCTGTTCCAATTCCCCGTTTGGGTACATTAATAATACGCTTTACTGCCAAATCATCTTTTCCATTGTCAATTGTCTTTAAGTAAGCAAGAATATCCTTAATTTCTTTTCTGGAATAAAAATTAACTCCGCCAACGATTGTATATGGGATATTTAGCGTAATAAAACATTCCTCCAAAAGACGTGACTGCGCATTTGTTCGGTAAAGCACGGCACAATCCTTATAATCCGCTACAAGTTCACGCTTTTTTCTACGAATATCGGCAGTGATATACTCTGCTTCATCGTATGCCGTGTCAAATATCCTAAAATGAATCCGATTTCCACCGCCTTTATCAGTCCAGAGCGCCTTGTCTTTGCGCTGTACATTATTATGAATTACTGCGTTTGCCGCATCCAATACATTTTGTGTCGAACGATAGTTTTGTTCCAGTTTAATTACGGTTGCATCCGGATAATTTTTCTCAAAATCCAATATATTCCAAATATTTGCACCGCGGAATTTATAAATCGACTGGTCATCGTCACCTACTACGCACAAATTGCGGTTTTTGTCTGCCAAAAGACGGATAAACTCAAACTGCGCTGTGTTGGTATCCTGATATTCATCCACCATAATATAGCGAAATCGGTTTTGGTAGCCTTCTAGGACTTCTGGACAGCTTTTCAACAGTTCTACAGTCTGCACAATAATATCATCAAAATCTAATGCGTTATTTTTTTTCAATACTGATTGATATTCTTTATATGCACTTGCTATTTTCTGCTTATAAAAATCGCCTGCCGTTTCCATTTCATACACTATTGGCGAAATTAAATTATCTTTGGCTGATGAAATTGCATTTAAAATCGTTTTCTCTTTTAGCATTTTTGTATCAATTTCCAGCCTTTTACAGACCTCCTTCATAACGCTTTTGGAATCGTCGGTATCATATATCGTAAAGTTTGTATCATAACCAATACGATCAATATAACGGCGCAATATCCGCACACAGGTAGAATGAAACGTCGCTACCCATACGCTTTCCGCACCATATCCCACGAAATTGTTCACCCTGTCACGCATCTCACCTGCGGCTTTATTTGTAAACGTAATTGCCAGTATATTCCACGGATTGACGCCGACATTTTCAATTAAATAGGCAATGCGGCGTGTTAAAACGCTTGTCTTTCCCGATCCGGCGCCTGCCAATATTAAAACAGGCCCTTCTGTGGTAAATACTCCCTTTTTTTGTTCTTCATTTAATGTATCATATAAACCCATGCAGACCTATCCTTTCCTATTGTAAAATAGTAAACATATACGACGCTTAGGAACTGTAAAAAAATATACTGCATAACGCCAGAATTTACCGTACTGCACTGGTTAAACGTATATGGCTGGTGTTATGTAGTCAGGTTACTCGGAAATTTTAACTGTTAAGCAGTATAACTTGTTAATTTGACGCTGTATAAATGTTCCGCTGCAAAGAAGATAATCGCAGGTGTAGTGGGCTACGTCAAGATTATCGGATGCTGCAGATGGACATTTAGACAAGTCAAATTGGTGAGTAATTTATTAACAGTTTCTTAGTACAACTTCTTTCGCAAATACACAACGGATATCTCTTTACACTCCGATTTTACAAGTATATCAAAAATTCCTGTTTTTGAGAAGACTTTAAATATATTTTTATAATATTGATAGGAAAAATTGTTACTACACTCAAAAACAATTTGATTTTCCTTTCTACACAGCACGTATTGTCCGCTTATGCAATATGCGCTATGCAGAAATTGGATAATCTTAACGTTTGTCAGCATCTATTTACGCTGCACCCATTATGTATTGTGTGCATATAATAAGGAAACTGGATTCTTTTTGGGGTGAATTTATGAAAAAGTTTCGATCACTTTCCATACTAATGGCGTCGGTTTTGCTTCTTTCTACCTTTATCGGTGGATGCGGCAAGAAAACGGCTGATACGTCTGGACTTACCAAGGTCACACTAAATGAAGTTGCACACTCAATTTTTTATGCTCCAATGTATGTCGCGATTGAAGAAGGGTACTTTGCAGAAGAAGGAATTAACCTAGAACTGATAACCGGTTACGGTGCCGATAAAACAATGACCGCTTTGCTTACAGGCGAAGCTGATATTGGTTTTATGGGATCAGAAGCATCTATTTATACATATTTGCAAGGTGCGGAAGACCATGCTGTTAATTTTGCCCAGTTAACGCAGCGTGCCGGAAATTTCCTTGTAAGCCGTACTCCAATTGAACATTTTGACTGGTCTATGATTAAGGGTACTTACGTTCTTGGCGGACGCAAAGGCGGTATGCCAGAAATGGTCTTTGAGTATATTTTAAAGAAAAATCAAATTAATCCTGATACCGATCTTACCATTGATTCTAGTATTGATTTCGGCTCAACTGCTGCCGCTTTTGCCGGTGCTAAAGAAGGGGATGCGGGTTATGCTGATTTTACTGTAGAATTTGAACCGCACGCAACCTCTTTGGAAACGCAGCAAAAAGGCTATATTGTCGCTTCGCTCGGCACAGATTCCGGCTATGTACCATATACTGCTTTCAGCGCGCGGAAATCTTACTTTGAGAGTCATCCAGATATCCTTTTAAGTTTTACAAAGGCATTGCAAAAGGGTATGGATTATGTAGCGGCTCATTCTGCGGAAGAAATTGCAGAAACGATTAAGGGACAGTTTCCAGAAACAGATGTTGCTACCATTACAACCATTGTTTCGCGGTACAAAAATCAGGATACTTGGAAAACGGATTTGGTATTTACGCAAGATAGTTTCCAGCTCTTGCAGAATATTTTAATGGAAGCAGGAGAACTTGAAACTTATGTGGCTTATGAGGATTTGGTGGATAATACGTTTTCGGAGAAGGTGAAGAAGTAAACTAAGAATACTTTATTGTAAAAGAGCGGCTGCATTTGAAGTATATTTTCTGAATGCAGCCTTATTTTTTTAATTGAGTTTCAGTATGTAATATTAATTTATGGCACTTATTTATATGTGTGCCATTCTAAAATTCTCGTTCTAATCAATATAGTCATCTGTTTCCACAATTCCAATATATTACACTATTCCGAATAATAAAATAGCATTTAGACTTGATTGAAGCAGCATATCCCCATCTGGTTTACGTCTATTGACTTCCTTAAATCCATTCATCCGGGCGACCAGCGGCGAGCCGGAAGCCGTGGACGAGGTTTTACAAATTCTCCTTATCTTGAATTGTTTGCGCCAGCACACGGTCAAGGCAATGCTACAGAACCTCAAAATGCTATACAACAATTCAATGCTACAGAACCGCAAAATGCTATACAACAATTTCATATACTTCTTTCTGACTATTTTCGAGGATAACTGTATTCTGCACATACATCTTATCTTTATTGAAACTAAAACTAATCAGATATCCCTTTTTGCTATTTCTGCTGTCAAGGTATTCTTCAAGTTGCCGCAACCCTTTCTGCCGATACTGCTCCCCACGCCAAATTTTTAGTTCCACAATATACTCACATCCACCATAAGAGATCACTACATCCATCCTCGTATTGTCGCGGGTTTCCGGCTCTACATAATAGTTCCCCTTACCATTGATAATCGGTTTCATAAAACACAAAAACAATAATCTTCCCTGCCGTTCTATAAACGATACATCTTCATTTCTGTACTCCGCTTTCATAACTTCCTGAAACTTCTGTAATGCCCGTTCCATATCAAGCGCTCCGTTTTCGACAAACTGGTTGTTTTCATATCCAAATGAATATCGTTCCATTATTTTCTCTGATATAATGTGATTATACAAAACAATTTCAAATATAATATTCGAAATTGCAACAGACTTATCTTTTTCTGCAAGGATTCCAAACATCAAACCTATGTTAATTGCTGCATTTGTCTTGGCAAAAGGAATTTTTTCTCCTTTAAAAAGAACGATTATAATTGCCTGCTTCAATTCTTTATGATTTTCGATATTCTTAATCATATCATCAAACAGCGTATTGTCATTGTTCAGCAGTGCTTTTTCTGCGTTTTCCACATTCTGAATGGTCCATACCCTGCCACCGTACTCGTCTATCCACTTGCATATCCAACTGACCAAAAATGGATATCCGTTTGTATAAAAACGAATTTTCTCACTGACAGCCTGCGTATCTATAATACTCCCTGTATCAATGGAATATTCATTCAACATTTTTGCAATTTCCTCTGCAGAAAAGCTCATATCAACATTAAAATCAGCCGCTATATTCCATGGACTATTGTACTTTCGCTCTGCCTCTGGACGAAGCTTCAATTTAAGGTTCTTGATATTATATACTCCCGCCAGAATCACGCTCTGGAAAGATGTATCCAAACCTTCCTGCATATCAAGATATTTGCTCCGCAGCAGTCCAAGAAAATTCAGAAATATCTGATTGTCCGAACTTTTATCAACTTCATCCACTAAAAGAACAACGCCTTTTTCAGCACTGCTACATAATCTGGTTATTTTATCTCCCAATATATCAAATGCTTTGTTTGTAACTGTGGATTCGTCATAACGCCCATCTATCCATTCATCTATTATATTCTGTTCGACGTTCATCTGACGCAGCCTTTTTGCCACATTTTTTACAAACATATTTACAAACGAATTATTATCATTAAAATTGCTGTCATCTATGCCTTCAAAACTCAACCGGATAACGAGATAATTTCCTGCAAGTCTGCGTGCCAGAGCCGAAAGCATGGTAGTCTTTCCATACTGACGTGCCCTGTTAATTGTAAAATATGCCCCTTGCTCAATGTAATCCCTGATGATTATATCTATTTTCTCGGATAAATCAATCATATAATGTTTATCAGGAACACACACACCTGTCAGATTAAATCTCTTCATAACGATTATTATGCCTTTCTACATACAATTCATACTGGCGAACACTAAAATTTGCTAATAACATCGACTTACAAGCATAATAATCTTGCGCTATTAAGCAAAGTTTATTGCTCGTGAGTATAGAATTGTAACACTATATTTATATTTTTTATTCCGTAAAAATCTTCTCACATATATAATATAATCATCATTATAACATACTGCAACTTACAGTGTCAAATCGACCTTTGTTGTTTTGCAACCTTCAAATCGATACCTAAACCATGCATATATCTTACTCGCTTTCTCTGTCTAATCGCTCAAAATAAAATGATGGCATATACTCGTCATTGAAATACCCAATGTTTTCAATGCCCATATCGTGTAACTGGGCTTCTATCTCGCGGTAATAAATATTGCAGATAACCACGCAATAGTCTTTGGGGAGATGTTTTAGAGTTTCAGGGTTTTTTACTTCTAATCCTTCAAATATTGTCCCCCAGAGTTTCGGATTATTGTCGCAAGTAAATAGTGGCGGATACTTTTCGCCATAGCATTTCATGTAATTGCGGCACATATTGCCTGCACCAAAAAGGACAAACTTCTTATATTTTTTTAAGTTGTTTTCGATCTCAATTTGCCACTTAATATAATCTCCGACTTCTCTCGCAAGCCTGAAAAGTGCTGGTCTTATCAGAGGTGAACATACTGCCAGCGTGTCCGTAAAATCAACAATCAACTCTCCCTGAAAGTTGATATCCCGAAGCCCTCTAATAAGTCCCCTCCAGTCAGTGACAAGGCTTTCCCTGTATGCACAGGTAAACGGAAGCAGCGAAGCATCATGATGTCCATCATTATCACGCAGTACCACCGCCTTAAGCCTGTCCCCAAGCGTATTGACAAAGCATTGTATATCATTTCCACAAATATTACAAACGCCTGTATCAAGACAAAAACCAAATACATTGCGTCCCGCGTCATGATTCAAACGGTCTATCAGTTCCGCTGCGGCCTGTGGTTCACATAATTCATTTCTCACCAAATGTCCTGACAAATCCTCCACTTGATTAACAATCAATATCGTTATACCTGCCTCCCCCGCCTTTGCAGAGAGTTTTCCATAAAAACCTGTATAGTCCTTATCTTTTTTTGGCATACTGATGAGCAGGTATTGACATCCCGCTTTTTTGCAAAATGCAATACTTTCCAACATCATGTTCGTTATGTAGTCCTGCAGCCACAGCTTATTCTCTTCTCGTGAAAAACGTGGTGCATACAGCACAGGTATCTCTATCCCGTTTTTCCGACAAGTGTCAATCATATCCAAATATCGTTCCTTTATTGTATCTGGCGTTTCTCGCTTAGATATGGTTTTCTTCTTTCCCCATCTTAGCAGTTTCTCTTCTTCCTCGGGCGGCCAAAGCCATGCCGAAATGCAGAGCATCAGATTTTGAATCCCCGCATTTTTTAAGTCCCTGATTCCGCCTGCTGGTTTTTTGGTATCAATCATGTAGGTATTGCGGTAACTAACATTCATATTTTCCCCTATCTGGCCACAGCCTTACATCAGCTTTCTGTCAATCAATCCCTTAATCTTCGTGGAACTCGTACTTTCCGTATATGGGAAAAATACCATCTCCGACCCCCTGCTTCTTAAAAATGCCTGTTTATTCAGCCATGCCGTGCTATGCTCATAATCACTCCCTGAAAACTGCGCATCAAATCGAAACTTCCTGTATGCGTCAGCAGTATCACAATATATCAATGGTATTTTTACAGCCTCATCCACATACTTACAGGCGCGCACCATTTGCAGCCGCTCTTCAAAATGGATAAACGGTTCCGTATGCTTATTTTTCCGCACACCTTCATCACTCACCACGCCCACAATCAGATAATCGCATTGCTCTTTCGCACGCCGAAGCAGGTTCAAATGTCCTATATGAAAAAGGTCAAATACACCTGCCACATATCCAATATGATATTTTTTCCGCATTCCGTCGCACTTCAAACCACTAATCCGCCTTCCCTTCAACGATTCCTCACGCGGTCTTTCAAAATCCAAAGTATAGACTCCGTAATGCTTCACGCCCATCTCTTGCAACTGTTTCAATACAGGCACGTAATTCTTAATGCAAATGATAATTTTATAATCCTCAACATCCATGCCGTCCAACTCGTTCGGTGCTGCCACCCTGATACCTTCCACACAACTGCCCCAATTCTCCGCATTATTATCCAAAAGCATTTCAATTCTGTATTCGTCGCCGAAAAGTTCTATGAACTTATAGGCATATTTTCCCGAGCCAAACAATATCAACTTCCTGTTTTCAAGACCGTCCAGAATATTAACAAACAATCTTTGATATTCCCCTGCTGAATAATTCATGGCAAGACGATTTGCATTTAATGTTTCCGCATCCTGTTCTGTCTGCGTCCGAAACTCCTTCAAAATATCCAAATTCCGCAGCCAAACCATAAACGCATCTGAATACCGCATCAATTGGTCGCGGTTTTTTAACAGACCATACCGTTCTAAGAAAAACTCCCTTGGAAGTATTTTCTCCAATTTGGGTTGCCCTCTGTAAATCAAGTCAACCATGCGCATCACAACAGCATTAATTGGATAATTTTCCATATAAAATTCCTGGTCATAAAACAAATATGTTCCATTCACATAAAATGCATTCAACGGCACCAAATCAATATATGCCCTTCTATAGCATTGTTCATCAGGCATACTTTCGTCTGATGTCTCTACTGACTCTGATGATTTCAAGATATACTCTCTGAATCTATCCATCTCATGAATAAACGCTTCCTTATCCCTTTTCAAAAGCTTTTGTAAATGAAGCTGTGCTGTATCCGCATCCACAAAAGGCATAACATATGTATCCTCTATAAGCTGCGCTTCTACCATCGGAACATTATGGCTCCTTAAATCCCCGTCATGCTCCATAAGCGCGTGGATGTGTGAAATCCCCTCCACAAAAAGTGCCCTTTTTTCAACTTTATCATCATCCCGTATGATAGTCGCAAGTCCGCGTTCCTTTCCACGATCCAAAGAAAGCGTTACGTGCAATGCATTAGCAAACCCTTTTGCATCCGCTCCCATCTCATTTATGCACTCAAAAAGGTATGCATTCGCAAACTCATGCAATGTCCTATTTTCCACAAACTGTCCATACAAACATTCTTCCTTTAGAAAAACAGACTCCTTGTGCACATATCTTGGAATAATTCGAAGTTCTAAATTTTCTTTTGGATAATAATCTTTCGCAAGCAGCATTTGGGGATATCGGAGGTTCGGAAATACGGAATACCGCTTAAAGTTTTCCAGTCCTGCTTCAGACAAAAAACTTTCCAGTTCAGCGGCCGCATAGCTGCGTTCATTCGAACTACCCACTCCTTGCGGATTCTCCCTTTGATAGTTCTCCAGCCCGTCAAATACCCTGCCCGTATGATCTTCATGGTCACCACAGAAATAACGCAGCCCCAGCCTGTTGTCTGTCCCCAAAAGAAGCCTGCCGCCTGTTTTTAGAGCCTTCCTCATACGGCAAAGCAGTTTTGCGGGTTCAGCACAGCGCTCAATAACTCCTATCCCTGCCACATAGTCATACGTTCCGGCTGTTCTATCCGAAATACCTTCCGTCAGCAATTCTTCCGCAGAAGTAACCGTTACTTTAAGCCCTTTTTCCCTAAGCAGCTCTTCCATACGAAAATCTCCGCCGTCTACGCATAATGCCTTTGCACCCTTCTCAAAAGGATACCAAATAAGCGTACCTTTAGGTAACTCTCTTATAAGTTCTTTGGCTTTTTCTTTCCTGTCAAAATTCTGCATCATCCCTCAGCTCCTTTACGCGCTCCTCAAAATACGGTCTGTACATCGTTCTAAACTGCTCTAACGCCTTATCAAACGCCGTAAAATAAAGATAATCCCGTTCGCTGCCAATCCAGTTTTTATAGCCGTCAATATAATACCACGGCAGAATATTTTCACTGACCTTTGTCACATGTCCACACAGTCTGAATAACGCGTCAAAACTGTCAAGATCGTAGCCTTCAGAAGAAAGCGCCACCGTGACAGCAATATTATGGTTAATCCTCGAAAAATAATTCAGCACCGTATTCAGCGCCTGATAATCCGCCGCTTCATGCTGCGGCATATGTATAAAAACCGTTTTCCACTCCGCAAGCCTCTGTCTAAGCGGACTGTTTTCAGACGTAAAAACCCCGATTCTTCCGTCTTTTGCTTTTCCCGTAATACCATGCGCAAAATCATCCCATGCGTTCCACCTTGTCATCATGGTTGCTGTCAGCTTCTTGGGAGGACAACCGTATAGCTTGGAAAATAACTCATGCGTTACGCTGTCATAAAATGCATCAAGACGTTCTTTCGACAGATATTTTGTGTAAAACCGATAGCGGTTTCGGTTGGCATAGTACGCCAAAAATAAATTCTGCGGCCCCGCTCCGGATATATCATGATATGCCTTTGCAGTACTCAGCACGACAACCTTGTATCCTGCCATTCGGCATCGCGTACACATTTCCACGTCATCCCAGTAGATAAAATTCTCCTCGGGCATCCCACCTGCTGCCCTTACCGATTCCATCCTGCACAAAAGGGCGCAGCTTGCCACATAGTCAGCCTCCATTGCCACTGGAATTTCCAACTTGCCTGACCCTGCCATGATTCCCCTCATATAAAAGGCATCAAAGTCAAGACGCCCGCCAAAATCTTGGTACCGTTCGGGATAATGCATATTCAGTGTTTCCGCACCGCAAAATCCTACATCTTTGTGTGCTTCCAAATATTCAAACAGGCGTTCTATGGCATGTTCCTCCAGCATCGCGTCGTTGTCAAGCAGCATAATATACTGATAACCCAGCTCCTCCGCCTTTTTTATCCCTGTGTTAAATCCGCCGGAACCGCCGATATTTTCCGCGTTTACAATAACGGTCACCGTATCTCCAAACCGTTCCCGCAGTTTTGATACGGATTCGTCCATGGAAGCGTTATCCACCACATAGATATCCAAATTTTTTAAAGTCTGATTCAGAACTTTTTCCACACATTCCACAACGTAATCCGCCTTATTGTAATTGCAGATAAATACTCCAATCTCGTTCATATTTCCTGTCAGCTCCCCTTTTACTGTATTTCAAAAAGCTCATGGCGGTTAGCATAATAGTCTTTCATTCCTTCCGTCTGTGCGCCAAAAGAAAAATGACCGACAACACTGCTTTCATCAACTGCCAATACATAAGACTTCAAAACCGTGCGGGCACATAGATGCACTTCGTCCTCTCCCACATCGGCGGGCTGACCTGTTCCATAAGGATAGGCACTGCCCATTTTGTCCCAAAACTCCCTGTTGTAAAGGATACAACCTATACTAAACCGCACGTTGCAGAAACTGTATTCATTGCTACCTGCAAATAATCTGTTCAATTCATCAAGCTTCGGAATCTCCCCTGTCACTCCCCACATAAATGCGGCGGCATCAATGTCCGACTCAATTTTTTTTGCGGGATACCCTCCACTCAGCACCTTATCAAACTTTTTTTCATACCGCTCCCGTAACCCAAGCTTATCCAAAATCCTTATATACCCATACCCGTTCAAGGGAATTAACGGCGCCACTACTCCAACGTTGCATGGCTCCAGCTCCTGTACCCTAGCAAATGTTTTCATCATGGATTCCAGCGTTCCTTCCGTAAGGAAAATATCCTCATCCAGCTTATAAAACCACTCCGCATTCTGATAATATTCCATCGCGATATTCTGTATCATGGTAACGGAATTATAGGCAGTGTTTAAGTAAGACCAGCCATTCTTCCCTGCAAGCTCCGCCAGTCTGCCACTTTTTAATCCCGATGACAAAACACATACCTCAATATCATCCGACAGATATTTTTCCAATCTCTCAAAAACATCACCCCAAAGAAATTCTTTATATCCCGCAAGAACAAACAGAACCTTATTCAAAAACCTACGCCTATCCGTAAATTCATGTTTTTCCAGCATATAAAGCTTTTCCATGATTTCCTGATTCGGAACGGCATACCTACTATGCCCTGCATCCTCCAGTCTTTGTATAATTTCCTTTTGATACTTTGCCCCTGCCGTTATCCAAAAAAAGGAAGCGTCCTTTGGCGCGGAGAGCTCCGAAAGCGGCACGACGCTGACCCCCCCGATTTTTTCGGGATTTCCTTCTTTCTCCGACACAACAATGCCTTCTATCGGACGGCAGGGAAGCTGCCGCGTGAATCTTTGAAGATAATTGATCCCCGCAAGTCCTGCTCCATACAGATAAATGTATTGTGAATTGTCCAGTTTTTCCCTTAATGCATTGATATCCATTGTTATTGTCTGCCTTTCCGTTTCATTCGCTGATATATGCCTATGCTCCGCTTATTTTTCATCACATTCCATATACATCCTTCAGGATCCCAATCGTCCGCTTCATTCCCACATCAATATCATACTTCATATTCCAACCAAGTCTTTTCAGCTTGCTTCCGTCAAGTCTTGCCTTTGTCGCCGTACTGTAGCCTGCTTTTTCAGTGGCTCCCGGAAGGTCAAACAAAACCTGCGTACGGCTAATTTTCGCCGCTGTTTCCGCCAAATCCTTTAACAGAATATCCGATTTGACATCCGCTATGTTATAGGCTTCACCGCACTGTCCGCACAGCATCACTGTAAAAAGCCCTGCTGCCGCGTCCGCCACATAGGTATAGGAATAGTACTGGTTACCCTCGCTTTTTAAGATAATATTTTCACCTTTGGCAGCCTTTATGATAAACTGAGAAACCGCCTTCGTATCAGACATCAGCATTGTCGGACCGTAAGTACGCGTAAAACGCGGAATAACCACATCCGTTTCCTTTTCCCTTAAATACGCCTGACATAATGCTTCACCGCAGCGTTTGCTCTCCGGGTAGCCTGCCCGCAGCGTATTGGAGTTGATGTATCCGCAGTATGCCTCCGTAAAAAATTCCACATCGCCCCTGTTTTCCCCGTAGATTTCATTGGACGAGGCAAACACAAATCTTTGTACATGATGTGCAGATGCATATCTTAATAAGCAGTCCGTTCCAAATACATTTGTGGCAATTGTAGCAATCGGTTTCCCAGCATACGCCATCGGATGGGTACAGCTTGCAAGATGAATGATGTAGTCAAAGTCCTCATCCGTCTTTTCTTCTAAAGGCTTGTTTACATCATGACACAGAAAACAAAACAGCGGATTCTCCCAATATGCCGCAAACCGCTCCCTTGCTGCCTCCCTGTTTCTTCCCATTGCATAAATCTTACAGTTCATACCGCGGGACTTATTTTTCTCCATCAATACATCAACTGTGAAGCTGCCAATCAATCCGCAGGCCCCCGTAATAAGGATTTTTTTGTCTTGCAGCTTGTCCCAAGGCAGACAAAGCCCTGTGACATATCCGACATCCTCCATATACATTTCGTTATCCAAAAGCTTCACTGCGTCCTCCTATTTCAGCCACTTATCCTTTTCCATCTTTAAATATGCCTTAAACAACTCAAGGTCATCCTTGGTGGTAATTTTAATGTTCTTATCCGATCCCGCCGCAAAATACAGCTTTTCTCCCAGTTCAACCATCATCGTATTCGTATAGGCAGAACCATAAATACCAATTTTCTTCTCGTAAGCTTCATGGTATGCCTTGTTCAGTTTTTCGTATTGATACGCCTGCGGCGTTGACACTCTGCGTAATGTCTCACGTGGAATATAACGCGTTGTCGATTTGTCGTCATCCGCCACAAAAATCTGCTCGTTATACGGAAGCGCCGTCACCGCGTTGCCGTACTGTCTGCACTTGATGATAACATCCGACAAAACACTGTCATCCACAAGCGGTCTGATGCCGTCGTGAATAATGATAATGTCATCTACCTCGCATTTTCCGTCAAGATTATATACGCCGTCGCGGATGGATTCCTGAGCAGTTTCGCCGCCTGATACAATCCATTCGAGCTTGTCGATATTAAACTGTTTTGCGTACGCTTTTACGACATCATGCCAACCGTCTATGCAGACCAGTTCAATTGCGTCTATTTGAGGATGTCTTTGAAAGCTCTCCAACGTATAAATCAATATCGGTTTGTCGTATACGTTGATAAACTGTTTGGGAATGTCCTGCCCTAAACGCTGCCCTGAGCCTCCTGCTATAATGAGTGCTATGTTCATTTTCCGACTCCTTTGTGAGACCATTCAATGTGTGTTAATGTAGAGCTAATATATATAATAGAAGTAATTCGTAAGCCGCGATAAATCCACTGTATTTAAAAATCCCAGTTTTTTTAACTGTTCCTTCATTTGGCAATATGACCGTGTATAATCATTCACTCCCATAACGATAACGGAATTATCCTTGTACTGTACCAAATCATCTATGCATCTTACTGATAAGTTCCCGACACCTTCCGCTGTCTTTCCTGCGGATATTGCAAAGCACAGTATTTTTTTCTGTATCCCCTGACAGGCAAGAATACGCATTGCCGTCTGTCCAAGCCAGGCTGCGCCATAAATTATGATATGTTCGGCACATTCAAGCTTTTGCAGTGTCTCCTGTTTTGCTCGAACAAATTCCGCGCAAAACTTGTCGGGATTGATGCATACCCTTTCAAGCCATTCATACAGTCCTTTATTTTCATCGGCTAATTCCCTGTATCGCGCAAAATCTTTGCCAATAATTTCACAATATCCCCGCTTCAAATCATCCGCAATTCTTAAAAATACGCCCCTGTGACGGAAAACCCTGTAATAATTGCAGATATCCAGTTCCTGCTCTTTGTGCTTTTCTGTTAATATCTTTGATACAAAGTTATATTCATTGACCATTGTCATAACATTGCTCTTGCTTTTAATCGAAGCCAGCGGATTGTCCTGTCTGTACAGATAGAAGGCATCCTTCAGCCACATGGCTCTCTCGCAAAACGACAGTGTTTGTATCCAAAATCCATTGTCCTGATATGCGGCGCCCGGCGTTTCATTATGACGTATGCTGTTTTCATTCAGAAAGCTTCTTTTGTATATGCCTGTCCATGTATTCATGAAAAATTGGAAGAACAGCTTTCTGTTGGAGGAATCCAGCACTCTTCCATAGTACGGATTCAAATCCTCTTTGTGGTATTCACAAGTATACCGTAAGGTTTCCCACCAAAAAATTACGTCCGATTTGACAAGATCCAAATCATTGTTTTTTGCAGTGGAATAAAGTGTTTCGTACATATTCGGCAAGATACAATCGTCGCTTTCCACGATTCCTATGTATTCCCCTGACGCCGCGTCTATCCCCACGTTCATGGAATGACCGTATCCGCGGTTATCTTTATGGATTACATGCACATGGCTGTCTCTTTTCGCATAATCGTCCAGAATGGCGGGACTTTGGTCAGATGAGCCGTCGTCCACGCAGATTACTTCTATATCCTCTAAGGTTTGTGCCAATATGCTGTCTAAGCAGGTTGAGAGGTACTGCTCCCCGTTGTAAACCGGTACGATGATGGACACCTTTGTCATATCGCTTCTCCTATTTGCATTCTATAATCTCAGACAAAAATTTTCCCAACTTTAACCAAACATCAAAATCATAGTCTTCTCTCATCGGTGTCTGCCACAGCATATTCATGTAGCAGTCGTCATCTTGGTCAATTTCTTTCACCCTCTGAATCACAGCATCAAAATCATTCCCATAATCATTACAATTAATAAAAGCATTCGAGTTCACATCTCTTATAATCTCCGGATTGCCCCAATAGATCGGAATCGTCCACGCCCTAAAACAGTCAAACAGCTTTTCCGTAGTATAGCCCGGCAGCATACTGTTCTCAAATGCTATCGTGAACTTATATTGTCCGATAAACCTGATTTTATCAAACCACCAATTTTTGTCGTTTCGCTGTGCAACTGCATACGGCATATTATTGAGAACCTTTCCCGCACAATCAACATGCCTATATTCCTGTAGTCGAATGCAAAACTCCTGCCGAATACGTGCCCCTTCGCCTAGCGCGTCATTGGAGTAGACAAAATTACAGAATTTCCTGTGACACATACTGATATCCGTAAAGGCTGCCCTGTCCAAAATCCGCTTGTCTGTAGGTGCATAGATGTTAAAATGAAGAAACCTGCCTTCCCATGAATAAGGATAGCCTATCATATAATCATAGTCTTGCTTATCAATTCTGCGAATTGTATAAGGTTCCGTAAGAATGTATATTTTTTTAACATTTTTATAGCTCTTATGTACATCGCCAAAATGACTGAAAAACAAAACGTCAGGTGTTTCGGAAAGGACCAGCTTATATCTGTTTCTTAGGGATGCCACGAAAACATTGTCGATAAAGTCAAAGCTTTTCCACATGTCTGCAAAATTCACCCTTAATATGGGCAGGTTCGGAATGGCTTCCCATTCCCAGTGAATCCCGCTTGGCAAAAAGCATTTTGTATCCTTTGAAGCATAGAACCGATAGAGCTTAAAACAGTCTCCATATAATTCTTTTATGGTCTGAACCATTTCTTCTTCGTAAATATAAGAAGACAAAATAATGCCATCCAGTTCCAATTTCCCTATATCATGAACGTTATAAATATCACATCCACAATATTTTGAAACGCCTGTCTTCCTTTTGCTGTCAATAAAAATCAGCTCCGCATTTATGGGACCGACTTGTTTTTGATACCCCGACAGCAGATGCTGCGTATGTTCTCCCATTCCGTATATGGCAAGCTTTTGTTTTTCGGAAAGCGGAAGCCCGCGCAAAAGAGCCGGCATTTCTATTTCACAAAAATGATAATATTCACTGAAAATGTCCATCGGTATCTCCTATTTCCTGCAGAATCCTTTCAACCACCCGCTCTGCCGCATGACCGTCGTCACAGGAACCGTATTTTTCCAAAAAGGTATTGAGCTGCTTGATGTATTCGTCGTTGTCGAAATGCATTATGGTATCAACCAGTTCATCCTGCGTATGCGCTTTTGGATAGGGCCATTCTGATACAGGCGAATAGAAGCCTCTGTCATTTTCATAGTCCGTTTCATCATTTTGATATAAAAACACAGGTCGCCTTTGCAGCGAAAAATCCCACATCAGCGATGAATAATCGGTGATTACTACGTCCGCTGCGACAAGAAGCTCTTGAATGTCAGGATAATAGGTGACGTCAATCGCATCTGCATAATAATTCTGCGGCATTCCCAATGCGTATAAATAATGGTGAAAGCGATAGACCAAAATATATTCACCGCCAAACCGCTGTTCCAGCGCGTTCAAAATGCGTTTCATATCAATATCGTATTTTTGAAAAGAATTGGCAGTATCTTCCCGAAAGGTCGGTGCGTAGAGTACGATTTTTTTATTAAAAGAAATGGCAAGCTTTTCATAAACAGAAGCTTTTATGGCAGTGTTGTCCTTAAAAAACACGTCATTTCGCGGCGCGCCGCATTCCATTACTTCACCTTCATAATAGAACGATTTCCTGTATATTTGAGTATAGAAACGACTTGCGGTTAAAAATAAGTCGCTTGCAGCGTTGCTTCTGCTGTATCTCTCTCTGTTTTCAGCATCCTTATTCACAGATCCTTCTGCCAGCTTAAATGGACCATATCCATGCCATGTATTGATAAAAAACTGTCCTTCCCTTTTATCCTCATAAAAATTATGTACTGTATTAGTAACATATACCCCCGACGTAAATAACTCCCTATAATATTGTGGTGTACCAATCAATACTTTTTTTATTTGCTTTGGTATACTTTCTATATTTCTATCTAAAACTACCCACACAAGTTTCACTGGATAATCTCTGCGAATAAACTCCTCAGCAATATATTTACAATTTCCTCCATATCCCATTCCATCATAATTTGAAAAAATTATCTTGTTTCGCTCAATCGGTTGCTTCTTACTTTCCACAATAATCTCTTTTGCTACAGTATTCATTACTTCATTATTGACACAATAAATTCGTTTTATGGTATAATTTTTCAAGCGTTCAAATACTTCACCTATATGAGTAATCCCAATAGCAACAATTACAACAGAAACCTTCAATTCTTCTTGTAATTCATCTATGGATTTGACAAATTTTTTATGAAATATATCAGGATTTTCTTCCCGATCTGAAACTGCATAGCAGACAACATTCTGCCCTAATCCTTTTAGTTCCAACAGTGAATACAGATAATCACCATATTTTCCTGCACCATATATAATGATTCTATCATTCTTGATCAAATCTAAATTATAAATATTCAACAGCTTAATATCTTCCATAAAATTACAAACTTATCTCCTTTGGCTTTTCTTTTTTCATCAATACCATAACGTCTTTAAAGGCTTTCCCCATATAATTTTATCTTCTATAACGCCTATATCTTTTAGTTCTTTTTTTATATCACAAAATACTGTTTCACTATTTACTGCTACCAAAATATAGTCATATTCACTATTTCTGATATACTCTACCGGCTGCAAATCAAGACCATCTTTTCTATATTCTTTATAATTTATATCAACCCATCCGCAAAGATGAAACTTCATGCAATTCACAATCTTTTTATGGTAATCTCTGCCAACTCGACCTGCTCCGTATAAAATCAAGTTCTTTTCAGTCATTTGAAAAACAGATGGATCTAATTCATAAGATACTTTATACAATGACCTTCCATTATCCATTAGCCCCAGTCTATAATTGACAGTATATTTGACCTCATCCAACAAATAATACCCTAACTGCCGTAGCAAATATTCATGCTCTCTGTGCGATTCAAACAGCTTCCGGGCATATTTATAAAATGCTGTCAATTCTATCAAAAAATCTGGATTTTCTATATGACACACACTATTCGACCG
>ERZ778496.771-NODE-771-length-27508-cov-7.254581_pt1 | contig 27508 bp, 19 predicted proteins | sample MGYA00433099_ERZ778496 | MGnify/ENA primary metagenome ERZ778496 (study PRJEB29527, sample SAMN07138962) | mouse gut metagenome | material: feces | host: mouse | place: China:Nanjing | collected 2016-01-25 ...
GACGGTCCCATGCCCCAGACTCGCGAGCACATCCTTCTCGCCCGTCAGGTGAACGTTCCCCGTCTTGTCGTATTCCTCAACAAGTGCGACATGGTCGACGACGAAGAGATGTTCGACCTCGTAGAGATGGAGATGCGTGATCTTCTTTCGACTTACGAATACGATGGCGACGAGACTCCCATCATCCGTGGCTCTGCCCTCGGTGCTCTCAACGGTGAGCCCCAGTGGGAAGAGAAGGTTATGGAGCTCATGGAGGCTGTTGACAACTGGATTCCCCTGCCTCCCCGCGACATCGACAAACCCTTCCTTATGCCTGTTGAGGACGTGTTCTCAATCACCGGTCGTGGTACAGTTGCTACCGGTCGTATCGAGACTGGTATCGTAAAGGTAGGCGACGAAGTTCAGATCATGGGTCTTGGTGCAGACATGAAGTCGGTTGTAACCGGCGTTGAGATGTTCCGCAAGCTTCTTGATCAGGGCGAAGCCGGTGACAACGTAGGTCTCCTTCTCCGCGGTATCGACAAGAAAGACATCAAGCGCGGTATGGTAATCTGCCATCCGGGTGTTGTTAAGCCCCACAGCAAGTTCAAAGCTTCTGTTTATATCCTCAAGAAAGAGGAAGGTGGCCGTCACACTCCGTTCCACAACAAGTATCGTCCCCAGTTCTACATCCGTACACTTGACGTAACCGGTGAGATCACTCTCCCCGAAGGTGTAGAGATGGTAATGCCCGGTGACCACGTTGAGATCAACGTAGAGCTCATCAACCCGGTAGCTTGCGACGCAGGTCTTCGCTTCGCTATCCGTGAGGGTGGCCGCACCGTAGGTTCGGGTCAGATCACCGAGATTCTTGAGTAATACCACTCATAGGGTTAGCAATTAACCCCAACCCATAAGAAACCGGCCTCGTAGCGAGGCGTGCCATAATTGACTTCACGCGTGGCCGGTTTCTTTCATACGGGACTAGCTCAGTTGGTAGAGCACCGGTCTCCAAAACCGGGTGTCGGGAGTTCGAGTCTCTCGTCCCGTGCTAAAAATAGACGCAAATGAGTAAACTTAAACTGCTTACGGATATCGAGGAGTCATATACCGAGTTACGGTATAAGACTTCTTGGCCTACTAAGACCCAACTGGTCAAAAGCGCGGTAATCGTGCTTGTCGCTTCCATTATCATAGCTGCGATTATCTTCGTGATGGACCAGGTGGTGGACACTATCATGCACTTTATCTACTCACTCGGACGTTAACCCCTATCAGGTAAATCACGGCAATGGCTGAAGAATTAAAGAAGGCTTGGTATGTGCTTCGCGCCATCTCAGGCAAGGAAGCTAAGGTAAAAGAGGTGCTTGACGGAGCAATCCGCAATACCGGCCTCGGCGACTACGTCTTTCAGGTGCTGATACCTACCGAGAAGGTTATGTCGGTGAAGAATGGCAAGAAGGTCATAAAGGAGAAGAATCTCTACTCCGGTTATGTCTTCGTCGAGTGCATTCTTACAGGCGAGGTACTCTATGAGCTGCGCAATACAACAAACGTTATTGACTTCCTGCGCGGACGTGGCAAGGATGCTGCGCCCGAGTCACTGCGCGAATCGGAAGTGCGCCGTATGCTCGGCGCGGCCGACGAGCTGCTTGACTCAGCGTCGGATGGCAATGACTATATCGTAGGCGAGGCTGTCAAGGTAACCTCAGGCCCCTTCACCGGTTTTGACGGAATCATTGAGGAAGTCAACCGCGAGAAGAAGAAACTGAAAGTGATGGTCAAGATTTTCGGGCGTAAAACTCCGCTCGAGCTCGAGAACTCGCAAGTAGTGCGTGAATAACAATCGCGCGGTGTCCGGGCGCACGCTCGGTGCACAGGCTTACATCCCCTTCCGGGTCGTCCCCTCCAACGAGGCGGCATGGGAGAGGTTAAGTTTGTGATGAGTGCCGGAGACCACGGGAGATGTCACGACTGATGGACAGGACACAGTGTATTGGTTACGAAATCACAGCGTCGGCTCCGTTCACGACGGCATCGTTTTAACCGAATCATTAACAAAAATTTAGATTTATCATGGCTAAAGAAATTGCTGGACAGATCAAATTGCAAATCAAGGGAGGCGCAGCAAACCCCTCTCCTCCAGTTGGTCCGGCCCTCGGTTCGAAGGGTATCAACATCATGGAGTTTTGCAAGCAATTCAACGCCCGCACCCAGGACAAGGCCGGTAAGGTACTTCCCGTAGTAATCACTTATTACACTGACAAGAGCTTTGACTTCGTTGTCAAGACCCCGCCGGTAGCAATCCAGCTCCTCGAGGCTTCCAAGATCAAGAGCGGTTCGGCCCAGCCTAACCGTAACAAGGTAGCCGAGATTACCTGGGACCAGGTAAAGGCTATTGCTGAGGACAAAATGCCCGATTTGAACTGTTTCAACGTTGCGTCGGCAATGCGTATGGTTGCCGGAACAGCCCGCAGCATGGGTATCACCGTGAAAGGAACTTTCCCCGAAAACATTTAATCTTCGATTGACATGAGTAAACTGACCAAAAATCAAAAAATCGCGCAGGAGAAGGTTGATGCAAACAAGGCTTACACTCTCTCGGAGGCTGTGGAGCTTGTAAAGGAAATTACCTTCACTAAGTTTGATGCTTCGCTCGACGTGGATGTACGTCTCGGCGTAGACCCCCGTAAGGCTAACCAGATGGTACGTGGCGTGGTAACACTCCCCAACGGTACCGGCAAGCAGGTGCGCGTGCTCGTGCTCTGCAACTCTGACGCAGAGGCAGCCGCCAAGGCCGCCGGAGCCGACTATGTTGGCCTCGATGAGTATATTGAGAAAATCAAGGGCGGATGGACCGACATTGATGTCATCATCACCCAGCCCGCTATCATGGGTAAGATCGGTGCCCTCGGCCGTGTACTCGGTCCGCGTGGCCTCATGCCTAACCCCAAGAGCGGCACTGTGACCGTCGACGTAGCCAAGGCTGTCGAGGAGGTCAAGAAGGGTAAGATCGACTTCAAGGTTGACAAGAACGGTATCGTTCACTCTTCGGTAGGCAAGGTGTCGTTTGAGCCCAAGGCTGCCAAGGAGAACGTCCGCGAGTTTATCAACACTCTCATCAAGCTCAAGCCCGCTACCGCTAAAGGTACCTACATCAAGAGCATTTATCTTTCGAGCACCATGAGTCCGGGCATCAAAATCGACCCCAAGTCGATTGATGAATAATCCATCTAAAGCTGACTGAACAAAATGAAAAAGGAAGATAAAATCATAGCTATCCAGAACATAGCCAAGACTATCCAGGAGTATGGCTGCTTCTACCTCGTCGAGACCGCCGGTCTTGACGCTGAGAAGACCACATCTCTGCGTCGTGCCTGCAACAAGGCCGACATCAAGCTCATGGTGGTTAAGAACACCCTTCTCCACAAGGCTCTCGAGAGCCTCGAAGGTGACTACACCGAGCTCTACGGTGTGCTCCACGGCTCCACATCTCTCATGCTGAGCAACACTGGCAACGCTCCCGCCAAGCTCATCAAGGAGATTCTCAAGGCCGACAAAGAGGCCAAGCTGCCCGCTTTCAAGGCTGCTTACGTCGAGGAGACCATCTATGTCGGTGCCGACCAGCTCGACACTCTCGTGGCTATCAAGAGCAAGAACGAGCTTATCGCCGACGTTATCGCTCTTCTCCAGTCACCCGCCAAGAACGTTATCTCCGGCCTTCAGTCCGGCGGCAACAAGCTTCACGGCATCCTCGAGACCCTCTCGAAGAAGGAGGCTTAATCTCGATAATTCAACCATTCTTTCAACCCCAATCAAAAACAACAAAACATCTATACAATCATGGCAGATCTCAAAGCTTTTGCAGAACAACTCGTTAATCTCACCGTTAAGGAAGTCAACGAACTCGCTCAGATCCTCAAGGAAGAGTACGGTATCGAACCCGCAGCTGCAGCCGTTGCAGTAGCAGCCGGCCCCGCCGCAGGTGGTGCTGCCGCTGAGGAAGAGAAGTCTTCTTTCGACGTAGTGCTCAAGTCAGCCGGCGCAAGCAAGCTCGCCGTTGTTAAGCTCGTTAAGGAGCTCACAGGTCTCGGCCTCAAGGAGGCTAAGGAGATGGTAGACGGTGCTCCCTCTGTACTCAAGGAAGGCATGGCTAAGGCCGACGCTGAGGGTCTCAAGAAGCAGCTCGAAGAGGCCGGTGCTGAGGTTGAGCTCAAATAAGCTTACTACCGACTTATAACTGCCGTGACGGCACAGTAGGGGACTCTTCCCCCATATCGAGGGAAATCTCCGTTGCCACTGTCACGACATAAGCAAATTTTAGGTTAAGATACTCCCCCGGGAGTCTCTTAACCTGTTTGCGTTAAGAGCCCCGTGTTATTTATAAAAAATCATAAATAATTATATTTATTAATAAAAGTTAAGCCTTTTGACGCCTGTTTTGCCCTGTTTTAAGGGTGTTTAGCTTGAAAATATGTGTGTTAGGCTCTTTTACTGGTGTTAAATATAGTTAATCAAGGCTCTTTCATGAGTGTGTGTCAATCAGCATCACTCTCTCAACTCTAATAACGATTAATCAACATTAGATGTCAGACATCAAAGCCATCAAACCGCGCGTTAACTTTGCGACGGTAAAAAATCCACTCCCTTACCCCGATTTTCTCGAGGTGCAGCTGAAGTCCTTCCAGGATTTCCTTCAGCTCGACACACCTCCCGAGAAGCGTAACAACGAGGGTCTTTACAAGGTTTTTGCCGAGAACTTCCCCATAGCCGACACGCGCAACAACTTTGTACTCGAATTTCTCGACTACTACATCGATCCGCCCCGCTACACTATCGACGAATGTCTGGAGCGCGGACTCACCTACAGTGTGCCCCTCAAGGCCAAGCTCAAGCTCTATTGCACCGACCCTGACCATGAGGATTTCGCCACTGTGATACAGGACGTGTATCTCGGAGCGATTCCCTACATGACCGACAAGGGCACCTTTGTCATCAACGGTGCCGAGCGTGTGGTCGTGTCGCAGCTTCACCGTTCGCCCGGTGTGTTCTTCGGACAGAGCACCCATGCCAACGGCACCAAGCTCTACAGCGCGCGTATCATCCCCTTCCGCGGAAGCTGGATCGAGTTTGCCACTGACATCAACAATGTGATGTATGCTTACATCGACCGTAAGAAGAAACTTCCTGTCACCACTCTTCTCCGTGCCATCGGTCTGGAGAGCGACAAGGATATTATCGAAATCTTCGGTCTGGCCGAGGAGGTAAGGGTCAACAAGACCAACCTCAAGAAAGCTCTCGGCCGCAAGCTTGCCGCCCGTGTGCTCAAGACATGGGCCGAGGACTTCGTCGACGAGGATACCGGTGAGGTAGCCTCTATCGAGCGCAACGAGGTCATACTCGACCGCGAGAGCATCATCGAGGAGGACGACATCGAAAATATTCTCAACTCGGGCGTGCAGACTATCCTTCTCCACAAGGAGGATGTCAACACCACCGACTACAAAATCATATTCAACACCCTTCAGAAGGACGCCACCAACTCAGAGAAGGAGGCCATCCAGTACATCTACCGACAGCTCCGCAACGCCGAGCCGCCGGATGATGCGAGTGCGCGTGAGGTTATCTTCAACCTCTTCTTCTCCGAGAAGCGTTATGACCTCGGCGAAGTGGGCCGCTATCGTATCAACAAGAAGCTCGGCCTCACCACTTCGATGGATGTCAAGGTGCTCACCAAGGAGGACATCATCGCCATCATCAAGTATCTTATCGAGCTTATCAACTCCAAGACCGATGTCGATGATATCGACCACTTGAGCAACCGTCGCGTGCGCACTGTGGGCGAGCAGCTCTACAACCAGTTCGGTGTAGGTCTCGCACGTATGTCACGCACCATCCGCGAGCGCATGAACGTACGCGACAATGAGGTGTTTACCCCCATCGACCTTATCAACGCCAAGACTATCTCGAGCGTTATCAACTCGTTCTTCGGCACCAACGCGCTCTCGCAGTTCATGGACCAGACCAACCCTCTGGCCGAAATCACCCACAAGCGTCGTATGTCGGCCCTCGGCCCCGGCGGTCTGTCGCGCGAGCGTGCAGGCTTCGAGGTGCGAGACGTACACTACACCCACTACGGCCGTCTCTGTCCTATCGAGACTCCTGAAGGTCCTAACATCGGTCTTATATCATCGCTCTGCGTGTATGCCAAGATCAATGACCTCGGCTTTATCGAGACCCCCTATCGTGAGGTCAAGGACGGAAAGGTCAACCTTAATAACGACGAGGTGGTATATCTCACCGCCGAAATCGAGGAGGGCAAAATCATCGCCCAGGGCAACGCACCCGTAAAGGACGACGGCGAGTTTATCAACGACCGCGTGAAGGCCCGTCTGGATGCCGACTTCCCCATCGTGGCTCCCGACCAGGTGGAGCTCATGGATGTATCGCCCACCCAGATAGCCTCGATAGCCGCATCGCTCATCCCCTTCCTCGAGCACGACGACGCCAACCGCGCGCTCATGGGATCAAACATGATGCGCCAGGCCGTACCTCTTATGCGCAGCGAAAGCCCGATTGTCGGCACCGGCATCGAGGGTCAGCTCATCCGCGACTCCCGTACACAGATTATGGCCGAGGGTGCCGGCGTCATCGAGTTTGTCGACGCCACCGTAATACGTATCCGCTATGACCGCACCGAGGAGGAAGAGTTTGTATCCTTTGAGGACAGCGTCAAGGAATATCGTCTGCCCAAGTTCCGCAAGACCAACCAGAGCACCACTATCGACCTTCGTCCCATCTGCAACAAGGGTCAGCGTGTGGTCAAGGGCGACATCCTCACCGAAGGCTACTCCACCGAGAAGGGCGAGCTCGCGCTCGGCCGCAACCTCAAGGTAGCGTTCATGCCCTGGAAGGGTTACAACTATGAGGACGCCATTGTGCTCAACGAGCGCGTGGTGCGCGAGGACATCCTTACCTCAGTGCACGTCGACGACTTCACTCTTGAGGTGCGTGAGACCAAGCGCGGTATGGAGGAACTTACTTCCGACATCCCCAACGTCAGCGAGGATGCCACCAAGGATCTCGACGAGCGCGGAATCGTGCGCATCGGTGCCCACATCATCCCCGGTGACATCATGATCGGTAAGATCACCCCCAAGGGTGAGAGCGATCCCACTCCCGAGGAGAAGCTGCTCCGCGCCATCTTCGGCGACAAGGCCGGCGATGTCAAGGACGCATCACTCAAGGCATCACCCTCGCTCAAGGGTGTTGTAATCGGCACACACCTCTATCAGAAGGCCGAGAAGAAGAAGACCAAGAAGGCTTCGAGCGCAGTGCTCCCCAAACTCGACGAGGAGTATGAAGAGCGTCAGAACGAGCTGAAAGACCTTCTCGTCAAGAAGCTCATGACCCTTACCGAAGGCAAGACTTCGCAGGGTGTCAAGGACTTCCTCGGCACCGAGGTGATACCCAAGGGCTCGAAGTTTGCAGCCGGCACACTCAAGGAGATTGATTATGACACAATCAACCTGTCGAAGTGGACTGCCGACGCACACAAGAACGACCTCATCCGCACCACCATCGTAAACTTCCTGCGCAAGAGCAAGGAAATCGAAGCCGCTCACCGTCGTAAGAAGTATGACATATCGATAGGCGACGACCTGCCCTCGGGCATCATGAAGCTCGCCAAGGTCTACGTAGCCAAGAAGCGTAAGATCAGCGTGGGTGACAAGATGGCCGGCCGTCACGGTAACAAGGGTATCGTGTCGCGTATTGTGCGCCAGGAGGATATGCCCTTCCTCGCCGACGGTACACCTGTCGACATCGTGCTCAACCCTTTGGGTGTGCCTTCGCGTATGAACCTCGGTCAGATCTTCGAGACCGTTCTCGGCTGGGCCGGCCGCGAGCTTGACGTCAAGTTTGCAACCCCCATCTTTGACGGAGCCACTCTCGAAAACCTCAACGAATGGACCGACAAGGCCGGTCTGCCCCGCTACGGCAAGACCTATCTCTTCGATGGCGGCACAGGCGAGCAGTTTGACCAGCCTGCCACCGTGGGTGTGATCTACATGCTTAAGCTCGGCCACATGGTCGAGGACAAGATGCACGCACGCTCCATCGGTCCGTACTCGCTCATCACCCAGCAGCCCCTCGGCGGTAAAGCACAGTTCGGTGGTCAGCGTTTCGGAGAGATGGAGGTCTGGGCACTCGAAGCCTTCGGCGCATCACACATCCTTCAGGAGATTATCACTGTTAAGAGTGACGACGTCACCGGCCGTTCCAAGACCTATGAAGCCATCGTCAAGGGTGAGGCAATGCCGCCCGCCGGCATCCCCGAGTCGCTCAACGTGCTTCTGCACGAGCTTCGCGGTCTGGGTCTGAGCATCAACCTCGAGCCGTAATAGACTGTCAGCATCTCTCCTCGACTCTCCTCACCACCACTTTTTTATAACTGCATATCTCCATAACATATATATGGCTTTTAGAAAAGACAACAAACAGAAAACCGGATTCTCCAAAATCTCCATCGGACTTGCATCGCCCGAGGAGATTCTCGAGAAGTCGAGCGGCGAAGTGTTGAAACCCGAGACCATCAACTACCGCACCTACAAGCCCGAGCGCGACGGCCTTTTCTGCGAGAGCATCTTCGGTCCCGTCAAGGACTACGAGTGCCATTGCGGCAAATACAAGCGCATCCGCTACAAGGGCATCACGTGCGACCGCTGTAAGGTCGAGGTCACCGAGAAAAAGGTGCGCCGCGAGCGTATGGGTCACATCAAGCTCGTTGTGCCCGTAGCTCATATCTGGTACTTCCGCTCTCTCCCCAACAAGATTGGTTACCTTCTCGGACTCCCCTCCAAGAAGCTCGACGCCGTGGTCTACTACGAGCGTTATGTCGTAATCAATCCCGGAGCCGCCGCAGAGCTCGATCCCGAGAAGCCCGTGGCCAAGCTCGACCTTCTCACCGAGGAGGAATACTTTGACATCGTTGACCGTCTGCCCCGCGAAAACCAGATGCTCGAGGACGGTCATCCCGAGAAATTCGTCGCCAAGATGGGTGCCGAGGCTCTCTACGACCTGCTCAGAGACATCAACCTCGACGACCTCTCATATGCTCTGCGTGACCAGGCCAACGCCGAAGGCTCGCAGCAGCGCAAGACCGAGGCCCTCAAGCGTCTCCAGGTAGTGGAGTCGTTCCGTGCCTCGCGCGAGCGCAACAAGCCCGAGTGGATGATACTCCAGGCTGTGCCTGTGATTCCCCCCGAGCTGCGTCCTCTCGTGCCTCTGGACGGCGGCCGTTTCGCCACCTCCGACCTCAACGACCTCTACCGTCGTGTCATCATACGTAACAACCGTCTGAAACGACTCATTGAAATCAAGGCTCCCGAGGTGATTCTCCGCAATGAGAAGCGTATGCTTCAGGAGGCTGTTGACTCGCTGCTCGACAACTCGCGCAAATCGTCGGCTGTCAAGACCGAGGCCAACCGTCCCCTCAAGTCGCTCTCCGACTCGCTCAAGGGTAAGCAGGGCCGTTTCCGTCAGAATCTTCTCGGTAAGCGTGTCGACTACTCCGCCCGTTCGGTTATCGTCGTAGGCCCCGAACTGAAGATGCATGAGTGCGGTATACCCAAAAACATGGCGGCCGAGCTTTACAAGCCCTTCGTAATCCGCAAGCTCATCGAGCGCGGCATCGTGAAGACCGTGAAGAGTGCCAAGAAGATTGTCGACCGCAAGGAGCCTGTCGTATGGGACATCCTCGAGTATGTGATGAAGGGTCACCCCGTGCTGCTCAACCGAGCCCCGACACTTCACCGTCTCGGCATCCAGGCCTTCCAGCCCAAGATGATCGAAGGCAAGGCCATCCAGCTCCACCCGCTCGCATGTACGGCATTCAACGCCGACTTTGACGGTGACCAGATGGCTGTGCACCTTCCCCTCGGCAACGAGGCTATCCTGGAGGCCCAGTTGCTCATGCTCGGTTCGCACAACATTCTCAACCCCGCCAACGGTGCGCCTATCACCGTGCCTTCACAGGACATGGTGCTTGGTCTCTACTACATCACCAAGCTGCGTCCCGGCGACAAGGGCGAGGGTCTGAAATTCTATGGCCCCGAAGAGGCTGAGATTGCCTACAACGAAGGCCGCGTGACACTCCACGCTCCCGTCTCGGTAGTTGTCGATGACATCGACGAGCAGGGCAATCCCTGCAAGCGTCTGATCGAGAAGACATCTGTAGGCCGTGTGCTTGTCAACCAGTATGTACCCAACGAGATCGGTTATGTCAACGAGATTCTCTCAAAGAAGTCGCTGCGTACCATCATCTCCAAGGTAATCAAATATTGCGGTATTCCCCGCTCGGCCAAGTTCCTTGACGACATCAAGAACCTCGGTTACTACATGGCATTCAAGGGCGGTCTGTCGTTCAACCTCGGCGACGTGCTCATTCCCGCAGAGAAAGAGCAGTATGTGCGCGAGGGTTACGAGCAGGTCAACGAAGTGCTCAACAACTACTCGATGGGCTTCATCACCAACAACGAGCGTTACAACCAGATCATCGACATCTGGACACACGTCAACTCTCGTCTGGCCGATACGCTCATGAAGCAGATTTCCGAGGACAAGCAGGGCTTCAACCCCGTGTATATGATGCTCGACTCAGGTGCCCGTGGTTCTAAGGACCAGATCCGTCAGCTCTCAGGTATGCGTGGTCTTATGGCCAAGCCTCAGAAGAGTGGTGCAGAGGGCGGCCAGATCATCGAGAACCCGATTCTTGCAAACTTCAAGGAGGGTCTTTCGGTGCTCGAGTACTTCATCTCCACCCACGGTGCCCGTAAGGGTCTTGCGGATACCGCTCTTAAGACCGCCGACGCCGGTTATCTTACCCGTCGTCTCGTCGATGTGGCCCACGACGTCATCATCAACGAGGTCGATTGCGGCACACTCCGCGGTCTGGTATGTACAGAAATCAAGAACAACGACGAGGTTGTCGCATCGCTCGGCGAGCGTATCCTCGGCCGTGTCTCTGTCCACGACATCATCGATCCCACCAACGGCGAGCTTATCGTCGCTGCCGGTGAGGAAATCAACGACGTTGCCGCCGACCGCATCAACGAGTCGCCGATTGAATCTGTTGAAATCCGCTCGGTACTCACCTGCGAGTCCAAGAAGGGTGTCTGCGCCAAGTGTTACGGCCGCAACCTCGCCACACACCGTATGGTGCAGATGGGCGAGGCTGTCGGAGTCATCGCAGCCCAGTCAATCGGTGAGCCCGGTACACAGCTTACCCTCCGTACATTCCACGTCGGTGGTGTGGCTTCAAACATCGCGGCTGTCAACTCAATCACATCGCGCTACGAAGGTATCCTCGAAATCGACGAGCTCCGTACTGTACGCACCGACGAGGTTGATGCCAAGGGCCGCAACGTCGAGGTAGTGATAGGTCGTCTCGCCGAAATGCGCATCATCGACCCCAAGACCAAGATGATGCTTACCAACGCCAACATCCCCTATGGTGCCAAGCTCTACTTCGACAACGAAGCCAAGGTCGGCAAGGGCGATGTGATATGCGAATGGGACCCCTTCAACGCCGTTATCGTCAGCGAAGTCGGTGGTAAGGTACGCTACTCAAACCTCGAGGAAAATGTCACTTATCGTGTCGATGCCGACGAACAGACCGGTATCCGCGAGAAGATTATCATCGAGTCGAAGGAGCGTGGCAAGGTGCCTGAAGCCAACATCGTCGATGCTTCGGGCGAGATTGTCAAGACTTACGCACTCCCCGTGGGCGCACACCTCATGGTCGACGAAAACCAGGATGTGAAGCCTGGCGAAATCTTTGTCAAGATACCTCGCGCTACAGGTGGTGCAGGTGACATTACCGGTGGTCTGCCCCGTGTGACCGAGCTCTTCGAGGCCCGCAACCCGTCCAATCCCGCCATCGTGTCGGAAATCGACGGTGAGGTACGCTTCGGCAAGGTTAAGCGCGGCAACCGCGAAATCTCCGTCACCTCCAAGCTCGGCGAGACCAAGAAGTATCTCGTGCCCCTGTCCAAGCAGATACTCGTGCAGGAGAACGACTACGTGCGTGCCGGCACACCCCTCTCCGACGGTGCCATCACTCCGGCCGACATCCTCAACATCATGGGTCCGACCGCGGTGCAGGAATACATCGTCAACGAGGTACAGGACGTGTATCGCATGCAGGGTGTGAAGATCAACGACAAGCACTTCGAGGTAATCGTACGCCAGATGATGCGCAAGGTCAACATCCTCGACCCAGGCGACACCGGATTCCTCGAGCAGCAGATTGTCGACAAGCGCGACTTCATGGATGAGAACGACCGCATCTGGGGCAAGAAGGTTGTCACCGACGCCGGCGACAGCGAGAATGTCAAGAAGGGTCAGATCATCACAGCCCGCAAGCTGCGTGACGAGAACTCGACACTCAAGCGTCGTGACCTCCGTCCCATCGTCGTGCGCGATGCACAGCCCGCTACATCCGAGCAGATACTCCAGGGTATCACCCGTGCAGCTCTCCAGACATCGTCGTTCATGTCGGCCGCATCGTTCCAGGAGACCACCAAGGTGCTCAACGAGGCAGCCATCAACGGCAAGACCGACTATCTCCAGGGCATGAAGGAGAATGTAATCTGCGGTCATCTCATCCCCGCCGGTACCGGCCTCCGCTCTTACGAGCGCATCGTCGTGTCGGGCAAGGACGAGTATACCGACTCATTCCCCGCAGCCGAAGCCATGGAGCGTTCCATCGAGACCCGTGACGTCGAGACTGTAATGCCGTAAATCCCTTGAATTTAGTCAAGACAATATATTGACTAATTACATAAAAATAGCCCCATCTTGATTTGTAATTTGAAATCAAGATGGGGCTATTTTTATGATTTGAAAACTATACGATTGATAGTTGTGTTAGTGATTGTTTGAATTGGGTGATACGTTCTTTAAGGTTAAATGGTTTATCAAGATATTGAGGAGGAGAAACAATCTCGAGACGTTTCAATCGTGATTTTATTGCCATACGTGCATATGGGAAACGCCAGCTTTGACTATTAATTTGTGCGATAAACCAAAAGATCTCTCTGATTGACATCTTATATTTTGGTACAAGAACTCTTACTGCTGATCCACCATTGCCACGAGCAATAAAGTCCCAAGGTTGATAGTATGCAGTCCCAAATGCAGAAACAGATATGCATCCTGTGCATTTTTCGTCTTCGATTGGTGATACAAGTCTGACAATACCATTCATATTATCTCCACTTGATACGTATGGACATATGCCATCTGAATAATTCTTCTCGCCAACGGATTTCCCTTGTTTGATGTCAAAGAAAAAAGAAAGTGGTTCTCTTCGGTTGAGAGGTATTCGTTTTGAACCTAATTCATGTTTTTTGATTGATGTAGAGGTGATACTCTCAGTAATTTCCGGGAAATTGGAAATCGTAACAAATAGAGATTTAAGTGTCTTTTCGTCTAATGTTTTTATTTGTTCATTAGTCAATTGTTGGCTTGGGAGCCATTGTTGAGGACTATATTCTTCTCCGCCCATAAGTTTTGATGCGGATATTGTTGTACAATTTGCAGATGAGACATGTTCTCCATGTGAAAATTTACGATACATTTCTCTTATTGTTTCGATTTCACTGCCTGGACAAAAAACACGTTTACCTTTCAGCTTTTCAAAACCGTCATTCCATATTTTTGCGATAAACACATTTTTATTAGGATTTTGAGGCTCGTGTGCTTTAGCAATCATAATGGATGTTGGTGCCGCTGTGGGGTAAAAAAGATCATCCGGTAGACTAATCATGGCCAAAAGAGTGTGCTTATGCAAAAAATTATTTCGCCATATCGAATTGTCATCGTCGGCAAAAACTCCTGTATAAACTACACCAATGAATGTGCCTCCTTGTATTAGTGCATCCATAGAGGCATCGATGAAGTCCCGTTCTGGTTCTCCTTCTTGATGGAATGGAGGGTTTAGAAAGGCCTTGTTGAATTTACCTTTTACGATTTCTTTAGATGATGCTATAAGGGAAGATGTATTTTCAATATGGCTTTTCCCATCTCCTCTAAAGAACATGTTTAGGCAAGAAAGAGCCCATACTGTTGGATTTGTATCATATCCATATAGGCTATCCTTAACAATTTCATATGAACTTTCAACAGTACACTTCTTCTTTAGTGAATCAAAAGCAGATACAAGGAAACCTCCTGTGCCACAGGCTAAGTCAATCACCTTATCTCCGATATTTACACCAATCAAGTCAACACATAGTCGTGTAATATGACGAGGCGTGAACACAATACCCATTGCATTATTGTCATATCCGTATCTTAAAAATGCCTCATAGAACATCCCGAGAAAGTCTGCGTCGGATTGGAGGACTGCTCGTATGTTGAGTTGTTTAAGCAATGAAATTATGCGGAAAATATAGGGATTGAGCCTGTCATAGTCATTACCTGTCAAGCTTATGGCTTGAATGAGACGACCTTTGTTTTTGGGATTTAGATTGCTGCTATTATTTATGACGTTGTATGTAAGTCGGTTTAATTCATTTAATACATCTTGAGTATCTGGTGCTATATCTCCTGCATATAAGGCTGTTGTGATAGCCCCGACTACTTTGGGCCGTAGTACTGGCTCCACCTTTGCTTTACGTAATATGTTGGATAAATCGATGGCTGCGTCGATAAATGCAGCACTGGATGGAATTTCTACTTCAACTGTGTTGTTGTCAGCAGCCAATATGGTTGCACATTCTTTTTTTGATGGAATGGCTGTTAGCTCTGACCCTTTTGATGTTATGGGTGACCATATTCCATCTTTGTAATACTTTATTTTTTACAATGTAGCCAGACTCGTCATCACCGGCAATACCAATAGCTATTTTAATGGTATATTTACCATTGGCATTAATTATGTCAGCGTATTCTACTGCTTCATCAATAGCGTTTTGAAATTTTTTGAAATTGTTTTTTGTTTCAATAATCAATTTCGGTTCACCATTGAATGTGAATAGAAAATCAGGTCGCTTTGTGCCTAACCCTATGCCGGGGAAATAGGAGACGATTTCTTGTTCTTCAAGAATATCACCTCCTTTGTCGGGATGACATACATTCCAACCTTTCTTTTGAGATACTTCTCTTGTGAAATATCTTGCTCGAGATTCTGCTCGTTTAGTCTTTGCCATAGTTATTGCAAAGATAGCTAATATGATAGATATATTGCAAGAAATTAATAAATAAATGAAAAAAGATGAGTGAAATAGATGCCGTATCTGTCTGTGTCAGTCGACTCGGATTAGGGTGAGGCCGTCTCGGAGGGGGAGGATGACTGAGGCGAGGCGGGGATGGGCGGCTACGTAGGTGTTGAAGGCATCGAGCCCGAGAGTCTGCGCGTCGTGGTTTTTGACGGTGTCGTAGACTTTGCCGTCCCAGAGAGTATTGTCGGCGATGATGAATGTCCCGGGGCGCAAAGTGGGTAGCAGAAGGTCAAGATAGGCGATATAGTCGCGTTTGTTGGCATCGATATATATAAGGTCCCACGTCTCGTTAAGAGTCGGGATAACTTTAAGGGCGTCGCCTATATGGAGCGTGATGCGTTCTCCGCCGGGCGATGTGGCGAAGAGTTCGGTCAGTTCGTCCTCCATCTCGTCGTCGACCTCGATGGTGTGCACATGGCCTCCGTCGGGGAGAGTCTCGGCCAGACACAGGGCCGAGTAGCCGGTGAATGTCCCGAGTTCGAGCACGCGCATGGGTTTTATCATCGACACGAGCATGGCCAGCATGCGTCCCTGGAGATGGCCTGAACACATGCGCGGATAGAGGTGATTGAGATGTGTGCGACGATAGAGCCTGGCCAGGTGGTCAGGCTCGGGTGATATGTGGGCGAGAATGTAGTCCTCCACGATTTTTATGAGAGTTATTTCAGTTCATGATTATGGCCTGAGCCGCGAGGAAGTAGGAGTTGAGTCCGAAACCGGCGATGGAGCCGCGACATACCGGAGCTATGAGCGAAGTGTGGCGTATGGCTTCGCGTGAGGCGATGTTGGATATGTGCACCTCGATTACGGGGATGCTTATGGCCTTGATTGCGTCGGCTATGGCGAGCGATGTGTGGGTGTAGGCTCCGGCGTTAAGGATGATGCCGTCACACTCGGCGCGGTGCAGAGCGTCGATGATGTCGCCTTCGTGGTTGCTCTGGAAGTAGTCAATCTCGTCTCCGTCGAGCATTTCGCGCAGTTCGAGCAGATAGGATTCAAATGTCTGCGAGCCGTATATGTCAGGCTCGCGTGTGCCGAGAAGGTTGAGGTTAGGGCCGTTTATGATTAATATTTTCATTTTAGGGAAATTCCTTGGTGGTTGTGACTATGCTGTGACGAGTATGTGTACGGCTATCGACGATAGCAGCATTACCGCGAGCAGTATCCATGTGAGATAGGGCCGCTGAAAGTAGGCACGCCATGCGAGATAGCCCGAGAGTATCATATAGAACGGGTATATCCACAGGAGTGTCTTAGTGACGGATGCATCTGGCGCACACTGCGACAGGAGTGAGGGGAGGGTGAATACAGGGAGGGTGAATATGATTATCAGAAAGGTCACCCATTTGGGAGGAGTCATGACTAATGTGACTGTTGTGACTGATGAGGGGGCGGTGTCTATTGACACTCCTTGTAGGCTTTGACTGTGCGGCGTATGCCTTCGGTGAGGTCTATCTGCGGGTCAAAGCCAAAGTCGCGCTGTGCGGGTGAGATGTCGCACGACCAGTTGCGCTGAGCCATGATGTTGTATTTGTCGGAATTGAGCGTGACTGCCTGCATCTTGGCCGCGCCCCATTTCTCGCTTATCTTACAGGCGATGGAGAGAGCCCATAGCGGCAGGCGCACCGGGATGACCAGGCTGCGGCCGAGAGCTTTGGCCACGATGCGGCGAAACTCCTTCTGTGTGTAGGCTCTCGGCTCGGAGATGATGTATTTGCGATGGAGCGGTGCACGCTCGATGGCATCGAAGATAGCCCGTGCGAGGTCTTCGACATAGATGAACGTGAGCATCTGACGGCGCATGCCCACACCGAAGTCAAAGTGTGAGTCGATGGTCTTGATCATCATCAGATAATCCTGCTCGTGGGGGCCGTAGACCCCGGTGGGACGTAACACTATCCACGGGAAGTCCTTGGGCAGCGACTGGAGAAAGGTCTCGGCCTTGATTTTCGACAGTCCGTAGCGAGTGTTGGGGTTGGGGATGGAGTCGCCCGAGAGGGGAGTGTAGTTTTTCTCGTCGCCGGGGCCGATGGCCGAGAGCGACGACATGTAGACCATGCGCTCGGGCACCGCGCCTACATCCCGGAGCGTCTCCACGAAGTCGCGCAGATACACATAATTGATGCGGTTGAAGTCCATGAAGTTGACACACTTCGTGGCTCCGAGGTTATACACGATATAATCCCAGCGGTGGCCTTTGAGCTGCTCGGCCAGCCGCTCGGGGTTGTCATAGTCGAGAGTGATGAACTGCAGGGCCGGGTCGGTGAGATAGCGGCGCGAGGTCGACTCTCTGACACCGCACCACGTCTCGTAGCCGCGGCGCAGCGACTCGGCGGCGATGAATCCTCCGATAAAGCCTCCGGCTCCTACTATGAGTACTTTTTTCTGTGGCATGATGGCTGAAAAAGATGAGTGTTTTCGGGATTGTGGGGGGAGAGGTGTGTGTAAGTGTCTCTGCCGTGGTCAGACGAGCTGAGCGAACAGGTCGATATATTTCCGGGCCACGACCTGTGGGCTGAAGTTCTCGCGCACAAACCGGTGCTGGTCATCGCGTGGTATGTCGGCGTCTATAGCCCACATGATGCCCTTGGCTATGTCGAGCGTGTCGCGCGACGCGGCGACATATCCGTTGTCCAGATGGCTCACGAGCTCCTCGCGCGAATCGCCTCCGAACACTACGGGCACCGCTCCCGAGGCCATGCCTTCGAGCACGGTGTCGGAGACATTCTCAAGTATTGCGGTCGAGAGTATCACTTTGGCCGAACTGTAGAGATAGCGCAGTATCTTGTTGTCGTTGACACGTCCGAGCCAGCGGTGCGACATGCGCAGGCGGTCAAGCACCTCGGGGTTGTGAAGGCTGCCGAAGAGATAGACAGCCGTGGCGGTGGCTGTCTCGGGATAGTTGTCAAATATATGGTTGAGGGCGTCAATGGCATAGTCGAGCCCCTTTGACGGGTCGTCGAGCCGATTGGCCCCGATAAGTATCAGATGAGGTTTCGACAGGGTGAGGAGCGAGTCGATGTGTCGGGGCTGGACCGTGTAGTGAAGGTCGACCGGCACGGGGTTGGGGATAGTCATCACCGGCATGTTGCGTAGCAGCGACGAGCTGCGGGCTTTGTGCTCGAGCCACCGGCTGTCAGTGACAAACGTCACGGGAATGTCGGCATAGAGGCGCATCTTGCGCTTCCACATGCGGTATGACAGATCGCCCCGGTGTCCGCCCCCTTTGAGATACATGCAGTTGCCGCACGTGTCGGTGAAATAGTCACACTCATAGGCCTGGTGACATACTCCCGTGAAGGCCCACATGTCGTGGAGAGTCCATACAATCTTCTTGCCCGCCTCATGCAGACGTCGTATGCCGCGGAGGTTCATCAGACCGAGATTTATCCAGTTGAGACACACTATATCGGCCTCCCTGACCCACGGATGGTTGTGGACATTGACGGCCAGCGTGCCGGTCGAGACCACATAATTGCCGTGGCCTGAGCGGTCGCAGTGAGCCATCACAAAGAGGCGTTCGGCACAGTAGCGTATGCCGCGCGAGAGGCGCGACCCGACCTCCGAGACATTGGCCTCGCTTGAGCTGCGGGTATACACCACCATACGCACGTCAAGCCCCTCGCGACGCAGTGCCTGCATGAGCCGGAATGAGGCCTTGGCGGCACAGCCGAGAGTGTCGCTGTGATTCACGAGCACTATCTTTTTGCCCTTGAGCGAAGCGGGCAGCGATGAAGCGGCCGGTAAGTTATCGTTTGTTGGACTTGACATCCTTTGACGGTGTGTTTTTAGTACTGTTTTTTGTGCTGTTTTTGGTCTTGATTATATCACCTACGTTGACAAGGCTCACCGCGTCGAGTCGCAGACGAGCCTCGAGATACCGCTCCAGTTCGCGCTGCTTGGCCGCCGGCATAGGTGTGGAGTATGACACGAGAGCCACATTGACAGTGTCGAGCGACGCAGTGGCTATATTGCCGAATATAGCTCTGGATATTGCCAGCTCCCTGACCTGGGGAAACAGCACCCTCACCTCGGGAGCCAGACGCCCCGAGATGGTGTCGTTGAGCCTGGCAGTGGCTATGACGGCCCTGAGCGAGTCGATGGTAGCCTGTCCGGCCGCTATCGAGGTCTGGGCCATCTCGTAGATGTCGCGCACCGACGAGCCCTGCATGGCCTCGATGTCGGGTGTATCGCCCTGGATAATGTTGAGGCTCGTCCCGCCAAGACCGTAGAAGCCGAGGCGCGACGACAGCGCGAGATTGAGCGAATCGGCCGGTAACACCTTGCCGATGAGCGTGATGGTCAGAGTGCGCTTGCCGTGGTCGACCGACGCGTCGCTGCTCAGCACCCTTGTGGCCGGAAAGCGGCACTCATGCGCCACAAAACGGTCGGCATTGGCTGTGAAGCGGCTCATGGTGAGCATATTGTAGGTGAGGTAGAGCGACGGCAGCAGCGTGAGCACCGCCACAGAGTAGACGATGCGCCTCACCTTGCGGGCACGGCGCGGATTGTCGGTCTCCACGGGGTGGTAATGCATGAGCTTGACCCCGATGAAGGTGGCCAGGGCTATGTAGATGGAGTTGATGAGAAACAGATAAAACGCTCCGAAGAAATAGTTGGGCTGCCATGTGGCCAGTCCGTAGCCCGCGGTGCATAGCGGAGGCATGAGAGCCGTGGCTATGGCCACGCCCGGGATGACATTGCCCTTTGACTTCGAGCCGATGGCTATTATGCCGGCTCCGCCGCCGAAAAATCCTATCAGCACGTCATATATGGTGGGCGACGTGCGGGCCAGCAGCTCGCTGTGACCCTCGCTCACGGGCGAGATGAGAAAATAGAGCGTCGAGGTGAGCACGCTGAACCCTGTGGCCATCACGAGATTGCGCATGGCCCGCTTGATGAGGTCAAAGTCGCGCACGCCCACACCCAGACCGATGCCGATGATGGGGCCCATGAGCGGCGAGATGAGCATCGCGCCGATGATGACGGCCGTCGAGTTGGTGTTGAGGCCCAGCGAGGCTATGAAGATGGCCAGGACAAGGATGAGGATATTGGTGCCGCGAAAGGTCACACCGTCGCGGATGGTCTGCTCGGCTTCCTCCTGGCTGATGAGATAGTCGGTCAGAGAGAAGTACTGTACGAAATATTGTCGGAGAGCGTTGGCTTTGATCATTTTTCGTAAGAAAGGCTCATTGAACGGAGGCGGCGGGATAACATTACACCGACGAACGCACGAGGCTCTTGATCTCGTCGACCACATTGATGATGTAGTCTCCTATCTTCTCGAGCGAGGCCACTATGTCCATGTAATAGATGCCCGCCTGATATTCATACTTGTGGGCATTGATATTCTCCACATTGCCCGTGCGGAGCTGATTGCGCAGATTATTGATCTCGCGCTCATAGTTGTAAGATGATATTATATCCTTCTCCTGGGCATGCTCGCTGTCGCGCAGAAGCAATATCTGGTTGGTCATGGCGGCCTCCACGGCTATGAACATCGAGTCGATGTTGTGATATATTCCGTCGCTGAAATGCACGTCGCCCTCGCGTTTGCGTATGAGCACCTTGCCTATGCCGAAACAGCAGTCGGCTATGCTCTCGATTTCGCTCACGATGCGAAACATCGCCGCGATCCTGTGCTTGCCCTCGTTGGAGAGGCGGCCCTCCGAGCATCGGTTGAGATAGTCGGCGATCTCTATCTCCATACGGTCGGAAATCTCCTCATATTTTTCCAGACGTGAGAATTGTTTGGTAAACTCGTCCGAGTCGGTCTTGATGTGCACGATGTTCTGCGCCATGCCTATCATGCGCTGCACGCGCTGGGCGTAGACCACGATCTCCTTCTCGGCCTGGGAGATGTTGAGCTCCGACGCGCTGACCATACCGGCCGATATAAACTTGAGCTGAAACTCCTCGCCGTGGGTCGAGGTGACCGGCACAAGCCGCTCGACTATCTTGACATACAGTCCGGTGAGCCATATCATTATGGAGAGGTTGATGAGATTGAACACGGTGTGAAACACCGACAGGCCTATCGACACGCTCTGCTGCATGGCCGCTATCTGAGCCGTCACCGGGTGGCCGGCGGGCAGAGAGTTGTCAAACAGGTGGTCGTAGGTGGCAGGGTCGGTGGCCTCGATATTGTTGACAAATGCCGAGAGGGCCCCCGGGTCGCCCTGGCCCAGCTCCTCGGTGAGCCATTGGGCGAAGTGGCAGAACGGAAAGAAGATGGCCAGCGTCCAGGCCGTGCCCAGAAAGTTAAACAACAGATGGCCCATGGCGGTTCGCTTGGCTGCCACATTTCCGCCCATTGATGCCATGAGTGGCGTGATGGTGGTGCCTATGTTGGAGCCAAGCACCAGCGCGCACGACAGGTCAAAGTCGATCCAACCCTTGCTGCACATGATGAGCGTGATGGCAAACGTGGCCGCGCTCGACTGGATGACCATCGTGAGCATCATGCCCACAAACGTGAATATCAGCACCGAAACGAAGCCCATCGAGGTGTAACGCTCCAGGAATGCAAACATCTCGGGATTGCTCTGGAGGTCGGGGACATAGGTGCTGATGAGGTCAAGACCCATGAAGAGAAACGCGAAGCCTATAAAAAATTCGCCTATCGACTTGTTGCGGCTCGACTTGGCAAACAGCAACGGTATCGACAGGCCTATGACCGGCAATACAAACGCCGAAATATTGACTTTAAATCCAAACAGGGCTATCACCCATGCCGTGAACGTGGTGCCCACGTTGGCTCCCATGATTACAGCCATCGACTGGCCCAGCGACATCAGACCCGCGTTGACAAAACTCACCACCATCACTGTCGAGGCCGATGAACTCTGTATAAGGGCCGTGATGAGGATGCCTGTGAGCATGCCTGTGAAGCGGTTGCGGGTCATGGCTGAGAGAATGTTGCGCAGACGGTCGCCCGCGGCTTTCTGCAAGCCTTCGCTCATCACTTTCATTCCATAGAGAAACAAGGCCACTGAGCCAAACAGACATAGCAGGTCTAAAAAACTGTAACTCATGATGTTTTAAGTTGTCATTGTGATAGTTGGCATGGAGACGCGCCGGAGAGCACGTACTTCACCGATGCAAAGATATAACATTTTTTTACTTTTTCAAACAACTCAGTGGGCGGAATTATGATTAATTTTGCAGTAAAGTTTTACGATACGACGACTCGCAGAGGCGGGGCGGGTATGAAAAAAGACGTTTTTTCGTTTTTTAGTTTCTTTCGATCATTCAGAACTTCGCACATTCTAAATAGTCATCAGGAAGAAGCGATCGGGATTGCGTCCACCGAAGAACATGACAAACTGTAGTCTGTTGCCCTCGCGGCGGCAGGCCGTTTGCGCATATATGTCTTCGCGTGGGTTGCTGCGATTGTTGTAATCCAATAGATGACAGGTAGTGCGAAGACCTTGAGTGATGTAGGATGTCAACGAAGATGCATCCCACGTTTTTGTTTCATAACCGGGTCTTTGCATATACTTGTCATTAAGAGTCTCTGTCGTAACACTACCTTTTTCTTTAAAATTATTACTCCGGCCATAGGGATGACGGCCCACACCTTAATATAATATATGTCATATGGAACCGATAGGCACCATGATTAAGGAAGAGCTGGAGCGTCAGGAGCGCACGGTGTCGTGGCTCGCTCGAAAACTCAACTGTGACCGCTCAAACATCTACCGGCTATTTCAGAAACACTCCATCGACACGGCACTGCTACAACGCCTGTCAGTCATACTCGGGCGGGATTTCTTCTCCGACCTAAGCAATAATCTTTCAGTCAGAAAGGGTAGAAATGAGGCATAATTCGTTGCGTATGCGAATTATGCCTCATTTCTGTGTCAATCCCGCTACGTCATGGCCCGCGCAGTGAATTTTCTTTGCTATAACTTTGTAGAGCATTTCGCGCCCTGTCTCCGCGGTTCAACCTCCGCGGCTATGAAAATACCTATAAACAGTTGTGCAATAAGGCTATATAATAGGGCGGCTATGACAGCGAAATAAATCTTTAACCAAAGTTATAACTTAATCAATTAACGTATGAACAAAAAATTCATCAACGGGTTTCTGCTCGCCTCCCTTGTAGTAGGGTCGGGTGGTATACTCTCTTCTTGCAAGGACTACGATGATGACATCGACCAGCTCAGACAAGAGGTGGCGGTCAACAAGTCGGCTATTGAGGACATCAATAGCAAGATAGCAGCCGGTGCTATCCTTGAAAGCGTGGAACCTAATGCCACAAACACAGGTATTATTGTGACCGTAACTAAGAACGGCTCCAAGCAGACCTTCGAAATCAAGAACGGTGTGAACGGTACCGACGCTGACGTCTGGACTATCGAAAAGAACGCTAATGGCGAATGGATGTGGGCCAAGAACGGTGTCCTCACCAATTATCCCGCCCAGGGTCCCAAGGGTGATCAGGGTGAACAAGGTGTTCCCGGCCAGGATGGCAAGCCCGGTGCTGACGGTGCTCCTGGTGCTCCTGGTGCTCCTGGTGCTGATGGCAAACCCGGTGCTGACGGTAAGCCCGGCCAGGATGGTGCTCCAGGCAACTACTGGGCTCCCAATGCTGACGGTACAGAGCTCGTTGAGCACGTATGGAACGCTGAGACCAAGAAGTATGAGGCTACAGCCAATACTGTCAAGATCGCTATCACATATCCCGGCATCACCGCTGTTGTTGACAACGGATATGTATATCTTAACGGCGTAGAGATCAAGAAGGATGCCGACGGCAACCCCATCTATGGCAAGGTAGCCATCTCTCGCAGCGGTCTTCTCACAGGCCTCGGCTTTATCCCCGCTCTCTATCTCGACGGTGTTGAGGGTACTCGTTTCGCTTATGTAAATGAAAACTATCTTTCACCTGTCGCCAGCGGCAAGAGCGGTAATGTGACCATCAACGGTGCATCGGTTGCTTATGAGATTCCCGCTGCTTCTAAGTGGGCTTTCAATACAAACGCCAAATCGCCTTATCAGCTCAGCGAGAATGCAGAGGCTAACTTCAATCTCAATCCCGATAACGCCAATATCGAGGGCGTGAAGTTCAACTTCCTCCCCATCGCAAACATCGAGACTGTATCAGCTTCTCGCGCTGCTGCTCCCGAGCTCGTAATCAAGAGCACTGAGGGCAAGGATGGCAAACTCGTTGTTACATACAACGTGAACAATCCCGCCTCAATGGCTTATACCGAAAATGGCAAGAACACTCTGCCTGTTACCGCTCTTAACGCTACACTCAAAGAAAATGCTGATGCCAATGCAGCCGGCGTAACCGGTGTGGTTACTTCCGACTACTTCAGCCTCGTAATGTCGCGCGTTAGATTCTCGGCTCTCAGCTTTACCGGTACTGCCGATCTCCACCTCGCTGCAACAGGTGCTGACGCTATCGAGCAGAAGGGTGGCAAGGTTGTCAAGCTCGCTTATACTCAGGCTGAGAAGTATGACCTCTCCAAGAATATCCGCATCTGCTATCAGCAGGCTGATTTCGGCAAGAACCTCGGCACCGCTGCCGAGAAGCAGATGTCTCTCAAAGAGGCTGCCGACAAGTGGGGTCTGACTGTAACTTACTCAATGATGAACTATACCATTGGTGATTCTAAGACAAATGATTCACAGTATGCTTCAATCGATGCTAACGGTGTAGTTGATCTCAAGTATCTCAATGCAAATAACCAGTGGGTATCTTGCAGCGGCGCAGATGACAATAAGGGCTCTCGCTCAGCAATCGGTCGTCACCCTGTTGTAATGGTTAACCTTTGCAACGGCACCAACGTTGTCCTCACCGGTTACGTTATGTTTGAGATCACCGATGTTGCTCCTGCAATCTCCAACACCGGCATCGTTCTCGCTACCGGCGAACCCATGCCTTACCTCTGCACTTCGACCAACAAGGTTGTGAGCACTTGGGCTACTACCACAAGCCAGGTTCTCTCAGTTCTCGGTAAGAGCGAAGAGCAGTTCAAGAGCGACTACGCCCTCGAAATCGGCACAACCTATGTTAAGGCTGCCAACTGGACAGAGAAGGAACAGTCATTCACCAAGGTTGCCAATAACAAGTATGGTATCCTCAACTATAACCCCGACTCACAGGCCGGTCCTACCAATGGCTTCCTCACATGGAACTACTCATTGGCTGCAGCTACCGAGATAGCCAAGCTCACCGCTGCTGACAAGCCCTCTACTGTTGAGCTCTTCGTTAAGTTTGTTAATACCAAGAACTCTGACGATTGCCTCTACCTCGGTGTATCGATCACCATCCTCCCCGCTCCCTCGATCACTTACGGAACCCTCAACCCCAACCTCCTCGTTCCGGGTACCAATGACCAGGTGAGCATGTGTACTCTCGCCAAGAACAACACCCAGGGTAAGGACGTAACTTACTTCCAGTCACTTCTTGAGAGCTACTACACCAACAAGACTATCGTTCCCAGCTACATAGCTCCCACCGGTGACAAGTATCCCGCACTTTCTTCGATGACTCTTCCCCGCGAGTACTCGTTCACAACAGCTCAGCAGCCCGGTCTTGCTATCAGCGCAGACGGCAGCAAGCTCCTCAAGGGCACACAGCACGTAGCTTCTATCGACAAGACTACCGGTAACGTAGTGTTCGAGCACACACCCGCTTCTCTTGAGCTCCTCAACAGCGCGAACGGTGTATATGCCAACGTACAGGTGCTTTCTCAGTACTGCAACGAGGCTGCCACAGTTGCTTCACCCGCTCACCTCGACTTCGTTGAGCAGACCAACAACGTGGTACGCATCAACTTCCGCAAGCCTGTGACTGTAGTAGGTGTAAACAACTATGAGGTTAAGCCCGACGGTATCAATCCTAAGAAAGAAGCTCTCGGTAACTTCTTCTCTATGACTGACTACTTCGGCAACGCCCTCTTCAACAATACCGCTGCAGGTTACGCTGACAACCAGGGTCTCTTCGGTTACTATCAGATCGAGTCTATCAAGGTTGATCTCACCGGCCTCTCTAACAATGGTGTTACATTCTCTGTTGAGGGTGCTACAAGCTCTAACAAGGAGGTTTACACTATCGAGAATGCAGCAGGTGACCTGACCGCTGACGTCCTCAATGATGTTAAGGTTGTATGTGACTACACCAGCGAGGTGCTCGAGCAGACCGTAACAGTTAAGATTCCTGTAACTGTAACTTACTACTGGGGTACTCAGAAAGTTGAGGCTACTGTAACAGTTAAGCCCAACCGCAACAACTAACTTTTAAATAGTGATTAATGGCAGAAGAGCACTGGCCTGAGTGCCGGTGCTCTTTTGTAAATCATTCGGCGTAAGACGATGAAGAAACTATTCATGATAATCTCCTGTTCGCTCATGCTGTGGGCTTGCGGAAACAATAGCGGTCAGAAAGAGACCGCCGTGCGCACCGTGGCCGACATAGAACAGGAATTTGCATCGACCCTCTCGGCCTCCGACACCACACGTGTGCTCGCACTCGCGACCGAGTTTCTTGACAGCATCAAGGCCGGCAACGTGCAGTGGGCCGTCGAGACACTCTGCGAGCTTGACTCTACGGGTCGGGTGATGCCTCTGGGCGAGGATTCACGCAAGCGCGTGGCGCGTCGCTTTGAGATGTTTCCCGTGGTGAGCTATGAGCTTGACTATTATAGTTTCTCCATGCCGACGCTCAACGACTTGAAATATCGCACATATTTCGAGGAGCGTCAGGAAGGGGAGACGGGAGGTCCGTCAATGGCCGTGATGTTTAACCCCGTAAAGGATTCGGGCCAATGGTATCTGTGTCTCAAAGAGGCATCGCAGCCCGCTAAGGATGCGGCCAACGCGCTCAATCCTGACCTGATTATTGAAGGAAAATAGATTGACCACACATAATTATTCAATAAGTCGTGAGTCCGCATGGCGTTGTGAAACGCTATGCGGACATTTTTTTATACCACTGTTTATGGGGGGACAAATTATGAGGGGATACAAATTATGAGGGGGATACAAAAGTTTCATAAGTTTAATAAGAAACAAAAGTTTTATGGGGGGATACAAATTATGAGGGGGATACAAAAGTTTCATAAGTTAATAAGAAACAAAAGTTTTTTATTTCAGTGCATAAATCAGTCGCTCCCACACGGGCATCCCGCGCATGCCACGCCATATCCCGCAAGGGCGTCCGCAGGACGCAGATTTGGTAGTAACCGTTTACTCTGACCTGCGCAAGGATTTTAGATAGAAATTAGTGTAAA
>ERZ778496.773-NODE-773-length-27503-cov-5.725481_pt1 | contig 27503 bp, 26 predicted proteins | sample MGYA00433099_ERZ778496 | MGnify/ENA primary metagenome ERZ778496 (study PRJEB29527, sample SAMN07138962) | mouse gut metagenome | material: feces | host: mouse | place: China:Nanjing | collected 2016-01-25 ...
AAAACCACCAAGTTAACACTATTATAAATCTCTTTTTAAGAGAGTTATAATAAAAAAACAGTATATTTCCAATAATTTTTATACAAAAAATAAAACGGATACCGTTATCACCAAAACAATATATTTATTGGCACCAGTATCCGTTTTTATTTTATTTCAAAATTATAATCTCACCTTTTTCTTACTTCCCTTACTTTCATTCTGCATGCGGTCTAACGCCGTTACGACATATGTATATTGCGTCTTTCCGTCATCGTATGGCAATTTATAATATGTATCTGTCGTTATCGCCACAATCTTCGTGACATCGTCAATTACCACTTTCTCATTTCGGGCAAATCTGTATACCACATATTTAACAGCCTTGTCTTTCCAGTTCTTGCCCTTTGGCTCAGTCCAGAACAAAACGTATCCGTCTTTTGTCCACACCGGTTTCAGCTTTTTGACTTTCTTGGGCGCCTTACCGTCTATAAAAGGCATCCTCGGTTGAAGAGCCGGATATTTCCAATATACATCGCGAAGCATCGTACCGTAATTGCCCACGTTATCCACCACTGCCTTGGCATACCACAAAACAGTACCGTTCACGTTGTGCATCTGTTTGTGCAAGGCATATTTGGCCGGCATCTGATTACGGTTTTTATCATTCAAATCCGGATATTTTGCCGTGCGCTCCACGTCTTCTCCGATATATAACGGACGGTTTCCAGAATGCTTGTTCCACCATTTTATCAATGTCTCGTAATCGGCGGTCGGATGACCTATCTGCCAGTAAAGCTGCGGAACGCAATAATCCACCCAACCGTTGTTCACCCACAGCAACACGTCGGCATATAAATCGTCGTAGTTTTGGAGTCCTTTCGTATCGCTGCCGTTCACATCGTTAGCCTTGTTACGGTATATTCCGAACGGAGATATTCCGAATTTCACCCAAGGCTTTATGCTCGCAATGGTGTCGTGCAGTTGCTTTACGAACAGATTGACATTGTATCTGCGCCAATCTCCGATATTGCTTATTCCGTTAGAGTGCTGACGAAACAATTGTTCATCGGGTATTTTCTCTCCTGCCGCCGGATATGGATAGAAATAATCATCCATGTGAAGACCGTCTATATCATACCTACGCACGATATCTCCAATAACCTTGCATATATAATCTCGGTTTTCCGCCATGCCGGGATTTACGATAAACTGGCCGTCATACGCAAACACACGCTGAGGCGCGGTCACCGCAATATGGTTGGAGGCAAGCACCGTTGTGGTTTTTGTCTTGGCCCTGTAAGGGTTTATCCATGCGTGCAGCTCCATTCCACGGTTGTGACACTGTTCCACCATCCATGCCAACGGATCCCAATACGGTTGAGGCGCTTTACCTTGTGTGCCTGTCAGAAATCTGCTCCACGGCTCATAAGGACTTTCATACAGGGCGTCACATTCCGGACGAACCTGAAATATGATTGCATTAGCACCGTCTTTTTGCAGCTCGTCAAGCTGATACGCCAATGTCTTTTTCATCGTCTCGGTGGGCATTCCGAGAAACTGGCCGTTCACACACTGTATCCATGCGCCCCGAAACTCACGCTTCTGTTGTCCGAACGCCATGACAACAGCGACAAAAACAAATATGACAGATATTAAGATCTTTTTCATTCGCTCAGATATTTATATATTTCAGATGTCCAGTCTGCTCCGTTTTTCGGGCAAAACGTTTTCACTCCGAGGCGTGCGGCAGCCTCGATATTACGCGGTCCGTCGTCAACGAATAGCGTTTCTTCCGGTATTATGTTCTCCGTTTCAAGCACATGGCGGAACAAACGCTCATCCGGCTTCATCACTCCGCACTTATAACTCATATACATCGCGTCCATGTAGTCAGCCAAAGAATGCCCGTTGCCATCGAAAGCATCGCTGAGCGCCCAACTCATTAAAAAAGGGTTTGTGTTCGACAGCAGCACGATGCGGTAACCCTCACCGCGCAAACGCCGAAGTGCGGCAAGATTACGTTGCGGCAGGTCTGCCACATATCCCATCCAACCGTAAAGACACTGTTCCATCGTTACTTCGTGCCCGATTATCTCACCGAGTCCGGCACGAAACCGCTCGGCGTCTATCTCACCTCTTTCCAATGCCCCGAACAGTCCCGACTGTGTATATTGGTCAAGCCGTCGCCCAGCATCGGTCAACCCTATTTCCTTGAAGCGTTTAACGGCCTGCGGCTGATCGAGAGTGATTATCACTCCGCCGAGGTCGAACAATATAGTTTTTATCTTACTCATTAATTTCGTTTATTATGCTTTTTCACCTGTCAATCAAATAAATTCAGTCTTTTTCGACGTGCCTCCTCAAGGGAAATGATGTCACTCTGCTCCTTACTGTATTCCGCTCTCAGGCTCTCGTACCTGTCTTGAAGTTCTTGTCCGAACCCCACGGTCTCTTTCTTGTTTACGAGTTTAGAGGCCACGATGGCGTTTTGAGAGGCATCTTTCATCCATACTACCGGGCCGCCATACACCGGAGCCACTTTCAAGGCAACATGCAGCTCACTCGTGGTGGCGCCGCCTATCATCACCGGAATATCGAGTCCGGCACGCTCCAACTCACGAACCACATTCACCATCTCTTCCAGGCTCGGTGTTATAAGTCCGCTAAGCCCGATGATATCCACACGCTCGGCTATCGCCTTCTTCACTATCTGCTCTGCAGGCACCATAACCCCCATGTCGATTACCTCATAGTTATTGCATGCCATGACCACTCCAACTATATTCTTACCGATATCATGCACATCGCCCTTTACAGTGGCAAGCAAAACTTTACCAGCCTTTCCACAGCCTTCCGTCTTTTCCTTTTCTATATAAGGCCGCAATATCGATACGGCATGCTTCATTGTCCGTGCCGTTTTAACGACCTGAGGCAGAAACATCTTACCGCAACCGAACAACTCCCCTACGGTGTTCATTCCGTCCATAAGCGGTCCTTCGATAATATTCACGGCACGGGGATATATTGAAAGAGCTTCTCTCAAATCTTCTTCAAGATAGTCGCCGATACCTTTTATCAACGCCGTAGAGAGACGGTCTGCCACAGGTTCCGCTCTCCACTCTTCTCTATTCCGCTCCATCCCACCGACATCCTTCTCATTTACCGTGCCTCCTGCGGTATCGGTCTCTGCTTTTATGGTGGCGGCAAGTTCCGTCAACCGCTCGGCGGCATCATGCTTTCTGTTTAGAATCACATCCTCTATTATTTCGAGCCGGTCGGCAGGAATATCACCGTAAACAACTTTTGTCGCCGGATTTACTATACCGAAATCCATACCTGCGCCAATGGCATGATAAAGAAAAACAGCATGCATGGCTTCACGTATATAGTTGTTGCCGCGAAACGAGAAAGAAAGATTGCTCACACCGCCGCTAACATGCGCTCCTGGCAGATTGCCTTTTATCCATGCAGTGGCTCTGATAAAGTCTTTCGCATAGTCTGCGTGCTCTGCCATGCCTGTAGCAACGGCAAGCACATTGGGGTCGAAAATAATATCGTGAGGATTCATTCCCACCCTTTCGGTCAGTATCTTATATGCACGTGCGGCGATCTCAACACGACGCTCGTAGGTCGTGGCTTGTCCGCGCTCATCAAAACACATCACTACCACAGCCGCTCCGAAGCGACGCACATCGCGCGCATGTCCAACAAAAACCTCTTCTCCTTCTTTAAGAGATATGGAATTGACGATACACTTTCCCTGTACGCACTTCAATCCGGCCATAATGACATCCCAGTCCGATGAATCTATCATCACCGGCACACGGGCTATATCGGGTTCCGAAGCTATAAGATTGAGAAAAACGGTCATCTCACCGCAAGCGTCGAGCAGTCCGTCGTCCATGTTTATATCTATGACCATGGCACCGTCCGTCACTTGCTTGCGGGCTATGGATATGGCCTCGTCATATTTTTTCTCTTTTATCAATCGCAAAAACTTGCGAGAACCGGCAACATTGCACCGTTCGCCAACATTGACAAAGCGTACGGCCGGAGTTATCTCGAATGCGTCAAGACCGCTTAGCCGCATGGTTTCAGACATAGCCACCGGTATGCGAGGTGACTTGCCGGACAACAATGGAGAATAAAGTTCTATGTATTTTTCCGTCGTACCACAGCATCCGCCAACAATGTTCACCAGCCCCTCATCTATAAACTCGCCTATCCGGACAGCCATCGTCTCCGGTGTCTCGTCATACAGTCCCATGCTGTCGGGCAGTCCCGCATTAGGATGCGCACTGACATAAAAAGGAGCTTTGCCGGCAAGTTCACGCAGATAGGGTTTCATCTGGCTTGCGCCGAACGAGCAATTAAGACCTACCGAAAATATGGGATATGAACTTACACTCGCCAAAAAAGCATCGAGCGTCTGGCCGCTGAGTGTGCGTCCAGCCAAATCGCTAATCGTGACAGACAGCATTATCGGCAAATCCACTCCCCGACCGCCCATCACCGTCATGGCCGCGTCTATCGCTGCCTTGGCATTGAGAGTGTCAAAGATTGTCTCTATCAGTATTATGTCTGCCCCACCCTCTATCATTGCGTCCGTTTGCTCGATATAGGCGTCAAGCAGTTCGTCGTAAGCAAGTTCACGCGCGGCAGGATTGCCGACATCAGGACTCATTGAACAGGTCTTGGTCGTCGGGCCTACCGATCCCGCCACAAACCGCGGTTTGTCCGCCGTAGTATACTCATCGGCCACCCTACGGGCTATTCTCGCTCCCTCAAGAGCCATCTCACGGCAGCAGTTTTCAAGCCGATAATCCGCCTGCGATATTCGCTGACTGCTGAAAGTGTTTGTGGTTATTATGTCGGCTCCGGCAGACAGATACTTGCGGTGTATGTCTTCCACAATGTCAGGGCGGGTGATGTTCAGCACATCGTTGTTTCCTTTCATCATTATCTCCGCACCGGCAAACCGCTTTCCACGGAAATCTTCCTCCGCAAGGCCATACTGCTGGATCATGGTACCCATCGCACCATCCAGCACAAGTATCCTGTCTTTTACCACTGTGTCTATCCTGCTCATCGCCATTCCTGCTTGTAGTAGGTCAATAGTGCTTCATGGCACGGTCCATGTCACGCCTGTCTTCCTTTTCTTTCAGGGTCTGGCGCTTGTCAAATTCTTTCTTTCCCTTGCATAGGGCAATATCCATCTTGGCACGCCCATGCTCGTCAATGAACACAAGAAGCGGTATTATCGTATATCCGGTCTGTTTCGTCGCGCTCTGCAACTTCTGTATCTCCTTCCGGTTTAGCAACAACTTTCGGTCCCGCTTCATCTCATGATTATTGTACGAACCATAGAAATACGGGCTTACGCTCATGCCTTTCACCCATATTTCCCCGTTGTGTATGAAACAAAACGTATCCACCAGTCCGGCCTTACCCATCCTGATGGATTTTATCTCCGTTCCCGTAAGCACGATACCGGCAGTGTATGTCTCAATGAAGAAATACTCAAATGCCGCTTTCTTGTTACGTATGTTTACAGGACTTTTCTTCCTTATCAGTTCTTCTTCCTTATTCATTGCTGATTGTTGCGAATTGTTCTATGTGCTCATCCACGTATCGAGCCACCTCGGCTGTATAACGTTCCTCGTTCTCGACAAAGTTATCATCCATGTCATCAAACTCGGGATGAGCCTCAAACATTGCCATAAACTCCTCATCGGTACATTCGCGCTCTATATCTGCCTTGTGAGCATTATACAACGTATGTGCATCGTATATCAGACGGGAGAGGTCTCTCATTCCCCATATCCTCAGAACCTTGGCAAACGGATTTAGGAATATGAAGCCGCCGTATCCGTTGTGTATCAACTGGACAAAGCCGCCGTCCATCACCTCATCTCTCAGGATGTGATAAGCGAGCAGCGTTATCTGTTCGGTGTTAAGCTCACGCATGGTCTCTGCCGTCACCTCACCGCCTATAGCGTCCATTATCCCGTCATGAAACACTTTCAGAAAAGCGTCCATACCCTCTCCCGCCGCACGGCGCAGGTCGGAGTCTTTCACTATTACTTCTTTCATAATCTCGGCAAAGATAGTGAAATATAACGAAAATATAGTAAAACGACACCAAATATTTTAGACCCGCATAAGGATTTTGACTGACGCTTATCACATGTATTTCCGGTTTAAAACCAAATTCGACCATTCGCATTAAAAAAGATGCGTTTCCGCTATAAATACAAAAGTCTATTTTGAACAGCTTTGTAAATAATATTCACACCAAATATCAATATATTGCAAATGCATATTTATGCAAAAACATACATGGTAAGTATAAGCTGGCTTTGAAAAATGACAGAAAACGAACTGACATCCGATTTACTTAACGTTAATGTGTCGTAAATACAGGTCATTTCGCTGTTAGCAGCCCGTCACCTTGCATTAGGATACCCGTTGCATTGCATTTAGCGGCTAAATGGAAAGCAACGGGACGCTAAACGCAACACAACGGATATGTAAATACAGAGGTGTAAAAAGCGGAAATGCATAAATATTCATCGGCATATAAACGGTTTGCGGGACTTCATAACTGCATGAAGTCCCGCAAGCATAAAATTAAGAATATACCTGAATATAGTTGGAAACCGGTAAAAACGGTATCTCAAACCGAGAAAAGATTGTTTTTGTCAAATTTCACTGTTACCAACTTTTGCATAAACATGCAACAATGATAACGATAAGTGTAATAAAAATATCAGATTATTCATAACGGCAAGCATTTTGTTTTCTACAAATTTATACCAAAAACAAGCGAAAAACAAATCTTATCACGATACAGTTGCCGATATACAATTAAAGAAAAACACTGAGAAGGCTGTTAAAAGAAACCGCCACCATTACACTGTTACCCGCGTCAGAACTTCCAGTTTACACCTCCCATGAAAGTGGCTCCCGGCATTGGGAAACCGACATTAATCTCATATTTCCGTGCCAGTAAGTTCTCACCGCTCAGCCACATGCTTAGCCCCGAAGTTATCTTTCGGCTAACGGATATATCGAGCAGACAAAAATCCTCTTTCGCCTCATTCTCTCCAACCTCGGTATAAAGCCTGCCCACATACATCAAACCTGCATTCACAATCCACTTGCCGTCATGATAGTCGGCACCGAAAAAACCTTTATATCCGGGAGCGGCAAGCACCGGATTCTTCATTCCGAGCACACTATGGTTGGTGACAACCGACAAACGGCCGTTAACCCTGTAAGACAGATCCGCCTCAACACCCCAATTCTCTATCACTCCACTGTTTCTATTTCGCGGCCGGCCGTTTTCATATACTGTCTCGATGATGTTGTCACCGTCAATGTAAAACAGGTTTACCCCGTATGTGAGAGCCGCAGCCCGCAAACGGTGCTTCCACGACAGTTCGTAGTTCGTCAGTCTCTCGGGCGAAAGACCGGTGTTTGAAGGCGGATAGAGATACATCTCTTTCATCGACGGATTGCGGAATCCCTTGCTTACCATAGCTTTAAGCTCTCCCGAAGCCATAGGGCGGACCACCACACCGCCCTGCGGCACCCACTCCGTGCCCGTCACAGAGTGATGGTCGGCCCGTATACCGGCATCTACTGTAAGCCACGGAGTGATGTCCTGCCTGAAATCCGCATAGGCCGCTATCTCATTTCGATACGATTTGCCACTTTGTTTGTTGGGAGTGTCAAGCACTTCACCTGTTGCTTTCGATGTATAATAAGCATAACCGTATATATGCTGATAGTCGGCACCCACGGTCAGGCGGTTGCCGGCGAAAAGGCGCACGCTCTGATACAACGAGACACCGGTGAGAGCGTCTTTCGAGCGGAAATGGCGCAACGTGGGATTATCAACACTTCCGGAACCGTCGTCTACCTTATGACGACCGAAATTCGTGAACACGCTGATAGCGCCGCTCGTGCGGTTATAATGGTTCTCAACGGCAACTGTCGCCAATCCGCGCGTTATCCACTGGTCGGCGCCATAAAGCGGCGTGTCGACACGCCCCGGATTGGATGCGTTGAAATGGGTTATATCAGTATTGAAATACGCGTTCCAGTGGGTGTTGAAATCATAGCTGAACCTCACATATCCTCCATATCGCTCAAATCCCATGTCAGGACGGTGGTTATCCGAACGTCCGTATTGTAATGCCACGGTGCTCGTAAACCGTCCGCCGCGAACACAGTTTGACACATCGGCCTGAAACGTGCCGTAGCTTCCGGCACCAATGTTGACCTCGCTGCGCACTCCATCGCCATGCATGCCTCTGGTGACGATATTCATCACACCTCCCATGGCATTCGAACCATAAAGCACCGATGCCGGGCCGCGCAAGACCTCAACACGCTCCGCCATCATGGTATGATAGCTATCGCTGATCGTATGCCCGTAAATACCCTGATACTGCGGATGCCCGTCTATAAGCACAAGCATCTGCCCCGCGCCTCCGCCAAGCCCGCGCAGACTTATTCCTCCAGCCGCGCCTCCGCTCACACCATATCCCATCATGGCACGACCCGTGACAAAAAGGCCGGGCACTTGCCTCATCACCACGGGCAAGACAGACGACTGATGGCTCTCTTCAAGTTTATCGCGCACGACAACAGTCACTGTCATGGGCAGATGTCGCACATCAGCGGCATTACGTGTGCCTGTTATTACGACATTGCCAATCCCCACTATACTGTCATTATGCGCATAAGCCGCACAACAGGATGTGAAAACGACGACCGATATAATAGTCTTTCTCATTACGAAATGGTTTATAACCGTTAATATACGGCTGCAAAATTAATAAATAATACACTAAAAGCCGTTACCTTGATTACGGATTATACTACATGGATTACACTTCGGAATATCAGAAACCCATATTCAATCACATTGATGAATGACATGAAACAAACACACCGACACCGCGCCACATGCCGCACAGGGGAACACAATGAAGTTAATAGAGTAAAAAAGAATAGCATCTTATAGGTATTTTTCAAAAAGATTTTATTAATTTTGCAAATGCTAAGTAGCAAATATTTATTATTCATTTTTACATAAACATTAGGGAATATGACTTATTCTAATGAAGTCAACAACATGTGCGTTGTTGCAAAAGGTCCCAACCACGGACCCGCTCCCATTCCTGAAGAAGGAAAATGGATTCAGGCAAAGGAGATTAAAGACATCTCGGGTTATACCCACGGTGTGGGTTGGTGTGCGCCCCAGCAGGGTGCCTGCAAACTCTCTCTGAACATCAAGGAGGGTATCATCCAGGAGTGTCTGGTAGAGACTATCGGTTGCACGGGTATGACACACTCTGCCGCCATGGCATCCGAAATCCTGCCGGGAAAGACCATCCTCGAAGCACTGAACACCGACCTTGTTTGCGACGCAATCAACACAGCGATGCGCGAGTTGTTTCTCCAGATCGTATACGGCCGCTCACAGAGCGCATTCTCTGAGGGAGGTCTCGTAATCGGTGCCGGTCTTGAAGACCTCGGAAAAGGCCTGCGCAGCCAGACCGGTACGCTCTACGGAACGGTGGCAAAAGGTACACGCTATCTCGAACTGACGGAAGGCTACATCACAAAGATGTTCCTTGACAAGGACGACCAGGTTTGCGGCTACGAGTATGTACACCTCGGCAAGATGATGGAAGCCATCAAAGACGGCATGGATGCCAACGAGGCTGTGAAGAAATTTACAGGTTCTTACGGACGCACCACCGCCGAGCAGGGAATCGTTAAGACTATTGACCCACGTAAAGAATAAGGAGGACACAGAATATGATAAGAAAAGTATCATTCGAGAGCTACGAGCGTCGCATCGACCAGGTGCTGGCCGCTCTGAAAGAGAACGGAATCGAGAGCATCGAGGAAGCAAACGAGATTTGCGAGAAAGCCGGCGTGGATCCTTATCAGATGTGTGAGGACACACAGCGCATCTGTTTCGAGAACGCAAAATGGGCATACGTATGTGGCGCGGCCATCGCAATAAAGAAAGGTGCCAAGAATGCGGCTGAGGCAGCTGAGGCCATCGGCATCGGCCTGCAGAGTTTCTGCATTCCCGGTTCTGTTGCCGACGACCGCAAGGTAGGTATCGGTCACGGTAACCTCGCAGCCCGCCTGCTCCGCGACGAGACCGAGTGCTTCGCTTTCCTCGCAGGTCACGAGAGTTTCGCTGCTGCCGAAGGCGCCATCAAAATCGCCGAGAAGGCAAACAAGGTACGCCAGAAGCCGCTTCGCGTCATCCTAAACGGTCTTGGCAAGGACGCAGCCATGATCATCAGCCGTATCAACGGTTTCACATACGTACAGACCAAGTTTGACTACTTCACAGGCGAAGTCAATGTGGTAAAGGAAACTCCTTACTCTGACGGTCCCCGCGCAAAGGTTAAATGCTATGGAGCGGACGATGTGCGCGAAGGTGTGGCTATCCTTTGGAAAGAGAACGTGGATGTATCTATCACAGGTAACTCCACAAACCCGACACGCTTCCAGCACCCCGTTGCCGGTACATACAAGAAAGAGCGTGTGCTCGCCGGCAAACCCTACTTCTCGGTGGCTTCCGGTGGAGGTACCGGCCGTACACTGCACCCGGACAACATGGCGGCAGGTCCCGCATCTTACGGTATGACAGACACACTGGGCCGCATGCACAGCGACGCACAGTTCGCAGGTTCATCATCAGTACCCGCACACGTAGAGATGATGGGCTTCCTCGGCATCGGCAACAACCCGATGGTAGGTGCTACGGTATCTATTGCCGTTGAGGTTTCACTTGCGTTGAACGGTAAATAAACCGCAACAAAAGATTTATATCCAATAAAAATCTCCCGTCATTGATATTGATGACAGGAGATTTTTTTATTTCCCATGACAGCATACGATTGGTAAATGACCGCCAAATAGATATCAAACAACCCGGCATTTACATCGTTTTTATCGTAAAAACAAAGTTTTTTACCAAACAAAGACAACTTGATTGATATTTTTCATAACTTTGCGCTTATTGATTAAATACACGAAATCATTTTATAACCAACCGATAAGAATTCATTTTAATATCGGATTAGATTAACCATAATATACAAGAATGGCAAAGATACTTTTTCTGCTTCTCTGTTTTGTTCTCCCTCTAACAATCAGGGCACAGAACGCAGACGAACGCATCGGCAGATTTATGAGCGAGAATCGCTGGTTTGACCTCGCACGGGAATTGAAAGTAACACCTATGGATTCCGTTACGCCTTTGCTGCACCAAATGGCTGTCGCCATGACGCATCATTATTTCAACCGCCCGGATTCTGCATGTATTGTATTAGGAGACTTGCTGAACAACAATCAGCAAGAGTTAGGATCCAACACCCTGGGCATGGCGACGCTAATGGGTATAAATCTGGCTCGAACAGAGCATTACGCCGAGGCCGCCGGACTGATACAGAGTCTCTACGACCAACTGACCGCACAAAACGTGGACAGCACTCAGACAGAAAACTATCGTGTATTGGCACAACAATATAAGACTTACGCTTCTTACGGAGAAATTTGTAAACCGCTGCACTCAACGGGTGAATACCGCATTCCCATGATTATAAACAACGAAACGGAACAGCACTCGCTCAATATCGACAGTAGAATTAACGGAAATGAAACCCGGCTACTGTTCGATACGGGTGCAGGGGTAAATATTATCTCCTCACAACAAGCAAAAGAATACGGTTTTCACCTTTTGGATGCCGGCATGCCTATGATGGGTATCGGGATGCAACAAGGACGATATGCCTTGTGTGACACCTTACGCATTGGCGGAATGGCATGGGCTAACGTACCCTTCTTTGTGGTAGATATCCAAACAGGCAACACAAAGGCTGACAGTATATACAAAGAGATACCACCGGTAATCGGACTTCCAATCATGCTACGTATGAAAGAAGTGCAGTTGGACTTCGCTAACCGAGAGTTCATAATACCCGCCACACCTACACCAAATCCGCTGCATGAAAGCAATCTGCTACGGACTGACGGTGAAAATCTGCGTTTGGCCGCCACCGATAAAGCTGGGAATCCGCTTTGCTTTCATTTCGACACAGGCTGTTATTACACTACTTTGTTGCCCAAATGGTATAACAGCCACAAAGTCGAGGTCGAAAACACGGGCATGCCCGACTCCTTACGTATGGCCGGCGTGGGTGGCGTGTCTATCACCCGTAGTTACGTTTTACCCCAAATGGAGTTCCGCATAGGAAACGGTTTCATTGTCCTTGACTCTGTAAATGTGAATACCGGTATAGATTTGAACACAGGACAACTGAAAAACACTGCCTATCTGAACCGTGAAGAAGACGGAACAATAGGTTTGGACTTACCTGAAAAGTTTTCACGTGTTATCATAAATCTTAAAGATATGTATTTAGAAGCGATACCATATCAATAACATCCGAATTCCTAAAATGAAATATCCGAATATCATCACCGTAATTATACTTATGCTCTGCGGAACTGCCGGGGCAAAAAACATTATATACAGCCCGACCGTAAAATCATTACAGACAGTTGTCAACAAGGACTGGCTATCTCCTCCGGTAATGCGACTGAACAGCGGAGACGTGCTGAACATCGGCTTTGACGAACTTTCGCACGAGTACAAACGGTTCACATACCACATAGACCATTGCGAAGCGGATTGGAGCCTGTCGGAAGAGATTTTTGAAAGCGACTATCTGAGCGGATTTAACGACAACCCGATAGAAGACTACCAGAACTCGATAAACACAACCGTGCTGTACACACACTACACCCTGACAATACCGAACGAACGATGCCGACTGAAAATGAGCGGCAACTACAGACTGACGGTGAATGACGAAGAGGGAGAAAGGATACTTACGGCAGAGTTCATGGTACTTGAACCGCTGGTAAACGTAGGGTTGGAAGTGTCTGCCAATACTGATATCGACATAAACAGAAGCCACCAGCAGGTGTCGATGTCGCTAAACTACGGCAGCATAAACATAACAAACCACAACGAACAGATATATACCGTGGTGACACAAAACGACAGAAGAGACAACGCCAAGACAAACATCAAACCGAACTTCATAAGCAACAAAGGGCTGAAATGGAGCCATAACCGAAGCTATATATTCGAAGCCGGTAATGAATACCGTAAGTTTGAAATACTCGCACTATCACACCCCACAATGGGTATAGACAGAATGTCGTGGGACGGACACTACTATAACGCATATCCGTTTGTCGCAGAGCCGCGGTTAAACTATATTTATGACGTTGACGCCAACGGAGCGTTCTATATCCGCAACAGCGACAATATAGAAAACGACTATACAAGCGACTATGTGTTTGTGCATTACAAATTGAAATCACCGCTTATACCACAAGGCAAACTGCTGATCGACGGCCAGTGGACGACAGATGAGCAAACAGATAACTACACTATGACATACGACGGAACGGATAATACCTACAACGCCATCATCATGCAGAAACAAGGATATTACTCATACCGTTACACTCTGCTGAACGACAACGGCACAACAAGCATACCTCCAACAGAAGGCAGCTTCTATCAAACGGAAAACAGATATCAGGCGTATATTTATTATAAAGATACAGGCGGTCGGACATGGCGGTTGGTGGGATACAGGCAGATAGAGTTCAAACCGTAGACAGGGTAAATGAAGAATGAAGCTTCCCTAAGAGAGTGAGTTATCATCAAGCACATTTATGACACTAACTCAATTGTTACATGCTACGCATAACAATGTCATCCACCGCCGACAACAAATCAATAAAGAATCGGATTAGAAATAATTATATTCTACTGATCCCTGATTTTCTGCATATTAGCGTAAAATTCCCTATACCATCCCTGATGGGTACAGGGAATAAAAGAGAGTAATCGTACATATGTTTACCACTGATAAAAAACAAAATGTCATATGGCTGAACACGTTATACAAATAGATAACAATCTTATATTCAATTAGATTATGAAGCTAACAAATATTTATTAATGCGCTTCATACATTCTTTTAATTGACGGACAAAACGATTCCTCAATCTTATATCTTCATTTAGATCGTCAATATCTCTTTCTTTCTCGTTATATTCCTCCTTTAACCCAGCAAAAGATGGATGTTCTCTTTTGTATCTTTCTTCTGCATCATATTCGCAATAATACCTGTAAGGATTATCCTTTTTCATTTGTTCCAAAAGTTTTTTTATTCTTGGTTTATGTATTTCGTCAATCTCCTTTTCTATTCTATCGAAATTGCATTGAATTTTGTTAAGTGATTTTTGTAATCCATCAATATCCTTACTAACAGAATCAATGTATTGAGATATTTCTGGAATCATTTTTTTGTTCATATCAATAATCTCATCAATACATGTATTTACATAATCTGTCAGTTCTTTTATTTTTTTAAGGTTATTAAGAAAATGAAGTGTTCCAGTAATCTTATCTGCTTTAAAAGCGATAATTTTTTCTTGCGGTAGAACTTCATACTCAATTCTATCCCCTTTATTAAAATTACGTACCAAGTTGTAAAGACCTATACTTTCTTCATTTTTGAATTTTAAGTACCTCCTTATATTTCCATCACTACTTGTAAATATAGCCCGCAATCCTTCCATCATTTCCTTCAATTCGTTTACAATCCATACTTTAACAAATTCTTCAGGATTGTGCTTTACAAGATTAGCTGTTTCTACAGCAAAGTCCAATGCTGGCATCCAATTGTCTCTATTTGGACGGTATTTTCTTGTATATCTAATAAAATCCAACCACTTGACATAGCTATATTTTACGACTTCAGAATAAGGAAGAATACTAATCCCCTTATAAATTATATTGCAAAAGAAATATGATGCATCACCATAACCAAAATTAGTCTTCATATATACAGAAAAATCCTCATTTATAAGAAATGTTACATCACTCCATCCGATTTTCTCTGTTGAGAACATTTTTGAATTTTCATCTTGAGCGATAGCCTTGACTTTTTCATAATAATTGAAAGCATAGATGTATCGTTCTGCTTCTGCTTGAAACTTTGCTTTGTATGACAACTCCTTTTCTACTAATTTTTCTTCAATTTTATCTAAGCGTCTCTTGTATTCTATTTCATACTCCTCTTCTGAAAAAGTTTTTAGAATATGAAGTATATTAGAAGCACCTTCAGAATTCAAGTATTCATCCCTAAGTTTCTTATCATATTCTTCTAACTTATTTTTATATTCATCAGGATAACGAGCTTGACTTATATATGCACCACTGTATTTATTAGGATAAATATAGCTAAAGCCCTTATCAGAATGTAAGTCTTTTGGATAATGTTCTGCAAAATGATTCTGCATATCTATAATAGTCTTGTTTGGATTGTTGCGCATTGCCTCCAATTCTTTTATCAAGATAGTGTCCTGGTCAACAGGGATTTTCTTGATTAAAAGAACTCCATTGTTATCTTTAACTACACCTACATAATCTTTGTTTATAATTCCATCTTCCATATTTTACAGAATTCTTATTTATTGATATAATAACGAAAGAAATGGTAAATTATTTCTTTTGTTCTCGATAATCTATCAACTAATTCCAAATATAATTTCAATTTTCATATATCAAATTATCTAACAGATAAATGAATAAACAAAAAAAGAGAACCCATCGGATTCTCTTTTTTGTCGGGGCGACAGGATTCGAACCTGCGGCCGCCTGGTCCCAAACCAGGAGCGCTACCGGGCTGCGCTACACCCCGCTGCAAATGACTCGATAAACACATCTTCTCTTTGCGGCTGCAAAGTTAACAATTTTCACCGAGCCATGCAAGTTTTTGAATAATTATTTTATTATTCCTTGTTCCACAAATATCTTTTTGAGCATCTGTATACCACGCTCAACCTGTTCCTCGGTATGTGTTGCCATCAATGCAAACCGCACAAGAGTGTCTTGCGGAGCGCATGCCGGAGGTATTACCGGATTGATGAACACTCCTGCGTCATACGCAAGTTTGGTAATCAGGAATGTCTTTTCCACATCATGTACATACAACGGTATGATAGGACTCTCTGTCTCGCCAATCTCAAAGCCCTCTTCACGGAAACGACGCAGTGCATATCGTGTTACTTTCCATAAATCCTCGATACGCTCAGGCTCACTCTTAAGGATATGCAGTGCTTCCATTGCGGCCGCCGTGGCTGCCGGGGCATTTGAGGCACTGAATATATATGTGCGGCAAGTATGACGCAAATAGTTAATAGTATCACTGTCACCGGCTATAAATCCTCCGATACTTGCAAGTGACTTGGAGAATGTTCCCATTATGAGATCAACCTCATCCGTAAGTCCGAAATGGTCGCAAACGCCACGACCGTTACGTCCGAAGACACCAAGACCGTGAGCCTCATCCACCATAATGGAACAATTGTACTTATGTTTAAGTTCCACGATTTCCGGCAGTTTACACAAATCACCCTCCATTGAGAACACCCCGTCTACGACAATGAGCTTTACAGCCTCATGAGGCAATGATTTAAGAAGATTCTCCAAGTCTTCCATATCATTGTGCTTGTAATGCAACTGCTTGGCAAAAGACAATCTGCGGCCGTCAATTATACTCGCATGGTCACGATCATCGCAAATAATGTAGTCGCCACGACCTACAACCATGGCAATCACTCCTGCATTAACAGAAAATCCTGTGGAAAAACAAAGGGCATCATCTTTACCCTCAAACTCGGCCAACTCTTTCTCCAACTGTACATGAAGATCAAGCGTTCCGTTCAAAAAACGGCTGCCGGCACAACCGGAACCGTATTTATCAAGAGCGTCTTTAGCCGCTTTTATCACACGCTCGTCACCGGTAAGACCCGTATAGGCATTCGAACCGAACATCAACACATTGTGTCCTCCCATTTCAACTTCGGTGCCTTGCTTGCTTGTGATAGCACGGAAATAAGGATATACGTCAGCCTCCATAAATTTCTGAGGCTCGCGGTAACTCTTGTATCTTTCTTGTAATTGTCCCATTTTAAAACTAACAGGTAATCGTTTGTATTTTTACAGGCTGCAAAGATACACATTTTTTATCAATCTGTGTAATTTTTTCGTAATAAATGTAACTTTTCTCCTTTTTTGGTTATACGTTGATTATAGTTATAAACGTTTTTTGTATTTTTGCATCCGTATGACTGATAAGAAAAGCATTGTATTCATATTAAATCCGGTATCTGGCTCCCATGGTAAAGAAGATGTACCCGGGATTATCGATGAGACGCTCGACAAAGATATATTCGACTGTCAAATACGTCTCACCGAATATGCCGGACATGCCGCTGAGATTGCCCGTGAATGTGTAGCGGAAAACATTGACGTGGTCGTGGCCGTAGGGGGCGACGGCACTGTCAATGAAGTGGCACGCTCACTGGCTCACTCCGACACAGCTCTCGGCATCATACCGTGCGGTTCCGGCAACGGATTGGCCCGCCATCTGTGCATACCAATGGATATACGCAAGGCCATCGGAATCATAAACAGATGCAAAATAGAGCCGCTCGACTACGGAATAATCAATGACATGCCGTTTTTCTGTACATGCGGAATGGGATTTGATGCTTTCATAAGCCTTAAATTTGCCGAGGCCGGCAAACGAGGGCCTATCACTTATGTTGAGAATGTACTGAAAGAAGGACTCAAATACAAGCCTGAGACATACGAAGTGGAAGACGAGACAGGAGCGAAGAAGTATAAAGCGTTCCTCATCGCATGCGCAAACGCATCACAATACGGCAACAATGCGTATATAGCTCCGAAAGCGACAATGACAGACGGATTGATGGACGTTATAATAATGGAACCATTCGATGTGTTCGACGCACCGCAAATAAGCCTTGACCTGCTCAACAAAACGCTCAACAAAAACTCCAAGATAAAGACTTTCAGGGCGAAAAGGATACATATTCACCGAAGCAAACCCGGAGCCATACATTACGACGGAGACCCTATAATGACAGGAAGCGACATTGACGTACACATAGAAGAAAAAGGAATAAAAATCGTTATAAATCCTGACATAACGGAAGATACATGCCAACCGAATTTCTTCTTGAATGCTTTTTCGGGACTTTACAGTAATATTAATAATGTGAGGGAAGACATCGAGAAACAAGGCCGACGAATACAAGCCATAAACAAGAACCTGTTCCGCAAACTCACTCAAATGTGACATAACCCACCACCATGCAAATCATCATAGCACTGACAATTACCGCAATCGCAGTGATATACTTGGCAATACGCATTTACAAGGCTTTCAAAAAAGCAGGAAATCCTTGCTATGGGTGTACCGGTTGTGAAATAAAAGAGCAAATGATGAAAGTAAAACGCGAAAAAAGTTCTTTAAAAACCAAGAAACCCGCCTGTTTCAATAAAAAAGGCAAGAAAAATTTGGCGGAATAAAATTAAAACATTACCTTTGCAACCGCAAATAAGAAATGGTACCTTGGCCGATCGGTTAGGTAACGGTCTGCAAAACCGTGTAGAGCAGTTCGACTCTGCTAGGTACCTCACACTAAAAACGGCTGACAGATTAACTGTCAGCCGTTTTTAGTAAACACCCAATCGTCGAAAGTTTCATTCCTTAAAAAGGTCGTTGATCTCCGATATTTCATCTTCGTCAAACCATTTCGACAATCTGTCCTTGGCCTTCTCTTTTATTTCAGGCTCAACGTCCATCCACACTTTTTTCAATACATATATCAGAACGGTAAGGTCGTCAGTAAGACCCACGATAGGAATAGCATCGGGAATAACGTCAAGCGGACTGATCATATAGCCCAGCGCTCCTATTATCATGGCCTTATCCTTTTTAGACACCTTGTCACTCTGTAATGTATAATACAGTATCAATGCCGCATAGACCAGTTTCGCACCGGCCCGTTTGGCTATACTTGACACCTTATCCACAAAATCATTTGCCGAGAATTTACCGGCATAACTCATAAAATCAGGTAGTTCCATAGTCTTTATTATTTTATTGTTTTACTGTTTATTCTTATTATTCTGATTCCTGTATGACTCGGATGCTTGCCAAGATACTCACGAAGAGTCATCGGCTCTTTCACCACTTTACGATGAATCATCGACGCATTGAGCAGATGCAGCCCGTCGTCATGCCACACCGCATAACCGAGATGGGCTATATCAAGCCCTTTCTTGTTGCAGGTAATGGCTATGATGTCTCCGTCTTTGACTGCTTTTCGCATCAATTCGTCGTTCCTTACCGCTGCCTTGGGAATATACCTATATGTCTTCCCGTTCAAAGCCTGCTCCTGCCTCCTTATTACCGGCACCAGTTTGGTGTCTGCCGCCAATGCCTTATACGCTTTTGGATGACCGCTCATGTAGTATACGCTCAGCCGCTGAAGCGCCGTGAAAGGCGGATTCGGTTCCTGTATCTCCCTCACAATACCCATCCTGGTTTTATCCTCTATCCAATCGCTGAAATAATGCAGTCTCGATGTGTAACCATTCATCACCCCTCCCCTGTACCTTAGCGTCATCAACGCTTTCTTAAAGTCTGAGAACGTGAGTTTACCGACATTAGCGCACATCGTGAGCGCAGCCACATTCTCCACAAGTGTAGTGCAGTCAAGCTGCCTTGTGTTTATCACCAGACGCTCGTCATCAAAGACTTCAAGCGTGTGGGCAACATAAGGTCGACCGAGAAACTTTCCGGCGAAAAACAATTCCTTGCATTCCGAACCGTCAAGTGTACGCGCACTGTCAAGCAGCCTCGTTATGAAGACGCTGTCCTCAGGCAGATAATGGCATCTTTGCGCCGATGCCACAACGCTCATCATTATTGCCAATATTGTCGATAAAAGTCTCATCCCTTAATTATTCCTTCTTTCTGTAATGTAATTTTTTACCGAAATTATATCCTACGTATATATTAAAATTACCGAATACCTCATTCGACGAAAACCTGGATTTATGGTAGTTATTCGTCCTTACTATAAGGCTTGACCCGGCATAAAACCGTGTGTTGTTGTACACGACTCCGAAACGTCCTATTCCGTCAATGTTTATATTGTCGAAATCAAATCCTCTGCCGACTCCGTCTTTAGTGTCGCCATCGGAATGCTTGTATGCCGCCGCCACGGCTCCACTGGCACAGAAAAGCCAGTTTTTTGCGAAAACCCAGTTATAGGCATATCCGCAAGAGACATTCACATTGTAGTATCTGACACTGTTGAACATCAGCCCGCTGTCTATTTTCACCGGACTTGGCTCACAATGACTGTCCACCACCTCCTGCAACTTATCATTATCGAGTTTCATGTCATTGCGCGTATATCCCACTCCGGCCATCCATGACCCGCAACTCAACTTCTGGCACGTACTCTGCGAGAATGCCGCCGGATACGAGAAACGCCTATGATTGAAGATGTAATACAGGCTTGCTCCAGTAATTCCGACACTGATTCCATCGAAAGGCACACCGTTGAGCCGGCTCTCATCTATATCCTCACCGAGATTTACGCTCCTTATCTTATAGTCACTGCCCGTGCGCCGGTAAAACAAATCTATGCCTATTTTCGAACTGTATATGCTGAAATCCAGTTCACGCTTCTGTTTGTCGCCACCGAATGATATGTTTTTCAAGTCAAACGTATAACCGAGAAAGAACCATCTCCAGCCGAAATACGGCCCCAACCTCATGGTCATATCCGGCGAGAATGTCATTTCATGTCCGTTGTTGCTCCTTATCTGATAGAGGTCGTAGTTGTAAGTGGATTGCAGCATTATGGTATAGTTATAATGCTGGGGCTCTATATAGTTCGTGTCGATAGAACTCAGTCCCCTTATCGTCTTGCGTAGCTTACTCATCTCACGTCTTCTGCCGGCAAAAGCATCATCAGCATTGACAAGCAACATGGAACAGCAGACAATGAGACACAATACAAACCTCATCACACCGCCCTATATCTTACCCAGAATTCTGTCCATCGCCCAATTCACCGGAGTGGCGGACACTGCAGTACATGTACATACACCCATCCCTTGAAGATGCTCCACCACATTCTTTATCAGCGGAAACTGAACATAAGGTGGATTGGGGACGGTTATGCTCTGCAATCCTGTCGAGGTGTACAGCGATATCGGATCATAATTGAACACGGAAAAACTCACCTGTCCCACATCTCCTATAACCTCGATCCTGTCCTCCCGCGCCGACTCATGCGCCACAAAACACCATGAACCGCTACCCGGAAGTCCGTTCTCAAAACGGAAACACGCGCTCACAGAGTCTTCCGCCTCATACAGTCCTCCACGGTTGGCGCATATACCCGATGCCTCTGTTATCACTCCGAATATGTGCTGCAACATATCAAGCTGATGCGATGCCAGGTCATAGAAATATCCGCCTCCCGCAATGTCGGGCTGCAAGCGCCACGGAAGACAGTCACCACCCGTATAGTCCAAATCGCGCGGCGGAACGGCAAAACGTACCTGTACGTTTATCACCTTGCCAATCGTCCCGCTGTCGATAATCTCTTTCACTTTCTTAAAATACGGCAGATAGCGCCTGTAATATGCCACAAAACATGGCACTCCCGTCTGCTCGCTCACCCTGTTCACCCGCGCGCAGTCATCATAACATGCCGCAAGAGGTTTTTCCACATATACCGGCTTGCCCGCTCTCATCGCCATTATCGCAAATGTGGCATGGCTCGACGGAGGCGTAGCTATGTATATCGCATTAACCTCCGGGTCTTCTATGAGCGCCAACGGATCCGTATACCATTTCTTTATGCCATGCCTTTCAGCATAGCTGCGCGCCTTCTCCTTGCTACGGCTCATCACGGCTTCCACCCCCGAGCCTTCTATCTCGGAAAACGCAGGTCCGCTCTTCTTTTCAGTGACCTCGCCACAGCCTATAAATCCCCACTTTATTATTTTCATAATAAGTATTAATTATGTGGCAAAGATACGAAAAAATAAGTACCTTTGCAATATAGGAAAAGAATAAATAGGAAAAAATAATGGAAAATAACACAGCCGAAAACGGCCTGATGAGACGTCGCGGAGCTGGCTCCTGCATAAGAACGGGATACGGACTGTATGCCGACAATTTCAAATCGATACTGAAATCTTCGTGGATTCCGGCACTTGTATACTCACTGATTTGCGCCGCCATCGGCGCATTGTGCGTCATATATATCCCGGAGATGGCTGTCACCACGCTGCGGGGAGGAGTTTCCGGCACGGAAACCACACTTCTGCCGCAAACCATGCTGGCCGTTCTCATCATTGCCGGAGGCCTTGTAGAGATAGTTTTCTATTCATGCGGGATGTCGCTCCTGCGCTCACACAAAGCCAACGGAAGCATAGACAAAATACGAAAGCGGTTCTATTTCGACTTGCGTACGGCTGTACGCACTCTGAAAATAACACTCGCCATCATTATCGTATGCGCTGTGTCCAGTGCCGTTCTATGGGTGGCATACATATACCTGCTAAACAGTATGGGGCTGGAAACCATTGAGTTATGGAAGTCGCTTGTCATAATGTCGTTTTTTGCCGTCATAGTAAATATATTCATGTTGCCGTTCATATTTCCGTTCATGAAATATATACTCAATGACAATGTAAAACTCGCAGACACACTGACATCCGGATATGTCACCGGGTTGCGACGACTGCACTTCATTCTTGCCGTGGCATTTATCACGATGTGCGTCACCGTAGCCGCCGGCACTATAATACAATTGCCCACAATTATACTGGCAACCGCAAACGCGCAATCAATCTACGGAACAGTATACGGAGACCCGTTAGGTATGCCCGACTATATGCCGGTACTCACGGCAGCCACTTTTTTCATCGCCGGTTTCATGCAGACATATATCCGCATGTCTGTGCTGTTCCCTCTATACTATGCTTACGGCTCCACGGAAACATTCTTCAAGGAAAAAGCCGAGAGTAAAAAACAGCGAAACACCATCGAAGAATGAAGAAAGTATTATTCATAGACCGCGACGGAACTCTAATAGAAGAACCGGCAGACGAGCAGATAGACTCGTTCGAAAAACTGAAGTTTACAAAAGGTATGTTCCGCAATCTCGGATTCATCGCTTCAAAGCTCGATTTCGAACTTGTAATGGTCAGCAATCAGGACGGCCTGGGCACAGACTCTTTTCCGGAAGATACTTTTTGGCCTGTACACAACTTTATTCTTCAAACTCTTGAAGGAGAAGGAATCACGTTCGACGACATACTGATAGACCGCCACTTCCCCGAAGACAATGCCGGCACGCGCAAGCCAGCCACAGGTCTTGTGCGCAAATATATGGACAACCCCGAGTACGACATGGCCGGAAGTTACGTCATCGGCGACCGAGACACCGACCGCCGGTTTGCCGAGAACATCGGATGCAAGGCTTTGATTATCGGACGCGACGGTATGACGTGGGAACGTATAGCCGAGATTATATTCGCGGGAGAGCGCACGGCAGAGGTCAACCGCACCACGAAAGAAACCGACATATCCGTAAAATTGAACCTCGACGGCAGCGGAAAGTGCGACATACACACCGGATTGGGATTTTTCGACCACATGCTCGAACAGATAGCCCATCACGGAATGATGGATCTGACTATAAAAACAAAAGGCGATCTGCACGTTGACGAGCACCACACCATCGAAGATACGGCTATTGCGCTGGGCGAGTGCATCTTAAAGGCACTGGGCAACAAGCGCGGCACAGAACGCTACGGCTTCTGCCTGCCCATGGACGACTGCATGTGCTCCGTGGCATTGGATTTCGGCGGGCGTCCGTGGCTTGTATGGAATACAGAGTTCAAGCGGGAGCGCATTGGCGACATGCCAACGGAAATGTTCGTGCATTTCTTCAAGAGCCTTAGCGACAACGCTCGGATGAACCTCTACGTCGAAGCCCATGGCGACAACGAGCATCACAAAATAGAAGGTATTTTCAAGGCATTGGCAAGGAGCATGCGCATGGCCGTGCGCCGTGACATATACCACTACGAACTGCCAAGTTCAAAAGGTGTGCTGTAATGAAAAAGAGTATGCTTGCAATTTCTTCCGGCAGGCATACTCTTTTTCATTCAATCACATACTGTCGACCGGCAAAGGAACAACCCATTATCTGTAAATAAAACATCAACGTACAACCAATTCCCGTTTATTGCATATTTATACAGTATCAAAGTATTTTCACTTGAAAATACTTTGAGAAATGATACGTTTCTCACATGTTTATCAGCCTTATGGTTCTTACACCGCGTTCGGTATCCCCTTGAGTTCCATTAAGTATCCCGTTAGGTTCCGTTTAGCGTCCGAATGTGACCCAACGGGATACCGAATGCAAGGCAACCAACGGCCCGATGCAAGCCCGAAAACCTCAATAAAAAAGATGCGAGGTGCCGGAAGACAATTTTCCGGCACCTCGCCCCACACCGCACACAATGCTATCATCACGTGCATACACCACAATAAAAACCGCATCAAGCACTCCTACAAATACATACGGGAATGCAAGGCCCGTAGACAACGGGCCACATATGATGTGTATGGAATGCCATCATGCTCTTATTATCACATATCAATGGCCTATCGACTTGCATAAATATACATATCCGCTTTCCATATACTATAAGTTTTGCTGCCGTAAAGTAAATATTTTTCATCGCCTTATCGTTTATTTATCATCCTAACGCAAACAAAAGTAATGATAAAATACACGAAAAACAAGTTTCACCGCGATACACATCCGTATACACGGACGCTCATATCCGGAATTTCTTTTTGGAGTGCACTGCCTTTCGCGGCACAATAAGGCCTCCGGCGCCTTGAACCGAAGTGCGCACGCCACGATAAGACATCCACCGCTGACGGATACGGCTGACATAACCGACCGTCTCCGAACCTCTCATATAACCGTATTTCACAATCGGATCACGATAATAACGAGGCTCACTCAGAAGAAGGACATATTCTGATACATCATTCCAACGATGAGGATTTTTCCCGTCGCGCACAGCGAGAGCCATCGCATCGCGTATATGGTGATAGCCTCCGTTATAGCTCGCAAGCACAAAACTAATGCGTTCATTCCGGTCTTTGATATCAGTGAACTTCCTTTCAAGCTGTCCTATATATTTGGACGCAGCGGCAACATTACTCTCCGGGTCAAACAAGCCTGACTCAGGAAGTCCGAGACGTTTAGCCGTGCCCGGCATTATCTGCATGAGTCCGCATGCCCCGGCCCACGAACGGGCTTGCGGGTCGAATGTAGACTCCTGATAACACTGTGCGGCCATAAGCCGCCAGTCCCAACGGATTTGTTGGCTGTATGTCATGAACAGATGGTCGTAACGGGAAATTATGCCTCCTTTGTGATTGAGCATAGGTGCATACACACGGCGGCGGACACTCCTCGAACTGAGCAGGCGTGACTCCTCATTTCTCACCGTAGAAAGAATTTTCGGTACATACCACTCCATAACGGCAGCGGCAAGAGCCGGCTTCCCCCTGCCGACCACCCAATTGACAGCCTGCCCAACCGGTTTTGTGCCACAATATATGAAACTGGCAGAATCTGCCACAGTGCCTTGAAGCGATTTCTCTGTAAGCGGATAGGCTATCATATCGGCATCGCCATCGGCAAGACGGCGCAGCATTTCGGCCGTGTCACGGCAAACCTCGACACGGAGGCGCACTCCGATCTTATCGGCAAACTTCTGGCACAACATGTATTGCAATCCAAGATTGCGACCTCTATAATTGTAATAAGTATCAGGACCGCTCAACGTGAGCATTATAAGCTCGCCATTAGCCATTATTCGGTCAAGGTCAAAATCGTCTCCAAATCCAGCCGTATCCACCGTTTCGCCCCACGGAGCGGCAACACGCTCTTCTTGTCCGGCCGAGCATGCAGCTAAAAGCAACACCACGGCAATGACGGAAAGAATATGTTTATATGCAGTTAATATTCCCTTTAAAATCAAAATAGTTACAATTTGTCTGCAAAAATACACATTTTCTTGCATAATCATGTCTTTTTACGTATTTTTGCAGATATTTTTAAGAGTCAAAAGAATCATAGATTATGTTACGTATCGCAGTTCAATCGAAAGGTCGCCTGTATGACGACACGATAAATCTGCTCGCCGAGGCAGACATTAAAATAAGTCAGAGCAAACGCACGCTATTGGTGCAGTCGACAAGTTTCCCGCTCGAAGTGCTGTATCTGCGAGACGACGACATACCTCAAAGCGTGGCCGCAGGAGTGGCCGACATTGGTATTGTGGGCGAAAATGAACTGATGGAAAGCGGAGAAGATGTTGAGATTATTTCCCGGCTGGGATTCAGTGGATGCCGATTGTCGCTCGCCGTGCCCAAAGACGCCGGTTACAATGGTCCCGAATGGTTTGAGGGAAAGAAAATCGCCACGTCATATCCTAATATACTGAGACAGTTTCTCGGCGAGAGAGGCATCAACGCCGATATACACATAATCACGGGAAGCGTGGAGATTGCCCCAGGAATAGGTTTGGCCGACGGTATTTTCGACATAGTAAGCAGCGGTTCCACATTAGTGAGCAATAACCTCAGCGAGGTGGAGGTTGTTACGCGGAGCGAGGCTGTGCTCATAGGTAACAAGCAAATGAGCGACGATAAGAAAGAAATCCTGAGCGAAATGCTTTTCAGATTTGAGGCGGTAAGAAATGCGGAAGACAAGAAATATGTAAGCATGAACGCTCCCAAAGACCGTGTGCAAGAAATCGTAAGCGTGTTGCCGGGCCTGAAAAGTCCGACTATAATTCCGCTCGCCGACAACGACTGGTGCTCGGTACATACCGTACTTGACCAAAAACGGTTTTGGGAAATAATCGGAAAACTTAAGGAACTCGGGGCACAAGGAATACTCGTGACTCCCATTGAGAAAATGATATATTAGTTATAACAGAAATAAAGATATATTTACAGTGACTGATAATAAAGAACAAGGAGTTAGGTAACAAATTGAGAGTGAGCCATAAAGGAGTATCAATTAATTGATGAAAAAGAAAAAAGGAAACGGTTTGAGAATGATTGCTTTGGAGAGCAATATTGGGACATTGCCGAATAATTATGTATAACAATGTAAGAAAAAGAGTCAGACGCAACCTATTCACCACTTCATCTTTATCCAATTATTTCCATTTGCCCCGGCAATCTTTTATTATTACCTCCGTGCGAGTTTCTCTTCTACCCTAATAAAACCCTCTCCCAACTCCAATTTCATTTTCGTCACGAACTATGCTTTAAATAACAGACATGAGAATAATAAGATATCCGGCCAAAGAGATGTGGGCAGATATTGTCAAACGCCCCACAATAGACACATCGCAGCTGAATGCCACAGTTGCCGACATA
>ERZ778496.780-NODE-780-length-27235-cov-6.380611_pt1 | contig 27235 bp, 26 predicted proteins | sample MGYA00433099_ERZ778496 | MGnify/ENA primary metagenome ERZ778496 (study PRJEB29527, sample SAMN07138962) | mouse gut metagenome | material: feces | host: mouse | place: China:Nanjing | collected 2016-01-25 ...
ATGTAATAAGGGTTTTGAGTTTAGGTATTGATTTTGGGGTTGCAAAACAACGGAAATAAAAAACGATTAAAAAAATAAAATTTATACTTGCAATTAGCAGAAATATGTGGTAATATATTTATTGTCGTGATGAGTAAGCATCACATAGATGCCGGTGTGGCGGAATGGCAGACGCATCAGACTCAAAATCTGACGGGGGCAACCCCGTGCCGGTTCAAGTCCGGCCACCGGCACGATAGACCGCTGTATATATCAGAGCATGGTATATACAGCGGTTTTTTGATGCGCGGCTCTATGGAGAGGAATGATGCTGCTAAAGCGATGTATGGGGAGAACCAAATTATATTTATTTTGAAGGCAATCATGTAATTAACAGTATTGTAGTATTTTTAAGTCCATATCTTATGCCGTTTATGTTTGCTTTTTGGGATTACTGCTGCCATTTTTAATCTATATTGGCAAACTGACAGATGTTTGGCGCGCAAGCAGGAACTGCCGCATTATCGGCTATTTAGGTAGTATCAATTCTGTTTTTAATCCTCCATAGATACTGTGGTCTATTAAAACAGTTCCGTTATGTCCGTTTATAATCTGTTTTACAATAAGCAGTCCTAAACCGTGGCGCTGCTCTGTGGTATTGCTATCGCAAATCATATAATGCGGCGTATGGTTTAGTTCTTCTATTTGCTTATTGGAAGCACCGATACCATTATCTTCAATACAAATTCTGCAAGTATTTTCTTCATCTGATACGGACAGATAAATTATACACCCGTTCTCGTTATGGTTAATGCTGTTTTGAATAAGGTTTGCAATTGCGCGTTTTAGTAAATTTTTATCGGCATAAATCCAGCAGACAGACAGTGTATCAGCAGTTTGCCATTTAATTGGGTAACGATTGTCAATATCCAAATTTATAAAATCGACGGCAGCTTGACGAGCAATTGAGATTGCGTTTTCCTTTTTTATTGTTAATGGCTGCATATTGTATTCTAGTTTGGAAGCAAGATTTAGATCATTAATTAAGTCTTTTATACGCTTGCTTTGTTTAATAATTACGGATGCTTTTTTTTGTTCGGCATCTGAAAGACTTGGGGAATCTTCCAACTGTCCGGCACAGCCCATAATCATTGACAGTGGTGTTCTGATATCGTGGGAAACGCCGGCTATCCAGTTTGCTCTGGCAGTTTCCTTTTTTTGAAGCTGCTGCGCCTGTTTTTGCAGAATTTTAGACGTTTGATTGATCTTTTCTGCCAATTCAGAAAGCACGCCGTTTTCTTTTAGGCTGACAGGTTTTCCACTTGATAAATTTTGAATGCCGTTTGTTATTGGTTTTATGGAGCGCAGTAGTTTGGTATTCGCAGCAATATAGATTAGAAAAATAAGGGCAGTATTAACCGAGAAAATAATCAGCGCGTTTTTGGGTAAATTTGCAATAAAGTCATAGTCCCAGCTTGCCCTTGTATGTTTCCAAAATCTGTCTTTGGGGTAGCCTAGTACCAATAAGCCGTTTGGCGCGGTTCCTGTAAAAGTGGGGTAGCCATCGATGTAGCCGCGCGTTAGGTTCGCGATATCGGATAATGTATATCTCATAGGAATGCTGTCAGGCAGATTTGCAGTTTGCCATATAACTTCTTGCGTAGTATTATCAATTAGAATTGCCCAAACATTTTGTGTTTTTAGGGTATCGTCCATATTTTGGGATAAGGAAAAGTTCTCATTTGCAAAATGCAACGCGGCTGCTGTTTGCTCTGCCATATCCCACGGAGAAAAAGCAGAAATATTTTTGACAAAGATAAACGCAAAAAAAATAATATTAAAAAAAACAAGGAGCAGGATACTAAGCAGCAGATAACCGACAAAACGACGGATTAGTTTTGGTATACTTTTCATGTTATTTTCACCTTTCCTTTCCAATGCATAAAAAGTTATAAAAGTTTTGTCAAATGTTTTCATTGTTCTCTTTTATAATTAACTTATAACCTAAGCCTTTTACTGTAACCAAAGAAACAGGCTGTGAGGGATTTTGTTCTATTTTTTCTCGGATACGGCGGATATGTGCCATTAGGGAGTTTTCATAGCCGAAGGGATTATCGCCCCACGCGGCTTCACATAAAGCGTCAATCGTTACAATACGTCCGGCATTTTGGTATAAAGTAGACAGTAGATTGTGTTCTTTTGCTGTTAAAGGAATATGGTTATTATTTTTTATAACTTCAGCACGCGAAAAATCAATTTGACTGTGATACAATTGCACAAGAGGATTTTCCCCTTTGTAGCTTCTTCGCAAAATTGCCATAATGCGGAATAAAAGTTCTTTCGGCAAAAAGGGTTTTACAATATAATCGTCCGCACCAAGCCCAAAACCCTTGAATTTATCTTCCTCTTCACCGCGGGCAGTGAGGAAAAGAATTGGGTAATCGCTTTGCCTTTTTAGTTGTTCCATTAAATCAAATCCGTTTCCGTCAGGAAGCATAATATCAAGTATGGCTAATTGGGGCTGCGATTTTGCTGCGGCGGATAGGGCTTCTGCTACGGTTCTTGCAGTAATAATATTTTGGAAGCCATATTCTGTTAGAATACTAAAGACCATATCTAAAAGTTCTTGCTCGTCATCAACAAGCAGTATCTGTTTCGTTAATAGATAGTCGTTGTTCATTTTGCTCAATCCTTTCTTTGCTTTCTATTGACAGTTCCTTAGTAATGCAAATGAGAAATGCCTTACATAGATTCTTGTTAAAATATGTCACGTGTTTTGTGCACCTTCGTTCGTATAATACAGTTTTTTCTAATATTTTACCATATTATTGTATGATTTTAGCATATTTTTGAAAATGTAAGGTAGATGTAAGGTAGCGAGAAGGTTATCACAAGGATGTGCTGGTATAATCGTGAGTGAAAGAAAAACATTGGCAAAAATGGAGGATAGCTATGGATTATATGATTACAACAAAACAGTTGACGAAAAAGTACAAAACATTTACTGCTGTAAATAATGTTTCGCTGCATATTCGGAGAGGCAGTATTTACGGCTTTCTTGGGCCAAACGGCGCAGGAAAATCGTCCACAATGAAAATGCTTTTAGGGCTGACAGCTCCTACAAAGGGCAGTTTTACAATCGACGGAAAGCAGTTTCCCAAAGACCGCCTTTCTATATTAAGAGAAGTAGGTTCTTTTATTGAAGCGCCTTCTTTTTATGCAAATTTGACAGGGGAAGAAAATCTTGATATTATACGCCGTATCTTGGGGCTTCCAAAGAGTGCGGTTTCAGATGCATTGGAGCTTGTCGGGCTTTCTGCTTTTGGCAAGCGGCTGGCAAAAAAATATTCGCTGGGGATGAAACAGCGGCTAGGGCTTGCCGGAGCCTTGTTGGGCAGACCGCCAATTTTGATTTTAGATGAGCCGACAAATGGGCTTGACCCATCTGGTATTCATGAAATACGAAATTTAATTCAGTCGCTGCCCAGCTATTACGACTGTACGATTCTGATTTCTTCTCATATGCTGTCGGAAATTGAGTTAATGGCAGACGATATTGGGATACTTAATTATGGAAATCTGCTTTTTGAGGGCAGCTTGGACGAATTACGGCAGAAAGCAGTACAGACTGTAGCGCAGAAAACAATGCAAAACACGGCGTACAATGCTGCACAAACAGTGGGTGCAGTACCGTATGAAGTTGACACTGTGAATCTGGAAGACATCTTTCTGTCTATGATAGAACAAGACAACGAAAATAGGAAGCAGAGGGCAGTATTATGAGAGAAATTGGAAAAACACTTGCTGTTGAATTAAAAAAGGAAAAAAGAACAGGAGTTATTTTATTAATGCCTGCTGTCGGCATTTTGGGCGCTGCATATGCTTTCCTTAATTTTATGGTGCGCAAAGAAACGCTTTTGCATCTTCCGTTGGCGCCTATGGATGTGCTGCTTACGCAGTTGTATGGCATGATTATGATATTAAATATGTTCGGGATTATCGCCGCCGCTTGTATTATTTATCATATAGAATTTAGCGGAAATGCTGTTAAAAAGATGTATCTGCTTCCCGTAAGTGTTTCGTCTGTGTATTTCTGCAAGTTTCTGATTCTAACAATTATGCTTTTTGCTGCTGTAGGTTTGCAAAATTTGGCGCTTGCAAAAATTGGTTTGTCCGACTTGCCGCATGGAACATTTGTGCCAAAGATGCTGTTTTCTTTTGTAGGTTATTCGTTTATTACGTCAATGCCTGTACTTTCCTTTATGCTTCTTATGGCTTCCCGTTTCCCTAATATCTGGGTGGCGCTTGGTATTGGTGTGGCAGGATTTCTAAGCGGCATGGCATTGGCACCGGCGAATATAATATGGCTTTGCATTCATCCATTTGTGATTATGCTAAAGCCTGCTGTTGCAATGTGTGCACAGACAGACTGGATTGTTGTGATTTTTGCATTGGCAGAAACTGCCATGTTTCTAGTAATAGGCTTATGTTTTGCTGAAAATCTGCGTTATGAATAAGCGAGAAAGGATATGGATATGAATTTTTTAGAATTGCTGAAAATTGAGTTTGTCAAAGTTAAGCGGAGTAAAATAGTCCCATTGCTTTTTATTGCTCCACTGTTTGTTGTAATTTCCGGCGTAGCAAATTTACAGCGATATTTTACACCGGAATATACAAATGCTTGGGCAGCAATGTTTATTCAAAGTGCATTGGTTTATGCATACTATTTGCTTCCGTTTAGCATGATTGTTGTATGTGTTATGATTGCAGGGCGGGAAAAAGGAAACAATGGGATTTTAAAAATGATGGTCTTGCCATTAAATCGTTCTGCGCTATTGGCAGCGAAATTTTGTGTGTTGTTGTCTTATCTGTTTATGGAAATAGCCGTATTTCTTATTGTTTTTGTGATAACAGGGTTGATTGCGACAAGTAGTACAGGTATTACGGAAACATTGCCGATTCTGTATCTGCTAAAGTGGAGTGTTGGATTATTTTTTACAATGCTTCCCTGTGCTGCGATGATGTGGGCAGTTATAGTATTCTTTGAAAAGCCGCTGTTTTCTGTCGGGTTGAATCTGCTTTTCGTGATTCCTAGTGTATTAATTGCAAATACGCCGCTTTGGGTTGTCTATCCGTATTGTTATAGCGGATATTTGGTTTCGTGTTCTTTGCATAAATTTACTGCCGAGGGCAAAAGCAGGGGATTTCAAGTATTGCCGTTTTTACCGTGTGCATTGTTAATTTTTACAGTGATGTTTACGGCAGCAGTCGTTTATTTTAAGAAAAAAGAGTATCAATAAAAATGGAGAATCGTGTATTGACGTAATTTTTTTTATTTGATAGCATAGAGTCAGAGCAGGCGCCTACTTATAAATAGTAGGAGGAATTTAAGTCAAATGAAAGAAAACAATCAAAATATATACCAGCGTTACTTAGAAAACAGTGTTTATACAGATGTAGGGAACTATAAAGATTTTGTACTGTCGCTGCCGGAGGATATTCCCGCAATCGGTATGCTGATCTGCGATCAAATTACACATCCGTCTATGTATTTTACAGAGCCGTCCTCTTATTTGGAAGAAGCGTATTACGGAAAATTTGCATCCTATCCCAAGAATCGTTTTAAAAATGAGGATGAATTATATATTGCTGCGGTTGCAATGATTGCGGGTATTTTGCGTTTGGACAAAACGGGGTTTACAAAAAACAGGGATGTAACCAAAAGAATTACAGTATCCTGCCGGCAGGCTTCCGTGTTATTTAGTGCAGTTTTAAAGGTGAAGGCAATCCCCTGCCGTTCAAGGGCTGGATTTATGGATTTTGGTGATTCGGGTGATAGCTATATGGAGCATTGGGTGAATGAATATTGGGATTTTAAGGAAAATCGTTGGGTATTGGCAGATGTTGACGGCTATTATGAATATGAACAGCGTTTTGGCTACAGCCAGTTTGACTTACCCCGTCGAAAGTTTGTTACAGCTTCGGAGGCGTGGCTTGGGTTAAGAAGAAATACGTTACAGAAAAAATTAGATGTATTTTCGCCGATTCCATTGGAAGGGGTATGCGAATATTTGTTTATGGATTTTCATGCATTGATGAACAATGAAATCTTTTATTCTTATCAGCCGCTATATCTGCGAGGCGGATTGCAGGCATTGTGTGAAAGCGAATTGCAGGAATTGGATAGTTTAGCAGAATTGCTTGCAAATCCAGATGAAAATATGGAGCAGATGGAACGGTTATGGACTGAAAATGAAAAATTTACGATATTGACAAACAATACACAAAACATTTACTATGATACGTTTTAATTGTATAATAAAGAATAAAAGAAATAAACTATAATTCTGCTTAAAATTTTGACTTGCAGGAAAATTATAATAAATACAGCGTTTGCATGGCTGATTGTAAGTCTAATAAATTCTACTTACATATAAGCGAATAGACTTCAGACTATCAAAAAAATGCGTATTCAAGCACTTTCTCAAAATGTAAGTAGAATTTGCAAGCGAGGGTAAAGTGTTTTATCTGCCGGAGGGGAGCGTCTGTGCGATTTATGACTGCACAGTAAATCACAAAAAAAAGAAAAATTGCGGAGAGTGCAGCCAAGCGCCTTGTGAAATTTGGCAGCGGACGAGAGATCCAAAGTATTCCGATGAAGAATTTGCACAAAATATTCAGTCACGTATGCAGGCTTTAAGAAAAAGCCAAGTATAAAACGGAAACCATTTTTATCCATACATATTCTTGCTTACTTAGGAGAGAATAAAGATTAGTCACAGAAGCTTGTGACAGTACCAAAGGGAACTTGTGAGGTATGGTATATGGATTTTTCAGACGGATTGCAGACATCGCCGCTGCCGCTGGGACTAGCGTTAGGAATGGCGATGGACGAGCAGGCATTGGACAATTACGGAAAACTTACAGAATATGAAAAAGAGAAGCTAATTGCAGAGAGTAAAAGTGTAAAGAGTAAAGCAGAAATGCAAAACTTAATACAAAAAATCAGTGATGGGGACAGCTTTGTTTAATTGACAAATGAAAATAACAGAATGGGATAATATTAGGAAGGATAAAACAGAACCTATCATCCCTAAATAAAGAAATGTAATAACAAAAATGAAAAAGAGTAAAGCCGCAGAAAATTAGTTTTTTGCGGCTTTGCTGTTATGCCGCAGAAAATCTATGATAAATTTCAAAGAAACTCTTTCAAAATCACAAAATATAGTGTAATATAGGACTGTAAATATTTTCTATACACACGAACGGTTAGATTTTCCTTTCTGCACAGCACGGATTGCCTGTTATAGCAATATGTGCTGTGCAGAAATTGGAAAATCTTGTAACAGTTCAGCTTGGATTTTGCACTACGCTGCAAAGTCCGTAAGAACACATAGTGGATGAGATGCATCAAGCCATTACATATGGCTTTGACATCGCGAAGCGATTTTGCATGGCTTGTTACAAAATCTTAACGATATGCACACAGCCGCACAAAGAATAATTGCCGCTTTGCGGCGTGCGGCTGGCGCAATGAAACGGCAAATCTTTTTGCCGTTTTGTATAGTATATGTTATTTTGCAAGGTGGGATAACGGTTTTGTAGAATATAGAAATTAAGAGAGGGATTCTATGGATTGTAAGGAAACGCAGCGGTGTATTGCTTTATTTCTGAAAGACGAGTTGGACAATGACACAGCGTTTAGCTTTGCTGAGCACGTGTATGCGTGTAAGGAGTGTATGGAGGAACTAACGATAGAATACCTGCTTGTAGAGGGAATGAATCGGTTGGAAAATGCCGATGATATTGATGTAAAGAGTGAACTGGAAGAAAAGTTGAACCGTATTATTACGCGTAGACGAATATATGGTCGGATAAAAGCCGGTCTTTTTTTGGTTGCTCTGATGTTGATCTGCATTGCGTTTTTGGGATAACTGTTTCGATTCGTATGTAGTTGATGCGGGAACCGGTTTGCAAATTGGACGGGTTGCCTTTTGGGAGGAATATAAGCTGTATGAGTAAAATTGTGTTAATAGATGGTCATAGTATATTAAATCGGGCGTTTTATGGGGTGCCTGCGCTGACAAATGCCAAGGGGCAGCATACCAATGCGGTGTTTGGATTTTTAAATATTTTATTTAAGATATTGGACGAGGAAAAACCAGAATATTTAACCGTGGCGTTTGATGTCAGTGCGCCGACGTTTCGCCATGAGATGTATAAGGAATATAAAGGAACTCGCAAGCCAATGCCGGATGAACTTTATGAGCAGGTGCCGATGATGAAAGAAGTTTTGCAGGCAATGGGCGTTGAGATTGTCGAGCAGGCTGGCTTTGAAGCGGACGATATTTTGGGAACGATTGCGAAGCGCTCCGAACAGGAGGGCATGGAGGTTACGTTAGTTTCCGGCGATAGGGATTTGCTGCAAATTGCAACGGAGCGGATTAAGATAAGAATACCCAAAACAAAAGGTGGCAAAACAGAGATTGAGGATTACTATGCAAAAGATGTAAAGGACACCTATCAGGTAACGCCGGAACAGTTTATTGAATTAAAGGCTTTAATGGGCGATGCTTCCGACAATATTCCAGGCGTGCCAAAAGTCGGGGAGAAAACGGCAACCGAATTAATGGTTACTTATGGTTCGATAGATGCGGTTTATCAGCATATTGAGGAAATTTCCAAAAAGAGTATTCGTGAAAGCTTAGCCGCAAACAGGGATTTAGCGGATTTAAGTAAAGCATTGGCGACAATTAATATTCATGCAGAAATTGATTTTTCGTATGACAGGGCAAAGCTGGGAAATTTGTTTACGCCGGAAGCGTATGCGATGTTCAAACAGTTATCGTTTAAAAATTTCCTTGGAAAATTTGAGCAGCAGAATCAAAATACAGCGGTTGATTTGGATAAAGCTTTGCAGGTTGTTACAGTCAGAAAATGGGAGGACGTACAGCAGATTTTTGCAGATACCAAAGCGTGTGGACAGGCTGCGCTGCGTGTATTTTCCATTGCAAATCAAAGTGCCGGCAGTATCGGGGCTGATAAAAATGGGCAGATGTTTTTGCAGTTGGAGGAGCAGAAGGAAGTTTTTGTATGCATTCTATGCAATGAAACGGCAGGAAACAGCCATAAAGTGTATGTAATCGAGGCGGATGCAGACGGTTTTACAAAGGAAGCAGTTTTGCAGCAAATTTGGGAATTACTAAGTGACAGTTCTGTGGAGGTTTCCTGCTTTGATGTGAAAGCGGATTATCCGGTTCTGCTTTCTGCTGAAATGGAGAAACAAGGTTCATCCTATGAAATCACAAAGCATTTTTTTGACTGCAAAATAGCGGCGTATTTGTTAAATCCTTTAAAAAGCGATTATGAAATGGCAGATATTGCAGGTGAATATTTAGGGATAACCTTGCAGACATGGAGTGAAGTATTTGGCAAGGCAGATATCGGAACGGCGTACAGGGATAGAAAGAAGGAGTGTATTCTCTATTTTGCAAAAGAAGCATATGTATTGCAGATGGCAAAGTCTTTGCTGGAACAACAATTAAAAGACACGGAAATGTATGATTTGTTCCACGGATTAGAAATGCCGTTATCTTATGTACTTTATGATATGGAACGCGAGGGGATTACGGTGAAACCGGAGGCGTTAAAGGCGTATGGCGATGCATTGTTGGGGCGGATTTCTGAACTGGAAACGGCAATTCATATGGCAGCAGGTGAAACATTTAATATCAATTCTCCCAAACAGCTTGGCGAGATTTTATTTGACAAACTCAAGTTTCCGGGTGGGAAAAAGACAAAAACAGGCTATTCTACAGCGGCAGAGGTATTGGATAAACTGGCAGGCGAACATGAGATTGTCAGGGATATATTGGAATATCGGCAGCTTACGAAATTAAAATCAACCTATGCAGATGGGTTGGCTGCGTTTATTGATGCAGAAAACAAAATTCACACGAGTTTTAACCAGACAATTACAGCAACTGGACGGTTGAGTTCAACGGAGCCGAATCTGCAAAATATTCCTATGCGTATGGAACTTGGCAGGCGCATCCGTAAGGTGTTTGTGCCGCAGGAGGGATGCATCTTTATGGATGCAGACTATTCGCAGATTGAACTGCGTGTGCTGGCGCATATGTCGGCGGACGAGCAGCTTATTGAAGCTTATAAAATGGACGAGGATATTCATCGAATTACGGCTTCCAAAGTATTTCATACGCCGTTCGAGGAGGTAACAGACTTGCAGCGCAGAAATGCTAAGGCGGTTAATTTCGGTATTGTATATGGGATTAGTTCGTTTGGGTTAAGTCAGGATTTAAGCATTTCCAAACAGGAAGCAAAGGAATATATTGATGCATATTTTCAGACGTATCCCAATATTAAGGGATTTCTGGATAAAATGGTATCCGACGCACGCAAATTGGGCTATAGCAAGTCGATGTTTGGCAGACGCAGACCAATACCAGAATTAAAGTCTTCGAATTTTACGCAGCGTTCTTTCGGGGAGCGTGTGGCAATGAATGCACCAATACAGGGGACAGCGGCGGATATTATTAAATATGCAATGGTGCACGTATATGATGCGTTAAAAGCAAAGGGGATGAAATCGAAGCTGATTTTGCAGATTCATGATGAACTTTTAATTGAAACAAGAAAGGAAGAAGTGGAAGCCGTGCAGGAAATATTATCCAATGAGATGCAGAATGTATGTTCATTGGCAGTAAAACTTGAAATCGACCTGCATACAGGAACGGATTGGTATGAGGCAAAATAATTTGGAGAAAACGCACGGAGAGGGAGTACGCAATGAAAGTAATAGGGATTACCGGAGGCGTTGGCGCTGGAAAAACGCAGGTGCTGTCCTATATTGAGGAACATTATTCTTGCAGAGTGCTGCGGGCAGATGAAGCAGCACATCTTTTGGAACAACCGGGGCAGGCGTGTTATGAACAGCTTGTTAAACTGCTTGGCAAGGATATTTTGCAGGGAGAGCAGATTGATAAGCAGAAAATGGCGGCGGTTATTTTTCAGGATAAGGAAATTTTGGCGAAGATAAATGCGGTGATTCATCCAGCGGTGAAACATTATATTTTGGAGCAGATTGCTTATGAACGGGAACGAGGCGCAGTGGATTACTTTTTTATAGAAGCAGCGCTGTTAATAGAGGATCGGTATGATTTAATTGTGGATGAATTGTGGTATGTGCATTCGGATATTGAAGTGCGCAGACAGCGGCTTGCAAAGGGTAGGCAGTACAGTGCAGAAAAGATAGAGGCGATTATGCAGGGGCAGTTAAGTGAGATGGAATTTCGTAGGCACTGTAATGTTGTGATATCAAACAATGGAGATTTAGAAGAAACCTATCGTCAAATCAGGGAACTTATATAGATTTCTTTTAATAGGCAGAGGAGAGTAATTAAAGTATGAACCAGATGGAGATAAATGGAGAGGAACTGGTATTCGGGTTAGATATTGGAACAAGGAGTGTTGTAGGAACAATCGGTTACAATGAAGGGGAACGTTTTATTGTAATTGCGCAGGAGATACGCGAGCACCAGACACGCGCAATGCTGGACGGGCAAATTCATGATATTAATAGGGTTGCAGCGACAATCCGCGATATAAAGGTTTCTTTACAGGAAAAAACAGGGTATGTGCTGGAGGAGGTTTGTATTGCAGCAGCTGGTCGTGTACTGAAAACCAAGACAATTCATGCAGATATGGATTTTGAGAAAGAGCATAATGTGACAAAGGAGGATATGGATACGCTGGTTTCACTTGGTGTGGAAAAGGCATTTGGTGAGTTTCAAAAGGAAAATGACACGGATATTCATTTCTACTGCGTGGGTTATTCCGTGGTAAAATATTATTTGAATGGGCTATGGATGGGGCAGCCAGAACACCATAAGGCAAAAAGCATTGGGGCAGATTTAATTGCAACGTTTTTGCCGGAGGATGTTGTAGATGGCTTGTATCAGGCGGTCGAGCTTGCCGATTTAAGAGTTGCCAATTTAACATTGGAGCCGATTGCGGCAATCCGCGTAGCGATACCAGAGCGTTTTCGGCTATTAAATATTGCTATGGTTGATGTAGGCGCAGGAACGTCCGATATTTCAATTACAAATGACGGGAGCGTGATTGCGTTTGGGATGCTGCCGCACGCTGGCGATTTGCTGACAGAAGCTTTGGCGAAAAGCTGCTTAATTGACTTTGTTACAGCGGAGAAATTAAAGACAGCAGCGACAACGCAGACGAAGATCGTTTATGAGGATATTATGGGAATTGAGCAGACGATTACTGCTGATGAAGTGATTGCAATTTGCCAGCCTGAGATTGATAAAATGGCGAAGCTTACAGCGGATACTATTGTAGAATTAAACGGCGGTACTTCTCCCAGTGCAGTGTTTATCGTAGGCGGCGGCGGCAAAATTAAGGGTTTTTCAGATAAAATTGCTTCGGAATTAGGGTTAGACCCAAGCAGAGTAGCGCTGCGTGGTGAAGAAATTCTTAGAAATGTTGAGTTCCCAGAGGGCAGTTTAATGGACTCTACAATTATTACGCCAATTGGTATTTGTTTGTCCTATTATGATCAAAACAATAACTTTATCCATATTACATTTAATGGCAGCAGGTTAAAGCTTTATGACAATAATAAGCTGGCGGTAGTGGATGCTGCAATGCAGGCGAATTTTGTAAAAGACGGGCTGTTCCCCAGACGAGGAAAGGAACTACGCTTTACTGTAAATGGCAGAAAACGCATGAAAAGAGGCGAATACGGCGAAAGCGCTCATGTTTATGTCAATGGTGAAGCAGTGAATTTAAGCTTCCGCATTAAACCGAATGATGTGGTTGTTATCGAGGAGGCTACGGTTGGCAAGGCAGCAGAGGAGCGGATTGGCAATCTGGTGGATTACAGTGGAAGCATTGCGTTGATTGTAGACGGCGAAGTACAGCAACTGCCCAAACCGGTTAGAGTAAACGGGAAAGAAGAATTTGCGGACTATATGATTCAGGAGGGCGATGAAGTTATTATAGATACGTATTATACGTATGATGGACTAATAGAATATTTGGGATACGCGACAGAGGATACCATTTTAATTGTGAACGGGGAGAAGATACCAAGAGATGCATTCATTTATGCAAATGACCGCGTTGAAGTTCATACAGAAATGGATACGGATTATGAGGAAATGGAGGAATACGGGGGAGCTGCGTATGAACAGGCAGAATATGGAACATATGAATATTCTAAAGTGGTGGAATCTACAGGCAGTTTTAATAAAAAGGAAACGGAGGAAAGCAAAAATGCGCAAAGTTTTGTAGGTGGAAACACACAGGAAGCACAAGAAGTTTCGGCGGCTTATGGAAGCAATGTAGATGATAAAAATTCAGAGTCGTCTATGGAAAGCGGTGCTTCTAATGTGTATGGGGAAACTCCAGAAAACGGAGGGTTAAGTGAAAATCAGAAAGATGTCAAGGAGAGTGGGGAAACATCAGAAAATGGCGAATTAAATGAAAATTCAGAAAACCTGTATTCGGAAAGTACAAAAGTCAATAAGGAAACGTTAGAAAATGGCGAATTAAATGGCAGTCAGGAAGGCGCATATCAGGAAAATTCAAATGTGAATGGGGAAACGACACCAAACAGTAATGCGTCTGAATTGCAGCCCGAGGAGGAAAAGAAGCAAAATAATTCCGAAAATGTCATTCAAACCATTTTGGAAAATGGCGTAAAAGAGGAAGCAGCAGAACCAGACGGTACAAAGAAAATTATAGTGATTGTCAACGAGAATCCGATTGTTATGAATGGGAAAAAAGGATATGTGTTTACGGATATTTTTGACTATATAGATTTTGATTTAAGCAAGATGCAGGGAGCTGGTATTGTAACGTTGGTAAACGGGACAAATGCGCAGTATACACAACCGCTCTACAACGGTGATAAAATAGAAGTTTATTGGAAAGAAAAGGAAGTGTGAATTGAGAATGAGAATGTGCAGTATTGCCAGCGGCAGCAGCGGAAATTGTATTTATGTAGGTACGGAAGCGACGCATTTACTGGTAGATGTGGGAATAAGCTGTAAAAAGACATTGGAGGGTTTAAATCAGTTAGGATTAACTGGAAAAGATATTGACGGTATTTTAATAACACATGAGCATTCCGACCACGTTGGGGGTCTTGGGATTCTTAGTCGGCAATTCGGTATTCCGATATACGCTACGGCAGGAACCATTGAGGCGATTAAGAAAAACCGCAGTCTTGGGCAGATTGATAGTTCCTTGTTCTGTGAGATTGCAGCAGATGAAAAAAAGATTTTAAAAGATATTACCGTGAATCCTATGCGGATATCCCATGATGCGGCGCAGCCGGTTGCGTACCGTTTCCAATACGGCAGCCGCCGTATGGCGGTAGTTACGGACTTGGGTACATATGATGCATATACCGTTGAGAGCCTGAAAGGAATGGATGTGCTGATGCTGGAGGCAAACCACGATATCAATATGCTCCAGGTAGGACCGTATCCTTATTATTTAAAACAGCGGATACTGGGCAAAAAGGGACATTTATCGAATGAACTTTCGGGAAAGCTGTTGGGCAGCCTGCTGCATGACCATTTTAAGACGGTATTTTTAGGGCATTTAAGCAAAGAGAATAATCTGGCAGAACTTGCTTATGAAACAGTGCGGCTGGAAATAGCAATGGCGGATAATCCATATAAACCAGAAGATTTTCCAATTCTGGTAGCAAACCGCAGTGAATTATCACAGTTGGTTGAGATTTAGGAAAGTAGTTGTATAATTTGCGTTATGGTTCAAATATTGTGTACCAAACATAGGGTTGTTTGGTGTGGGTTATACTAGTATAATCCACGCTAAATACCTTAATGTTTGGCGCAGAATATTTTTCTGAGAGTGCTGCTTCACAAACGCAGGCGTAGCGGTGGCTACGCTGAGGCTTGTGGAGTAGTGCTATCAGGAAAATAGGCAAGCGAAACATAAGGTTATTTAGCGCGGATTATACTAGTAACTAATTTGTTACAATTCAGCTTAGGATTTGATTGATTAATACGCGTGCAGAGCATGCAGGAGGTATAATTATGAAGAAAACGATTATAACGGTTGTAGGGAAAGATATGGTTGGAATTATTGCAAAGGTGTGTACGTATCTTGCGGAAAATCATGTAAATATTTTGGATATATCGCAGACGATTGTTGACGACTATTTTAATATGATGATGATAGCGGATATGAGTAAGGCGGTTAAGTCTGTTAGCGAGGTTTCAGACGATTTGGAAAAGCTGGGCGAGGAGATTGGCGTAATTGTGAAATGTCAACGAGAGGAAATTTTTAATAGTATGCATCGGCTTTAATACGTGCCGCAGGAAGGGGGGAATCCTTAGTATGATAAATATTTATGAAGTGTTGGAAACAAATAAGATGATTGAGAAGGAAAATCTCGATGTACGTACAATCACGCTTGGTATCAGCCTTTTGGATTGTATAGATGCCGATCTTAATCAACTTAATAAAAATATATATAAGAAAATTACTACGGTTGCCAAAGATTTAGTGGCAACTGGCGCTGCAATCGAAAAGGAGTTCGGCATTCCGATTGTCAATAAGCGGATTTCTGTAACACCGATTGCGCTGGTCGGCGGTGCAGCGTGCAAAACTGCGGAGGATTTTGTTACAATTGCAAAGACTCTCGACCGTGCGAGAAAAGATGTAGGTGTAAACTTCCTTGGCGGGTATTCGGCATTGGTTTCTAAAGGCATGACAAAGGCAGATGAACTTTTGCTTCGATCAATCCCACAGGCACTGGCGGAAACGGAGTTTGTATGCAGTTCTGTAAATCTTGGCTCTACCAAAACAGGCATCAATATGGACGCAGTGCGTTTAATGGGAGATATCATTAAACAGACCGCAGAATTGACAAAAGAAAATGACAGTATCGGCTGTTCCAAGCTTGTTGTTTTTTGTAATGCGCCAGACGACAATCCCTTTATGGCAGGCGCATTTCACGGCGTAACCGAACAGGACGCAATTATTAATGTAGGCGTCAGCGGTCCGGGCGTGGTAAAAACAGCATTGGAGCACGTGCGTGGGAAGAATTTTGAAGTTCTGTGTGAAACCATTAAAAAGACGGCGTTTAAAGTAACAAGAGTTGGGCAGCTCGTTGCGCAGGAAGCCTCCAAACGAATGGGAATTCCTTTTGGCATTGTGGATTTATCCCTTGCACCGACACCTGCAATTGGTGACAGCGTGGCGGATATTCTTTGTGAAATCGGTTTGGAATACGCTGGCGCACCTGGAACAACGGCGGCGCTTGCCCTGTTAAATGACCAGGTGAAAAAAGGCGGCGTAATGGCGTCGTCGTATGTCGGCGGATTGAGTGGTGCGTTTATCCCTGTAAGTGAAGATCAAGGCATGATTGACGCCGTAAACGCAGGTGCATTGACACTAGAAAAACTAGAAGCAATGACCTGTGTCTGCTCCGTAGGTTTGGATATGATAGCGATTCCGGGCGACACCAAGGCAACAACAATTGCTGGAATGATAGCGGATGAACTTGCGATAGGCATGATAAATCAAAAGACCACCGCCGTCCGTGTAATTCCCGTTATCGGCAAAACTGTAGGGGAGAACGCAGAGTTTGGCGGACTGCTGGGTCATGCGCCAATTATGCCAGTAAATCCGTTTTCCTGTGATGCATTTGTAAACCGCGGCGGCAGAATACCAGCACCGATTCATAGTTTTAAAAATTAATAGGAAGAAGCATAGGAATGAAACAGCCAGAAAATACTATCTCAATTGCAATACCAGAAGAATTGCTTTGGGAAAACCTAAAATTTCGAATGATTTTATGTTTGCCAAAGTTATGAGAAAGAATGGAAGGTGGAATATATGACATTACTGATGCGAGAACAAGAAAAATATAAGGAAAGCAAAATAGAAGGTAAAGCAGTTGGAATTATAGAGTTTGCCCTGGATCTTGGATATACGAATGAGGAAATTCTTGTTATCTTGCAAAAAAAGCTCGGAATTAATGTAAGCCAAGCAGAAAAGTATTTAGAAAGATTCCACGAAGGAACGCTTTAAATAATAAGGTTTTCAACAGTTACAGATCAAGTTTGTCAAATTGTAGCTGTTGAAAACGTAGCAATTATATATTTCTAAGGTAATTTCATTAGTAGCTGTTGAAAACGTAGCAATTATATATTTCTAAGGCAATTTCATTATCTGCCTTTTTAATTCATTAGAAACAGTATTTAATTTATTATAAGATGACATATGTGTCATTTTATGGGACTTTACATTTTGATATACAGTTGATGCATATATATCGGCATAAAAAGACGCTCTTGCGATGTCATTTAATTCTTTCAATGCCTTCGCTGGCTTTGTAATCAGCGGAATAGAAGCATTTGCTTTAATTGCCTTTAATACCGGCTTTCCAGCATCGCGGAAACCTAGCAGCCGTGCATACTGGCTGTAATCATGCTCTTTTAGTTCATCAATCATATCCTGTTTCATATCAAGAAGAATATGCATCAAACATCTGCTAATATGCGTATATGTTAAATTTTTAGATTTGCAGGAGCGTGCAAAGTCCGATATTTTATAAAAGTCCGGCAGATGATTGTACAAGGTATTAGAAAGTTGCGAATTGATATCATAAAATGATGCAAAGCAGCGTTTCCCTTTTGCACGGTTATGTTGTTGTTCGTAAATAAGCTTATAGTGCAGTATTTCAGAAAAATCATCTGTAAAAAGCAGGCTGCCAGCCGTTGTAGCAAGCTGCTTTTTCAAATCGTTATAAACTGTTTCCGGCAGATATTCTTTTATGGTGTTTATATTGGCAGGATTGGACTGCAAATCTAAAAGCGCACGTCTAAGAGCGTCAGCGGACGCGAATATACCGCTGGTAAGCGTATTATTATTATATCCGCTGCCTTTGCGTGTAATTGTTGCAGGCAATATCGTACTTTTGCGCAGTAATAAAGCCTTGATATATTCCATTGCTAAATTATTATTTGGCTGCGCGAGGATTTGTGCGCTGCATTGGCGGTCAGTAGCAACAGTATTTATTGTATTATTTAAAAGTAAATGATAGTCGGGGGTGGCAGTATTTATTGCTTCGATTGAGGGTAAATTGCAGTCAGACTCTGCCGCAAGTATTTTTTCATGAATTAATACTTGCTGAAACGCTTTGCTTTTTGCAGTTGGGTAGGATAATCCTTGTTTTAAATACTGGTTGAGCAGCCGCTTGTAATCGGGTGTTTCATAGGCAAGGATTTGTGCATATTTTGTAAGCTGTGCAATGTCGCCGCATTCGCTGCCGAAGTGAAGGACATCTACAACACCAAGTTTATCTAGCAAGGATACTGCGCCTTCTGCAAAATATGCTGCGCTTCCAAGTGCAAAATATGCTGGAAGTTCAAAAACAAGGTCTGCACCGTTTTCTAATGCCATGCGGGTTCGGCTGTACTTATCAACAATTGCAGGGATTCCCCGTTGCGTAAAATCGCCGCTTATTACAACAATAATATAATCCACGCACAATTCACTGCGCAGCGAACGAAGCTGGTAAAGGTGACCGTTATGAAAAGGGTTGTATTCTGCGATAACTGCTGCGATTTTCATAAATGTAAAATTCCTTTGTTATTGTTTATTAGGGTGCACATTTCTTGTTACTGTGCATTCCGTTCTGGTAACAGTTACAATTCACACCAACGCCAGATTTTGCAACAATTTACGAACATTCGGTGTGAATTGCAACAATTGATGCACACAAAACGCTAAAGTAAAAAAGCAAAAGCTTTTAGCATTTTGGCGCATAATTTCCACTACTTTGGCGTGGGTGTGAAAAGTAACTGGTAACATTTCATTCTTTAAGGTGCTGACAAGACAAAATTGACGGTGTCTGTTTAAGATGCTATAATTATACCATCTTATTTTATTGGCGTAAATCCAAAAATGAAAATAGTTTTATTTGGTTACACGGGGGTATATATGCAAAAAATATCGACTATTCTAATTGATATGTATGGAGTGATTATTGAGGAAAGCAAGGGTAAATTTTTACCTTATACATACAATTATTTTAAGGAAACAGAGCATGAAAGACTTACAAAATGATTTCGAGAGGAGCAGTTGTTTACGAAGGCAGGGAATGGATCACTGTCCTCCGACGCTTTTTTAACATTGCTTGGATATGAAAATCCGCAGTACTGTATGGAGGATTATCTAATGCATTATTTGACATTGGATAAAGAATATATTGGCTTTTCTGAAAAATATTTTAGAAAATATGATATTGTATTTTTGTCGAATGATGTTTCAGAATGGAGCGCATTTATTACAGAATATTATCAACGAAATCAATATTTTATGGATAAAATTGTCAGTGGAGATGTAAAGTGCCGTAAGCCTGATGATAAAATATTTCAATTAACATTAGAACGGATAAAGAAGCAGCCTTCGGAGTGCATTTTTATTGACAACAGCGTAAAAAACCTTGATGCAGCAGAAAAACTGGGAATAAAGCCCATTTTATTTAACAGAGATAATGTAACCTATGCGGGAACAATCGTCAACACATTTGCGGAATTGGAAGCAGTATTGTTATGCTGACAAGTGTTTGATAATTTCTTGATTTATTAATATTTGTACATTTAGTGCCTACAAAACGTAAGAAAATGGAATATTTATTCAATCTAAAACTATGGAAATTTACTGTTTACAAAAACTTGCAAATGGCTACTTTTATTTATTAGGGAATGAAAAAGAGGCAATATGTGCTGTGTAGAAAGAAAAATCGAAACGCTCGGGAGTATAGAAGAAAATATGTTCCAAAGAAGGGAGAAGATAAATGCGTCGAGAGTTTAATACCGAGGGGCAGTGTGAATCCGATTTCCATTATATGGTGAAACTGGATGAAAGGATAAAAAATATAAAGGAACAATATATAGATAAGCGCAAGTATATTGTGATGAATAAAGGAAGACAGTACGGTAAAACGACAACATTAATGGCATTAGTGGAATATCTAAAGAACGATTATGTTGTATTGCTTATGGATTTCCAAGAGATTGGAACGGTAGAATATAAAGATGAAGCTGCTTTTACGAATGCTTTTGCCCAGATCTTTATTGAAACATTTGCACAGATAAAGGTTGAAAAAAAAGAAGAATTGCTGCAGGAAGTTACTGCTTTTGCAGAAAATCCGGAAAACGGGACTTTAAGAAAACTATTTATCTGTTTGTCAGCAGTGTGCGCAAAATCGCCAAAACCGTTGGTATTGTTGATCGATGAAGCAGACAGTGCAGCAAATAATCAAGTGTTTATTGATTTTCTTTCGCTTCTTCGCAAATATTATTTGAATCGAAGACAGAAGGCGACATTTTATTCTGTGATTCTTGCAGGAGTCTATGACATTAAAAATTTAAAGCTGAAAATGAGGCAAGAGGAAGATGAACAGTACAACAGTCCGTGGAATATTGCGGCAAAATTTAAGATTGAGATGAATTTTTCGGCAGACCAGATTGCACAAATGCTACAGGAGTATGAAAAGGATAATCAAACAAACATGGATATCAATACAATTGCAAAAGAGATTTATGAATATACATCAGGTTACCCCTATTTGGTTTCTGCCATTTGTAAGATAATAGATGAAGAATTATCCGATATTGGAAGTTTTTCCAATAAAAGCGATGCATGGACAAGGGAGGGAATTGCGGCTGCTGTCAATATTCTCTTAAAAGAAAACATACCATTGTTTGACAGTATGATAAAACAACTACATACTTTTCCCGATTTGCGCAATATAATAGAGGAGATTTTATATCAAGGAAAAATAATCCCTTTTAGCGCAGATGTGAAATCGGTCAATATAGGGATGATGTTTGCTTTTTTAAAAGAGGAAAACGGACGTGTCGCAATATCGAATCGTATTTTTGAAATGAGATTGCTCAATATGTTTATTACGGAAGATGCCATTCACAGCGAAGCATTCCGTTGCGGGGAGCGTGATAGAACTTATTTTATCCAAAATGAAAAATTAAATATGGATTTGGTACTAGAAAAGTTTGTGGAACATTATACAGATATTTATGGTAATAATAATGAAAAGTTTATTGAGGATTATGGGCGAAAATTATTTCTATTATATTTAAAGCCTATTATTAATGGTACAGGCAACTATTATTTGGAAGCACAGACAAGAGATGCGCGGAGAACGGACGTTATTGTGGATTATCGCGGAGAACAGTTTATAATAGAACTAAAAATATGGCACGGAAATGAATACAATGAAAGAGGTGAGGCGCAGCTTGCAGGCTATTTGGACTATTTTCATCGAAAGAAAGGATATCTGATTAGCTTTAATTTTAATAAAAAGAAGAACATTGGTGTAAAAACCATAACTTTTGATGATAAAACAATTGTAGAAGCGGTTATATAAATATTACTCTGGTTATTGAATATCGAACTACTTTATGGACGAAGTATAACGTAAACAAATAATAAATACAGTAGGTAAGTCGATTAATAATTGACGGAGTAATATTTACTTTTTTTGTATAGTTTATGTTGCATATAAGGACTGTATAGACTATGCAAAATCAGGCATTTACCAGTATTAGGAGGAAGATAATGCGGAATTACATCAATTACGAATCTATCCAAAATGAACCAAATTTCTGGCTGTGGTTTTTGGCTATGCATTTTCTAGATTCATGGAATGAGCAGACGCAGACAGACCAAACGCTATTTGAACTTTTATGGGATAACTATGAAATCAATGAAGAATGGTGCAATCAATTTACAGGCTACTATGAAGGGATATTTGAGAAAAATGACGGATACAGCGATAACCCAACATCATTACAATTGGAATTGTCAAATGGTGTTTTGTTTGTGATGGAATTTCATCCGGGAGAATCTGTATTTTATCTTGGAGAGGAGGAAGTGGGCTGTATTGGGCCGCACACGAATATTCATAAAATCGCATGGAAGGATTTTGCAGAATATACGAGGCTGCTGGACAGTAGGCAAAAGATATTGCTGTTGCCAATACTTGCTATAACAAGTAAAGAACAGAATGAATTGGAACAGTTGGTGGTTAGCGGTTTGAACAGTTTGCGTTCACTGGAAATAATAAAACCAGAGGACGAAAAAGAAATACGTGAGGGAATTTTGGCGCATTGTTTTGCAAAATAAGAACGATTGAAAAGTTATTTCTTTCCTGTTGCTAAGTTCTTTTTTCTGCTCCTTTTACATAAGCTTAATTAAATGTATGATTGTTTGTACTGGTAGTGTGTTCCATAGAATGATATTGCACAGCAAAAAGATTTGCCGTGCGGCTGTGTGCATATTGTTATACTAAGCGTCAGTTTTTTTGACGTTTAGGAACTGTTAATAAATAACTTTTAAATAACGCGTAGGATTTTTCTTCGAGAGTGCCACTCAAAAATCAGGCGCATAGCGGGCTATGTAATTGATTTTTGAGTGGTGCTATCGGAGAAAAAGACAAGTGGAATTAAAAGTTATTTTTGAACAGTTCCTTAGTATAATACAGGTGGTTTGGCACGGGAAGTATCTTCGTGTCAATCGGCGAAACTGGGCAGAAATCATGAAATTAGGCTGTGGCTAAAGGAGGAGGTAATTTATGAGCCATCTTGATACAAATCAGGAATTTAATTTATACAGAGATATCAGCCAGCGCACCGGCGGGGAGATTTACATAGGGGTGGTGGGGCCTGTAAGAACTGGAAAATCTACGTTTATTAAACGTTTTATGGATTTAATGGTACTGCCGCATATTGAAAATGAACATGAACGAACCCGTACAAGGGATGAACTGCCACAGAGCAGCGGCGGGAAAACGATTACAACGACAGAACCAAAGTTTATTCCCAAAGAGGCAGCGGAAGTTGAAATCAGTGATGGAATTAACGTAAAAGTGCGCTTAATTGACTGTGTAGGATATATGGTAGAGGGCGCTACAGGACATATGGAAGAAGATATGGAGCGCATGGTGAAAACGCCATGGTTTCAAGAAGAAATTCCTTTTACGCAGGCAGCTGAAATCGGCACAAGGAGAGTCATACAAGAACATTCTACAATAGGTATTGTGGTGACAACGGACGGAAGTTTTGGGGAACTGCCGCGTGCAGCATACCGAAGTGCAGAGGAGCAGACGATTCAGGAATTAAAGCAGCTTGGCAAACCTTTTGTTGTGCTGGTCAACACGACAAAACCCTATGGCGAGGAAGCAAAAGGAATGTGTGCAGAGCTGGAAAAAACATATCAAGTAAAAGCAATTCCAGTTAATATTGAACAACTGCGGCGGGAAGATATTACAATGATTTTGGAGCAGGTAATGTATGAGTTTCCTGTATCTGTAATTGAGTTTTATACGCCCAAATGGATGGATATTATGTCGCTTTCCAATCCAATGAAACAGGAAATTGTTGGGAAACTGCGCGAAATTATGGATAAAGTACGTACAGTACGGGATATTTTAGAGAAAGATTTGCAGCAGGAATTAGAAGGAGGGAGCGAATATGTCAAGCGCTGCAAATATGATCATGTGAATATTGCGGATGGTTCTGCTTCCTATTTGTTAGAGGGGGATACAAAATATTATTATGAACTGTTAAGCTCTATGACAGGGGAAACGATAACAGGCGAGTATCAGTTAATGCAGCTTCTGTCTACGCTTGCGGAGATGAAGAAAGAGTACAAGAAAATACTAAATGCATTGGAAAGTGCAAGACAGAAAGGCTATGGCGTAGTGACACCGGAACGTGAAGAAATTACGCTAGAAAATCCAACGATGATAAAACACGGCAGCAAATACGGCGTTAAAATCAAAGCGCAAAGCCCGTCGATTCATATGATAAAGGCAAATATTGAAACGGAAATTGCACCGATTGTCGGTACACAGCAGCAGGCACAAGACTTAATCAGCTATATTTCCAATGCCGAAACTTCCAAAGAGGGTATATGGGAAACAAATATTTTTGGAAAAACCGTGGAACAGCTTGTCAATGATGGCATTAACAGCAAAGTTTCCATGATAGGCGAAGAAAGTCAAATGAAACTGCAAGATACCATGCAAAAGATTGTCAACGACTCCAATGGGGGAATGGTTTGTATAATTATTTAAATAGTGTTGGGAAACGGCATAGCTTGTAGAGGGCTATGCTGTTTTTCTTATACTTACGAGCGATTAGATTTTCCTTTCTGGACAGCACGTATTGCCCGCTTATGCAATATGGGCTGTGCAGAAATTGGAAAATCTTAACGGTCGTCAGTATTTTTCTGCTTGACCTTGCCCTAGGGAATAGCTTATGCTTTATATAAAGCAATTTTATAAAGCTAAAGTAATTCCATAAAAGGCAACAGGAGAATGATTATGAAAATTTTAAAAAAGTTGATTCAATTACACAAAATCCTTTTTATAATGGCGGTTTTGTCCACATTTCTATCTGTTATTTTCAATTTATGCTGGAACAAATATTTGGCACAATTGTTAGACGTTCTGGGAAATGCAGATTTTTATGATTTCCAAAAAGAAATGTATCGCTATTTGACAACCGGCATATTGATTGTTTTGATACACGCAGCAAGCGAGTTTTTATCAACGTATCTATCCTCGTATTCTTGTGAAATTTTTGCGCATGAAATGCGGATGGGATATGCGAGATATTATGTACAAAGTGATATTCGGACACTCTCGGCAAATTTGATGAAATCTATTTTCTGATGCCTGTAACAGAAAGTCAAGGTTGAACGGTTACAGAATAGGAGGATTTTATGAAAGATGACCTTATGCTGATTGGAGAAATCGCAGATTTTTTTTGCTTTTCCAAAAAAGCAATTCGTTTATATGAGAAAAAAGGGATTATTAAGCCAGTAAAAGTAGATGCTGCCAATGGGTATCGTTACTATTCAGCAGATCAGGTGTAGCAGTTAAATGCGTTATTAGAGTTAAAAACGTTGGGTTTTTCTCTCGACGAAATTAAAATGATTCTTGATGGGAAAACAGACAAGGAGTCACTTCTTGAAATACTTGAAAAGAAGCGGCAGGCATGGCAAGAAACCATGAACAGCGCCAGATACAAAGAGGAATGCTTAGGCGAGATTATCCAAAATGTGCAAGCTTCCTGCGCAGCACAGAAGGTTACTGAGATGACAGAAGAAGAGCGGGCATGGTTGTTGGTGAAGATGGTATGCATCGAGGATGTCAGGACACAGAAAACTTTAAGTGAAGCGTTGTGGCTGTAAGAATATTAATAGTATACTGTTTCCTTAGGAACAGTCTATTGCGTATGAAAGTTTGATATGGTAAAATTTTGATGTGGCAAAAAAAAGATAATACGAGGAGGATAAAAATGCCAAGATTCCTAAACAAAAACAATGAAAAATTTGCAAGATTCTCCAAAACAAAATACTTTGTAGACAAGACCGTATTTCTCAATAAATTATTGGAAAAGGATGACAATGAAAAGTTTATCTGCAACAGCCGTCCGCGCAGGTTTGGAAAGTCGGTAACTGCCGATATGTTGGTTGCCTACTTTAGCAAAGGCGCTGATTCTAGGGAATTATTTGCACCATTAAAATGCATAAAAGATGATATATTTTTGCAAAATATGAATCAATATAATACAATATTTGTGGATATGCAGGCGCAATTTACGACTGCGCAGAAAAAGAAAATCCCTCCCAATCAATATTTGGAAAAAAATATCGTAAAGGAACTGCATTTAGAATATCCCAGTTTCATTTCAAGTGAAGATACCTTAGAGGAATCACTATCCACAATCTACTACGAAACTGGCAGCCAATTTGTAATAATTTTTGACGAATGGGATTATCCCATTAGAGAACTGGAAGAAGACAGTCCTGATCGAGCAATTTATATAGACTTTTTACGCGGTTTATTTAAGAACAGCGATGCCAAAGATTATATTCGTCTAGCTTATTTAACAGGAATCCTGCCAATAATCCGTGCAAAAGGGCAGTCAGCTGTGAACAATTTTCATGAATATACAATGGTAAAAGCCAAAGATTTTGCACCATATATTGGCTTTACAGAGGAAGAAACACGCAGCCTATGCGAAAAATATCAGGTTGATTTTCAAAAGGTCAAAGAATGGTACAACGGCTATAACTTAAATGGTACAGCGATGTACAATCCGCTTTCGGTGGTAGAAGCAGTTGCCAACCATGATTTTGACCAGCATTGGACAGAAACGGGGACTTACAGCGATATTCGGGAACTTATCAATATAAACATGGATGGCGTGCTTGACAGCATTCTTTTAATGCTTTCTGGTGAAAAAATCCCATTAAATATACATGGATGCAAAAATGATATGCATACGTTTGCTAATAAAGACCAAGTAATCACGACATTAGTGCATTTAGGGTATGTTGCGTATGATAGTCAGACAAAGGAAGCATATATTCCGAATAAGGAAGTGCAGAAAGTATTTGAAGATTATGCAGCGTATGAATATACTGCAGATGATTATGCTGTAAACGATCAGGGTGCATATGGTTATCCTGACCGCTTTACAAAGTTTACAGGATACTCGCAGGAAGTGCTGCATTCAATTACGCATAAAAATGCAGAACGTGTTGCAGAATTATTGCAGATTATGCACAATGAATTTGTTTCGAGTATTCGTTACCATGATGAAAATTCTCTTTGTTGTGTGATTATGATTGCAATGCTTGCTTCTTTGAAAACCTATCACAAAGCAATCCGCGAATTTCCCTGTGGAAAAGGCTTTGCAGACCTTGTCTATCTACCCTTGCAAAAAAATTCGGATAAGCCAGCGATTCTTATGGAATTAAAATGGAATAAAAGTGTGGAAACTGCGATTACGCAGATAAAAGAGCGGCAGTATCCGAAATCCTTAGAAGATTATGCAGGCGAAATTTTGCTGGTGGGGATTGATTACCAGAAAGAAACAAAAGAGCATACTTGTATCATTGAACAGATTCAAAAGTAATAATTCATGATAGTTTATAAATATACTGGGGAACATTAAAAATTAAGGCTGTCACAATAAGTTTTGATGATACAAGATATTGTATATAATACAGCATGGTATTATGCTATATTTTATACATTTTCCTTAATGCGATAGCTTCAACGGTAAAATTTATTATTTGTGAGTATATACTGACGACCGTTAAGATTTTCCAATTTCTGCACAGCTCATATTGCATAAGC
>ERZ778496.781-NODE-781-length-27222-cov-4.645783_pt1 | contig 27222 bp, 28 predicted proteins | sample MGYA00433099_ERZ778496 | MGnify/ENA primary metagenome ERZ778496 (study PRJEB29527, sample SAMN07138962) | mouse gut metagenome | material: feces | host: mouse | place: China:Nanjing | collected 2016-01-25 ...
ACGAATGTAGATTCTGGAGAGTCATCCAGACATACTTCTGTCGCATTACCGTTAGTCACTATAGTCGATAATAGAATCGTCAGGCTAGAGTTTTTACCTTTTGATTTGAAAACAAATCTTGTCACTTTTAAAAAGAAGAATGTAGAGAAGAGCAATGAAAAATTAAAGACTATCAGAGGCAAGGGGATTATGGATTTACATGATTCATCTGAAAATTCTGGTATTGTGAACGACTCAAGGGAGGTTTTATTATCGCTTAATTTGTATATGAAAAGCAAGGGATATACAGAAATGGATAAGAATCTTGTACGCAGTGTCCTTAATGATCCAGAGTCATTGACAGACTTATTAAAAGTATATCTTGCTGGTAGAGTATAGCCTGTATACACAAAATTAGTGTATTAATAAAATAATAATGAAGAATATGACATATATAATTGAAATAAGAAAATGGAGATAAGAATATGGTTAATGCAGCAGAGTTGTATAAACAATTTCATGAACAGTTTTTGGCAGACAGAGCAAAGCAGGAAATGCAGGTGTTAGCATGGGCAGAGGAATTAAGGTCAGTAGATAAATCTATCTTTGAAGGTAAGGTGGAAATACCAGAAAAACTTACACTTAGAAGTTTAATGCCTGAACTTTATGAAGATTGTCCAAGACAAGAAGTTTATGATGAACAATTTAGGAAAACAACAGAATTTATCAATAAGGTGAACGCTGTAATTGAAGAAGTTAACAATAAAGCAATTGAAACTTTAAAAGAATATCAGCAGTTTGCGCAGATAAAGTAGGTGATTTTTTGATGGATGTAAAAATCAACGGAGCAGTGTTAAGAGATTCTATACTGCATATGATTGGTAATCGTAAAGGTTCTGTCACATTTAGAAATGGAATAAATGGAAATGGATTATGGTTACAGTCACGAAGTGATATTGTTATTGATATGGATGTTCCTGTATTGAATCCAATTAGTGATAATTTTCAGATAACAGTAGAAATTGATTTTGCTATTAGCTTGTTGGAAGATTTGGAAACTGTTATTACCATAGTAGAAGATATTATGATAATACGACAAAAGGGAATTGAAATACATATTGTCAGAAGTCCGGAAGAGGGTATTGAAGAAAATTCTATAATACAAGAAAAACTTTGTGATTACAGTCTGTATGAACTTAAAGTAGTTGCAGGTATCGGACGTTCGTTAGACCTGTTGGCAAAAAGCTTGGCAGTAACTAAATCTGATATTCAGATTATAGATAACAAAGCTTATATAAGTTATACAAACACTATGGTAATTATGCCAGTGCATCTTCCTGATATGTCCATAGCGAGTGATGCACTTAGAAAAGTCGTGAGTATTTTGGGGAAAGCAGAGAACCTAAAATATGGTATAAGTGCAGATCATAGTGTTTTATATTTTCATGTAACAGGTAGTGAGAGTATATCAGTACAGATTGGTGAACCGAACAAGTCTTGTTTAAATACAGAACTTTTAATTGCAAGCAAAGCAACGCCGTTAACGAAAGTTGTAATGGAGCCTTACAAAAGTAGAATTGAAAAAGTTTGTATGGCTTATAAACAAGCAAAGATAGAACTGGCAGTACATAATAGGGGACTGTATGTGATGCTGGACAATATTACATCCAAATTTGCATTTGGAATAAATACGGAAAAGCTTTATACAATAAGGCTATCAATTCCGCAGTTGAATGCAGTTGTTAAAATATTTGGCAGTTCTTCCGCAACACAGATATTACATTCTGAGAATGTATTAATTCTTAAAGACAGAAATACAGGTGTACAGCTTTTTATTAGCGGAATAGCTTATTAATTCGAAACAGCAGATTAACTGTCTTTTTATTATAGGGAGTGATGCTATTTATGGAAATAGATAAATTGGTTCAGTCTGTTAGTGATGTACGTGATAGTTTAATGAGATCGAGCATTCAAGCACAGGAACGTGCAGAAATAGGTAGACAGAATGAAGAAAAAGCACTGAGAATCAATGAAGAATTAAAACAACGGCAAGAGTTAAAAGAATCTTTATGTGAGTGTATTAATTATGTTGTTCGGATATATAAAAATATTGAAAAGTATGCAGCAGACAGAAAAGAATTGTCTATGGAGATGTTAAAAAATGCAATACGTGAGGCCGGATTTATTGTACCAGATGCTAAAACTGAAGGTATTGAGCTAAAAGTTGTTGATAAAGCTGCGAAGGTCGTGGACAAGCAGGGGCAGGATATTAATATGCGTGAAGGGTCTGCTCTTAGAACAGTATTGGGTATGTTAATTAGGTACACTTTACTAAAAGCGCAGCCAGACAGCATACAAGCTCTTTTTCTGGATGAAGCTTTTAATACACTTAGCGATAATACAATCATGTCTTTAAGGGAGTATATTGAAGCATTCAAAGACGATACGCTTATTTTAGGTATAGAACAGCATAACACGTTATTTGCTGGGATGCCTAAGACAGTATTTAGGGCTGTTAAAGATGAAAATGGTATAACCAGTATAATAAGGGAGGGGGTGGTATAATGCAGCTGCTTAAGGATTTAATGGGAACAAGATATATTACAGTAGATCATGTATCAAAGATGATTCATGTTTTGGAAAGCGTGGACGAGGTTGATATGGCTTACTGTAGGTTGACCCCAAATGCTGAATATGTCTTAACAAGATTTTACAGTAAAGTAAATTTTATTAATAGTGAAAATTCATTATGTAATGGAATACTTCAGCACAATATGAAAGCTGCCAGAATGGAGAAAATTTCAACAGTACCACTACCTGATACCATCAAGTCGCAGGAATCTCTGTTGGATACATTGAGGAATTTCGATATGTTGCCTGTGTACAGCTTGGAAGATACAAAACTTGTAAGGAGAGTTAAGTATGCTTGGGCAGCTGTCATAAGTATGAAATACCCAGAGGTTAAACTTGATCTGGGAGCAGAGGCTAGAGAGATGTTTGAGCAGGTAAGGGATAATTGGCTCAAGGTTCGTCAGAGTCATAAATCATATTGGTGTGTTGACAGGGCATCAATTTGTCGGATAGATGTTATTGATGGAGAAGTATGTACATTAGATAATCACGTTTTAGCTGAGGACTTATTTGTGCAGAATTATGTATGTTTACCATTAGAATTTGGTACGAAAGTAGTTTGGGAAGATCCAGAGTATGAGTATGTTATAGCAAATGCATTAAGGATAATACAAAACTTTGGTACGGAAATAAAAATAAAAACAATGAAAGATTTCATTGAAGTAGTTGAGTGAGGGAAAAGTATGATAGATTTAAAGACACGTAATCAGTTACTTCTAATTGATGCTCAAATGGGTATCACGTCTACAGATGAACAGAAAGAGTTTGCAGCAGATTTTAAAACGCCATTGATGTCATTTTCTAATCCTGGTACAGGAAAATCGCAGAGCATTATACAAGGTCTTATTATGGCACAGACATACGGTAAAGTATCAGGATCAAAAATAAATGCGATGAGTTTTACAAGAGAAGCAACAGCGGAATTACAGCATAGATATGAAGCAGCCTGCAAAAAATGTTATATAAGTCCCAATGTTAAATTTAATACATTCCATGCTATTACAAGACGGATAGTTTTGACAAAGTATCCATCAATGCAGATTCGCAGTGGCTTTAATTTGGAAAAGGATATAAAGTTGCTGGAGGGGTACATAAGGAAGCGAGGGTTTGAATGTGATGATGCATATTTCCTGAAAAAAGTACTATATACGATAGACAGCCTAAATAACGCATTACAATTCGATCCTGAGAATGTAAAACGCTCTTATAAGTTTAAGGAGCTTAACATGGATATAGAATTGTTTCAGCAGCTAAGGAAGGACTTATTTCAAAGTTGGTTGATACAGGGAATGATTACACAAGGATCAATACCTATGTATGCGTTGTATGTATTGGCAAATGAACCAGAAATACGGAGAAAGTTCAGAGATGAATATGAAATTATGGTAGTAGATGAATTTCAGGATATGACAAAGTTGTATCTTATTATCTTATCTATCATTAGTAAGAATCTGATAGTCATAGGCGACATAAAGCAGCAGATTTACGGATTTAATGGCGCATGTTCTGACATAGTACAGGAATATATGAAAATGTATCCGAATGCAAGGAGAGTTGACTTAACACAGTCGTTTAGGTGTAAAGACGAGATAGCAATGTATGCAACGAGGATATATAAACCAAATGATCTAAATATAGTGCCGTTTAAAGGGACAGGAGAAGGCGGTAGTATTTCTATTGTAAAGACAACGGAACTTGATGTTAAAGGAATTGTTGAGAATATTGCAAAAGAACAGTCAGTAGAAAGTTCAGAAAACGCAAGGCAGACAATGTTTTTGTTTAGAAATAATTTTTCCATTACACCAATTGCCGAGGAATTGTATAAGCAAAATGTACACTTTAGAGTTAAAAAATTCTACAAGGTAATGGATCTTCCTATTTATAATACGCTAACTTGTCTTGCATTTATTGCGCAGGAACCGGAAAATATGAAGTTTCATAAGTATCTGATTCAGATTATCCCAGAACTTCGTAAATACACGGAAGAAGATTGCCCAGTATTTAAAGCTGTAAAGATTACAAACGAGCGTAGGAAAGCAATTGGTAATTATAAACAAGTTGCGATTTATGATTTGGATTATGCATGGAAACAGCAGGGTTCTAAGGAAATCTTGAAAGCTATAAGGATTGCTAATGAACGTATAAAAAAGGATATGATGTGCAGCCATGTTTTCGATGCATTCGTTAAGGTCTATGATGAATATATTATCGAAGGTAAATGGTGGAAATTTGATCAGCCAAGAGAGTATTATGACCAGCTTGTTATGCCTATTATAGCAAATAAGACATTTCCGCAGATGGTAGCTGAAGAATATGAGAAAGCAAATAGAATCGAAGAATGCGTGCGTACAAACATAGGAGTAAAGTGTTATACGATGCATTCGGCAAAAGGTCTTGAAGCGGATGATGTATATCTGCTTGATATGGAAAATGAAATATTCCCATCAGCAAAGAATATGAAACGTTATTGTGATGCAGAGTGTCAGTTTGAGGCAGCTAAGACTTTACGAGAGGAGCGTAATCTGTTATATGTTGCGATTACTCGTGCAAAGGATAAAGTTGTAATTTCATATTCGGGGACTTTGACTAAATTGATTACAAATCCAAACAATAATGAATATTCTTATCTGGATGATATTTATCGAATTGAGCATACGGATTATGATGATGTTGGTTATTTTCTGAAGATGATAAATGCTGTATCAAAAGTAGAGGAACTTTTACCCTGTTATAAAATAAAGACAAATATTGCACAAGAAGATGATTTTGTTGGTCTTAGCGCGATTTAGGAGGGGTGATATAAGTTGAATGCAGCAGAAATTCTTGAAAAAGATGGATATGTTGAAGTAGAAAATCCGTGTGACAAGGAGTATGACAGAATAGAATTAAATAAGGTAGTCAATGAGTGTATGAATGGAGATGAAAAAAGACTGAAAAGTCTTATAGTAGAAACATTCTCGAATGGATTTGAAATTAGTGATGAGATTGCTGAAGGAATACTTCGAGTATTTGCACCAGATAAGCTGGAAGTTGAAGTGTCTGCATATACCATTGAAATGATAGGGGAAACAAGTGCATTAGTTGCACTTGATAAAGACAGTAAAGTTGTTTTTACAGTTAAGCTGCCAGTAGAAACAAGAGGTGTTATTTATACAGAACCTCTAAATTTTGAAGAACACCTTACTGAGTTAAAAAATGAACAGCAGATTTACAAAAAGGTGCGCTGGTTCTTTTATGGAGTAATGGTATTGGGCATATTTTTAGTAGTGGGAATGATTACTCTATTATCATTACTGTAAGGAGGTGGTTGTATATGGGAATTAAGCTGCACCCCAGTATGAATGTAATTCCAGCAGAATTAAGAGATGGGATGGTCATGTATAGCATAGGAACCCATAATTATGAAATAGCTGTACCTGCTGCCAAAAGGTTTACATTTAAAAAGCAATATCGTCAATTTATGGGTGATAATATTATGGCTGTCTTATGTGATGATGAATACATATTTGTAATGCGGTTTGATGGTACAGGGTGCGTTGCGAAACGGCATGGTAATAAAGTATTTCTTGTTATTAGCTTTGTATTTGAATATAAGCTTATGGACTTGAAAAGCATATCATCAGGCGGTGTAATGTATTATTCAGGAACTAAAGAATTCATAATGGTTAGCAGATATGACTTTGAAGATGATTACGCAGTGTTATGTTGTCAAAATGCAGCTACAATACTTATGGCATTAAAAGACAATCCCGAGTATGTTCGTTGTAATAGTGTTTCCGAGATATTACCGGTTTTGAGTATTGAAAATGATGGAGTTTTTATTACAGATAAAAACCAAAACAGGATAGCTAAAATTGAGTGTGAACTATATAAAAGCAATGGATATGCCATGCTAGGGGGTGTGACTGTATGAATGACGATTTAACTGTTAGATGTATATGTAGGTTGTCTGATGGGAGTGAGTGGTTTCCAGCAAAGTATAGCGTAAAAAGGAATGTCATTGTAGGTTTCGAGGAATTTTTTGATCTTAGTGGGCTTCCGCCAAAATACATTACATGTTCGCCTAATAATTTTATTATACATAATGAAATAACGCCCGGACAAATGTATAGGAATTTCAGCAACTACGGAGAGTTTGTTGTAGTAATAGATTTTGAAAGTATTGGCGAAGTATTGTTGAGAAAGACCGATGCTTTTAAACATATTGAAGCCAATGGTGTGTTAAGCGAGAATGTGAAACTCAAAAAACCCGTCCACAATTTTAAAGTAAAAGAAATTGCTACTTTAAAGTCCCCCATATATTCTTATAGCATTCAACAGCCCAAATTGAATATTGGGTGTATAGAATATCATAACAGAGTTATTTCGTTAACTCGTTATGGTGTTATTGAAGTTCCGGATGTGATGCTTGATTGCAAGCCTACAATGAAAAATTATTTAAGAATGTTTGATTTTGAGAATGTTTATGGAATTTGTGAAAAAGATGGAAAAACTTACTTCGTTATTCTTGATGATAACGAAATAAGGAGATTCAAATTAAAGGAGGTAATTTAATATGATTATTGATTTAACAAGTATAGGTGGGGTTCTTCTTAGTTTTGCTGTTTTTGTATTAATCATTTTTATAGCTGTTAAGGGATTTAGTCAGAATTCAAAGTTGCATGGAAAAGAAAATGGAGGCAGCAGTTCCTCTGGCAGTTCATCTTCAAGCAGTGGTGGTGATACTACAAAGTAGGAGGCTAAATTGTGACGTTATTTGAAGAAAATGAAGAATTGTCAAAGTCGCAGATAGACTATTTGAATGAAATTGATCTTGAATATATGCGGGCATATTCTACACGAACATTAAGGTATATCGAAAAGTACTTTACAAGGGATTGTCTGATAAAAGTGAGTAGTTACATACATGGTATGGGGAGCCGTTATTTTGCATCGTCAAAGTTCAGGAACACAAAATGGATATTGGAAAGTCAGACACCAGATATCTGTGTTATACGGAAAGAGGTTACTTTTGATAAAGTAAGAATAGCTGGCTCTTTACAAGTTGCAGTTGCAGATAATTATAAAGAACGGTGGATTGTACTTATGGAAGATAATAAATTCACAGTTGTCGATGATTTAAAAGCTATTTCTTGATTAGAGTGTGGAGGTTATATGACATTACAGGAACACAGCAAACAAATTTCAGAAAATGTCAGGTTATGGGAAACTGAAATAGAAGAAAGGAAAAAAGATATTGCTAGGGAAATAGAACTTACAACAGAGGATTTAAAGGAAGCATCTGCAAAAGGCGACAGACGGGAGAATGCAGAGTTTACAGATGCACTTGAAAGACTTTCGCAGTTAAATATTCAATTAAGCAATATTGATATGCAATCTAAAGAGTTACGAGCATTGGATGAAAGTGAAGAATATGAACCAATAGGACTTGTTATACCATTTGCAACATGTAGATTATGTGTGGCAGGAGAGGTTTTTGTATTAAAGTTGTATCCTGGTAATATATCAGACATAAGTAAAGGAGTGCTGGCACAGAATAGTCCAGTTGGACAAGCTATATGGTTAAAACCAGCAGGCGCTACTGTGGCAGTTGAGCATAGACTCACAGGTGAGCCAGTTATTTATAACATCGAAGAAATTTATTGAGGAAAAGGAGATTTAGAGAAAATGATAGTAGTGACGAGAGCATTAGATCAGCTCGCGAAGCAGGCGGTCGGAGAGGGTAATGTTGCAGTTTCCGGGATTAAAACAATGATGGATAAGTTCCGTTTAGATCCGGAAGTATCTCAAATTGCAGAGGAAGTTTATCTTGTAGCAAATGTGGATGTAAGAAATGATAAACTCAAAAAACAGTTTTTGGAAGCGGTTGCGGCTAAACATCCAGATGTACGAATTGTTTATATCTCAAAAACGGGTAAACCAGATTTGCAGGTAGGCAATGGAATAGATGCTGTTCTCGAACGTCCAAAGGCAGAAGTGGTAGCAGACACAATTTACAGTCTTATCGAGGAAGTAACAAGAAAAGGTGATGTTGTTTCAGCAGCTGATAGCGTGCCACAGGAGATTGAAACCTTTAAACCACAAGGACTTGCAGGCAACGAAAAAGTTATACCTACAGATGAGTTTGGTGAATATATTAATCCAAGCGAATTAGAAAAGATTATAGATGAAGTAAAGAACGAAGAAGCACAGGCAGAGCCGATAAAGTTAGACCTTTCTAAAGAGATTCCTACGCAGCCTAAAGAGATCGAGCAAGTTGATGTTCAGAAAAGCCAGATTGTAGAGAATATTAAGGGTTGTAACAAAATTGCTGATATTAATGTTTTGACGCGTGAACTTACAGCAACAAATATTATTAAAGATTTGGTTAAAGACAGTGCAGAATATGTAAATATTGAAGATAAGCTGAAAGTTCTTAACGAAAAGATTTTATCTATTTGGGCAGATCCAAGTATTCGTTCTACAGCGGATAAGCTGGATAAAATGAAATCTATCTTATACGATAAGGATTATTTTAGGGCAAAGTCAAATACGCTTATTGAGCAGCGCGTTGAAGAAATCATATCTACATTAATTGACAAAACGAAAGACTGTTTGAACAAACGCCTTGCTGAACTTAATAATGCAATTCTTAATTTGAACAGACAGCCGGCAGAAGGTCTTGATTATACAAGGCTTGCAGGAATAACTGACGAAAGAGCAAACCTTATTTTGGAATTACAAGTAATGGATAAGAATATCAGAGAGATATTCACATCTGCAAACAAGGCATGTCTGGATATTTCGAGTATTATCGCAGAGGAAAGTGCTAATTTGTCGGATAGTCCATTGTTAAATGCAAATCTTAGGCTGCGTGGCGACAGTGTTGTTTCGGATAAATCATTGGATACTATCATTAATATTATGTCTACTGCCGAGCAGACTTCTCTTGAATTTAAAGAAGCAGCAAGAGATTTAGTAGTAATGATGCAGAAAGTGAATAAGTTGATAGATTTAGACAGAGAACAGATTGCAGCGCTTACACAAATTATTCAGTATCTGCAGTCGAATAATATCGAAGATACAATTATCAAAGAAACAATGATTAAGAAATCGTTACGGTTGTTTATTGCTAAACCGAATACGGGGCGTTCAGTTATTCCTTATGTTCTCTCAAAATTGAAATCTAGGGAGAACTATAATGTATTATATGTAGATCTCACAGGAACAAATAAGGTTGCTGATTATGGTGACGATATGTACACATTAGATGATTGGTTTAACAACAGACATGAAAAAGAGTTTTGCGGCGTAATAGGTAAAGCTGTAGACACGACAGAATTTGCCCAGAGGCTTATGGTAGCGCTGGTTAAGGCTGCTGATTACTACAGAGTAATTAACGTGATTCTTGATCCGGAACAAGAAGCTATATTTAAAGTTTTTGCACCAGATGTGCTCACAATCAATTACCTTACAGACACATCAAAGAAATCGCTTGATTTTTTTAGGGAATACATTAAGACAACGAAGTATGATAACGTGGCGCAGCGTGTGATAATTAATAAGTGTGATATTCAAATAAGACCAATTATTGGCAGACTTGATTTGCTTGAAAACTGTGATGTGCACATTGCTACAATACCTACAATCCCAGCATTGGCTGAATGCAGTTTGAACGGTGTTAAACCATATGAACTTACTACTGTACAGGAGGCTATGAGGGAGGTTAGGAAAGTATGTTAAGTCTTGATGGCTTGTTATCTGTTGAAGATATGAGAGATATCACCAATTATACGCAGCTGCGTATAACGGATAAGATGATCTTCGAAACGCCAGAGGCTTTAACATTACATGAGCAGCGTTATCTTTCAGATGAAATGATAAGAAAGCTGTGTGAAGATAAATATGGTCAACAGTTGTATGAACCCATAAACACTTATGTACCAGAAAAGATTATTGCGGTCTGTAATGGTTCAGGGTATGTTCCTGTTACATATAGACCTATGCAAAGAAGTATTACAGTAGTCTTTCTTCCAGAATTGAAGACAAATCACATAGAATATCCGGAACACGAAATAGAATATCTGCCTACTACGATATATTACTATATGGCGAAGTATCAAAGGTGTTATGGAGTGCATCCAATGCTGCGCGATATACCACCAAAATGCTTACTGGATATTATCGTAAAAGAAGCTATAGCGCTGGATGCTACAGATATTACGATTTCAAATTCTAAGGTAGGTACAGAGATATATTACAACGTAAGAAAGAAGAAAGTACATTCGGACTTTGTTTTTAGTAGACAGCTCATGGATGATTTGATAAAGATATTGACCATTAAATCTCCAATGGACAGGGGGAGCAGGAAACCAAAAGCAATCGACTTTGATATAAATAAACATTATCGTGGACGTGTAATGATAAATTATAAGTCAGGAAGTTTTTACACAATTACGATGCGGTTACTGCCTAACAGTAGTTTTGAAAAAACACTTGAAGAATTAAATCTTACAAGTAGAACGATTGAATGGTTGAGAGAGAACATCTTAGATGCTGAGAAAGGATTACGTCTAATTGTAGGAGCTACATGTGATGGTAAAAATACTACAGCAATGGCTATATTGCATGAACTTGTTGTACAGGACAAGTATAAAGTAGTATCTGTTGAGATTCCTGTTGAACAGGAGTTACCAGGTGTAGAGCAGATTAATTGTCAGACAATAGAGAATTATAAAGCAAATATCAAATCCTTAATAAGGGTAAATCCTGATTTTGTATATATTACAGAGATACAAGATGCAACGGGTTTAGATACATTGGAGGTAACGAACACAGGTAAATGTGTTTTATCAACATTACATGCGAATGGTGTACCTGATACACTGTCAAGACTTGTTGATATAACAGGATTTAGTCTTGACAGAGTAATACAATCTTTGCATTCTATCGTGTATCAGGAACTTTTGCGGGATGATGAACATGACAGCGTTTACCCACGGAATAAATATGTTAAATTTACCCAAGAGTTAAAATATAAGTTGTATGGTAAGAATTTAGGTGAAGTTTTAAAAATATTAAAAGATTATGAGGAGGGGGATATATGGACATCTATGCAGCGTATGCGGCTTTAGATAGTCAGCTGCTAAAGGTTGCACGGAGTATAAATAAACTGCAGCCTGTAGTGAATGAAGAAACTGTATTACCTATTAGGCTAAAAGAAAGTCCATTTGTATTGTCTGAAAAAGTTGCAAGGACATGCCAGGCAGTGGTAACAGCACATAACTTACAGGAATACAGGAACAGGTACTATAGTATTGCTGTCAGAGAGAATATCCATTCTCCCTTAGAAGTATTAGTGCATAAAAGTGAAAGTGAGGATTGGGAATGCTTTTAAGAGCAGAAAATGTCAGAGGTAGATTTGTAAGATTTACTATTGAAGACTGTCCAGTATATGTGACAAATGACTTAGTTGCTTTGGTAGGAAGAGAAGGTTCTCCTATTATATCGGCAAACACTATTGTTCGGGGTAATGATGAGGGTTCTTATTTTGAAGGTGATGCTATATATGAGGGGAATACTGCGATAGGAACTATCATTTATTACAAAGGGTTTAAAATATTGACGATAGAAGGTAAAATTGTAAATTTGCCTACGTCTAAGAATATTACAATTAAACAATGTATCAATGCTGATATATTAAGGACAATAGTGAACAATAAGAAACGAACTCCGATTATGTTTTCGTTTAATAAAGAATGTTTTACGATACAAGCATTTGTATGTAAGATGAATGGTGCTATTGCTGTAAGTTCTGATTGCATCAGTATAAGTAAGATTATTCCGCAAATGACGATGTTTTATACGGGATATGACTGTAAAGGAAGTAAGATATTTTTCGGCGACGTAATTGATGGTGGCGTTGTAGAATTGCGGGAAGGTAAAGTTGTTACAGTTTATGACGATCATGTCACAAACTTAGAGAATGTGTTAAAGGATATGGAGGAAATGTAGTATGTATGAAATGAGAGGTATTACTATTGACAATGGTGGTTCGGAATTAAGAGCTAAAAGCACTGAAACAGGCGCAGCTATTATAAAGTTAACTAACGATTTAATTAAAATCGAAGAAAGAAGTTTTAGGGTAAAGGAAGTGGCTGAAGCAGATGCGGTTGTTAGGATTATAGCTGCACCAAATGAGGATGTAAAGGGATTGTATGCAAATGGGCTTACAGGAAAAGCATACGATGGCGCAGAGATACGTCTAAATAGTCAGCAACCAAAAACAAGCTCTATTAATTATTATAGGCAGATACTTTACACGATAGCTAGAAGTGCAATGGCTGATTATAAGAGAAAGTTTAAGTGGCTGGATGTGAAAAGAATTAATAATTCAAAGATAGATTATGTTCTTGTGTCTTGCATACCCATTAGAGAGTTTAATGGCGTCACTGATTGTCCTGCAAAATTTAAAGAGCAGCTTGCTGGAGAGTATAAGGTTGAGTTTCCGTTAATTGAAGGCATCCCTACTATTTCTTTCAAATTAACGAAAGAGAATATGGGTGTTGTGCCAGAAGGCGGAGTTGCTATTACAAGTTTGCGAAAAGAACTAACAAAAGATACCATTTCATTAGTAATCGACATGGGACATATTACAACAGATATTGCGCTATTCCAAGGACCAACATTGCTTGGTAAGGTAATATCTTCACCGTATGCAGGAAGCACGCTTATTGCTAATGTAAGAATGACGCTTGCGGATATGGGATTTTCTTTAACAGAAGAACAAACAGTACGTGTTATCGAAACCGGCAAGGTAATGAGAGGGGCAACAGAAGTAGATGTTACGGAAACTGTGAATGAACAAAATGTCTTGTTTGTTCGTAATTTCATTTTGAAGGAAATTGTACAGACATTGAACATGAATGCAATAAATGCAAGCCAGGTACAGAATGTTATTCCGATAGGTGCACCAATGAATGTTGTTACAGGTATGAGTAGGATTCAAGAAGAAATTATAAAAGTATGTGGTTTACAAGATGCGGAGATAAAGCTGTTGGCAGATGATCTTCGGTATGTAAATATTGAGCAGGCAGGAATGTTTACAAATAGGCTATTTAACAAAGCAGTAGGGAAAAGCTGTTAAGGGAGATGCTTATGGAAGTGACTTTAAAAATACCGCCAGACCTGCAAAAGGATATTGAGTATATTCCAAAACAGACACTTCCAGAAGTATTAGTGACTCTTATTCAGGAAGGGATAAATAATAGGGTTGTAACAGAGGAACCAGAAGAAGTCGGTAACGAATTTGGGTTTGAGATGATTACAACCCTGATCTCCAAACTTGAAGCAGCAGGTACTCTAGGAAATTCAGGTTGCTTTGAAGGTGAATTGCAAGAAAAACCAGATGTTCTGGAAGAAAGTAGTGTTGATGTGAACATATCAAAAGTGATAATAGAGGATATTGAAGATGATGAAAGCTTAGATGATTTCATGGATTTGATGAAATAGGTAAAGCGAGGTGTATATATGGAAGTTATACCATACATTCTTGATGAAAGAGCAGTAGTGGATTTGCCAGACAGTTTACTACAGATGCTTGCAGAATGCTCAACAAAACCAGTAATGGACAGCGTTATTGCATATGTCAATAATGACAAAGCAGATAGTGAAGCGAAGGCGAAGATACTGACAGCGTACAGCAGACAGCTTGGTATAAAACAATTTCTAGAAGATAAAGCAGTACAGGATATAGCGGCAGAAGTGAAAGAACTTTCTTATGCAAGCATCAACCCATCCCTTAGTGTAGAACAGTTGCAGGAGTATGGCGACAATATCAGTTTCCTTTTAAATAACGATAACGCGATTCCATATATACCGCCTATTCAGGGAGATGTTATAAAAGGTGTAATTGAGGAATTGAAAGAACTAGCTAAAACGTCAAACAACCAGTATGTGGAATTATTTTGTAAGAATATTCAAAGATGCACACGATTGTTTAAGGATACGAAGAAAGTATCATATCGAGGCACTGTTGTAAAGCATATCGTAAAGAATAGAAGTATGTTTGAAGTTATGAACAGGGGGATTGAATTTTTGATTGCTAAGAAGAACGCTGGGGAATCACCAGCAAGTTGGAGGTATTTATAGATGGAATTGCATATATTTGATGTTTCACAGTATATTGCGTCTGGTTCAAAAAGTTTAATTGTTGCAAACGGTATTATTGAAGACTCCGGACCATTTCGCTCAGCAGAAATGCCTTGTGGTGGAGTAGCATACCTTCTTAATACTATTTATGAGTTTAGAAATAAAGATACAGAACTTGTATATTGCTATGACAGAACACCAACTGTTAAGAGGGCTATGCATGAAAGAACTTTTCCAAATGCAGGTGGTTACAAGGGTTTTCGACCAAAAAGGGATTACAGTATTACGGTTCAGAGACAATTGGCTGAAGAAATAATCAAACAGATAGGGCTTAACACTGTAGCAGTAGATTCACTGGAAGCTGATGATTGTATTGCTTCAATAATTGAGTATTATAAAGATAGTTATGAAAATATTTATATACATTCAAAAGACAGCGATTTGTATTATCTCGTTTGTAATAATGTACAGATAGCTCCTTTATGTAAGCCATATTCGGCGAGGGATCGATATGGAAATGTCAGAAGTATTATCAATGGCAAAACCATAAATATGAGTAATTGGGAGAGCGAGGTCGTTAAAGATGAGATAATGCCTTATAATTTACTGACTATCGATAAAATGTGTAAGGGTGACTATGGTGATAATATTCCAAAAATATCAAGAAATATGAAAGATATTATATTGGGCGATATTATGCAAAGACCAGAGCTATACAATCGATTAGGATCTATGGAATTTTTACGTGAATATATATGTAGTGTTACAAAAGGTGATGCAAGAACAAAAGATGTAATGGAATTAATAATTCCAGTTATAGCGAAGCCAGAGGAGGTTGAACTTAATGTATCAGATTTAGATGTGGAATTATTAAATTATTATGCAAAGAAGTTTGGTTGTAAGTATGCAAAGAAATTTGCACTAAGCGACAATGAACTCGGTAGTCGAACTATAGACAAATACATTGATATGTATATGAATGAAGGAGGTGACACTCATGCCTACAATTAAAGAATTAAGAGAACGTGCAAGACATTCAAGGGAGACACAGGAAGCTAAGATTGCCCGTGCACAAGGTATCGTGCAGGAAGTAGTTCAAAGCGATGCTTTTAAGTTTACTGTAGCAAATCATTTTGAAAATGAAGGGCTTGATAACAAAGTAGTTGATGATTTTGCGAGAGAAGTTGCTACAGAGATAATAAGTAAGGCTACAGATCCTAAATTGAATTTCTTAGATATCTGTCAATCTCGGGGGATGTCAAAGACAAAGATTCGGGAAGTTGTGCGAATACTTGCAAAAGCATTCAGCTTGGAGTGTGATGCAGATTATGAAACGCAGCTTGAGGCAGTTGCGTTATATCTGGAAGATAATCCACGGCTTTATACAGATTTAGCAGTTTTACAGTAACTTTGCAAAAAATTTTATGTCAAAAGAAAAAATATATAGTGTGGTTATATATACAATTGTAGAAAGGATATAAAGAATGACAAGTGATAGATATTATGTAAATATTGATAGTAAACATATGCTATCTATTTTTGCGGGAACAGAGCTAGAACTTCCATATAGGTTTCAGCCATATCTTTGCTTATCTATACCATTTCATGAGTATATTGCTTTCTGTAAAGAGATGTTGGACATTGGAGTATTTTGTATGGCTTCATCTAAGGAGTTTTACGTTAGGGCTTTAAAAAATAAGAGCAGTCCTTTACTTTTGCGATTGTATTATATGGACATTTCACGTGCTGTATTATCAGAAGTTATTTTGTCATGTGCTAAGTGTGTGGATGGAACAGTAATTATTCATAATAATACAGATGCAAAAGTTAACTATACGCTGGATAGTGTAAATGCAGTATTAAAATCTGCATCACCAGATGTTGTGCAAAAGGCAGTAAACAGTATAAAGAAAGACGCGAATCCTAATATTGGGTTTGCACAGATTTCAGAACATAATAAGAGGTTATTGCAATATGCAATTATCTTACGTGTTTTAGCCTGTACATTGGAGCCAGACAGTATAAACATAAGTATTTAAGAAAGAGAGGTAAAAATTTTGGCAGCAAAAAATATTAAGCTTATTAAAGAAGGAGCTTACAAAAGAGTTTTTTCTGTAAGTAAAAAAGATTTGTCCTTACCAGAACATATTGATGTTATGGAAAATGCGTTACGGCGAGTCTGGGAATACCCCAAATGCTACCCACAGGAATCAGAAGAATTAATGGATGCACGACATGACATGGAATGTCCGTCTGATGAGGAGTACAACAGATTAGCTACGCATTTTAAAGAAATTTATCCAGATGATTTTAAGAAGATGCTTGGGTATGAAATCATATTTGCAATGTATCAGCGGCTGTTAGAGCTGGAAGGCAGTGGTGAGGTTATTAAAGATAATCACAACGAAGATCGAATGAAGGAACCTGAAAGCAGTAATGATACTGATAAGGGTGATTCAGATATAAGCAACAAAACAAATAACAAAGAAAAGGAGAATGCTTTTATGACAACTAAAACAAGAGGAAAAGTTAATGAATTAGAAGGTTTAGCAGAGAGTATTGCTAATGGAATGTCACCGGACACAGAGAAGACGCTAGATGCTATAGATAAGCTTTCAAAAGATTCTATTAGTGCTCTGGGAGAGGATATTACTACCGGTAATGAGGATAAAAGTACCGCAGAACCTAAGACTTCAACAATAACGGCATCTCAAGAGCAGATCAGAAAGAATGAAAAAGAAAGAATGGAAAATTCTAAGTTAATGAGAATTGAGAAGTTTGTTGTAGCAGCACCAAAGGCAAAAGAAAGACTTACAGTTAATGTAGATGAAGGAGCGCAAGCGATGGGTATCGTTTCAAATCCGCAAAAGGCTTTAGCAACTTTTGTGAGTAAATTTGGTGTAAAAGCTGATGGCGCTGGCGGATATATTTATGAGAAGGCTGGAGATGGACAAAATGAAGCAGCCGCTAAGTTGCACGCTATACTTTTAGCAGCTATAGATAAGCCGGAAACGCAGGTAGAAGCACATGTTGGTGAGGCAGTTCCGACACTAAAAGGTGGGTATATGTTTACTGGCGGAACTGAAAAGCAGCTTATGACAACAAAAGAAATTATAAATATACTCGTAACAAAAACTTTTGGTCAGGTTGGAACGATGGATCAAAACTCGAAAGCAGGCATAAGTTATGTTATGAGAAATAAGAACGTTAAGACGAGTGATGCAAATGGTGCGCGTACAAACCAGAAATCTCAGGTAAAGACACCGAGTGTATCACTGGCTATCCAGAACAGGAAAGATTTGCTGGAAAATGAAGGAAATGTTATCTACGTAAAAGAGAGAGATCCGAACACGAAAGTCGTTGAGAGAGGTTTTAAGTCTGAGGTTTGTGCAAAATATAAGACAGACGATCTTAATTCCAAGAATGTAAAAATCGAAAGAACATATCGTATTCCGCTGCTTGTTGAACAGTGGAAAACAGAACCAAAGGATCCTGCGATCAAAGCAAAGTTTGCAAGTAGTACAAAAGTCGGAGAAGTTGTGATGCCGGATCTTAACAGTGAAGAAGGGCAGAAAGCACAGTTTGTTAAGTTGGCACAAGCATTAGCATATCTGGCTGAAACAGATACAGATAGTGATGAGAGCTTTAAAGAAATTGCCAATATGGCGAATGGCGTAAAGCAGGAAAAAGCCAATACGCAAGCAGAGGCATTTGCTGGTGTGTAGGAGCAAATTTTAACAAAGTAAGGTCTTTCAACAACAAATAATACTGCATTAGGGTACTCTTAGTGATTAGTCACTAAGAGTACCTTTTTATATTAAAAGATTTTTAGGATAACATTTGTACAAGGGATTGTACAAATAGAATAAAAGCACATTTAAGTGTATTAGGGAGGCTGCCACCCCGGTTTCCCTAATACATAAGAATGCTTTTGAGAAAGCAGGCTGTGGACAGTAGAGGATGGCAGTCTTATGATACAGGAGTTGGTCAATATAATATATTTTAAAGTAAAGAAAGAGTATGATCAGTTTTTGAGAAGAGATAGATCTATATTAATAGCCGGTGAATTGTACACAGCAAATGAAGTTAAAAAATTAAATATAGACAAAGCCGCTTTAGAAAAGGTTGAAGTCAGCAAACAGAAAGTATATTTTTTGTTTGGAGTGAGATTTGAGTCTTAAGTTTATGGGTATATGATATTTCTTATATAGAAATGCAAATGACTTATATCTCATATGGCTATTAAGTATAGTAGTATTTTAAGAAACCTCGTGAAGTTTATGTGAAACACTTAAATAGTACAAACAATTATGTTGTATAACGAGTCAGTCTAACATGGTTCACGTAATTGATGTTTTCATAAGGGAGGGAGGTTAGAGATGCAGCCTCCCTCCCTTATATTTTATAAGGAAAGTGTTGAGTATGCAAAGTATTTTTGTTACAGATAAAGGGCAGATTGGATTTGGTGAAAGTGTTGAAGAAGCACAAGAAGATTTATATGATAATCTGTGTAGAGTGTCGCTAGCAAATGATACGATGGGAAAATTTAAAAAACGGCGTGAGGAATTAAAACCTTGGTTTCCAGTAGAGAATATGTTGTGTATACGTGGTGTTGGATGCCTACAATGTGAAGGCGATATTTTGTATGAAAATAAAACTGGAAAAGCTGTGTATCTTAATTCAGATAATAATTCCGTATATTATTATTTAACAAAATTATTTGGCAGCACATTAACTTACACAGATATTTCAATTGTATTGCGTCCAGAAATAGATAAGCTATTTAGTATTGCTTCAAATAGAATGCTTAAGTTATCTGAGCAGCCATGTATACATTTAAATGATAGCTTTAAACCTAAGACAGTATATACATTTACAAATGAATTACAGATAGGTATCAGCAAAGAGATTGTTGGTATTAGATATAAAGAGGGTAGACCATACTACTCATTAGAGTTAAATAGAGATATGAATTGCTTCGCAGCGTTATTTTGCATAAGCAGAAAAATGGGGCTTATTCTTACAGAGGAGGGATTATTTTATGGCAAAGAAATTGAGAACGCTGGATGATGTCGTCGGTCACAGAAGTCTTGTGCAATACTTAAAAAAACATATAGAAAGCGATAGTATTCCGAATGTCGCTATATTTTATGGTGAACCGGGTACAGGAAAATCTTCTGTTGCGAAGCTTGTTGCAATAGAGATAACAACTCGGCATGAAAGCAAGGAGTTAAAGGAAGACTACATTAGGAATGTTGTTGATAATAATGAGGCAACAGATTCTATAAAGCTTTTCAATATGTCGGAAATACAAGAGAAAGAAGAAGAGATACAAAGAGTAAAAGCCGAAATATCGGTTGCATTTACACGTACAAAACGTAAAGTGCTGATTCTGGATGAAGCACACAATATGAGTAAGAAAGCACAAGATGCTATTCTGACAGTACTTGAACATCTGCCTACTGGTGTTTTTGTATTTATATGTACAACAGAAATGGATTCATTACGACAAGCATTACAGTCAAGATGTAAGGCACCATTTAGATTTAGTAATTTGTCTGATTCAGATGCCAGAAAAGTTGCGGATAAGGCGATAACAGAGCAGGGCATTACATTTGACATTACAAGAGAAATGGCGATTGCTGTAATATGTAATTGGGCTAATAATCAACCAAGAAAAATATGTAATCTGATTGAGAATTTTGATCAGGGGACACTAGTAACATCAAAGGATTTGGAGTTATTTGTCAATGTTACAAATGCGGCAACTGTCATTGAGTTATTAAAGTATTTATATGGCTCTCTTACGCTTGGAATTGATTATGTTAGCTCTTTAAATGTTGATGATGTTTTTATCTCAATCTTAATTGAAGTGTGTAAAGTTGCTCTGGGGTATACATCTAACAAATTATCTCAAAAAGATAATCTGTATATCGCGGGGTTTATGCAGGAAAGAGATAAAAAGCCGATATTACAGTTTACGACAGAAGTTGCTGGGTTAGGCGAACTAAGAAAGAGACGTATAGTTTCAGCTTTTATGCGATCGCATATTTCTTATTCAGGTATTATGGAACCAACAAATATGTCTTCCGGTAGTGCGGCAGAAGATGCACGAGTAATTTCTGAGAATGCAGTCAGGAATGTGAATAACCTTATTCCGCGGGCAACCAAATCAGTGCCTACGTTGGAAGAAATGTTCGCAAATGCAGATATTATAGAAATGTAAAGGAGAGAATTATGAAAAGGAAATGGATACAAGCGTGTGCAAAAGTATTATCTGCTATGCTTATTATAGGCGGAGTGGGTGATACGAAATATAACGTTTATGCAAATGAAGTAGTTTCTGCTGATAATGTGGTTGTATTTAATTTTGATACAGATGGTGACGGAGCTACAGATTGGGTAGAAACTGTTAATGTTGAAGATAAAGTTTTACATATACCAGATGCAGCAGTAAATGATGGGACATACAGCTGGTATACAGATAAGCAATGCACTAAGCTTTTTGCAGAAGATGAAATTGAATGGGTAAAGGGTAAAGTATATAACTTATACCCGGGGATGTTCGTGGCGACAGAGCAGGTGCAAGAAAGTTATGGAGTGCTTGAACATGAAGTAATCACGTATGATGATATCGGTGTTGAACCATACATAGATGAAGCTCCTGTAGCATTCAACGTTACTTTTTTGAATGAAGATGGAACGGAGTATAAAGTATATCATAATGCAAGTGATATACAGTTGGTAACAAATCCAGCGGCTGGCGTTTATACGCAGGATAACGACCGATTCTATGATTTCTATGCATGGAAGAATGTTAAATCAGGACGTTTATATCCAGATGCTATTGTAATCAGTAATGAATTGCTTGATGTGACGGGCAGAGTTGATGAGGAGTTTATAGCAGTATTCTATACACAGCTTGTTTCATTTGATCTGGATGGTGGTAAGGCTCCTGTTACGTCAATATTATCAAAATTTGGGAATAGACTTAGTGATATTGAAGGAATTCCTACAAAAGAAGGATATATCTTTAATGGTTATAAAGACGAGCGTACAGGTGAATTGTGGTATGATGCAGGTGATAAATATAAAACCCATTCAAAAAAGAAGAACAAATTTATTTATTGTGCAAAAAATTCAACATTTCTCGAACCTGTTACGCTTAAAGCACAGTGGGTTAATCCATGTAAAGAATTTGCGATAAAACAAAGCGATATAACATTACAGTGGGATTATGATGTTAATGGTACAGAACTTGAAGCAGCTTTTGTTTTGGATGAAGGTCATAGTGATTGCAGGAATTCTGTAGTATGGGAATACAAATTAAAAAGCACTGAGGAATGGACGGGTTTTACGACACCGAAAGCAGATGATTTTAAAGTGCAGTATCCGGTTGGCTTAAGTGTGGGAAGTTATGATCTAAGATGCAAGATTGTGATTACATCTAACATAAATGCACAAGAGAATACATATTACACAGAACCTATAACATTTACTGTTGAGCGAAGGGGAAATAGTCAAGCGGATATAGAGATTTTTGGTGAAGTAAATATGATTTATGACGGAAATCCTCACGAATATCATTTGGAAGTAAAGAATGCAAAAGATGCAAGATACGATGTATATTACACTGTAACAAAACAAGCAGGCGAGTCGTTTTCAGAAATTGCTGCAGAGTCTACAGAACGCCCTGTTTTAACAGACGCTGGCACTTATGTGATCATGTATAGAATAGAGAGTGATGTGTTTGATGAAATAACAGGGCAGTTTGAAGTAACTATTACAAAACCAACACCGACAATTACGTTAGAGGGTAAAACCGTAGGCGTTTCTGGCAGTACACAAGGACTATCAGGTGCTGTAGTATATGGTGTTAATGATGAAGTAATAAATGTTCCTGTTAAGTATACATATTACAAAACAGATGCATTAGTTATGAAGACAGATGCAGAAGATGGTGCGGAAACGGAGGGTGGCGAACCTAGTTTACCAGGGACATATTACGTAGTTGCATCATTTGCCGGGAATGAAAATTATAACTCTGCACGGTCAAGCACCACAGTATTGAATATTTTAGATGTACCTATAAGTTTTACTTCTAAGGGATACACAGGTATTTATGACGGAGAATCTCATACAATTACGATTGAGTCACCACAATTGTATCGTATGAAAATTTACTATACAACAAAAGATGTTATTCTGGATGAGAATAATTATAAGAATATAGCAACAACTGTTCTACCAAGGTTTACGGATGTAGGTGAGTATTTTGTAAATTACTTTGTAGTAGCAGCGATGAATGAAACTACAACAGAGTATTATACGGGATCAGAGCAGGTTATTATTAAAAAGGCACAGTATGCGGTTGGCGGCAGCCTTAAAGAAAATAGGGATCATACAATACAGCTGCCTACGACACAGGAAAATCTGGTATGGGAATATAAGCCCAATGGTTCTGAATATAAGGAATACAAAAATGATATTCTTATGCCCGGAACATATTCTTTTAGGATTAAAGGGGATAAAAATCATATAGAATCTTCAGCTGTTACAATTACCATAGAGATATATGAATTTCAGGAAAGGGAAGAATTTGCAGAACTTGAAAGAAAACTAGATGCGCTAGTATCAGGGTATAATTGTATCATAGGATATGATTTTAATGCGTTTGAGTATAAACTGGATGGGACACTTGCATGGAACAGTCCTAGTGGGGAAGGAAATATCATATCTAATTTAAAAGCTGGTAGATATGAAATACGTGTAAAAGGAAATGATACTTATAAACCATCAAGAGCGGTTACATTACATGTGGAAGACTTAGAAGGTTATACTGCGCCAATTGTTGATAAGGAGCACTTAATTATTAGTGTAGATGATAATTATAGCTGGGAGTACAGACTTAAGGGAACTGAAAACTGGGAGGATTATAAAGAACATACATTGATGCCTGGCGTCTATGAATTCAGAGTAAAAGCTTCTATTGGCAGCACACCATCTAAGATTACAGAAATTATTCTGCCTAAATTTGAAAATTCTGGTGATGAATTAAAGCTTGATGAGTTAAAAGGTGGAAAGAACATTATTGAAAATGTATTGGAAAAGGGGTTGGAATTTAAGAAGTCTACAGACGAAGTATGGCAGCCAATAACCTCGAAACATGTTTGCTGGTATGTAGATACGAGAGAACGTCCAGTTGAAGCTGAAACTGAACTTGAATCCAAGAAAAAGAAAAAGCCAGTTATGGAAGAGTATACAGTAAATATGCTTATCAAATTAGAAGCGGGTGATTATGAGATACGGTACGCTGGTGATGATCTGCATGAACCATCAGCTAAAGTTATCGTTACTGTTACATCAGTAGAAGCTCCAAATCCCAAAAAGGTGAAAGGTGGGAAGGGAGTTATAACTGGTGTAACAGATCTTATGGAATACAGAAGATATGAGAAGAAAATAGATGCCGAAACAAATCGACCCATTATTGTATCTACGGCATGGAAACCGCTACAAAAGGATATTGAAAAGCGCAAGGGTACTACAAAGAAGATAACGGGATTAAAAGAAGGCACCTATCAAGTAAGGTTTGCTGAATCTAAATACGAATTACCTTCGTCAGTGACAACGGTAAAAGTAACGACTGCTGCCACGACTAAACCTGCAGACAAAGAAGAAAAGCCGGAGGAAAAGGAAACTGAGGAAAGTAAGGATAAAGATAAAAATAAGGACAAACCTGTAAGCTCAGGGAATCCAGGCTCAATTGGCAATCAAAATACAGTAAATACTCAGGCTACATGTGCGCATAGCTATGTATTGATAAGTTCTGTGACACCGACATTTACGTCAAAAGGAACAGCCGTTTACAAATGCTTTAAGTGCAATTATGAGAATACTATATATTTTGATCCGGTTGCTTTACCTGCTGGAATGACACTTGAACAGGCGTTGAAAGCACAGGAAGCTTTAACAAATCCTACACCGGATAAGGAATCTGAAAGTGAAAAGCAAGAAGTTATTGAACCAGAGCAAGAAACGAAATATCCAATAGTTATAAGAGATCCTGGAGTTGTAATAGGTGAGGATAAAGACTCTGATAACAACAGTGAATCAAATGGAGAAGAAAGTGGAGAAGGTGAAGGTAGCGATATTGAGCTTAACTTTGATGTTGACAATGATGCCGATGGATTTGCAGATGCTCTTACAGCAGACTGGAATAATAATGGAATACCAGATATTCTTGAACAAGATGGTGACGATAGGTTTGTTTCTGCAAATAATGTAACTGCTACAACACCACAACCCAAGACTGATGAAGAATTGCAGGCATTAGCTGAGGAATGGAGAGGGAATTCTTATGATGATTTAAACACTGCAAGAGCTCAAGGCTATTTGCTTTTAACTGATGAGGACTTTGAAAAGTTGGTAGAGATAATTGAATCAGAAAATTCTCAGAATGTTGAAAATACTGATGAGCCAATGACTGACACGGACGCTCCAGAAGATAACAGGCACAAGAAATTTCCAATTATACCTATTCTTGGTATACTTGTAGCGGTCATTCTAGCTGTTGCAGCTATTCTTATATTTGGAAGTAAAAAAAAGGGTAGTAAGGAAGGAACTAAGAACAGTGGTAGAAGAAGTATGCCTGCCGGAAGAAATTGTAATATTATTACAAGCAGTGGCATTGATCTTTCAGAATTTAGTTTTTGGATTGATGAATTTGACGATAGTAATGTAATACGAAGAAAGTCTGGTATTCAGTTCAAAGGGCTGGATGAAACACAAAGTTATATTCTGCACATGGATAGAGGCAATGAAACGATTGTTGTACTGCAGCTGGATATGGATGCACAAAATCCTAGTGCAGTTACGGTAGAGGATTCAGGTGAGTATGCTATTTCTGCTGCTCCGGGAAGGACAGGTCTAAATATTGTAGTAGACAGGAAGTAATAGAGTCACGAGAACAAGGGTTGTTTAGCGACCCTTGTTTTTGTAACTTCAGAAAGAAAGGAAGGTAGTATGCAACTATTTACATCGTATTATGCAAAATGCAACAAAATTAATGATTGTGCTTACATAAGGGTATCTAATTCTAAACCTATGTGGTTTACTGATAACTGCTTAGGACTTGCTGAAGTTTATCCAGATTGGGCACTTATTCGAGGTCTAAAGGAACAATTTATAACAGAGGAGCAATATACACAAGCATATTTAAAACAATTAAGCTATCTAAACCCACAAGAGATTTTAGCAAAGATTGAAAGTTATGCTAAGATGCAAAATTATGATAAAGCAGTATTGCTGTGTTACGAATCGTCAGAAAAATTCTGCCATAGACATATCCTTGCAGAATGGTTGAATGCAGGAATAAGAGAATGGAGTGAATAATGTTATGAGAAAAATAGCATTGATTATCGTATCTGTGATGATGATGGTGCTTTTAATGGGATGCGCCAGTGAAACTTCTATCGAAGATGTTTTTCAAGGGAAATCAAAACAAACGGAGCAAGATGTTGCGTTACAGTTAGGAGAAACAAATAAAAAGGAAGAACATGAATTTGTGTTTAAAGAATTTACGGGTAATGAGATACCACACACCAAAAATTGCTCGTATGTATATATGTATTTGGATGATACATATTATTATCCTATAGAAGTCCCAATGGATCTAGAGTATGTTACGGACAATTCAAAATACATTTATGCGAAAGATGGAACATTATCAGTTTCTGTAGTTTCTTGTATAGATAGAGATCATTTCTCTAGTGAGGTTTTCGTCGAAGATGCAGAAACAATAAAACAGAATGTTGTAGCTTCGAAGGACAGGGAAAAAGAAAAATTAGAAGCTGCTGCCTTTCTAATAAATGACAAGGCTGTAATTGTAAGATCGTTTAATTGTGAAGATGTATTTAATGTCGTATTAAAAGGTTTGGAAAATAATTCTGTAATGATTACAGAATATAAAACTTTACGATATGATAAAATGCAGCAAACAGTACCGGCATATAGTGGGTATCTTATGTCGGTTAGCGCTGGTTTGGGAGATGATATCCAGAAGATTTACACCTTTGATGATGGATCACTTACTATTAACAAAGAACTTAGGAAGTTTGAAACAGCTGTTGATAATTTGTCATTAAGGTTATCGGTTGTAACGGGTATGGATAAGGCATCTTATTTTTTCCAAAACAGCAATATGAGTTATATTGAAATTGGTGAATATGTAGCTGCTGTATATAAAGTAAATTACAACACGTCTTTAACGTGTTTTGGTTATGGTGAGGAAGCAAAGTATAACACGGTGGCTTTTTTGTTTAATCAAGTTTTTAAGGAGTGACGTATATGATATGGTATATTATTAGAAAAGAGGTTTTGCTATGTTAATACAAATGGCATTTGCTTCGTTTGTTGGTGATATAGTTATACCTGATGGGCTGTTTCCAGAGCAGCGAGATACAAGGGAAGATAAGATAGAGGGTA
>ERZ778496.790-NODE-790-length-26834-cov-8.869002_pt1 | contig 26834 bp, 28 predicted proteins | sample MGYA00433099_ERZ778496 | MGnify/ENA primary metagenome ERZ778496 (study PRJEB29527, sample SAMN07138962) | mouse gut metagenome | material: feces | host: mouse | place: China:Nanjing | collected 2016-01-25 ...
GCATGCTCCGTCTCTACAACTAAACTCCTCTTGTTAAGGCTACTCGCCAAGTAGCATGAATATTGAAGGGATGCAAATTTTCAGTAATTCCTTTTTGTTTTTATATAATTGTTTGTTTATCAGGATATTATAGAGGTGTCTTGATAAGGCCCTGAATTATCTTCCTCAATGGATATCGTGACAAGTAATAGCTCAGATAGAGCTATGATGCATATACGCAATCGCCGTAGTCAGGAGGCTGTACGCTGGTACGTACTGACACTTCCTACTGCCGTTGGGGGACGTGACAGGATCTATTCGTCAAAAGGATTAGATGCCGAGCTTTCTCGTCGTAAACGTTGTGGGGAACCCTTGTTCGAGTACTTTGCTCCCTCATATGTCGAAGCTCGTAAGGTGGGAGGCAAGATGGTCAATACGAGGAAGCCTCTTTTGTACAACTATGTGTTTATTCATGCTTCGGAGAATGAGATTTTCCGTTTGAAACGTATCATGCCCTTGTATAATCTTCTTCCTCGGGTTTCCGTGGGCGAACACTCTTATTTCCCTTACCTGTCGGATCGTGAGATGGAGACCTTACGTTGGATGGCAGAATCTTATTCCAATGAGCTTCCGGTGTACGTACCGGATAGCGGTCGCTTGCTGAAAGGTGACCGTGTACGTATCACCTCGGGTTCTTTCATGGGGATGGAGGCTGAGGTGGTGGTACAACCGGGTGGAGGTCATAAGGATGTCATGGTACGTATCCTTGATTGTATGTGGGTTCCTCTATTTGAGGTAAGGCAAGGCGAGTATGAGCTGGTCGAGTTGAATACGAAAGGCAAGCACGTTTATACCCATTTGGATAACGATCGTTTATCGGAAGGTATGCACAAGGCGTTGGGGCGTTATTATCTCTCGGGCAAATTGGGAAAGGAAGACGAGCTTCTGGTTCGTGAGGTGCTGAAGGGCTATGCTTCCCTTCGTGTGGAGACTGACGTGATGCGTTGTAAGGTTTACTCATTACTCCTTCCGGCCTATAAGCTGTTGGAGCAGGAAGAGGAGTTTGAACGCTTGCATTCCACCCTACGTAATATGCTTCCATTGGTTAAGGCAGTGAATTCTCGTGCCTTACTGCTCGTCACGCTTTACGGCTGCACGAATAGCAACCTGTATTACCGTATGGCGCATGAGCTGGTAGATCCCTGGCGTGATGATCCTTCGCCTAAAAGAAGCAAAGCCTTGTTGATACAGCGTTTACACGATTACGATATTTGGCTAAAACATTAAATAGTAGACTGTCATGAGAAAGGAAAGCGAAACTCCCTCCGGTATCCGTTTGATGCTATTGCTGAAAGAGCATTTGAGAGAGATCATGGATCGTGAGTGTACGAATCAGGCCTCGATCCATTTATATTGTACGGGATCTTATTGGGTTGCGTTCGAACGTTCCGCTTATCAATTGCGTCGTGCCTTTCCGGATAGTGAGATTACGCCGATGCGCCTGTACGCTTATCCTTTTCCGGTTGTCATGGTTTCCGTAACGGATCGTTCCCTTCGTTTGTATGAACGAAAACATATAGCTAAGCAGAACGGGGCGGATTACAAGTTATTAACTGTACCAGAACTCTCCGCTCCCGCCTACCAAGCGTGGCATACGAGGGAGGTGAAGGGACTCCCTGCGTTAAACTAATCGGAAAACTCGTTCACGACATTAAAACAGGGACAGGATTTCGACGGGTCCAAGTCTTGATGTCCCACGATTAGGGCTTTGGGGAATCGCTGATGCAATTCACGAAGCAAACCCTGTAGGGCTTCTCGTTGGGCTTCCGTTCGGGTATCCATGGGAGTCTTTCCATCGTTGGCGAGTCCTCCGATATAGCAAACCCCGATACTGTACCGATTGTGGTTCTTACAGTGAGCGCCCACTTGTTCAAGGGGCCTACCGGTCTCGATCGTACCATCGGTCGGGATGACAAAGTGATATCCGCAGCCTTTCCAGCCGAGAGAGCGATGCAGATGGTCGATGTCCATCATCCGTAAAGTGCTGCCCTGCCTATTGGCAGAGCAATGCACGATAATCAGCGTGATGGTTCTCATCCGATCCAACCGCTAGCGGCTCCACCGGCGGCACCGGTGATGACCAGTTCGACAATACGGATGATGTAGAGTAATAGCTTTTTCCAGTTTGTTTTCATACCTGTTGTTAAATAAATGATTAATAATTTCATATAAGATACATTGGTGTTATATGTGCTGAATAATAGCTGACAATGCGAAGATAGCATCGGAGATCGGGTGAATGCAAATCGATTGATATCGGTTGACTGGTGGCTGATTGTTGGTTGATTAACCGAGGATATAATCAAGTAAAATGCGTCCAATAAGACGGTAAGACATGGAAATGAAGGAAGATAAAAATGTGGTGATAAATATCTATGGCGGTACCCAACAGATACTGCCTAATGCCACGCAAGCCGTCCAGCATTTCTACGGAGCGGATATCTCCCGGGATGTTTTCAGGGAAGGGGCGTTGAGCAGACAGGAACTCTCACCGGAGGCCAAGCGTTTGTCTGCCTATATAAATAATGTAGAGGAGTTGGGGGTGTACCTGACTCGGCTGTCTGGTTGTATCACGGCTTCGGAACTGGCGTTGGTAGTGGTCAGCATGGTAGAGAACAGGACGGGGGTCAGCAAGGAGCTGATGGTACGTGAGAGCTTTATCAGGCTACTCCTGCCGCTTACTCCGGGGATTACGAGCGGCCGGTCTATTGATAACATCCGTGCCCGTATCAATGACGCATGGGCGAGAAGACCTAAAAAAGTATCTTAGGTGACTTTCGTCATGCACCTAAGATACTTTGCCGATTCACTTAAGATACTTGGTCGACACACCTAAGATACTTTGGAATAAATAACCTTATTGAAAAAATTACGATATGACAGAAACACATGGGCGGGCGGAACAAGCACGTTCCGTCTTCCATATCTATGGTGGCTATGTGCAGATCTTGCCCAATGCCACTCATGCTATCCAAATCATCCATCAGTGCAATGGTATGATTTTACGGACGGAAAGTTGTATTACGCCCGCCGCTTCGGGACGCCACGAGTCACAGGCACCCCCGTTGGGAAAAGTTAGGACACTGAATATAAAACAAACAAAATACAAATGATGGATTTTCATAAGGGCAGATGGCGGTTGGCCTTAGGCCGTCTGGTGAATTTGCGGTATATCAACCGTTGGGTCATTTTTAGCGCGGATCTTTTCGTCTCGCTCTCCGTGTCGTTGCTGGGCGTATTGGGAATGTTCTCCATTCTGCGTATACGTATCGGAGAGCCGGATGTGCTGAAAGTGGGCCTCTCCTCGTTTGTGGCCAGTATCGTTTCGTTCTTGCTGTTCAAGGCATATCATGGGGTCATTCGCCATTCCACGCTGCGTGGCTTGTGGCGGATCGGTGGTGCGGCGATAGCCAAAGCGATCTTGATGTTCTGGCTGCTTTGGTTGCTAAAGGCTCGCTTCAGTCCCTCTATCTATTGGCTGGGTGGAATCATGGACGGTACGTTGACGTTCGTGATGTTGGTCACATTGCGTGTCTTCGTGATCAATGTCTATAACAGCGTCCTCCTGCAACTCGGCAAGAAACGCAAGCGTGTACTGGTCTTTGGCACGGAGGAGGAAAGCGTGATGATCGCCACCTCGGCGAACCGTCAGGTATTCATGCAGAATTATAGCATCATGGGCTTCCTTTCCTTTGGCGGTTCCAAGAAAAGCATCCGGATCGCGGAGTTGCCGGTCTACCGGATTGTGGACGTGGAGGATCTGTATCGCTTGATCCCTCGCAACAACTTGGACGGAATCCTTTTCCCGAATATAAAGGTGGTTCAGCAGGAGCGTGACCGCCTGATCCGTTATTGCGAGCAGGCCTCCTTGAAAACGTTGGTAGTCCCGGAGATGGAGGAGCTACGTGGGGGTGAGGCGAAACGTTCGGTCCGGGAGATCCGTATCGAGGATTTGCTGGGTCGTGATGAGATCCATATCAACCTGGATGAGATCGGCAATCTGTTGGAGGGGAAGACCGTGCTTGTCACGGGAGCCGCCGGTAGTATCGGCAGCGAGATCTGTCGCCAGCTGGCTCATTTCCCGATCAAGAAATTGGTTTGTTTCGACTCCGCCGAGACTCCGATGCATAATCTCCGTCTGGAATTGGAAGAGAAATACAAGGAACTGAACTTTGTCCCGGTGATCGGCGATGTCCGTAGCCCGGACCGTGTGGATTATGTGTTCCGCAACTGGCACCCCCAAGTGGTGTTCCACGCGGCGGCCTACAAGCATGTCCCCTTGATGGAAGAGAACCCCTGCGAGGCGATCCATACAAACGTGTTCGGTACCCGTGTGATGGCGGATGCCGCCGTAAGCTATGGTGTGGAGAGGTTCGTGATGATCAGTACGGATAAGGCGGTGAACCCCACGAACATCATGGGCTGTAGCAAGCGCTTGGCCGAAATCTATGTACAGAGTCTGAGCCTTGCGATTGAGCGAGGAGAGGTGAAAGGCGAGACGCGTTTCATTACGACCCGTTTTGGAAACGTATTGGGTAGCAACGGTTCGGTTATCCCCCGTTTCCGGGAACAAATCGCTCAGGGAGGTCCAGTGACGGTCACCCATCCCGATATCATCCGTTACTTCATGACCATTCCAGAGGCTTGTCGTCTGGTATTAGAGGCCGGTACAATGGGCAAGGGCGGTGAGATCTTTATCTTCGATATGGGAGAGCCGGTGAAGATTGCGGATTTGGCGAAGCGCATGATTGAACTGTCCGGATTGCAGGTAAACAAGGACATTGAGATCAAGTACACTGGCCTTCGTCCCGGCGAGAAATTGTATGAAGAGCTACTGAATAACAAGGAGAACACGAAAGAGACCCCTCACGAGAAGATTCGGGTGGCAGCTGTACGCAAGTACGACTATAAGGACGTAGTAGAACATATTAATGTATTAACCGAATTGTCTCTCCGTGTCCAGATCCTCCCGATGGTAAAGGAGATGAAAGCCTTCGTGCCTGAGTTCAAGAGCCAGAACTCCCGGTTTGAGGAGTTGGATTAAGGGGGAATATTTTCAGGAGAAATATTTTCGGTAGCAAGGAATTTCGTTATATTTGTCTTGACGAACCAATAAACAGAGACGAAGATGGAAGGACGGCGATTATATCCGATAGGGATGCAGACATTCTCTAAATTGAAAGAGGGGAATTATGTGTATGTAGATAAGACGGAATTGGTGTGCAGAATGACACATGGTGCGTCTGGTTATATATTCTTAAGCGTCCCCACCGTTTCGGAAAGTCGTAGCTCACTTTTCGCTCCATAGTTATTTCGAGAGGCGAAAGGATTTGTTTGAGAGTTTGGCTATCGAGTATGCGGGAGGCCCTGACTTATCTTCACAAGCTTTGGAAGGAGGCTTTCACTTATATATAAAGTGACGGTCGTTATCCGATCTCGAATAATCTGGCGGAGAGGGTAGTCCGTTCCTTTACGACTAAACGAAAGAACTCCCTGCGCTTCGGAAGTGACGAGAGAGCGGAGATTGTCACCGTATATCATAGCATAATCAGCACAGTGGAACTGCAAGGCAGATCCGCATGGGATTATCTTGGCAAATTTTTTACCGGAATTCTTAACGGTTGCAGATATATTTTGAGTCAGGCACCTCAAAATATAGACTTGGCTGTATGCCAATAGTTAAAAACCAATCGAATTTGATGACATTTTTTTACAAGGCTCCCCGTTCTGGTGCCTTATAAAAAGGATATGCTCTAAATTGAGTATTAATAACTGGTCAACCTGCTGCTACACAAATGGCAACCGGTTACCGTTATTGTTGGGATCTTGAACGGAATTTTCTAAAAAATTATAAATATCTTTTGTTTTTAATCGCTACGGGTCTAAAATGACCGCTTACGGTGGTTTACAATTGAGTGTTTACGGTACATTGGCAAAAGCTCGTATTTTAAATAATGTTTTTTATAATGGTGCAGTCCAGACTTCAAGTATATTGTTGAATCTACTGTTAATGCCCTATATTACTCGAATATTGGGCAAAGATGCACTCGGTATCAATTCGTTTGGGCAGGCTATTGTTGGTTATTTCGTATTGTTAGGGAATTTAGGAATCACAATTTATGGTGCTAAAGTAATAGCCGAATGTAGGGATGATAAAAATAGAAAGCAACAGAAATTTGCCGAATGTGTAACTTATCAATTCTTTTTCAATGTAATAGCTATTCTTTTATACAATAGTTGGGTGATTTTTCAAGGAGATTATATATATTTCTTGTTTAATATCATCATTCTTACCTCTATGACAGATCTTTCATGGGCATATACCGGGATGGAAAGATTTGATCTAATTGCTGTTCGCAATTTAGTAATTAAATTTGTAGGCACTTTACTCATTTTTCTTTTTGTAAAGCAACACGAAGATTTATCTCTGTTTATTATCATTCAGCAAGGGGTTTTATTAATTAGTAATGTTGTTTTTTGGTTAGAGTTGGATAAATTGGAGATTGTTCCTCGATTTTCATCATTGACTCTCTCTCTGAAAAATATATTTAATCCTGCGATATCCGTTTTTATTCCAAGTGTTTTTACCTCCTTGTATCTCTCTTTAAATAAAGTCATGCTGGGGTATCTGTCAAGTATAGACGAAGTTGCAATTTACGATTATCCCAATAGGTTAGTACGCATTGGCATTACTTTTATAGGAATTTTGGGGACTGTAATGATGCCCCGATTAGCCTATTTACATCATAATCAGTCGAAGCAGGAATATCAGAATAAAACGAAGGATTTATTTAGATATTCATTATTAATCAGTGTTCCTGCCTTTTTTTTATTAGAGTTAGTAGCATTACCATTGTGCGATATATTTTTTTCTGAAACATTTGAAGGTGCTGACATGGTTATAAAAATAGTTGCACCTACTTTGATTACATCCGGCCTCAGTTTGTATGTAATTTATGTAAGTCTGAATAAAATGAAGACATTCTTGAATTGTGTCGCCATAGGGGCATTGGTTAGTTTAGTTTTAAATATTTTACTAATGCCCCACTATGGAGCTATAGGAGCTGCTATCAGTCTGTTAGCAACCGAGATGGTAGTACATATATTGTTACTATACTATTTACGTTCAATCTATTCCTTAAGATGGTTATTACACTATCTTTTTAAAATCATTGCTATCTGTACGTCTATTTATGTACTGTTGGTAATTGTATTAGGAGACATTTTGTCTTTATTGGAAATGTGCCTTGCGATATTCTCTTATGGAATCTTATATGGTTTGTGCTTTCTGCTTTATTTAAGGAAAATGTAGTAACTTCAAGTATGTCTTTTGTAGTAATTATAATATTGCTGTTGTTAGCTTGCGCAACATATGGGATTTTTAAAACAATATCACATCCAGCTTTTATAACAAGTTTTTTGTGGTTTTGTATTCTATTGATTTATCAAACAGTAGACCATGGTTTATATGCTTTATCTGATAAATTATATGGAGTATTATTACTATGGAATATTGGTTTTTGCTTTTCTTTACTTGCTATTTGTTATGTACGTTTCCCTATATTTGTTAATTGGCGTTATGAAAGATATAATAGTGCAATGAAGGTTCTACTTCCTATATTTATTATTAGTTTATTAATTGCAATTTATGGTTTATATATAAAAGGAAATTATTATAATTCTGATAATATATTTAGAGGCATACGTGAATCAAGTGTTTTAGCAATGGAAGGGGAAGATGATTTCCAGTATCCGATGTATGTAACTTTTGCAATGGCTGTAGTGGGGCAAAGTGTAGCAGTCTTGATAAGTTTATTGTATGTAGGAAAGAAAAAAAATCTATTTGTTATTATATATGCATGTTTAGTTTTATTGTTTTTTGTGATGCGAAGTAATAAATATGCTATGGCGCAGTTACTATTAGCTTTTTTGGCTATTTCATCTTATAATAATACGCTTTCTAAAAGAAAATTCTTTGTTTATTTGGTTTGTTTTTTAGGATTGATGTTAACAGTTCATTTGCTTAGAGCAGGCGATGGTTATGAATTTGATTTTGTGAAATTTATATCTGTTTATTTTTTAGCACCATTGCCAGCTTTTGATAATGTACTAAACACCCATATTGATTATATCTCAGATTTTCATGGGGAATATACTTTAAGGTTCATTATTCCCTTTTTACAGACATTAGGTTTCTCTGTGGAAGGGAATCCAGATCCTTTTAATTTGCATAATTGGACATACACTCCACTACCAGTAAACGTCTATACAATAATGTTTAGTTATTATGTTGATTGGGGGTATTGGGGAATAATAGTATTTTCTATATTATTAGGTACTTTCTGGGGAGGAATTTGGAAAGGGATGGAAAAAGGATATAAAGTCGCATTGGTTATTTATTCTTCTTTCTTTTATATGCTTGTATTCCAATTTTTTGCAGATTTCTTTTTTCAATACTTTTGGGTGACATTTCAAACGATTCTATTTGCATTGTTTCTGTTTTTTAGTAAGAATACATGTAAGAATAGAATTTAAGAAAATTGCATTGAAATAGCCAATGATAATAAGTATCGTTAACGTCCGGTTTTGTTTGATATGTTATTCAGAATAGTGAAAGTGTATTTCCTAAGTACCTTTTTTATTATTTCATTATTTCTATTTTGTACTTGTAAAGCTTCGCAAAATGTAAAATACCTTCCTGTAGAAACCAATTATCAAAAGAAATGGGGACAAGGAATGGCGATCTATGAACAATATGCTTTTCTGCTGACTAATACAGGACTATGTAGAATTTATGATATGAGAAAAGATTTGTTTGTAGCCTCCTTAATATTAGCATCTGCTCATGCAAAAAATCATGCAAACAATGCTTGTTTTGGTGTTGAGTATCCAAAAGATAATAATAAATTTCCTGCATTATATATTTCTGAATGTGAAGCTCCACATAGATGTTATGTAGAGAATATTACAGAATATGGATCTCGTTTAATTCAGATAATACAATTTCGGATAGAAAATAAACCTCAAGCAGTACATGATTGGATTGTAGACAGAGAAACTAACCATATTTATGCTGTTACTCAGTTATATCCATTTAATAAAGAACGGAATGGATTCGCTACTCAAATTGTAAAATTTAACTTACCGTCTATTAATATCCCACAAGTAATATTGAGTGATGTTGATATAGAAGATTCTTTTGAAGTTTTTTTTCCTCATATTTTGCAAGGAGGGGTAATACATAATCATACTCTTTATTTGCCATCAGGTGCGTCTGCTGATAGTCAGGTCCAATATGGTAAAGAAAAGGCTATTGTTATAATAGATTTAAAGGAGAAAAAAATAAAAAGAATAATAGATGTACAGGATATTTTGAATAATGAGCCAGAAGGAGGTGCATTTTGGGGTAAATCTCTAATAATTTCTTGTGCTCCTAAAGGATTGTACCAATTTTTCTTAAAAGATGAATGATATATTAGTATCCATAATTATAGTAAACTATAATACATGCGCTTTGACATGTGCGTGTATAGATTCAATTTTTCAGAACGTTCACTCTTGTAAATTTGAGGTTATTTTGGTGGATAATGCTTCTTCAGATAATTCAGTAGTTGAAATAAAAAGAAGATACGAATCGTCTGTTAAATTAGTTGCGAGTGATTATAATTTAGGCTTTGGACGGGCCAATAATTGGGGAACAAAGCATGCCTCTGGGCAATATCTGTTTTTATTGAATTCAGATACGGTATTAAGAAATGATCCTTTTCCCTATTTCTTGGAATTTCTTCATGCAAGAGAAAATTTAGGTGCATTAGGTACTTATTTGAAAGATGGTAATGGTATTTACACTAAAAGCGGTGGCAATTTTTATTCGATGAGAAAATATCTTATGATGGGAGTAAAAAGACTTTTTTTGGTTCCTTCCAACGAGGAAATCCCACTATCGAATACTTCCCGCAAAGTAGACTACGTGATAGGAGCAGATTTATTTATTAGGAAAGAACTGTTTGAACAAATAGGGATGTTTAGCAAACACATCTTTATGTATTTTGAAGATGTGGAGTTGTGTAAACGCCTTTACGATGCTGGCTATCATTCCTATCTTATTCCAGGACCGGAAATTATTCATTTTGTGAAATCTAGTTCTACATCACAATTTTCACGAGTATACAATACCGCTTCTTTGATGTATTGTATACAAAAGGAGCATAGCTATGTAGGATTTTTCTTTTTTCAGATAGCCTATTTCCTTTTAAAAGCTCCTCTGTTGCTGAATATTAAAGATATCAGAAAAGAATGGGAGTATATTACTAGCATATTTAAGTATAAACAATATTTGGTAAAATAGAAGGCATGAAGAATATAGCCATAATTTTAGCTGGTGGTATTGGTAGTCGTTTGAACGCAGGAATCCCCAAACAATTTTTGAAGGTTGCAGGCCTCACAGTAATTGAACATACGATATCAACATTTCAGCGTCATAGTCTTATTGATGAGATAGCCATTGTCGCCAATGAGGCGTATCATCATAAAATAGGGGAATATGTTGTAAAAAACAAATTTTCTAAAGTGAAGAAGATATTGATGAGTGGTGCGGAAAGACATTTCTCTTCTTTATCTGCTATTAAAGCTTATGAAAATGGGGAAGAGTGTAATTTGATATTTCATGATGCAGTTCGTCCTTTGATAAGTTCTCAAATAATAGACCGAGTGATTGTTGCTTTGCAGATCTATGAAGCGGTAGATGTTGCAATTCCTTCGGCTGATACGATTATACAGGTTGACAGTGACAATACAATTATGGGGATTCCCCCCCGTCGGGTGTTAAGAAGAGGACAAACTCCTCAAGGATTCCGTTTGAACACCATAAAAGCCGCTTATGATGAAGCATTAAAAGATCCCGATTTCATCACAACAGACGATTGTGGTGTGGTGTTGAAGTATCTTCCTGAAACAAAAATATATGTGGTAGAAGGGGAAGATAGCAATATGAAGTTGACTTATAAAGAGGATTTCTATTTGATAGAGAAGTTGTTTCAATTACGAATGACTAACTTCCAAGAGCACGCACTAACTGATGATGAAAAAGAAAAATTGCAGGGAAAAGTAATTGTTCTTTTCGGTGCATCATCTGGCATAGGTTTTGACTTAATGAATTTATGTTGCGATTGCGGAGCTGTTGTATATGGTTTCAGCAGAAGTATGAACCATGTAGATATTCAGGATTTGGATAGTGTGCGTTCTGCTTTCTCTTCAGTTGCCAAAGAGGTGAATAGGATAGATTATGTTATTGATACGGCATCTGTTCTTTATAAAGAACCGTTGGCTTACATGAGTTATGAGCAGATAGAGGAGACTATAGACATTAATTATAAGGGGATGGTACATGTGGCTAAAGAGGCATATCCTTATCTTGAAAAGAGCTGTGGGCAATTAGTATTCTATACTTCCAGTTCTTATACCCGTGGTCGCATGAATTATAGTATCTATTCATCTACGAAATGTGCCACTGTAAATTTTGTACAGGCTTTAGCCGAAGAATGGGGAAGTTTGGGCATTCGTGTGAATTGCGTGAATCCGGAGCGTACAAAGACTCCTATGCGTACCAAAAATTTTGGAATAGAACCTGAGGATACTTTGTTGAAATCAATGGATGTGGCAGTAGCAACAGCTAAACTCTTAGTCTCTGATTTAACCGGGCAAGTAATAGACATAAAGCTAAAATTGATATAAAATGAAGCCATTAAAATTGCTAAATACCTTTTTGAAGATGCGTAGCAAACGATATCTTTTAAGTCGATTGCTAGAAGTCGTATTGGGATACCCTTTATATGTTTTCTCTTTTTTGTGTATTCGTAATAGAAATAAATGGCTATTTGGAACCAATGTAGAATTTACAGATAACGCTAAATATTTATTTATATATGCTAATGAACAGAAAGACGAGATTCGTCCCATTTGGATAACATCCTCCAGAGATACTGTAGAAAGAATTCATAAAATGGGATTTGAGGCATATCTTAAGTATTCGCTAAAAGGATTATATCACTCATTAACAGCTCATGTCTATGTTTTTACATATCATTCTAAAGATATAAACTTCTTTACTTCTGGTAATGTACGCAAGATTAACTTGTGGCATGGCGTTGGGATTAAAGGAGGAAATGGAGGTGAAAAAGATAACAATTTTGCTTCGAAGAAGAATAGTAGTTATTTAACAAAAATACTTCTTCCGCACATGTATGAAAAGAATACTCTGTTTTTGTCTACCTCCGATATGATGGATAAGCATTTTAAGCAAATGTTTTCTTTGGATGATAAGGTTATTTTTGATGCAATTTATCCCCGTTGTCATTATATGTGTAAATCTCAGAATGAAATTCTTTCATTTATTGATAAATATGAGTCCAAGTCAATGAGGAAAATGGTTGCTAAACTGTCTCATTATGATAAAGTATATCTTTATATGCCAACTTGGCGAGGCAACTTGAATGATGATTTTATACGTGAAGCTAATTTTGATTTTGAGAAGCTGAATGATATTTTAGTAAAACAGAATAGATTATTTATATTGAAACTTCATCCAGCGGTAAGAGTATTGCAGAATGTAAATGAAAAGGAGTTTTCTAATATTTGTTTTTTGGATAAGAGATTAGATATTTATCCTCTTCTTCCTTTTGTTGATGTCCTTATAACAGATTACTCATCCATATATTATGATTTCTTGTTATTAAATAAAGGCATCTTATTATATCCATTTGATAAAGAACGTTTCGTAGAAAATAGTAATGATTTGGCCTTTGATTACGACGAATATACCCCAGGAAAAAGAGTTTATTCTATGACTGACTTTTTATCAGTGATTGCATCAAACGATGTTCTAGAGATTGATGATAGAGATAAAAAACGTATACTACATGCTTTTTGGGGTAAATCAGATAAAAACAGATTAGATCTCCTATATAACAAGATAAAGACTGTATGAAGCATCGTTTACTGTTATTATATTCTTGGCTGATTAAAACTATGCTGTTTTTTTTTCCTGACATTCCGTTAATTATGAGATTCCGGGGATTTTTATATAGTTTAGGAATGCCTTCATGTGGAAGTAATTTTCAAGTAGCTCATAACGTAACATTGAATTCTATTGAGGGACTTACAGTTGGAAATAATGTCTATCTGGCAATGGGGAATATTATATATGCTCATGGGAAAGCTATTATTGGTAATAATGTAATGTTTGGTCCAGGTTGTTTGCTAACTACTGGAAATCATACTTTTGGGGATGGCTCATATCGTTACGGTGTATCTGTAGAGAAAGAAGTCAGAATTAAAGATGGCTGTTGGATTGCAGCTCATTGTGTCGTGTTACCAGGTGCCGTATTACCAGCACGTTCTATATTGGCTGCAGGTGCTGTATTGACAATACATTTACAGGAGTTGTGTGAAGATGCTATTTATACTGGTATTCCTGCAAAATTTACAAAAAAAAGAATTTAACTTTTAGCAGAATATTTCATGGATCAGATTAAAATTGCCGTAATCGGTCTCGGTTACGTAGGGCTTCCTTTAGCCCGCCTTTTCTCGACGAAGTATAAAACAGTGGGTTTTGACATGAGCCAACCGCGTGTAGATGCTTTGATGGCAGGACATGATGCTACATTTGAGGTTTCAGATGAATTGCTTCAAGACGCTATTCAAAATCATGGTTTTATCTGTACTACAAAGTTGGAAGATATTAAAGATTGCAATTTCTATGTCGTTGCAGTTCCCACCCCTGTAGATGTAAATAATCGTCCGGATTTGAAGCCGTTATGGGGTGCTAGTGAAACTGTTGGAAAAGTAATTTCAAGGGGGGATATTGTGGTTTATGAATCTACGGTTTATCCGGGGGTAACAGAGGAAGAGTGTCTACCAGTTGTAGAAAAAGTTTCAGGTTTGAAATTTAATGTTGATTTCTTTGCAGGTTATTCTCCGGAACGCATCAATCCTGGCGATAAAGAGCATACAGTAGAAAAAATTAAAAAAGTAACTTCCGGGTCAACTCTTGAAGTTGCAGACATTGTAGATGGGGTCTATAATTCGATCTTAGTGAATGGTACGCATAAAGCACCTAGTATTAAAGTTGCGGAGGCCTCTAAGATCATTGAAAACTCTCAGCGCGATGTGAATATTGCCTTTATGAATGAATTGGCGAAGATATTCAATGCTATGGGAATAGATACGAATGATGTGATAGAAGCAGCTTCTTCTAAATGGAACTTCATTAAATTAAAACCCGGCTTGGTGGGTGGCCATTGTATCAGTGTGGATCCTTATTATTTGATACAGAAGGCGCAGGTTTACGGGGTGTTGCCACGTATTATGTCGGCTGCTCGTCGTTTGAATGATGGTATGGGGGATTATGTGGCTAACCAAGTGATTAAATTAATGAACAAAAAGGGCGTACTGGTGAAAGATGCCAAAATCTTGTTACTTGGTATTACATTCAAAGAGAATTGTCCGGATATCAGAAATACAAAAATTGTGGATATTTATAGTACATTGTCTGAATATACTGAAAATATTGCGGTATATGACCCTTGGGCAAATGCAGCTAAAGTTAACCATGAATACGGCATTGCTTTGACAGATTGTTCTTTGGAAGAGCTACGTGGACAATTTGATGCCGTAGTGTTAGGTGTTGCTCATGATGCCTTTAAAAAAGAGGATATTCGATCGTTCCTGAAAAATGAGAACGGGGTCATCTATGATGTGAAAGGTATGTTGGATAGAGAAGTAATAGACGGAAGACTGTAATGATGCTTTCTGTTATTTGTCCTATATATAATGAAGCGAAATATATTGATGTGTGCATTCAGTCTATTTTGTTTCAAGATTATCCCAAGGATTGCTTGGAAGTGCTGTTTGTGGACGGTATGAGCAAGGATGGCACTCGTGATATAGTGGAAAACTATGCAAGGCAATACCCTTTTATCCATTTGTTGAATAATGAAAAGCGTATAGTACCGATAGCTATGAATATCGGGATAAGGGTGTCAAAAGGGGATGTCATTATGCGTTTGGATGCTCATGCGCAATATCCAGCAAATTATTTCTCGGTATTAGTGAAAGCTTTGGAAACTATTGATGCTGACAATGTTGGGGCTGCTTGCAGAACGGATGTGCTTAATAAGACACCTAAAACTTTAGCTATTAGGGAAGTTTTAAGCAATAAGTTCGGTGTCGGAAATTCAACTTTTCGTTTAGGAGTTGACAAAGTGATGGAGGTGGATACGGTTCCTTTTGGCTGTTGGAAAAGAGAAGTCTTTGACAAATATGGAGTGTATGATGAACGCCTGATCCGGAATCAGGATATAGAATTGAACAAGCGTATAGTACGAGGGGGAGGGCATATTTATATTGTGCCTGATACATATTGTGTTTATCTAGCTCGTGAGACATTTAAAGGACTGGCGAAGAATAATTACGGGAATGGGAAATGGAACGTATTGACGGTGTACTATACAAAACAAATGGGTTCACTTTCATTACGTCATTTTATCCCCCTGCTGTTTCTTCTTTCATTGATAGTTCCTTTGTTTTGCAGTTTGATTTGGTCGTCGTTTGTTTTTGTTACTATAGTTTCTTTGTTGGCTTATTTATTGACCTTGGGTGGCATCGGAATGAAGTTGACAATAAGTAAACGTTTGAGCTTTGGTTATTTATTGATTAGTTTCTTTGTCCTTCATGTGTCATATGGATGGGGATCTTTAAATGGTATAATTAGTGTTTTGAAGAATGGAAGATAGCTTTGCTTTATATAAAGGTTGCTGGTTGAGTAAACGCCCTCCGCATTATAGTTGTAATCTGCCAACGAATCAATGTGTAAAATTGTTAAATATGCGGGGGGGTATTTGTTAAGGAATGTATATAGCTGGGACTGTGGACATGAAACTTCATTTTGGTATGTCATAAAGGATTCTTTTGTAGGAATGGAAGAATTGTCTTCAAAAATGAGAAATCAAGTGAAGAAATCATTAAAGACATACGATGTATACCGTGTGCCTGCAAGTGAAATGCTTCGGGTAGGATTTCCCATTTTTCAAGCAGCTGTAGAAAGTTATCGTGTAAAAGCTTCTCCGATAACTATGGAGTCTTTTAGAAACCGGATACAACAAAGTGAAATAACGGGTAATGTTGATTTTTGGTGTGTATATGAAAAGAAAACCCATAAAGTGGTTGCATTAGCTATTAATACCCTTCATAAGGATTGCTGCGAGTATAATACAATGAAAGCCGACCCTGCTTATTTAAGAAATTCCACTTATCCTTATTATGGGCTTATTTATGAAATGAACCGTTATTATTTGCAGGAGTTATGTTTGAAATATGTAAGTGATGGTGCTCGAAGTATTACAGAGCATTCAGGCATTCAGCCTTTTTTGATAGAGAAATTTCATTTTAGAAAAGCTTATTGCCAATTGCAGATTGTTTATCAATGGTGGATGAAAATAGCTGTAAATATATTATTCCCTTTTCGTAAGTTAGTTCCTGTTCAATCAGTAAAAGCGATTTTGAATATGGAAGCAATGCGTAGAAACAAGTATTGATAGTATTCCGTTATGTTTTTTAAATTTCTTTTTGACCGAGTATCCTCTCTATTCGGCCTGCTTTTTTTGTCTCCAGTCTTATTATTTGTAGCTCTCCTGATTCGCATTAAGATGCCGGGAGGTCCTATCATTTTCAAGCAGAAGAGGGTGGGGCAGTATGGGAGGTTGTTTACCATGTACAAATTCCGTTCGATGACGGTTAGCCATTCGGGAAGTTCTGTCTCTGTGAAAGGTGAGAGCCGTATCACTCCTTTGGGGGTGAAATTGCGGAAATACAAGCTGGATGAATTACCGGAGTTGTGGAATGTGTTGATAGGTGACATGAGTTTTGTGGGACCTCGTCCGGATGTACCGGGTTATGCGGACAAGCTGGAAGGGGATGATAGGAGAATGTTACTCTTGAAACCTGGAATAACAGGCCCTGCTAGTTTGAAATATCGGAACGAAGAAGAGCTATTGGCAGAACAGGAAAACCCTCAGAAATATAATGATGAGGTACTGTTTCCAGATAAAGTGCGGATAAATATTGATTATATGGATCATTGGTCTTTTGGGAAAGATGTCAAAATAATTGTTTATACAGTGCTTGGAAAGGATCTTTAATCATAAAATAAATCATGAACAAACGAATCTATCTTTGCCTTGCTCACATGAGCGGCAAAGAACAAATGTATATCAAAGAAGCCTTTGATACGAACTGGGTCGTGCCTTTAGGTCCGAACGTGAATGGATTTGAGAAAGATCTGGAGGAATTCGTGGGTGAAGGTAAACATGTGGTGGCTCTGTCTGCCGGTACTGCCGCAGTGCATTTGGCGTTGCTTGCCTGTGGCGTGAAGCCGGGGGATGAGGTGCTGGTACAGAGCTTTACTTTCTGTGCTTCCTCGCATCCGATCACTTATTTGGGGGCTACGCCTGTGTTTGTGGATTCGGAGGCGGATACTTGGAATATGGACCCTGTGTTATTGGAAGAGGCGATTCAAGATCGTATCGAGAAGACGGGAAAAACACCGAAAGCGATTGTACCGGTGGCCTTATATGGGATGCCTTATAAGGTGGATGAGATTATGGCGGTCGCTGATCGGTATGGGATTCCGGTCATTGAGGATGCGGCGGAGGGTTTTGGCTCTCGCTATGATGGACGTATGTTGGGTACGTTTGGAGAATATGGGGTGCTGTCGTTCAATGGGAATAAGATGATTACGACCAGTGGCGGGGGTGCGTTGATTTGTCCGGACGGGGAGGCTAAGCGGGAGATCATGTTCTACGCTACGCAGGCTCGGGAGGCTTATCCGTATTACCAGCATGAGCGGATCGGGTATAATTATCGGATGTCGAATATTTGTGCGGGTATCGGGCGTGGTCAGATGACGGTGGCTGACGCTCATGTGGCTCATCATAAGCGTACGTGTGATTTGTATCGGGAGCTGTTGAAGGATGTGAGAGGGATCACCTTGCATGAGAATCCTTCCGGTCGTTTTGATAGTAATTATTGGTTGAATACGATTGTCTTGGATCCTTTATTGAGGGTTAAAGGGCAGGAGGATGCTTATCAAGCGACGGTACAAGGTGCTGTTGGTGGTGCGGGCGGTGTGACTCATGCGGCGGTTAACACCCATACGGATTGCGAGCCGAATGCCAATGTCGAGGCGATGCGTATGGGACTTGATGCGATGGGTATAGAGTCCCGTCCTTTGTGGAAACCGATGCATAAGCAACCTGTTTATAAGGATTGTCCGGCTTACGTGAATGGGGTGAGCGAATCTTTGTTTAAGGTCGGGTTGTGCTTGCCTTCCGGCCCCTATGTGACGGATCGGGATATTGAGTATATCGTTGGAGGTATAAGGGGCTTGATTGAGCGTTGATTTTAATAGCTTTCATGAGCTAAATTCGTTTTTCTGTGTAGGCCTAAGTAAAGGCTAATCATAAAGATTTTATTTTTGTTACGAGGAGGGTGTGTCATTTTGATGCACCTTTTTTTGTGTTTGGTAGAAAGTTGCAAGTTGAACAATGTGGACGCTTTGTTCTTGCCATGTGACTATGTTCGTCGTTATGGAGACGGCAAGGATGCTGAGATAACAAAGCCGTCTCAAACAGCCACTTAATTGTTAAAGAATAAGAAATCTGAATTTTGTTCAGAAAAACTGGTATGGTTAACCTGTTGATAAATACTGGGTACGCTGTATTGGTGGTTCACGCTTGCAAAAAAAGTAGACTAAATACTGTATTATAATCAATAATGATTATATTTGTTTCTGTAAAAGAAAAAGATTATGGATACAACGGTGAAAATAGCGGATAGTTATATAAATTTATTGTCTTCGTTTAGCGATGAGATAAAGTTGCGTGTCATTCGTAAGCTTTCAGAGAGCCTTTTGAGGGGTAAAAAGAAAGAGACATCCATACAAGATTCGTTTGGCGCTTGGGATGATGACAAAAGTGCAGAAGAGATTATTGCTGAAATTAATAAAGCACGTGTTTTGGGAACGCGATCTATTGAATCTTTTGACGAATGAGGCGTTATCTTTTAGATACCAACATATGTATCTTCTATATGAAAGGGAAATTTCATTTAAATGAGAAGATTGATGATAAAATGAAGCGATATTGCTTTATTTCTGAAATTACTATTGCCGAACTTCTATATGGAGCTACTTGCTCAAATCGAAAGGATAAAATGTTGAAAGAGGTAGAATCTTTTATCTCGCAGTTTACAGTTTTACCAATTTACGGTTCTTTGCTTATGTTCGCTGAACTAAAAAGCACATTGCGATCTCAAGGACTTTTAATAGATGATTTTGATTTGTTGATTGGAGCTTCTGCCGTAGCAAATGATTTGATTTTAGTTACAGAAAATGTAAAGCACCTAGAACGTATTCCTCATCTTAAAATAGAGAATTGGATTGATAGAGCGAAGATTTAATTGATAATCTATTCCTCTAATTAAAGTTACTTCATGATAGGAAAGATATAATGGAGCAAGTAGCTATTGCCGCTCGAGAAAGTTCACTTAGAGCGGAGATGGAACTGAAACGAAGAATGCAGGAAGTGAGAGAAAAACTGAAGATATATAGATCGAACGAATCTAAATAGTGATTTGTAATGAAAGAGAAACGCCCTACACTTTGTATCGTTGCTGGTCCTAATGGATCAGGAAAAACTTCTACTACTGAACAATTATAATTATGCCCCCGTCTTTCTTTCCCTTAGGGAGGATGAGAGAGACGGGGGCTTTTTTATGCTTCTAAACATGGAATGATAATTGGTTGGGATTTGGATAATCGCTAACTTGTCGGCGCTGAATCCGTGAAATTCCTTGCAGATTGTAAGCACCTACTAAATCATTCACGTTATGGAAATACATCTTGATAACTATTTGCCGGAATATCCTTCCTTCGTTTCCGGTATTCGCCGTGCTCCCGATCGCGGCTATTCGCTTACGCCCGCTCAAACAGAAACGGCATTGATGAACGCGCTTCGTTACATCCCTGTTGAATTACATGAGAAGCTAGCTCCTGAGTTCATGGAGGAATTATTGACCCGGGGACGGATCTATGGTTATCGTTACCGTCCGCAGGGAGACTTGAAAGCGAAGCCTATCTCTGAATATAAAGGTAAATGTATCGAGGGAAAGGCCTTTCAAGTAATGATCGATAATAACCTTTGCTTTGATATCGCTTTGTACCCTTATGAGTTAGTTACGTATGGCGAGACTGGGCAGGTCTGCCAGAATTGGATGCAATATCGTTTGATTAAGAAGTATTTGGAGGAGCTGACCGAGGAGCAGACCTTGGTGATCGAATCCGGGCATCCTCTGGGATTGTTTCATTCCAAGCCGGATGCCCCACGGGTGATTATCACGAACTCCATGATGGTGGGAATGTTCGATAACCAAAAGGATTGGCATGTCGCCGCCCAGATGGGAGTCGCTAATTATGGACAGATGACGGCCGGAGGTTGGATGTATATTGGCCCGCAAGGTATCGTACACGGTACGTTTAATACATTGTTGAATGCCGGACGTAAGAAATTAGGGATTCCACAAGATAAGGATTTGCGAGGCTATCTGTTTGTATCTTCTGGTTTAGGAGGAATGAGTGGCGCTCAACCTAAAGCCGCCGTGATTGCCGGTGCTGCCAGTATAATCGCCGAGGTAGACGCTTCCCGTATCGAAACACGCCGATCCCAAGGATGGATTCAGCATGTGACGGATGATATGTGGAAAGCTTTCTCTTTAGCCAACGAGGCGATCCGTAAGGAAGAACCGATCTCTATCGCTTTCCACGGTAATATCGTGGATTTATTGGAATATGCCGATAAACAGGAGCTTTCCATCGACCTTTTAAGTGACCAGACCTCGTGTCATGCGGTCTATGAAGGTGGTTATTGTCCGGTAGGCGTGACGTTTGAGGAACGTACGGAATTATTGGCTCATCACCGGGAAGACTTTTGTGCTTTGGTCGATAAAACGTTGAAGCGACATTTCGAGGTGATCAAGCGTCTGGTTGCCCGGGGTACCTATTTCTTTGACTATGGGAACTCCTTCATGAAAGCGATCTATGATGCCGGTGTACATGAGATTTCCCGTAACGGTGTGGACGAGAAAGATGGTTTTATATGGCCTTCTTATGTGGAAGATATCATGGGGCCGGAATTATTTGATTATGGGTACGGCCCTTTCCGCTGGGTATGTTTAAGCGGTAAGCCGGAAGATTTGATTCGCACGGATCATGCGGCTATGGCGTGTATCGATCCGACTCGAAGAGGGCAGGATATGGATAATTATAATTGGATACGTGACGCGGAGAAGAACCGTTTGGTGGTGGGTACGCAAGCCCGGATCTTATATCAAGACGCTGAGGGGCGCTTGAAGATCGCCCTTGAGTTTAACCGAATGGTACGTGATGGGGAGGTTGGCCCGATTATGTTGGGACGAGACCATCATGACGTGAGCGGTACGGATTCTCCATTCCGGGAGACCTCTAATATACGGGACGGAAGCAACGTGATGGCTGATATGGCAGTACAGTGCTTTGCCGGAAATGCCGCCCGGGGTATGAGCTTGGTCGCTCTTCATAATGGTGGAGGGGTTGGTATCGGTAAGGCGATAAACGGAGGTTTTGGTATGGTTCTCGATGGTAGTGAGCGGGTGGATGAGATACTTCGTTCTGCTATGATATGGGACGTGATGGGGGGAGTCGCCCGTCGTTCATGGGCCCGTAACCCGAATGCGATGCGTACGAGCGCTACTTTCAATGAGAACCGTGGCGAACAGTATCATATTACCCTCCCGTATATCTCGGAGAAAGCGTTTATTCATGAAATCGTACAAACATCATTAAATAAAAAGGCATGAATACTTGGAATAAGATTATGGAATGTGTCCCTAACTTCAGTGAAGGACGGGATCTGGAGAAGATAGATAAGATCGTAGCGCCTTTCCGGGCTAAGACGGGTGTTAAACTGTTGGACTATAGTAATGACGAGGATCACAATCGCTTGGTTGTTACCGTGGTAGGGGAGCCAGTCGCTTTAAAACAAGCCGTATTGGAGGCCATTGGAGTTGCCGTTGAGCTGATCGATTTAAATAAGCATAGCGGTCAACATCCTCGAATGGGGGCCGTAGATGTTGTTCCTTTTATACCGATTTGCGGATGTACGATGGAAGAGGCGATCGCCTTGTCTAAGGAAGTAGGGGAGGACGTGGGCACTCGTTATGCCGTGCCGGTCTTCTTATATGAGAAATCGGCTTCCGCCCCTTACCGGGAGAATCTGGCTGCGATCCGTAAAGGAGAGTTTGAAGGGATGGCAGAGAAAATCCATCAACCGGAGTGGAAACCGGATTTTGGTCCGGCCGAAAGACATCCGACAGCCGGTACGGTCGCCATAGGAGCCCGCATGCCTTTGGTCGCCTATAATGTGAACTTAGGAACGAATCAATTGTGGATCGCTACGGATATAGCGAAGAAAATCCGTTTCATCGGCGGAGGTTTACGCTATTGTAAAGCGATGGGGGTTGAGTTGAAGGAACGTGGTATCGTACAGGTTTCTATTAATATGACCGATTATACCCGTACAGCTTTGTACCGGGCCTTTGAGTTAGTTCGTATCGAAGCTCGCAGATATGGCGTTTCGGTGGTGGGGAGCGAGATTATCGGCTTGGTTCCTATGGAGGCGTTGATTGATACGGCCTCTTACTATTTGGGATTGGAGGATTTCTCAATGAATCAGGTGCTGGAAGCCCGTAGTATGGAATAGCGTATGGAGAATAGCAAGATATTAATCAGGAATGCTGCCCAGATCGTCACTTGTCATGGGGATAGGGCACGACGGGGAGCGGAGATGTCTGATTTAGGCGTTATCGAGGATGGAGCCGTGGCGATGTCTGATGGAGTTATTACGCATGTAGGACCTACGGAGGAGGTACTTCGAGACATCCATGCGGAGGATTATTTGGAGATTCGGGCGGAGAAGCAAGCAGTGTTACCCGGATTCGTAGATAGTCATACTCATTTTGTCTTTGGCGGTTATCGGGAGGAGGAGTTCTCTTGGCGATTGCGGGGAGATAATTATATGTCGATCATGGAGCGTGGTGGAGGTATCGTGAATACGATGAAAGCTACCCGTGAAAGTGATTTCAATACATTATGGGACAGAGGGGAAGAACGTTTGGATGAGTTATTCTCCATGGGAGTTACCACAGTGGAAGGGAAAAGTGGTTATGGTTTGGATTTGCAAACAGAATTAGTTCAGCTTCGTGTCATGTCGGACTTGCATGAGTCGCATCCGATGGATGTCGTATCGACCTTTTTAGGAGCTCATGCCGTTCCTCCTGAATTTGCCGATCGTACCGATGATTATGTGGATTATATGATCGAGGAAGTGCTTCCTGTCATCCGAGCCGAACATACGGTTACATTTTGTGATGTGTTTTGTGAGAAAGGCGTTTTCTCGTTAGAACAGAGTGAACGTTTGCTTCGTGCGGCCCGTCATCATCGTTTTAAATTGAAGATGCATGCGGATGAGATCGTTCCTTTCGGAGGAGCGGAACTGGCGGCTTCTTTGAAGTGTGTAAGTGCTGATCATTTATTACATATTTCGGATACAGGCATCAAACGTCTGGCCAGAGCGGGTGTCGTGGCTACTTTACTTCCGCTGACAGCTTTTTCCTTGAATGAGCCGTATGCGCCTGCCCGGAAAATGATAGATGCCGGTTGCGCGGTGGCTTTAGCTTCCGATCTGAATCCGGGAAGTTGTTTCTCTGCCTCGATTCCGATGATGATAGCTTTGGCTTGTATTTATATGAAAATGAGTCCTGAAGAAGCGGTAACGGCATTGACTATTAATGGTGCTGCTGCTGTAGGACGTGCTTCCGAGATTGGAAGTATCAGTGTGGGAAAACGTGCGGACGTGATCTTGCTGAAATATCCGTCTTATAAATTTCTCCCTTATCATGTGGGAATGAATCTTGTGGATACCGTAATTAAGGACGGGGAACTTTATATGATGTAAGGTAAGAATTGTTGAATCATTTAAATCAAAATACTATGTTAGCAGACTTGACAATTAAAGATTTTTTAGTGGAAACGGCGGGTAGTGCTCCCGTTCCAGGTGGTGGTAGTATATCTGCCTTGAATGGCGCTATAGCGGCGGCCTTGACAGAGATGGTGGCCCATCTGACTGTTGGCAAGAAGAAATATGCGGAAGTGGAAGGACAAATGAAAACGATCGCTACCGAGGCGGCTTTGATCCGTGAGCGTCTTACTGAATATATCGATAAGGACAGTGAGGCCTATGATCGTGTATTCTCTGCTTTTAAGTTGCCGAAAGAAACGCGTGACGAACAGGTGATCCGCACGAATGCGATACAGAGCGCTACTAAAGAGGCGGCTATTGTTCCGATGAGGGTGGCGGAGGAGATCGGTTCCGTAATGGAGACGATAATCTATGTAGCTCACAAAGGTAATCAGAATGCTGTTACGGATGCTTGCGTGGCGATGATGGCTGCCCGTACTTGTGTATTGGGGGCTTTGTTGAATGTCCGAATTAACTTGATGTCCATCCAAGACGAGGTGTTCGTCGGAATGATGCGGAAGAAAGCGGATGAACTGGAGGCGAATGCTATCCGTGTAGAGCAAAAGTTATTGGATTGGGTGAAGACTAAATTATAGCATATGAGCAATGTCTATTATGTGGGGTCCGAGCCTCTCTCATTTGAGGGAATCGAACGGATACTTACTCAAAATATGAAGTTGGAGCTTTCACTCGAGGTGAAGGAGCGTATCCAGCGTTGCCGGGATTACTTAGACCATAAAATCGAGCAGCAAGAGGGGCCTTTGTATGGGATTACTACCGGTTTCGGTTCCTTATGCAATAAGAATATCTCTCCGGACGAATTGAGCACTTTGCAAGAGAACTTGGTGAAAAGTCATGCCTGTAGTGTAGGAGATGAAGTAAGTCCGGTGATTGTCCGTTTGATGATGTTATTGAAAGCGCATGCCCTTTCGTTGGGGCATAGTGGCGTACAGGTGATCACCGTACAACGTATTCTGGACTTTTTCAATAATGATGTGCTTCCGATTGTGTATGATCGTGGCTCTTTGGGCGCTTCCGGTGATTTGGCGCCTTTGGCGAATTTGTTTCTGCCTCTGATCGGCGTGGGTGACGTTTATTATAAGGGCCGCAAACGGGAAGCGATCAGCGTATTGGATGAGTTCGCTTGGAAGCCTGTAAAGCTGAAGAGTAAAGAGGGGCTGGCTTTATTGAACGGTACGCAATTTATGAGCGCCAATGGCGTATTTGCCTTGATGCGTGCGTTTAGCCTGGCCAAGAAAGCGGATTTGATAGCGGCTTTATCCTTGGAGGCTTTCGATGGGCGTATCGATCCTTTCATGGATTGTATCCAGCAGATGCGTCCGCATCCCGGACAAATCGAGACCGGGGCCGCTTTTCGACGGCTATTGGAGGGAAGTGAGTTAATCGCCCGGAAAAAGGAACATGTTCAGGACCCGTATTCCTTCCGTTGTATCCCTCAAGTGCATGGGGCTACGAAGGACGCTATCAATTATGTGGCGAATGTCCTACTTACCGAAGTAAATTCCGTGACGGATAACCCGACGATCTTCCCGGAGGAGGATAAGATTATTTCCGGCGGTAATTTCCATGGTCAGCCCTTGGCGATTTCTTATGATTTCTTGGCGATTTCCTTGGCTGAGTTAGGAAATATATCGGAACGTCGTGTCGCTCAATTAATCATGGGTTTGCGGGGATTGCCTGAGTTCTTGGTCGCTAATCCCGGCCTAAACTCCGGTTTCATGATCCCTCAATATGCGGCTGCCAGTATGGTAAGCCAGAATAAGATGTATTGCTATGCGGCGAGCAGCGATTCTATCGTGTCCAGTAATGGGCAAGAGGATCATGTGAGTATGGGGGCGAATGCGGCGACGAAATTGTTTAAGATCATGGACAACTTGGATCATATCTTGGCAATCGAATTGATGAATGCGGCACAAGGGATCGAGTTCCGTCGTCCGGCTAGGACTTCCCCGGTATTAGAGAAGTTCTTGAAGGATTACCGGAAAGAGGTGCCATTTATCGATGAGGATATTATTATGTACACGGAAATACATCGTACGGTGGCGTTTATCCGTAGGAAAGACTTTGTATATTAATGAATATCGTTAATAGAGGTTAGAAATCCAGCTGAATCTCCTATTTGGCTGGATGTCGTACGCTTGATAGCCATGTTTACTGTTGTTTGCTGTCATTGTACAGACCCGTTTAATTTCTATCCCGGAGATTCTCCGATTATTGGGGATATTAAGTTTTGGGGAGCTGCCTACGGGGCTTTTCTTCGTCCTTGTGTACCTCTGTTCGTTATGATTACAGGAGCCTTGTTGCTACCGGTTCGGGAAGAGACTTCTATTTTCTATAAGAAAAGGATATGGCGTGTATTTTGGCCTTTCTTGATTTGGTCTGTTATTTATAATTTATTTCCTTGGTTTACGGGACTGCTTGGTTTGAGGCCGGAACTTATTCTTGATTTCTTCCCTTATTCGGGAGAAGAGGTGGCTCGTCAATCGTTGAGTGTGTCTTTAGGCTATATCGCCCAAATACCTTTCAATTTCTCACTGTTGGATGTACATATGTGGTATAAGTAACTAATCAAAATTAAGCAGCATAATGGCTAAAGTTAATATTCAGTCG
>ERZ778496.802-NODE-802-length-26537-cov-6.572842_pt1 | contig 26537 bp, 17 predicted proteins | sample MGYA00433099_ERZ778496 | MGnify/ENA primary metagenome ERZ778496 (study PRJEB29527, sample SAMN07138962) | mouse gut metagenome | material: feces | host: mouse | place: China:Nanjing | collected 2016-01-25 ...
GCCCCGATTATTTTGAATTCAAACGTGATTATTTTATGTTTGATAACAAGTACGCAAGAATGCTTTTTTTAAAGCATAACGGATATCCTGCTAAAATGCTTGATGAAATTCTAACCGAAGTATGCGCTACCGCATTACCGATAGTAACTACAATAAATATAGCGCCTATTGACCCCGCGGAGGCTATCAAAACAATAAACCATCAGCTTACGAGTATGAAAGCCGATCAGATGACTAAGCAGAAAAAGGCAAGTTCTCACGGCGTTTTCGTAGACGTTACAAGCGCGGATATGGAAAGGTCATTGCTTGAGGCAGAGAAATTGTTGGGTGCGGTACAAGATGAGGGACAGAAATTATTCCAAATAAGCCTGCCGATAATGGTAACGGGTGACAGCTTTGACGAGCTGGAGAACAATACCGAGAAGATTGAAGCCGTATTCCGCGCACGTTCTTCTGTTATATCACGCGCTCCGTTCTGGCAGGAGGACACGTTGGCAAGCTGCCTGCCTGTCGGCAACGCCTCGCGCTTGAAAATCCGCCGCACAATGCACACAACAGCCGTAGCAGGTTTTATGCCGTTTAATTCAAAAGAACTCTCGCAGGAGGGCGGCGTATATTATGGACTTAACAGCAATACGAATAATCTTATTATTTTCAACCGTGCGTCGCTGTTTAATGCGAACGGTTTTATCCTGGGCTCTTCCGGTTCGGGAAAATCTTTTGCTGCAAAGCGCGAAATGGTTAATGCTTTTCTGGCAAGTAACGACGACATAATTATCGTTGATCCCGAGCGCGAGTATACAAATCTGGTAAAGGCTCTGGGCGGCGAATTGATATATATTTCGGAAAACAGCAAATCGCACCTTAATCCATTGGAAATATCCTTTGAGGAATACAAAAAGGGCGAAGATGTTGTTACCGGAAAATTTGATTTTTTCCTTTCATTCTTTCAGACGATAATGGAAGGAACGGTCATTTCCTCGGAACAGAAAACCGTTATTGATAATGCCTTACACGAGGTTTATAAGGATTTCCTACTCGGGAATACCAATAAAATGCCTACGCTGAAGGATTACTACGAGGTTTTAAAACAGAACAAGTCCGATGTTGCCAAATCGCTTTGGCAATCGTTAGAATTGTATGTATACGGTTCAATGAAGGCATTTTCATATGAGAGTAACGTCGATATCAACAATCGCGTTGTAGTGTATGATATAAAAGACCTCGGCAAACAGTTGAAGTCGTTAGGAATGATGGTCGTTCTTGAAAATTTGTGGGATAGAATTGTGCGTAACCGTGAACGTGGAATATGCACGAGAATTTACATTGATGAGATTTATCTCCTTTTCAAAAATGAAGAAAGCGCGAATTTCTTAATGGAATTGTACAAGCGCGCCAGAAAGTGGGGCGGCATACCGACGGGAATTACGCAAAATATTGAAGATCTTCTCGTATCGGATACAGCAAGAAGAATGTTGTCAAACTGTGAGTTTGTCCTTATGCTCAATCAGCATACGGGCGACGCGGAGCAGCTTGCACAAATCCTTAAAATACCCGATACGCTTATGTCGTTTGTTGATAATGTTCCACCGGGAAGTGGTCTTATATACTGTGGATTAAACGGTTGTATTCCGTTTAAAGACGATTTCCCGACCGATACAAAGCTGTATAGGCTAATGACAACGAAATTTGGTGAGTAAATTGAAAGATAACGATTTATTTCGCAGCACGGCAGATAAAAAGCTTGGAGCGGAAACGCGACAAGTGACAGCAAACTCGCACCAAGCTGTAAAGGACGCGGCAAATGATTTGAGTGAGAAGAAAAACGGCTCACCGCAGCCGCCACGGCAACACTCCGTATATCGAGGTAAAAAAGTCACACTCTCACAAACGTCTTTTAAAGCGCCCTCTGCCAAAAGTGTTCCTATATCAAATGCCATTGGCAAATTGGCTAAGCCGTTGCAGGATAATGTAAAAGCCTCTGTTGGAGAAAGTACGAGTGAACAGCAAGCAAAAACAGCATTAAAGGCTGCCAACTTCGTTAGACACAGCGCACGGTACGGGCTGCGTGGCGCGAAAGTCGTTGCGCGAGTTCCTAAAAATTTGGCAAGCGCAATTAACAGAAGACGTGCCATAAGCCCGAGAGCAAGGAATTTAGCGCGTAGGCTAAAGCGGTCGCAGATCGTATTAGCGCCGAGACAGAAATATCATATCTTCGGCTTTGGGAAATATGCCAAGACCCGTTTGGCATATAAAAGGAACTTTCGCAGATTGCGGCTTTCTCAAAACGGAATATATCGTATTGCCAACATAGGCAAATCAGCGATTGGCTCAGTTGGGAATGCTGCTAAATTTGCCATATCCAAGCCTACCGATATGCTTGGAAACAAGCTGCTGTCACAACGTGCAGATCGTAAAACTTCGGGCGATGTGGGTGCGCAAACTGTAAAACTCGGATTACAAACCGCTGACTACGCACGTCGCGGCGTTCGCGGAGTTAAGTCGCTCGCCGAAGCTCCTAAGAAAATCTTTAACGGCGCAAAACGCACCGTTAAGGCAACTACCCGTACTGTAAAAACAACAGCCAAAGCAGCACGGGCTACCGCAAGAGCTGCAAAAACCACCATAAAAGTTACAGCCAAAATGGTTAAAGCAGTTGTACAGACTGCAGTTAAGGTAGTAACTAAGGTTGTGAGCATTATTGTGGAAACCGCGCCGTGGAGCTTGATTATTATAGGCGCAATTCTGTTGATCCTTTTGGTTGTGTGGGGCATAACGCTTATTGTTGAGTCAATCGGCGGTTCTGCAAAGAGCGTTGCGGGTTGGGCAATCCCTTCGGACTCATCAATAACCTCTTTTGACGGTAGGGACGTGTACGAAAATATTGTTAATCTATCCGAAGATCTGGAAGATGTTTATAATGATGTAAAATCGTCGCTTAAAAACTCAGTAAACGGAATGTCGAGCTATGATTATCTCGGATATTACGATGATACGCACAGCATTTATTCTGCGTATCCTGCGTACAGTAAAAAGTCTGAAATCAATGGATATATTGACGACCAAGGCATTAACACCGTAGATATACTTGCGGCACTTTTTGTGCTTATGACGCGCGATAAACAAAAAGAAAACGCCACAAGTTCAGATATATATGATGATACCGAGGCGTTTGATATTAAGTTCTCAAAAAACGATTTCAAGGAGCTTATTGGTAATGTAAATAATAATTCCAACAAGTACGGTGACGCTATCGTTTACAAAACGACGGAAATCGTCGGTAACTTGAAATGCCCCGGGCAAAATTGCACCCCACTATATTGCAGTAGTGTAAGCTCTTGCCCTTCCCCCGTCGTTATACAGACAGGTCCAAACAGTACGCTTTCGTATTGTCCGGGACACGGCACGTATTGCCCTGGACATCATCGCAAATTGACTGTCACATTGCAGAATGTCAATGATATTCCATCAACATACAATTTCACGCAAAACGAAAAAGGGCGGTATGAAGCCTGCAAAGCGTTTATAAACGCTATGCTCGATATGTATGGAGGTGAAACAGATGAAACGAATTCGTGAATATCTTGCAGGCAAAACGCCCAAGCAGCGCGTTCTGATATTTATCGGAGCTGCTTTGCTTATCGTATTTATTTTCTTTGTCATAAAAGGAAATTTATTCGATAAGCACGTTTCAAATAACCCTCCGCAATCAGTTTCACAATCTGAGAACAGCAGTTCCGAGGGAACGAATTCAGAACAGAGCGAAACCGCCGAGGGGGTCAAATTTCATATTAACTGGATCGACATAAGCGTTTTAGCAGCATTGGCTGCTGCTTACGGCATACATAAGTACCGCAAGCCAAACGAGAAAAGAGGTTATGATTATGGCAACCACAACAATTCAGCAGAAAATCCAAGCGTTGAAAAAGAAAATTTCCGCAAAAAATGCGCGGATCAACAAGCTGATGAGTAGAATATCGGAGTCCAAATCCGAAATAAAGTCCGCAAAAAAAGAGATCGGGGATATGGAAATTGAAATAAAGCAGCTCGAACTTGAACAGCTTTCCGATACTCTTTTTCAGAACGGTATAACTACGGCGGACGTAGCAGCGGCAATTGCGGCAGGAGAGATCAAAAAATCTCAGTCGCCGCAAAGCGACAGTTCTGACGACAGTTCAGAGTTCAATCAAGACGGCAGCAAGAATGTGAACATCACGGAAATAAACGATAGTATGGAGGATTTAACGAATGACATCTAAAATAGTAGACAAGGCTTTCCTGCAGTTTTACCGACTGAAAAGCGGCTTAACTCAATCGGAGCTTAAAGAAATGGCGGGTTATTCCAACATTGGAAAAGTCGAGCACGGAAAAGTCGTGCTATCCAATGATGACGCGAATGACAAGGCAGTCATAAAACGTATTGCGAAGTCACTCAAAATAAAACCCGAACAGCTGCTTTGTCTTGATGAAAAAGCAGCAGCGGAAAATGCCGATGCAAATAAGTTTGCGTCATTAAATCTGTGTGCAATGCGAAACACGCGGCGCAGCTCACATAAAGAAGTGGGCGTATACCTTGGGTTTCCCGAAAAAAACGCAGGATCGATAATTTTCGGGTTCGAACTCGGACGTCTGATGTTTCCGCCCGATGAGCTGACGCGTATAGCTACGGAAATTTTTTTCGGCGACAGTGCTGGGTTGCGCAAAATGCAAAAAGATTTTCTCACAAGAGAGTTTACTTCGGAGGAGATAGACCTATACAGTGGCGAAAGTGGCGATAAGTTTGAGGATACCGCCGTTTCCGACAATTCTTGCATAAACTCCGAAAGCGACATCAATGAAGAATATAACCTCCATCTCACAGATGGTCGAGTTATTCCTGTTAAGTGTTCGCGCTATGGCGGCGATATGCTGTATGAGTTTTATATTGCTAGAAAGAAAGCGATGCTTGAATTTTTGCAGGATGACGGTACTGTTTTTATATGCCGGAAAAGGGATATTTATTACATAACACGAAAGGGTGATGAGAGATGAAGTTAGTAGTAGCCGAAAAACCGTCCGTGGCGCGTGAGATCGCTAAGGTGATCGGGACATATGAAAGTGTGAATGGCGCGTTATACGGCAATGGATATATTGTTTCAAACGCTGTTGGACATTTGGTACAGCTCAAAGAACCCGACGAGTATGACGAACGGTACAAAAATTGGAACTTGGCAGATTTGCCGATCATTCCTAATTTTGAGTTTAAAGCAGATGAGGAAAAGCTAAATCAGCTTACAAATTTGACCGCGCTTATGAACTCCAAAGAGGTCGACAGTATTATATGTGCAACCGACGCAGCGCGTGAGGGCGAGTGCATATTCCGCTACATCTACGAATACATAGGCTGTACCAAACCGTTTGAGCGCTTATGGATATCTTCGCTCACCGCTGAGAGCATACGGCAGGGATTTTCCGATCTGAAACCCTCTGCGGACTACGACAATATGTATGCCGCAGGATTTGCCCGTAACAAAGTCGATTGGATATTTGGGATAAATATGACACGGCTTTATACGGGTTACAGCCGTGCATTATGCTCGGTTGGTCGCTGTCAAACAGCAACGTTAAATATGATTGTGCAGCGCGATAACGAAATATCAAACTTCGTTAAAAAGCCCTTTTTCAAGTTGAGGTTGGAAAATGGTGCGGAGTGGTTTGACGGCGAGGATAATTCTTTTTCGGATAAGCAGCAAGCGGAAAACGTCAGAGCCAAATGCGAACATCAGCTTTGTACGGTAATATCCGCGAATACAATGCTGAAAAAAGAAAATCGTCCGCTGTTGTTCTCGCTTACTTCGCTCCAATCCGAGGCTAATGAAAAACTCGGTATGTCCGCGGCAGCAACATTGGTGGTAATGCAGTCGTTGTACGAGAAAAAGCTGCTGACATACCCGAGAACAGACAGCAGCTATCTTACCGACGATATGGCAGCGGGAATGACAGAGCTTGTAAAAATGCTCCGCTTTTTTGACGGAAAAACGGTTGACGATCTGCTGCTCAACGGTCTGAACATTGATAGCCGTGTGGTTAATAACAAAAAGGTATCAGACCATCACGCAATCATTCCTACCGAAAACATTGCCGATATTGATAAAATCGAGCTGTCCGAGGACGAAAAGAATATTCTCGAAATGGTTATGCAGCGTTTCTTAGCGGTGTTCTGTAAGGAATATCAGTACAATGAAACAGAATATATCTTTGAGATCAACGGTGAAACGTTCAAGTGCAAGTCCAAAGTACCCGTACAGCTTGGGTGGAAAGCACTTTATTCTACCGACAAAGACGAAACCGACGATAGCGTGAATGTTACATATAAGCAGGGCGAAACGTTTGAGGCAAAAAAACTTGAAATCGTCGAAAGCGAAACAAAGCCGCCGAAAGCGTTTACAGAGGCAACATTGCTCCGTGCTATGGAAAATATCGACCGCAGGATTGAGGATAAAACACTCAGTGAGTATGTTTCCGAGCGCGGCTTGGGCACTCCTGCGACAAGAGCAGAGATTATCGAGAAACTTATTAAGTATGGATATATCGAGCGTGCAAAGAAAACGCTTAAATCTACCGAAAAAGGCAGAAAGATCATTGAGATGTTACCCGAAGATGTAAAAAGCATTGAAATGACAGCGGAAATGGAACAGCAGCTCGCCGCTGTCGAAAAAGGCGAGATATCTGCCGATGAGGTTGTTTCACAAACGATCAGCAAGGTCAAGAGCATTATTGAAACCGAGAAAACACGTCCGCACGTTTCCCTTGCACCTCCGCGCGAACCGCTTGGCAAATGTCCCAAATGCGGCGGTGCGGTATATGCAGGCAAGCTCAAGAACGGCAATGTAATATACTATTGCGAGAACTCATCGCAGGACAAAGAAAATCCCTGCATTTTCCGAGTATTTGCTGATGATCTGTTCTGGAAGTCCAAAAAGAAAACGCTCGGGGTTAAAACGTTGCAAACTTTATTGACAAAAGGGAAAGTCAAGGTCAACGGATTGTACAGCGAAAACAAAGGAACGACATATGACGCAATCATCTCTTTCGGCGAGGATTGGACGGAAAAGAAAACAGGAAAGCTGCGTATCGGCTTTAAAATGGAATTTGAGAACAAAAAGAAAGGTGGTAAATAAATGTTCTTTTTCAGAGTTGAATTATCCCTTTTCGACGAGGAAAGGCAGACGATTTATTTGTATCCCGATACACAGGCACTCGATAAGGACGAAATACCCGTGTTTTCGGAAACGGCACTTAAATCAAATCCCGTTTTCAAAAAATATATCAAGCGACTGAAAACAAATGTGGTTGATATAAAATATATGCTTTACAGCACAGACACCATTTTGCCCGACGAGCTTACCGACGATATGTTTTCTCAATTGCAGGAAAAAAATAAGCTCGAACTGATGTGCGAAAATGAGTTCTGTATAATATGCGGAAAATCAAAGTCAAAATCAGGTCATAAAAATAACAGTTCTATGTTGGTGCTGATCGTTTTGATTGTTGCAGGAGTGCTCTTGCTCGGTGCATTGTCAATGAGAAAGGGAAAGCAGTCTGCAACTAGCGGAATGGACGACAGCTCGGCGGTAATCGACAGCAGCCAAACAGAACCCGAAGAAAGCAGCGATAATTCATCGGATATTTCGATCTCTGATGAAAATTCGGCTCTCTCGGCGGAAAGCAGCGATAATTCTCAATCGTCGACTGAACCACCCGAGAGTGTTACATCATCATCGGATATATCAGCCTCATCTATCGATACCACCTCAAATGAAAGCACTACTACTTCGAGTGTGATATCAAGCACAACCCCGCAAACACCTAGCGGCTCGGTGAGCTTACAACCTACGGAAAGTACGTCCAACATTCCCCCAAGTTCGACAAGCGAGAGCAGCAGAGAAAACACTACGGATATTTTTAATATTCAAAGTCAAAGCGATATGGCGGTTACATTGTACTACGACACAGAAGAACCGACCGTATCCTTTATAGCGCCCGACGGTACGGTCATATTAGCAAGCGAGCTATCATCATCTCGCGGCGATGGGGCAGTATGCTATTACATTTCAAGCGCCATAGCAGGACAATGGAAAATCAGTTATGATAAAAAGGCAAACAATTTCCTTGATGTCAATTGGGCACCGTATGCAGAACAAACAGGTATTCCGCAGAGCATTCAATCGAATTTAACGTCGGAGAACGGGGGCAGCGTATGACTTTTAATGAAATGATCGAATTTAGGCACGACAGTATAATCGCCTCTATGAAAACAGCATTAACGTATGCTGAACAGCATCGCGGCACAAGTTATGCTGTAATGCTCGATGAGAAAGACGGACACTCGTTTGTTGTTGATATGTCACTCGCCGATAGATTGAAATCTGATGGCATTCTGCTGGAAACATTTCAGTTAGGCAAATACGAAAAGCCCACCGAGTGGCCTGACGCGGAGCTTGACATAACGTTGAAAAGCGCAGCGTATGAAATCAGGCGTAATATGGGAGAATATGCTGATTTTCCCGAGTTCAATGTTGGAAAGATTAATCTTGATAAGACTGACGAGCCTACACAAGAAGGTAATGATCAGTTTGTGGAAAAAGACTTCGGCAGCGAGTGGCAAGAGGGTTATGCTCAAGCTGATGAGATGGATTTCGGCAGCGAATGGCAGGACGGTTACGAGCAAGCTGACGAAATAGAATACGACGGAAATTGGCAAAATAGTTATGATGAGCCAACCGAAATTGAGTTAAGCACGGATAGTGATATATCGGTTGACAGCGTTTCTGCAGATGATAAGGATATGTCATTGGATATCATTGATTTGAGCAGCACAAAGGCAATAGAAAACACTCCACCGCCCATTGAAGAACAGCAGCAAAGCAACATTTCCGAAACCTCGCCCGACACCAATAGTATTTTTTACAAGGTTGACGATCTGGGTGACGAGCATACAGACGACAGCTTTTCACAATCTGTAAAGCAGCACGAAGAAATTAAACGGCTAGAACAAGAGCTTGCAAGAGCTAATGCTAAAATTTCAAGCTTACAAGGTGTTATCGACAAGACAAACGCCGTTATCAATTCGGACAAGCAGCTGCTCTCCGATTTCAGAGCAGCAATGAAAACGTATGATCGGACGGTTGGCGGGGCTGAAAAGGAAAAGATACCCGATCAGCCTAAAAAGACAAGTTCGTCTAAACAAAGCAGAAAATAACAGGAGGTATTTTTTATGTATAATAATGTAACTATGATGGGGCGTATCGTAAACGATCTGGAACTGAAAGTAACACCCAACGGAACCAATGTTTGTTCTTTCCGCATTGCCGTCGACAGGCGGTATCAGACAAAGGGTGAGGAAAGAAAGGCGGATTTCTTCAACGTCGTAGCGTGGAGAAGTAACGCCGAATTCATTTGCAAGTGGTTCGGTAAAGGACGTATGATCCTGATAACAGGCGAGCTGCAAACCCGCCAATATACCGATAAGAATGGCAATCCTGCAACGTGGTATGAAATTATCGCCAACCGTGCGGATTTTACTGGCGAGAAGAAAATGGAAAGCACAACGCAGCCGCCGTTGCCGCCCGAGCCGCCGCAGTACAGTAATTCCTCTGCTGACGACGATATAGCTGCTCCGCTTACGGAAGCTCCCGACGATTATCCGTTCTAATGAGAAAGGAGGACGACTATGGATCAGCCTTTAATTACCGTAAGCGGACAAGGCGGTACAAACATCAGCTTTGACGTAACATCGGTTGGTTTTGATACGGAAAAGAAATACACCGTTGAAGAATTTAATCAAGCACTGAAAAAAGCTGATGAAAAATGGCTTAAGGAGATTTGGGACGGTATCAGTTATCCCAATGATATTGTGATCGTTACCATAGAGAATTTACACAATGACCCTTGTACATACCGTTTCAATTTTTCAGATGCTGAATTTCACAGCATACAGGAAATTGTTTCACTTTCACCTACTCCAATGCACGCAAGCATTTCAACAGAAGATGCAATTGAGGTTCTGAATAGGGCAGAAACAGATGCTCTCTCAAAAGCTCCCGATCAAGAGAACTTCATAATATCACAGACCGCCAATAATACATTCGTTGTAAAGTCTGACAGCGAAATGTTTGGCAAGGGAGTAACCGTTTTTGAAAGCAATAATCGAGATGAATGCGTGGACTACGTTTCTCAGCGGCAGCCTCCGCGCGATTGGCAAGTTTATGTTATCAAAGATCTGCTCTCTTGGTCAAATCCCGAATTAGTTCCCGAACGCTCTAAAATCGAGTATTTTGACACGGTCGAGGACGCAGTAGCGCGGTTTAATGAATACCGAAATTCGCCATATAGTTCCGAAACAGCTATTGAAAAAACCTCTGCACGGCTTACACTCGGAATGTCAAGCGAACCTTATGCAGTGGATATTTTGCACGTTCGTGATAATCAGAATTATCTCGTAGAAGATTTTGATTATATGCAAGAGATGAACACTGATAGAAATTTCTTGGATACGCTTGCAAAAATCACTGCAGATGTTGGATTTGAACGTATTATAATTGGCAAGGTGAGAGATATTGCGTTTGAAGATTGGGATAATCCTTACTTCAGAGAGGGTTCGCAGGTGGAATTCATTATCCAAAGCAGACACGTTGAAAAAGCTGTTAAATCTCAGATTGAAAAAGCTTTTCCGGTTCAAACTCCCTCGCAGGAGCAGGGTGTTTCACATATAACTAAAAATGCTGAGCTATCGGCTACGGGCAGAAAGGACAAAATTATGGCTACAAAAATGGAATGTACGGGAATGGTAATGCTTGCAGAAGGCAGTGCCAAAGCAGTGGCAACTGTGACAATAAACGACGAATTTGCCCTCAAAGGCATCAAAGTGTATGAGGGCGAGAACGGTCTGTTTGCGGCAATGCCGTCGCGCAAAATCGGCGGCGAATATCAGGATGTGGCGTTTCCGATCACAGCGGAGGCAAGAGCGCAGCTCAACAGCGCGGTTTTGGAAACATACGGCAAACTCGTTGAGAGCGGTCTGGAAAAGCTGCCGATTGAAAAAAATGCCCCGCCCGAAAGGTCCACGTCAAAAATCAGCGTATCGTTGCATATGCTTAACGATGAAAAGACTAAGGCTGTTGGACAAATTGTGATCGATGACAGCATTGTTGTTTCGGGAGTAAAGGTACGTCACGGTACAAACGCGCAGGGTGAGGAAAAGGACTTTGTAAGTATGCCGTCCTATCAGACCCAGACGGGCGAATATAAAGAGTACGCGCTCCCCGTTACCAAGGACTGTTACGAAAAGGTAAATAAGGCTGTCTTAGGTGCATATGAAACACTCCAGAGAACAGAACATAAGGGCGTCAATCTGTCGGAACTCGGCGCAAAGGGCGAGGTTTCATCCAAATATGGTATGAATAATGCTTTTGCCGCGAAGATGATGGCTGAGCTTGACAAACAGAATATACCGTATTCTGCAAAAGTAGCACCGAATGCGACTACGCTTTCAGTAAAAAATACGGACAGAGCAGCGGTAGATAAGGTACAAAAAGCTTTGACAGAAACTCTTGCAGCAGAAAAGAAAGCCGAACAAAATCAGCAGCAGCCCGAGCAGCGTACACAAAGCAAGCCGAAAAAGGCTGTAAAACATTAATGGTTTAAAAACAATTTCTCTCCCCGAACGTGTAAATGCTCGTTTTCGGGGAGAGGAAAATTTTTTAACTTTTTTCCAGAAAAAACTTGACTTTACGGATTTAAAGTGGTAAAATAATATTAGGAGGAGCAAATGGCACGAGTTGATGATATTCGCAGCGGATATGAAGAAATGACCGATAGGCTGTACAACGACAGACAAGCGTTCTCAGAATTCCTCGACTTTTCGGGGCGATTTTACAAGCTGCCGTCGGCACAAACTATGGCGGTGTTCTCGGAAAACCCTGCTGCAAGAATGGTAGCGGACTACGAAACGTGGGGCAGCTTTGATAGGCAGGTAAAGCGCGGAGAGAGAGGAATAGGCTATATTTCGGACGGTACGGTAAAGTATTGTTTCGACATATCCCAAACAACGGGAGAAACAGAGCCGTTTCAATGGAAATTTGATAAGCAGACCGCAGAACTGTACAAAAATAAGTTCTCCGAGGAGCACGATGGGAATTTCTCCAGTCTGGCACAGTGCGTGAGTTATCTGGCAGTCGATGAGGTAAACAGTAGCATAAACGCTATTGCCAACAGCCTGCATATCTCGGCAAGGAATAAACCCGCGTTCTTAAAGTCGGCACGTTCAATGGTGCGGCAAATTATGAAGTCGCGGTGCGAATATCGAAGTGCCTATAAAATCAACACCGCGCCGTTAGATCTGTCGGCATTGGATATGCTGCATAGCAAGGCTGAATTTGAAAAGCTGTGTGAATGGGTGCAGCTGACAGCAAAGTCGGCGCTGCGAAAAATGGAAAAAACCATAATCAACGAAATCATTATTGAAAGGAGTATTGGCAATGAAAGAACTCAGAGAGATATGGTGCGAGGAGGAGAACAAGTTCTACGCGGAGACGATCGTGAAGAACGGACAGACGTACAAACTCGACCCGACAACGTGGACATACCTTCCGCAACTGACGGTGGATTACAGCGAGGAGGAACGGGAGCTGATGAAACAGCCGATAGGGAGCTACGGACGGAAGTGGCAGGAGTATATGCAGGAGAATTACCCGTTCGAGATAGCGCCGTTGGAGATGAGAGCGCAGTACGGTCTGATCGCGCGGAGAGTAGACAAAGAGGCGGAGGAGATGTACGAGCTGCTGACGGAACAGTGGGCGGCAGCACATCAGCCCCGACCAACGACGTTCACGGAGAGCGCAGCGTGGGAGAAGATGAAGATATTGGAGTGCAAACGGGCAGTAATGGAGGACGTGGTCCTGAAACCCAGAGGAATATAAGTGCGGATACAATATATCCACATACGGCGGAGGAGAAATCTTCCGCCTTTTCTTTTTCAGACTTGGAGGCAGAGCAGCCTACCCTTTTTGAAGTGCTGCCCGAAGTCAATGCTGAAAAGAAATCGCATACAGCCGAAAGCGAAAATCCTAAGTTAGCGGCAGCGGTAAACGCTTTAAAGGATTATGCGCGTAGTACAATTTTGTACTACAACAGCGAAATCCGAGAAACATTCCGTAATTCATCACGCTCTGATTTCGACTACAAGGTTAGGAACGCTATCGGTGAAACAATCGGGAAATTGTCGAACGGTGATATAACCAGCGAACTCGCGGAAAAGGCAGATTTCTCTGCGCTTTATATGGAGATGTACGAAAACAACGAATTTGCCGAGAGCCTTTATACCGAAATATCGGATATGCTGTATGTTGAACATATAGAAATAGACAAGGCGCGGCAAACCGCACACGAAACGGGACTTCCGTATGACGAGTATCCTTATGACCCCGAGGAAAATTTCGACCCGCATGCGTACAATCCTAACCGAATGAGTGATGAGGACTACAACCGTATGCACGATCTGATAGACAAAGAACGTGCCGAAGCGGAAAATCTGAAAGGCAGAGAAGTACGCATTGATGATCACGCCTATTATATTGAAGATATTATCTGGTACTCGGATAGACCCGAAACAAAGCTCCGTGCTGTTTATGATAGCCTTGATCCTATAAAGTATGAGTATCTGGACGTCGTTAGCAGCATTTTGGAGCAGCAGGACAGACAAACCATAGAGGACAGTATCGAGCTGAAAATTCCATACACCGAGAACAGCCTTTTGCATAGTTTTCTTGACGAGCATTACCCCGACAAAAATCCACCGTTTGCACTCGTAAATGCAATGGTCAAATATCTTGATGAGAAATTTGCCAAAGAAGATCCCGACGGCGGTTACGATAAAACTGATTTCGAAATAACCGCATATGCAATTCTGGATAACGGTGATGACGACTTCAAATATGATGGTCGATTTGACATTGGCGACGGAGACGGTCACGGCGGCGGAAAGTCGCTTGTGGAACATATCACCGATTTCAATAAATATTTGGTAGAGAACAAAACGGGATTTTACAATGAAGAGGATATTGCAAACGCAAAACAAACACTTGAGGTGCTTGTTCCATACCTTGAACGCGGCAGCAAGCTATCTGCGGAGGAGCAGGAGAGCTTCGATAAATTCAAGGAACAATATCCGATCAGAGGAACAGTTACAACACAACTTGAAACACCACAGTCACTACATTCCGCAGCTTTTGAAAAGCTAAAAGCTAATCACGATTTCAAGGCAGAAACGATAGAGCTGCTTGACCGCATTGAGCAGCAGATGAAGATAAACAATTATGATATGTTTGATCTGCAAATGCTCAAACTGCCCGTGTTTCAGCAGAAATACGGTAGTCTGCCAAGAATATTGGAGAAAATGTTCGATGGTAAGCTCAAAGAGATAGCAGCTGAACTGAACGGATATATCAAGCCGCCCGTCGCTGAAACTGTTAATTTAAATTCCGTTGTCATTGACCTAACACCGCACGACAAACCGCACCGAGAGGTTGAACAGAGCAATTTCAAGATAGAGGATAATATACTCTCGGAGGGCGGACAAAAGACGCGATACGCTGCTAACGTAACCGCGATCCGCACTTTAAAGAAAATCGAAACCGAGGGCAGAGCTGCGACTGCTGACGAACAAAAAATTCTTTCTCAGTATGTTGGTTGGGGTGGTATTCCGCAAGCATTTGACAGCGGAAACAGCAAATGGTCAAAGGAATATGCGGAGTTAAAGGAGATGCTGACAGGCGAGGAATACGCGGCGGCGCGTGGCAGCACGGTAAACGCGCATTACACAACGCCGACAGTTATAAACGCGATATATAAAGCGATTGACAATATGGGGTTCAAAAGCGGAAACGTTCTCGAACCTGCAATGGGCGTGGGCAACTTTTTCGGCTGTATGCCCGAGAAAATGCGTGACAGCAAGCTGTTCGGCGTGGAGCTTGACAGCATTACGGGACGTATCGCGCAGCAGCTGTATCCAAGTGCAAATATTCAGATAAAGGGTTATGAGAAAACAGACTTCCCCGATAACTTCTTCGATCTCGCGGTCGGGAACGTCCCGTTCGGAAACTACCCCGTTGCCGATAAGCGTTATGACAAAGAGAAATTTCCGATACACGACTACTTCTTTGCCAAAACGCTTGACAAGGTTGCACCGGGAGGTATCGTTGCGTTTATCACCTCCAAGGGAACGCTTGACAAAGCCAACTCCAAGACCCGCGAGTATCTGGCAAAGCGAGCTGACCTTATCGGTGCTATCAGACTTCCGAATAACGCTTTTAAGGAAAATGCAAACACCGAAGTAACATCGGATATTATTTTTTTGCAAAAGCGTGAAAAAATGGCGGTAGAATTGCCCGATTGGTGCTATATCGGGAATAACGAGGACGGTATACCCGTAAATCAGTATTTCCTCGATCACCCCGAAATGATACTCGGAAAAATGTCCGAGGACGGGAAGATGTACGGCGGATATAACACAACTTGTGTCCCGATAGAGGGCGCTGACCTTGCAAAGCAGCTTGACAAGGCGATTGCGCAACTGAGAGCAAATATTACCGTCAAGAAAGTTGCCGAGGAGAGCGAAAAAGAACGCGGCATAATATCCGCGACCGAGGACGTGCGCAATTTCACTTATACGCTTATTGACGGTAAAATGTACTTCCGCGAAAATAACATTATGACGGAGGTAGAGGAAAAGGGCGCTAAATTGGAGCGTATGAAAGCGCTGCACGAGCTGCGGAACATAATGCGCGGAGTGATCACCGCCCAAGAGAACCGCTGCTCGGACGAGGAGCTTTCCGTTCTTCAGACCGCGCTTAACGAACAGTACGACAGCTTTGTCAAGCAATACGGGAATATTGGCGAACGTGTGAATTCTTCCGTTTTCAGCGAGGACGATGATTATAATCTGCTCTGCGCTCTCGAGAACTACGACAGCGAAACGAAAACTTATTCTAAGTCGGATATCTTTGAAAAGCGCACCATTAAGCCAACAACGGAGATAACACACGTCGATACTCCACAGGAGGCGCTGCAGGTGTCTCTGGATATCCGCGGCAAAGTTGATGTGCTATATATATCCGCGCTTTGTGGTATAACCCCCGAAAAAGCCGTTGATACGCTTGTTGTCAACCACTTGATATACTTAAATCCTCAAAAATACAACGAGGACAATCCTTTTGAGGGGTATGAAGAGGCTACGGAGTACCTTTCGGGCAACGTTCGCGAAAAGCTCCGCACCGCACAGACATATGCGGAGATAAACCCCATATTCGAACGCAACGTCGACGCGCTCACCAACGCGCTGCCGCCGACGATAGAGGCAAACGAAATATTTGCGCGAATAGGCGTGAATTGGGTAGACATTGACGATTACAAGCAATTTTTGAAAGAGTATGCACAAGCAAGTTTTCTTTTTCAGAGCCTGCGCCGTACTCCTATGGGTGAGTACAAGATCGACAACAAATCCGCCGACCGTAGTGTTGCGGCGACATCAACTTGCGGCACGAAACGGCTTAACAGCTATGAAATTTTCGAGCGCTTACTCAATAATCGCGATATCGTTGTTAAAGACCCCAAGACCGTATATGATGATGGCAAGGAGAAAACGGTCTATATCGTAAATGCGAAAGAAACGCGGTTAGCGCAAGATAAAGCCGATCTGATGAAAGAGGCATTCAAAAATTGGCTCTGGGACGACCCCACACGGCGCAAAAAGTATGTTGAGCGGTATAATGAACTGTTCAACTCCATAGTAGGACGCGAATACGACGGTTCATATCAGACATTTCCGGGTATGTCGCCGTTCATACAGCTCAGCGATCATCAGAAAAACGCCGTGGCACGGGCAAAGCTCGGCGGTAACGCTCTGCTTGCTCACTGTGTTGGTGCAGGCAAATCCTTTGAAATGGTTGCGGCGACAATGGAGAAAAAGCGGCTCGGTCTGATAAATAAGGCTTGCGTGATCGTACCAAAGCCTTTGGTGCGGCAGATGGCGAGTGAATGGCTGCGGCTCTACCCCGAGGCAAATATTCTTGTCGCAGGAGAAAAGGACTTCTCCAAGAGCAACAGGCAAAAGTTTATAGGGCGGTGCTGCACGGGAGATTATGCAGCGGTCATTATGTCGTATGAGCAATTCGAGAAAATCCCAATGTCACTCGAATACCGTCAACAATTCCTCAAGCGCGAGCTTTCACGCATAGAAGCCGCCATATCCGAAACCGACGACCGCACGTCTATCAAGGACTTAGAGCGTATGAAAAAAAGCCTTGAGGCGAAGATGGAAAAGCTGCTTAACGCGAAAACCAAGGATGAGTCGCTGACGTTTGAGCAGCTTGGCTTTGACAGCTTAGTCGTGGACGAGGCACACAACTACAAAAACGGCTTAGTTGTCACAAAAATGAACCGAGTGGCAGGAGTACAAACCACTCCCGCGCAAAAATCCGAGGATATTCTTATGAAAACGCAATATCTGAACGAGCAGTCGGGCGGTAAAAATATCCTTTTTGCAACGGGAACCCCCGTAAGCAATTCAATGGTGGAAATGTATACAATGCAGCGGTATCTTCGCCCCGATCTGCTGGATAATTCGGGATTACAGACCTTTGACGATTGGGCAAGTACATTCGGAGAGGTAGTTACTCAGCTCGAGCCTACGCCCGACGGGACGGACTATCGACCGAAAAAGCGTTTTGCGAAATTCGCAAATTTGCCCGAGCTAATGCAGATGTACAAGGAATTTGCGGATATCCGTACAGCGGAAATGCTAAATCTTCCAGTACCCGAGATCGAAGGCGGCAAACCGCAGACCGTGCTTGCGAAACCTAACGAGTTTCAGCAGGAGTACGTCAAGATACTTGCAAAACGCTCGGAACAGATACACGCAGGAAACGTCGATCCGCGCGAGGATAATATGCTAAAGATAACTCACGAGGCGAGGCTGCTCGGTCTGGACGCGCGGTGCATAAACCCTGCCGCCGAGAACGACCCCGAGAGCAAGGTCAACCTCTGTATTGACCGCGTAATGGACATTTACGATCAGACTACGGACAAAAAAGGGGTACAAGTAATTTTCTGCGATATAGCCATAAACGATAAGAACGGCAAGGGCGAGCCGACATTTTCCGTATACAACTACATACGCGAGGAACTTGTTCGGCGAGGAATTCCACCGGAGGAAATATGCGCCGCAGGCGACGCGGCAAACGAACAGCAGCGCACCGAGATGTTTTCGCAGCTTAACGCGGGAACAAAGAGGGTTCTGCTCGCGTCCACATCAAAAATGGGTACGGGCGCAAATTTTCAGCAAAAGCTCTGCGCGCTGCATAATCTGGATATCCCGTGGAAACCGTCCGATTTGGAGCAGCGCTTAGGTCGAATTGTACGGCGCGGCAACGAAAACAAGACCGTGCAAGTGTTCAACTATCTGACAGAAAAGACGTTCGACTCGTATATGATGAGCATTATCGTGAATAAGCAGAAATTTATTTCTCAGATAATGTCGGGCAAAACTCCTGCGAGAACGTGCCAAGACGTTGACGAGATGGTTCTGAACTATTCAGAAATGCAGGCGATTGCAAGCGGCGATCCGCGCGTCAAGGAGAAGATCGAGCTGGATAACGACGTAGCTCGGTTGAGATTGCTCGAAAGTGAACACGCACGGCGTAAATTCAATCTGCAGGATATAGCGATAAAGTGCGAACGTGAAGTAAGGAGGATAACACAGATCGCACTACCTAACGCGAAACACGACAAGGAATGGGCGAAGAAAAACGAGCTGCCCGAAGATACGTTCGAGATGAAGATCGGCGATCAGACTTACACGGAACGTGCCAAGGCAGGAGCAGCTCTTCGCAAAGAAATTATAAGCGTGATGGCGTCGCGGCAAACAAAACAGGTCGGAGAATTCTGCGGATTTACCGTATCGCTTTCCGCCGATTGCGCTACAACTCCGAAGATCACTATGCGCTCGTGGAATGGAGGAGGTCTGACCTACTATGCCGATACAAATCTGGATAGCGACATAGGAAATATAACGCGAATTGAAAATATTCTGAAAGTCGGTATCGAAAAGAAGATCGCAGAACTTAACGCAAGCCTAGAGGACACGAAGAATAATCTAGCCGAGGCGGAGAGAACCAAGGACGCGCCGTTTGAATATGCAGATGAGCTGCGAGATAAAACCGCACGTCTGGAGCAGCTTGACAAGGAATTGAACATCGACAAGCAGGAAGACGCGATAATCGGCGACGATGGCGAAGATATCAGCCTCGAGCCTCCGCAAAAACCCGAGCCGCCAAAGCACGGCAGACGATAAAATATATTGCCCCGTTGGAAACAGCGGGGCAAATTTAATAAAAGGAGTAGCTTGTATGATTAAATGGATTGCACTATCAGTCAATCTGCTGCCGTATATTATAGCTGCGGTAATAGCAATAGGCGGTGTGCGTAAGCACCGTAAAAAGGCTCACGGAAAAATCGCTTGGATATTTCCGCTTACCATATTTGAGGCAAATGTGATGATCAGTGCAGCGTATGCATGCATAACCATTATTGCAGATACAAAGGGGAGCATCTTATCATTGGCGATTTTACTTATTGGATACCTAATGATTGATTTTGCATTTTATATTGCTATGCAGCCGACAGAATATAACGCAAGTTTTTATATAGCCTTAGTACCGCTTGGAATAGGTGTAATTGTTTCTGCAATTGCTATTTTGCTAACGTGGTCAAAAACAATATAAAAAGTAAGGCAAACGTGGCGACGCTCAATAATATCAAAGCAATATTGATATTAAAATGTAGATTAGTATGTAGTGTGGAAATATCGGTTTCTGTCTTAACAGAAATTTTGTTTTGGTTTGAAATGTGAAAGTCGCCGAAATGTATTACAGCCATATCATAATATCGAATTCTCAAATGGCTAAGCTGATATTCGGTAAGATTTAAAATTTCAACACAAGTGGTTTTGTTTTTCAGATTGTTATATGATATTGCGTCCATTGAAACAATTCCGTTCTGAAAAAAATATGCGCAACGCCATGGCTTATATACTTTGATAACAGACGTACCGATAATTTTTTCTGCTGCCTCTTTTGTAGTAAAATGCATCAAGCCGACTTTGGAGATTGCATCTTTACTCTTCTTGCTCAGTTTGTGAGGAAGTAACATTATTAAACCTATCAAAAGCACTAATAGTGCAAATATTAATGAAGCAACCGTAATAAATTCCATTTTAATACCCCCATACAGCCATATTATACTTCATAACATGACAAAAGTCAATAGACCGAAGCCATTATTAAGAAATCTCCTACCAAACGGATAGGAGATTTTTTAATAATAGCTCCGAAATCCAGAGCTATATTTTCAGAAAGGACTGATGATTATGGACGATGAAAAAATCACAAAGGAACAGATTGAAAGTGCTCGCGGTGCAAATCTCGCGGAGTATTTCCAAACGCACGGATATGAGTGTGAGCTGCGGAGAGATGAACTGCACGTCAAAGGTTACGGCGGCTTTTTCGTCAACGTCAACACAAATCAATGGACGTGCTTTTCGGAAAATAAAGGCGGTACAAATGCTGTGAACTGTCTGACGGAAATGCTGGGAATGGATTTCAAAACCGCCGTGAGAGAGCTTGCAGGCGGCTCAATATCTTATACGCCGCGGCGGGAAAATAATTCTTTTTCAGCCGTGAAAAAACAGCTTGTTCTCCCCGAAAAAGCCGACAATATGAAAAAAGTGTTCGCGTATCTCTGTCAAACTCGTAAGATAAATTCAGAAATAGTTTCGCAGTTGGCGCACGACAAATTGTTGTATCAAGATACGCGCGGAAACGCGGTTTTTGTTCACCGTGACAAAAACGGAAAGATAGTCGGTGCGGAGATACAAGGTACAAATTCCGAGATACGCTACAAAGGTGTAGCGCAGGGAACAAGCGAAAGCGTATTCGCTTTAAAAATCGGAGAACCGAAAAAAGCATACGTTTTTGAAAGCGCGATAGATTTGCTGAGTTTTAAGCAACTTGCAAACCCCGAAAAAATTCAGAATTCCGTACTCGTTTCTATGACAGGACTAAAACCAAATACGCTGAAATCTCTTATGGAAAACGGTGTGAAAATGTTCTCGTGTGTCGACAATGACGAGGCAGGAATTAACTTCACCACTACCAACAAATTAACGCCTTGCCAAAAAATTTTAGCGGAGAATGGTGTTAAAGATTACAACGAACTGCTCCAAAAATTTTCGAAAACCTTTACGCAAACGGAGCAGAGAGCCGTTCAAAATAATCCGCAGACCCCGCAGAAAAAATTTCCAACACCGTCGCACTCTCATAGATAAATTTTAAAATTTTTTCGAAATGCGGAAGAAAAAATCTTCAAGGTTGAAAAGAAAAAACAGCAAAAGGGTTTTAGGGGCAAAGCCCCTAAGTCGGCAAAAACCTCGCCGCAAAAAGAATTTTTGCGCGGATTTTTTTCAAAAAAGTTTTCGCGGCGCGAAAATATTTTTGAAACAAAATCCGAAAAAAATTTTGGAACTTCCAAATTTTTTTTGCGAGGTTTTTGATTTTTTTGAAAAAATTTTCCCGAAAGCGCAAGCGAAAACGAGAAAATTTTTTCAAGAAAATCCACGGGTTCTAGGGTGTCCCTAGCGAAATGGCAACTTTTGACAAAACGGAGTTTTGTCAAAAGTGCTTATTGAGTATAAGCACTTTAGGCGTACCCCATATATTTAGCTGTACTAATTGTTTGAAAAACGGTCAGAGCGAAATCGTTGCAAGGCTGAAAAAGAATGGCGCATTACATCAAGCCTTGCAGTTTTCGCGACAAAAAATATAAACAAAAGCTCACGGAGGTAACAAGAATGAGCGAGAGAAACAAAACACAAACACATAACGGGAGCAGCGGATCGGGCGCGAAAAAAGTTTCGCTTTCATTCCGCATTGACGACGGAGTGATCGAACACAACAACCGCGACTTCATTGCCAAGAACGTTGTCCGCGAAAGAATTCCCAATAACATCACATACAAAAAGGAAAGTCTTACGGATAAATATCACGAACTGTTTGACAAAGCAGTCGAGGAATATAACGCAAAGAAAACTCGCGCCGACCGAAGAATTTCCGATTACCTTGAACATATAAGCAAGTCCAAGCAGGAGAAACCTTTCTACGAAATTGTTGTACAAATCGGAGATAAGGACGATTGCGGAATTGGAAAAGAAAATGGCGAGGCTGCCAAGAAGATGTTGGACGAATATATGCGCGAGTTTGAAAAACGAAATCCGAATATGAAAGTTTTTAATGCGGTTATGCATTTGGACGAGGCTACTCCGCACTTGCATATTGATTTCGTTCCGATCTGCCATTCACCAAATCGCGGACTGCCCGTGCGAGTTTCATTAAAGGGTGCGCTAAAGGAGCAGGGACTTGTCGCGCAAAGTTTAAAAAACTCCGAGTGGCAAGCGTGGGCAAGTTCGGAGAAAAAAGCTCTCGCCGAGATTTTAAAAGTACACGGGTTTGGACAACAAAATAAAAATGTAAAGCACTCACATATGGAAGTCGACGAGTACAAGGAGTACGCACAAGACCTTCAGAGGATAAATACACACATAAATGCCCTGAAGAAAAAGCCTGTCGGCGAGTTGACGCAAGACGAGATGTTGGAAATAAAAAATCAGAACGATTTTCTTCGTTCGGAAATTCAGAAACGCGACGAAAAAATTCAGATATTCAGCAAACGGCTCGGTGCTAAATTTGTTCCGTTCGACGTGTATTCGCAAGAAAAAATTATGTTTATGTACACGGAACTTGAACGTATAGGCGTTCCGAATATCGCGGAAAGCAACTGCGTTTATGTTCCCGAATACGCGCTGAAAACCTGCGCGGCTGTTGCGGCACGGTACACTCCTCCGAAGAATGTCGGCATTCGTGCCGAGATCGCGCTCGATATCGACCGCTTGATCTATTCGTCGGAAAATCTTGACGATCTGCTCAATAAGTTGAAAAACGACCTCGGCTATGAAATAAAGTCCGACGCGAAATATATCGCCGTGAAGTCGCCCAAGGCACAAAGGTTTGTACGTTTGAAATCTCTCGGTGACGAATATCTTCCGAAAAATTTGGAGAAACGCATTGCCGAAAAAGAAAAATTTCCGAAAGCTGTCGCTGCCAAATCAAAAAACGCTGCCGAGGTTGAGCAGAATTTTTACGCGACGATCACGCAGACGATCATCGAAGTGCGGACGTTGCGATATAAACCGCGCAAAACAAATCCAAAGAAAATTTATAGTCTGGATAACGACAAAGATATCAATTTTCTCTCGGAGCAGCTGCTCACAATGCACGATCTGAATTTAAATTCGCGTGATAAAATTTACGAGGCAGCTGAGGAATTTGCGAAAAGCATTTCGGAGAAAAACGAGAAAGTCAATCAGCTTAATTCCGAAGTGCCAACGCTGAAATCCGATATAGCACAGATAAAACTTCTTTTTTCAGACTTGAAAAATTCTAAAGATACGATGGCGCAGATGAAAATTTCGGCAGCGCGGGAAAAGGCGGATAAGTACGGTGTAAAGTCCGAGGAGGATGTAGAAAATCTCGAGCGCCGCTTAAAGTTAATTCCGATGTACGTTCAGAATTTGAAAGCCGAAACGACAGAGGAACAGTTAAAGCTCGCCCGTGTAAAAGATCTGATCTCCGCATATGAGGAAATCGTCGAGGGCAACTACATAGACAATCTGATCGCCGCGCAAAAAGAGCGCGAACGTCAAGAACAAAATCAGGATAAAAAAGTTTAAGTCCGATTTATGTCGGGCTTTTTTGTTGAAAGGAATTTATTATGAATGCGATTTTTCAGTTATTAAACCCTGCGAACACCATTACGGTAAACCGTCCGTTAGCTCACGCTCTGGGTCTGAATGAGGCGGTGATCTACGGAGCACTTATCTCAAAATTTTATTACTACTCCGAGCGCGGAATGCTAGAGGACAGTTGGTTCTACTCCACCGCGCCCGATCTTGCCGAGAGTACGGCATTGTCCGAAAGGCAGCAGAAACGTGCGGTGGATAATCTTATAAGCGCGGGGTTAATTCGTTCGGATTTGCGCGGAATGCCCGCAAAGCGGAGCTTTTACATAGTCGAGGACATATCGGTATTACAGCAGCTTATCGCCGATGGAGAAGAAAAAATGCGCGAAATAAAACCTGCCGCTGCTGAGCGTTATGAAAAGAAACGCCAGACCTCCGATCCGAAACCCGAAACGCAGCGCTTTTTAAGTTTTCTCTCGGAAGGCTTTGGGAAAACTATGCCCGAAAACGCCACTAACATTGAAGATAATTCTCCCGAAAATGCCCGTGAAACCGCATTATACCATTGCTCCGACAAAAGCGCGGAGCAAGCTCCGACAAAATGTAGGAGCAAGGATCGACAAAATGTTGGAGCAAGCTCCGCACAAACGTCGGAGCAACACTTTAGTAAATCTAAATATAATAATCCCGAGATAATCAATCCATCTATCCCGCACACGAGCGCGAATGAAAACGCCGATAGGATTGATGGGATAGACCGTCAAGCGGAACGGGAAAATTATTTTTCAGTGCTGAAAGAAAATATTTCCTACGACTACCTTTGCGAACAGCATAAAAACGACAAGGGCAGGATTGATGAAATGCTCGAGATAATGCTTGACGTGATCTGCTCGGAAAAACCGACGATCCGTGCAAACGGCGAGGAGCTGCCGAAAGAAGTTGTCAAGAGTACGTTCCTTAAGCTTGACGAAAGCCATATCGACTATGTTTTGACGGCAATGAATAAAAACCCGACCGACGTGCGGAATATCCGTGCCTATCTGATTACCGCGCTGTACAATGCGCCGAAAACCATTGACAACTATTACCAAGCGTGGGTCAATTACGATTTGAAGGGGGACTTGAAATGAACACGCTGCTAAAATATCCGGGAAGTAAATGGCGCGTTGCCGATTGGATAATAAGCCATTTCCCCGAGCACAAAGTTTATTGTGAGCCTTTTTTCGGCTCGGGCGCGGTGTTTTTTAACAAGTCTTCAGTGTACATCGAAACGATAAACGACATTGATGGTGACGTTGTAAACTTGTTTCGAGTATGCCGTGAACGCCCCGAGGAGCTTGCACGGTTGATTGAAATGACGCCATTCGCGCGCGACGAGTTTCAAGCGTGCTACGAAAAATCCGACGATCCCATTGAACAGGCACGGAGGACTATTGTGCGGTATCATCAGTCATTTGGAACGTCCAACAGTAGCAGGAACAGTTGGAAGAACGTCCAGACCTACGGCGGTCCTCGCTGTGCGACAATGTGGAATTATCTGCCCGCTTCGATTATGGAGTGCGTCGGCCGACTTAAAGAAGCCCAGATCGAAAATATTGACGCTGTCGAGCTTATACGTCGCTATGATGACAAAAATACACTTATTTACTGCGACCCTCCATATTTACAGCACCGGCGGAAAAGGTCGATATACGCTTGCGAAATAGATGATAAAAAGCACCTTGAACTATTGGACGCGCTAAAGAAAAGCCGTTCGATGGTTGTAATAAGCGGCTACGACAGCGAGCTTTATAACCGCGAATTAAAGGATTGGAGCACGGATACCAAAGAAACTACTGCACAATTAGGGTTGCATAGGACAGAAAAGATATGGGCTAATTTTGAATTTGATACGCAAATGCGAATGGAGTTGTGATACAATATATCACATTTTCTTTTTCAGACTTGCAAATGAACGGAGGTGAACATAATGCGTAATATGGAAGTGCTTTTGTCTTCAGAAAATATGTGTTGGTGTACACCGCAAGACTTCTTTGACAAGCTGAACAAAGAATTCAGTTTTGTGCTTGATGCCGCGGCAACAGACAAGACAGCAAAGTGTCGTTTGTACTTTACGCCAGAAGACGATGGACTTTCACAAAGTTGGGATTGTGGTGGTGCAGTTTTCTGCAATCCCCCTTATGGACGTGAAATTGGGAAGTGGGTTAAAAAAGCATATACGGAGGCTAACAAAGGAAAAAATCCTATTGTTTTACTTATCCCTGCGCGAACGGATACAACTTTTTTTCACGACTATATATATGGTAAGGCAGAGATCCGTTTTATTCGAGGAAGAATTCGTTTTACGGATGAAAACGGTAACTTTGCTGACGCGCCTGCACCGTTTCCATCAATGGTAGTTGTCTATAACGGAACAACTACATAACATTTTTCTTTTTCAATCTTGCAAATGAACGGAGGGCAAAAAATGAAAATCGGACTGTGGAGCGACTGTCACAATTTTCCGTCGCTGCCGTTAATGAAATTGTCGGCGTATCATAAAGCGCTTGGCGACAGCGTTTCTATGTACGTTCCGTTGGAGAAATACGACATTGTGTACGCGTCAAAGGTGTTCAGCTTTACTCCCGACATTGACGACGAATACAGCGTTCGC
>ERZ778496.804-NODE-804-length-26450-cov-4.617352_pt1 | contig 26450 bp, 22 predicted proteins | sample MGYA00433099_ERZ778496 | MGnify/ENA primary metagenome ERZ778496 (study PRJEB29527, sample SAMN07138962) | mouse gut metagenome | material: feces | host: mouse | place: China:Nanjing | collected 2016-01-25 ...
AAAGATACGACAAAACGATTCACGCCCAATTGATTAAATTGGCAAATACCCTCCAGGATTCCGCCTACATCCGTCATTTTACGCCGGCTTTGGAAAAGGTGAAATCTTACATCGATACTCCCATCGGAACATTCAGCGAAGTCCTGTCCGGACGGGACGGAATTTTCGGTCCTTCCGCATTTACTGATTTTATTCATAACGTACAGTTAACCACCACAGGCGCCGATGTTTCGTTCAGCACGGTTCTGCAAATGGATGCGCGCATCGAGGAAGGAGCCGTAACAATCCGGGATATGTTTAACCTGTACAGCTATGAAAACGGTTTATACGTGATGAATTTCACGGGTGAAGAGATTGACAAGTACCTGGAATATGCCTACGGTCTTCAATACAACACGATGCGTTCAGCTAATGACCATCTGCTAAATTTCAAGACGGACACCAAAGGTAATCCTGTAAAAAACAGCCGGGGAGCATACACGCTTGCCCATCCGTTTTTCAATTTTTCATGTGCGGCAGGTATCCGCTATACCGTAGATGTGAGCAAAAAAACAGGTGAGCGGGTGAAGATTCTTTCACTTTCCGACGAAACACCTTTTGACCCCAATAAAACATATAAGGTTGCTATCAATTCTTACCGGGGCAACGGCGGAGGCGGTCACCTTTCTCAAGGCTTGGGATGGAGCAAAGAGGAAATGGAAAAACGGATTGTGGAAATCAAGCCCAGGGATGTGCGCTATTATATCACGGAATACATCCGGGAGAAAAAAACACTCACCCCACAATGCCGCAACGACTGGAAGGTAACCCCCGGAAAGTGGTTTAAACAGGGTAAAGAAAAGGGATATAAGCTGATTTACGAGGCGCATTAAAAAGTCCTCGCTACGACCCAAAAGTCTGCAGAACGGATCTTTTCCCGTTCTGTCCCATTCCGGAACGGAGGTGATTCGGACTTGAAAACGGCAATATCCCTGTAATATCTGTGTATACCTCCAATATGATATTGGCGTCTATATTTTGTTTCCGGATGATTTCACGGACAATTTTAAGGCCCGCCTGTATCGTCTTATCTGTTTTTCCAGGTCCAATCATCAAGGCAATAAACGGCTTCCGTTGGACGTTCTACCGCATCCAGTAAAGCCGGAAAGAAATCAATGCCCGTCTTTTCTTCCAGTTCATCGACTGAAATGGCTTTCCCCTGCAAGTCATACGGTTCGGAATATTTTTTATGTTCCAGCCAAAAGGCAATGGATTTATAACTTCCTCCTTTTTTAGCCAATACCGCCATAAAATAGTATTTCGGAACCGGCACAGAATGCGGCCCGTTGTATTTCAATACCTGGTCTTCCCGAATAGTTCCGCCTTTTACCACATAAAGCGTATCGCGCAAAGTTTCATCCTGCATCCATTCCTTGACATTCTCTTCCAATTTCTGCCAGATTTTCTGGTTAAAATCGGACAACTGCGGACTCATATTGGAATAATAGAAAGTTTGTTCGTTCGCCTCGCGACAATAGCGCCGGTCATTGGACGCCACCAAATGCCCCCGGTCGTATCCGCTATAATCGGCTCTTTCCGTACGTTTGTCCTCCGGTACCTGCGGATCATCATCCCAGGCATTCGTGCGGGTCACCTGGTCCGCCGCCGTCAAACCGCAGGCAGTAAAAGCCACCCAACGGGTATGGCGCAAAGAGAGATTATACTCCATTGAATAGTTATGAACCGTCTTTCCCTGATAAGTTACCATATGGTCAATAAATTTATACGTAACCGTATCTCCCGTCAGACGGGGTATTTCCAAACGCCCCGGAACAGTGTTGGTCAAGTCTTCTTTAGGTTCCTCCTCCTGCTTGTAGTCATCACTACAAGCGGAGAAAAATATTGCGAGCAGCAGTACGCTGCCCGCAATAAATTTTAAATGTATCCGTGTCCTCACCATAAACATTTACTCCACTTTTTTCAATGATTCCTCCACATAAGTGAATTCTCCCGGAGCAGTCACCTGATACTGAATGGTATAATTCGTGTTACTACCGTCATACACCACAAAGTTCACCGTATAAATCACATCCAAACCATCTACTGGCTGAGCTTCCGGATAGGTAACGGTCAGCATGATTTTGAATGCTTCATACAGCCTTTCCCACATCAAAGCGGTCAATTCCTTATCACTCATATTTTGATAAGCTTTTGCATTTTGCCCTTTCCAAGCTGACGGACGGAAGTCAAAGTTATTCTGGTATTCGGAACCACCGAAATAGTAATCGTTGTTTCCATAACTTGTAACATATCCTTCCCCTTTCTTCGTTGCCCCAGCAGGTAGGTCAATATTCTCCCACACCCAATCGGTCAATGCCTGGAAGTGTCCGTCACCGTTTCCTTTGCCAGCCACCAACGTAATCGTAACATTGGGATCATACATCCAGGAACCGGAATAAGCATACTGCTCCGTTACAGTCTCCACCGGAATATTATTGTATTTCCAGGCTCCGGCGTATACATATTCATCGGCTTTTAATACCGTCGTTTTAGCTTCACTATCGTAATAGTTGTATACCACGGCTTTCACGTCACCATCATTTGCATACGGGTATTTGGCAGCCAAGAATTTCGGCAAATAATTTCCGGCAGGAGCCGAACTGCTGAAATTGTTGTGAGAACCCGGTTCGCCCATAGCCTTGTAGTCTTCATTTGAAAGTACCAATGCTTTCGTATTGACAGTCCATTTTCCATCAGCAAATTCAACCACCGTTGCCTTTTCAGCAGGACCATCGGCGCTACTGGCTTTTGCCATAAAACTGGTTGCGGCAGCCGTGCGGCTGTAATCCAGGACATTGAAATTATCAATTTGATACGTAGTGGTCTTTCCGTTATTTCCGGGACCGGTATACTTCAATGCGATATGGATTTTTTTCTTATATGCACCCATATTCATAAAACCGGACTTCTGTGTTTTACCAAATCCGGACGCAGGCTCCTCAGGTATGATAAAATTAGCCGTAATATCCGTCCATGTCGCTGTGGTCACATTGTCTACGTAATCTTCGGAAACCAAAATCTGCAAACAATTAGCTTTCCAATGACCGACAGTTATATCAAAACCGAATACCGGATTCTTAGTTCCCGTCAAATCCAATTGCGGGGATACCAACCAGGCTATATTATCATCTTGTTTACTACCGTAAGCAGACATTTGAATATATTTATTTCCCGAATACTCGTTTCCTGTCCAGGTTTTAGTCCCTTTCTCCTTAAAATTAGTCCATCCGCTTAATACCACATCAGCATCTTTCGTCACGCTTTCAAAACCTTCTTTCAATACGTCGGATGCTTTTACAGCATTGTCATCCCCTAAATACAAGTTATCAATCTGATACGTGGTTGTTTGCTTGTTGCTCCCGGATCCGGTGTATTTGAAAGCGATATTGATATTTTTCTTATACGCACTCATATCCATCAATCCGGCAATAGCAGCTTTTCCGAACTTATTCGTAGGTTCCTGCGGTATGGCAAAGTTAGCCGTAATATCCGTCCACGTCGCCGTGGTCACGTCATCCACATAATCCTCGGAAACCAATACCTGCAAACAACCTGCATTATAATACCCTATGGTCACATCAAAACTTAACGTCGGATTCACAGCTTCCGTCAGATTGACTTTCGGTGACACCAGCCAGGCAATATTTTCATCTTCGTTACTGCCGTTGGCAGACATCTGAACATATTTATTTCCAGAATAATCTTTTCCAATCCAGGCTTTAGTGCCCTTTTCAACAAAATTAGTCCAACCGCTCAGCGCTACATCTTCACCCACCGTCACTCCTTCAAAATCCTCATCAATAAAGGTCGGCAGAGCCAATTCCGGTTCTTCTTCCGAATAAGCATATTTTGCAATCACTACTTTCCCGTCTTCCGCCTCTGCGAATTTCTTGTTTAAAACTTTCGCCAATGCAGTTTCCGGTGCTTGTTCCGGTGTCAGATATTCCACACCGTCTACACCCCACACGGTTTTATAATCCTCCGCACTCAACGTGTAAGTCTTGGCAGAAGCAATTGCCGCTAAATATGCCGGAGTTTCTCCGCCAAAATCGTAAGTCATCTTAATGGCTGACCCCATTGATGCCGTTCCCCATTTGCTGTTCATAAAAACAGGCAGCACCGTTTTTGCCGGAGTGGCAGACGTCAGGTAGAGATTCGTTTTCACCGCTTTCAGCGCATTGTCATCCACACCGCTTAGCCCCTTCAATGCGCTGATGGCAGCGTAATCCTCCGCCGTTAATGTATAATCCTTATTGATGATGTTTTCCGGAACGGTCATTTTATCCAATCCGTCAAACTCATCATTCACATCGGTACATCCCGCCCATCCTAAGGCTGATGCAATACAAAGATATATGAGATGTTTTTTCATATTTTATTCATTTAAAGACTGTCAAATTATCAGAAAGTAATCTTCAGGCGAACGGAATAATTTCTGCCAAAACGGTAAAATACCCGATAAGCAGACTGCCAGTCGTGACCGGAACCGTCATAAGCATCAGAAATGGAAACGCCGTCCAGCAGATTATTTACATTTCCGTACAGCGTTGCCCACAGTTTGCCCAACGGGAAACGATAGCTTACATTCAAGTCCAGCTCTCCTGCCGACGGCATTCTCCAAGGCGTTTCATATTTTTTATAACCGTTCATCTCCAAATCATTACTATTTCCGACAGTAAATTCCGCATAGTTACGCATCCAGTAGGTGTAATCGGCACCCACCCGCAAACCTTTCATCGGCTGTACCTTAGCTCCGACAGCGAAAGTTGTCTGTGCAGAGTTTCCTACGCGGGTTCCATCCAAGTCCAACGTCATCTTAGCATGGTCTTCCGTCTGAATACCGGAAGCAATCTCTCCGGCTTGATTCTTTAACGGCTGACCAGATGAATTATAGAAATAGCCGGAAGAAACACTGTTCCATTTCCAGTCTCCGATAGAAACCATACCAGTAATGTCCACATTCTTGACAGGGCGGAATACAAAATCAACTTCAATACCCTGATGCAAAGCGTCTACCCCGCTCATGTTCATCGTTGCCCGATCACCATCCTTCAAATCGATGGTACGCGTCATGGTCTTATCCAGCCATTCCGTGCGGTACAGGTTCAGATTGGCACTGAAGATAGAGGAACGGAAACCGTAACCGACCTCTGCTGAAAATACCTTTTCGTTGACAGCATCAGGGTTCGTTGCATTGCTGTTCACGGCATAGAGGAAGACACCGCCGGAATAGAAAGGCGCACGGGAGATGTAACCGATATTAGCGAATACATTGTGCCGTTCGGTAAGGTTATAATTGGCTCCTCCCTTTACGTTCCAACCGATAAAGTTTTCAGTTTTTGACTTTTCGTGTTCTTTATCGTAGTAAAAATGGTTTTTCTGCCAGTAGCCGGAATTTGAAACGGCACCAGCCACAAACACACTCAACGGTCCTTTGTTGTACTCTGCCTGTCCGAAGATACCTTCCTGCATCACGTAGCCGTCATAGTCCCGGTACACCACATCCCCCACTTTCAATTTCTGGTTTACCCATTCTGGATTATTCCGATTGGCATTGTTCGCGCTGCTAACATTTTCCCGATAAAAGTCTATAAAAAACTCTCCTCCGTAGAGGTCAACCAATTCATTGGTATGCGTACCGTTGTAATAACGGAAATCCACACCTCCGTATACATCAAAATATTTTCCGATTTTCGTCGTGTAGGTAGACATCAAGCCATACCAGTTGTGTTCGTTCTTGGATTCGGACATTGCCATCAGCGAACCGTTGTCGCTCGTAGCGTTGAGTTCGTAAATCTTATCGTAGGCAAACGTTCCGTCATCGTTGCGGAAATAGGTGTTTAGGGTTCCATTATTTGAACCGAACCACATATTGGCATAATCCTTTGTGGCACCCAATCCCTTGTAACCGCCTCCGCGACCGATTGAGACGTATGCCACCGTAGAGAGGCTGGATTTTTCATTGATTGTCCAGAAGTGGTTCAATGAAATCTGGGGTTTGTGATAGTGGTTGTAGGAAGAAGTTTTGCGTTCCCCGTGCAAGCCGAAACCATAGGTCGGATTGTAGCGGTACTGGCGGTCTTTGCCCATATATTTTTCCACATTTTGCCAGCCGGCAATCGTCAGACCGTCATAGTTACTCCGCTGGTTGTGCCACTGCGGAGCCCCGAATACCGTGAACGACAACAGATGGTTGTCATTGATTTGTTTGGAAATATTTCCGAAATAAGAATAGGCTTCAAATTCCGTCCCCTGGATGTATCCGTCGCCCCAGCTTTTGGCACCCAATAAGGTAAGCGCCCAGCCGTTGCGCAATCCGGTAGAAACGTTAAACATCACTTTGTTGTAACCGTCATTTCCCAAAGCATAGGAAATTGACCCGCCGGCTTTGGCATCCGTCGTCTTGGTTACGATATTGATAGATCCTCCGACAGAAGGTGAGGAAACTTTAGAAGCCCCCAATCCGCGCTGCACCTGCATGGAACGTGTCACATCCGAAAGTCCTGCCCAGTTAGACCAATACAAACCACCCCACTCCATATCATTCATCGGCACACCGTTAATCATCACAGCAATATTAGCCTGTTCAAAACCGCGCAAATTGATTCGGGAATCTCCAAAAGCACCACCCGATTTGGTAGCATATACTCCCGGCGTAGACTTCAATACTTCTGGAAACTCCTGTGTGGAAAGTTTGGCTTCAATCTCCACAGGTTCCACAACGGATATAGCTACAGGAGTCTTACGACGCACTGCCACTGAAGCTGTTACCGTCACATCACCCAACCCGATTGCTTCCGTTTTGAGTTTTATCACACCCAAATCCAATACATTTCCGGAAAGCTCTACTTCTTTCTGCAACTCTTTGTACCCCACACTCCGAAAAACCAGCGTTTGTTTACCTTCTGCCCCGGTTTTCAGTTCAAAACTTCCATCCAAGCTGGTAGCAATACCCTCTGTTGTTCCTTTGACCATTACCGTAGCTCCAACCAATTCTTCCTTGGTTTCCGAGTCGATAATCTTTCCTTTAACAATGCTCTGTGACATGGCAGCAAATGTCATAAAAAACACCGGCACCAATAATAGCAGGCCTTTCATAAAGATTTTCCTCATAAAATTTACCTAATTTTAATTAATTTATAGCACACATTCCAAAAAAAAGGATCGTTTTTTTGGGCATTCAGATTTAAAATCTGTGACGCAAATTTAAATAATATAAAATAGCTTTCTATCAGGTTATTGTTAAAAATTTAAGTGTTTCTTGCATTTTAGTTTTTTATCCCCAGAAAATCGATCGTTTTTTTGTGAAAGGAACGAGATTTGTTATTATTTATTATTTTTGAGTTAGAATTGTATGTAATAAAATCATCTGACAATAGTGTGGTCGTCATTAAACCATAAAAATTAAATACATAAATGAACAACAACTCTCAAAATACTGACATCATGAACACTATTTTTCTCCGCATTTTCATTCTGGCAATGCTGTTTGGCTTTCCCGGACTTTATGCCAACAATCCGGTACACCAAGAACTCAATTCCGGCTGGCAATTCCGACAGGCTCACGTAGGCAAATGGTTGTCCGCCACTGTACCCGGTTCGGTACACACCGACCTGATGGCACACAAACTCATCGAAGACCCGTTCTACCGCAACAACGAACCCACGGTGCAATGGATAGACAAAATCAACTGGGAATATGCCGTTACCTTTCAGCCTGCGGAAGCCATTCTGGCTGCCAATAACCAGCAACTCGTATTCCACGGGCTCGACACCTGGTGTGACGTATTCCTCAACGGGGAAAAAATCGCTTCCCCCAACAACATGTTCCGCATTTGGAAAACCGATGTCAAAGGCAAGCTGAAAAAAGGCGACAACACACTTTTAATCCGCTTCTATTCCCCCATCACCAAAGGCCTAGAAGAGATGGAAAAATACGGACTAATACTTCCAGCATCCAACGATTACAGCCAATTCGGCGGCATGGGAGACGTGAGAGTCAGCGTTTTCACCCGCAAAGCCCCTTATCATTTCGGTTGGGACTGGGGTCCCCGCCTGGTACCTTCCGGGATATGGAAACCTGTCGTATTGGAAGGCTGGAACGGCATGAAAATTGAAAATAGCTTTATCCGTCAGCCGGAAGTCACGAAAAAGCAAGCCCGTCTGGAAGCGGAAATCAATTTCCTTGCCGAAACGGCAAGACCCGTTGAAGCGGAAGTGTGGCATAAAAACAGGTTGGTGGCAAAAAAAGCCATGACCGCCCACGCCGGCAACAATCAGGTATCTCTTCCTTTCACCGTCAGGAATCCGGAATTATGGTGGAGTAAAGGGCTGGGGAAACCTGCGCTCAGCAACTTTGAAATTCACCTTGTACAAAACGGTGAAATCGTTGCCGACCAAACTGTCACAACCGGCTTACGCTCATTAAAGCTCATCCGGGAAAAAGACGAGGCGGGTTCCACCTTCTACTTTGAACTGAACGGCGTGCCCGTATTTGCCAAAGGCACCAACATGATACCCAACGACATGTTCCTGCCCCGCATCACGCCGCAGGATTACGAGAAGATGGTGCAGGACGCCGCCGACGCCAACATGAACATGATTCGCGTGTGGGGCGGCGGCATCTATGAAGACGACCATTTTTACGACCTGTGCGACCGGAACGGTATCATGGTCTGGCAGGATTTCGCCTTTGCCTGCGCCATGTATCCGGGAAACAGCGAATTTCTGGAAAATGTCCGCCAGGAGGCTATCGACAATGTGGTTCGCTTGCGCAACCACCCCAGTCTGGCGTTGTGGTGCGGCAACAACGAAATCGACGCGGCATGGGCACACTGGGGCTGGCAGAAGGGGTACACCGAAGCCGAAAAAGCCCGGATTTTCAAGGCATACACCGACCTGTTCCACCATCTGCTCCCGGAGGTCATCACCGCCTACACCGACGGCGACGACTACTGGCCCTCTTCCCCCATGTCGGACACTGCCGTAAACGCCCACGAGCTTTTGCCGGCAACCAGCGGCGACAACCACTATTGGGGCGTATGGCACCAGAAACACCGTTTCGAGGAGTATGAAAACAACATCGGGCGTTTCATCAGTGAATACGGCTTCCAGTCCTTCCCGGAGTTCAATACGGTAAAAAAATACGCCCTGCCGGAGGACTACGACATCGAATCGGAAGTCATGGCAGCCCACCAGCGCAGCGGTATCGGCAACCTCCGCATTAAGGAGTATATGGGCTGGTACTACGATATTCCCGAAGATTTCGAGCAATTCCTCTACATGAGCCAGGTGCTGCAAGCCAAAGCCATGCGCAGCGCCGTACAGACACACCGCCGGAACATGCCTTACTGCATGGGTTCGCTCATGTGGCAGCTGAACGACTGCTGGCCCGTGGCAAGCTGGTCTACCACCGATTATTACCACAACTGGAAAGCCGCACAATATGCCTCCAGGGAAGCCTGCAAGACGGTGATTTTAGCCCCCAAGGTTACCGAAAAGACGCTGGAACTGTGGGTGGTCAATGATTTGCTGAAAGCGATAAAAGGCGATTACACCGTCGAATTGCTGGATTTCAACGGCAAACTGCTGAACAAGGTCAGCGGCAAGTTCAGCCAGAAAGCCAATGCCTCCGGGCTTATCCGCACGATTGACCTGGAACGCCTCCTGCAAGGAAAAGACAAAAAAGAGGTGGTGGCAGTGCTCCGCCTCGCCAACGGCAACACGCTCTGGGATGAGCAGACCTGCTACTTTGCAGCCCCCAAGGAGATGAATTTGCCCCGGAATCCGGGCATCGAGACCGAAATTTTCCGAGCAAACGGCAAGCAATACCTCCGTGCCTCTGCCCGCCAACTGGCATGCGATGTGATGTTTTACTCGCCGGATGCCGACGTAAGATTCAAAGACAACTACATCGACCTGCTTCCCGGCAGGACGTATGTCATCGAAGTGGAGACCGACGCTGAAAATTATTCCGTCGCCACCCGCTTCATCCAGTAAACACAAATTTGATTTCAGTATCCAAGAGGGATGCAAATAAAATGAGGGTGCCCATGGGCACCCTCATTTTCTTATTCAATCACATCTGTTGAAATATAGATGCTCTTTTTTATATTCCATTCTTTAAGAGTTGTTATTTACTCCGCTTTCCGGAAATCGATGCGGATGGTTTTGCCGTCGTAGTCCCAATTTTTTGTATCCACATAGACATTTTCCGGAATAGTATCATTATCAAACCAAGCCGTTTCTCCATCTCCGGGATTTCCATAGCAACGCAAATAGAAGGAGGCATCGCCATCGTCGAACACCCCGCCTTCATAGACTACAGCACCCACCCCCACTTCTTCAACCACCGGGAATACGACAGCGTCAACTTCTCGCTGTTCCGGAAAAATTAAAAACAGCGCACCGCATCGAATCAAATAAAACCGAAGAGTTGAACGTGCGCTAAAAAAGTGCGTTAGTAATCAATTTTTGATTACCTTTGCACCAAAATGATTCAACATGACCATTAAAGAATGGATAAGAGATAGAGAAATAAGCGGCTATCCGACCTTTTCGGTTAATGATGTAAGACTGACATTTCCCAATTATTCGGAACAAGTCATCAAGAATGAATTATTCCGTTTATCATCACAAGGTATTTTATATTCTGTATACAGAGGATTTTACGTCATTATTCCTCCACAGTATGCAGCAAAAAGAATGGTGCCTCCGATATATTATATTGACCAATTAATGTCATATCTGAATAAGCCATATTACATCAGCTTATTGAATGCCGCAGCAATCTTGGGAGCAGCCCATCAGCGTCCACAAAAGTTTTCTGTAATGACGGTATTTCCTAAATCCACCGTATCTTCATCAAAGAATAACTTGCTTGTTTGGGGATATCGCAAGGAGATTCCATCAGATTTCTTGCTATCTAAGAATTCTGAAACAGGAATAATCAATTACTCAAATGCAGAATTGACAGCCATTGACATTGTGCAATATGAACAATATATTGGCGGACTTTCAAGAGCAGCGACCATTTTGGATGAATTGACAGAAAAACTTGATTTTCGCGGAGCTTCCGGTAACCTGTTTAACTATACATCAATCGCAACCATCCAACGATTGGGCTATATATTGGAAGATATTTTAAAACAAAAAGAGATTGCAGATGTCTTACATACTGAATTACAATCATACGTCAAGCATTTTAGATATGTTCCTCTTCGTACACAAAAGTCCGATGAGAATGCAGAAAAGAATACCCGTTGGAAAGTCTATATAAATTCGATAATTGAAACAGACGAAATATGATAAACAGAACAGCTATTGCTCAATGGAATAAGATTGTTCCTTGGAATGACTATGCACAGGTAGAACAAGACCTTATTATTTCTCGTGCGTTAATCGCTATTTTCAGTGATGAATTCCTCGCCTCGCAGCTGGCGTTCAGAGGCGGAACAGCGCTTCATAAATTATATCTGACCCCACAGCCAAGATACAGTGAAGATATTGATTTGGTACAAATCACACCGGGACCGATAAAACCAATCATGTTCAGACTGGGTGAAGTCTTGAGTTTCTTACCTGACAGGGTTACAAAGCAAAAGCGCTACAACAACACGATGTTGTTTCGTATGGAGTCTGAAATACCTCCTACAATTCCGCTACGTTTGAAAATTGAAATAAACTGCTTTGAACATTTCAATGAACTTGGATTGGTTAAAATCCCATTTGAAATGGAAAACAACTGGTTCTCGGGGAAGTGTGAGATCACAACATATCACTTGAACGAACTGTTGGGAACAAAACTAAGAGCCTTATACCAAAGGAAAAAGGGTCGGGATCTTTTCGACTTATATGTCGCTTTATCTGAAACTTCTGTTGATGTCGATGAAATCTTACGTTGTTACCGCCGCTATATGTCTTTTGGCGTCCAGCAACCGCCCACATACAAACAATTCATCAATAATATGGAAGAAAAAATGTCCGATCCGGATTTTCTGGGAGACACACAAAACCTTATCCGTCCAGAAAGAGAATTTAATCCCCAGGCAGGTTATACACTTGTTTTGAAAAAATTAATAGAACGAATGCAGAAATAAGAATATGATCAGATAAAGTGTCGTATCAACAATTTCGAATATAAAATATTGCATTGAAGGCAATTAGAAGAAAAAACGTATTCTTTACTGACGAAATGGTCGTAATATACGACCAAAATTTCAGTACTATCATCGCCCAAGATTAGCCACCCTGCCTCCGTGGACTACAACCACCACCCCCATTTCTTCGACCACCGGGAATACGGCAGCGTCAACTTCTCGCTGTTCCGGAAAAATTAAAAAAGGAGCAACGCTCCCGCATTGCCCCTTTTCAATCTCTTTCACTTCTCCATTCTTATTAAAAATTTTCTTCTTCAAATTCTCGTGCCTTATTATCTAAGTTATCCCTTGTATCTGATGCCAAATTATACCCAGGTTCTTTTTTTGGCATTTGTTGTATAAAGACTGTATCCTTATGAACATCAACAATTGTATCCCGACGAATAATTACGATTGTATCCCGCAAAAGCAATTGCGGCTCCTGAAACTTTTCTACAACAGGCTTTATTTCATAAAAAAGCTGTGACACATTATTAGCTATCTGATGTATTCCCTGATTCAAACCTATCCATGTAATCACACAACTCAAAATAGTTGCCAATCCCACCACAATGTCAAAATATGACTTACAGCTCCTTTTCATACTCATCATCTAAAAATTTAACCCAAACGTCAATTCTGCACCACTCCCTGTTCCATGAGGTCTTATTCCCATTTTACACTTTTTAATCCACACCCGCTCCTCTCCCTTAGCAACACACCCGTCAATAATATTCCAAAGATAAATGACTACTGCACCGGCAATAAAACCGTTACGCCAAGTCCGCATACGGTCCGCTTCGTTAAGATATTTCCGACGGCGCGCCAAATCATGCGTATTCCTAAGTTCGGATTTCTTGGAATAACGGAGGCATTCAAATACAGCGATGCCGATACCTGTCGCAGTTTCCCCAGCAATAAACAATACTCCTTTCGTCACACTACCTTTATAAATTTGCTCCATCCCCGGTACAAACACACGCGGAGAAAAAGGATATCTATCCGTTATCCGGACTTCCTCAAACAACGCATTATTATATTTGGGGACTTGCACCAACATTCCTAAAGTCACCTCACCTAACGTTGTCTCTTCTGTATGCTCTGCAATAATACGGGCGTTTTTTATTTCATCTCCATTCCTCCAAACAATACGACTGCCTTGAATACTTATCTCCCCACTTGTATCCGACAATCCATTCCCGAAAACCATTTTTACAGCCTTTTCTCTGACTTTTTCCGACGAATTATCTTTAACTTTCACAAACCGAACAGCAGAACACCTCCCTTCAATTAAAGGAGAATCCCACCATATCGGACGGCTGGTAGTAGTTACAGATTGTCCCATTATAATGTCTGACAGCAATACGCTTATTAAAATCAAAAAATACTTCATTTTTTTCTAATTGTTTCCCGAAATTTGCCGGGATAAATTTTCTTTTAAAATTCTCTTTATCTCTTCATCTTCAAAAAGATAGTTTTTCATTTGTTCGACAACCCCCTTTTTATACATCCGTGCAACCACATGGCAAGTAACATTCCCCTGCTCATCTGTTGTTGAAAATTTGGGCAATCCGACTTCCCTTGTATCATTTACAATTGTATTTATAAATTGCTTACCCCGTCTTTCCATTTTCTTTTCCGTATCCGCATCCTTATTTAATCCATATTCTGCCATATATCTTTTAACAACACTTCTATAAACAGAAGCCATTTTCCGCCGGATTATTTCTTGCGCATTTTCCAAAGCTTGAATATGTATATCACCCATCTGGACTCTCGGACCATACGCTATTCCCAATGCTTCAAAATAATCATCGGTATCACCTTGAGGTTCTGGGATGAGGGGTTGTTTTTTTACAGCACATCCCCCCAATACCACACAAGCCATCATTCCCAATACCAAGAAACAATATACTATTCTTTTTTTCATAACCAATCTACTTTACGCCAAACCATTCATTACTTATCAAGTGTCCGCACACAACGGATAGAGCGATCCGCATCCACCGAAGATACATACAATCCATCTCCGACAAAAGAGACACAACAATACCAATCTTTATTATCCTTGTGTCCCATCAAAGTACTGCTCCAATATAACTCCCGATATCCCTCAGCATCCACAATGGTTTGAAATCCGCCAATAACATTCCGTTCTGTATAAATTGTTACCAACTCCTCCTTAGTCGGCAGGCGCCAATCAATATATCCACCGACAACAGACTGTTTGCACATCAAATCCGCCGAATACCAATCCGTATACCCAATGTCCTTCTTTTGTACAGCTACTCCAATGACAGGCAATTCCATCCACTCCGGCGTTATCGCAATGACCTTGCCATATACCGTCCCAAGGCGGTTCGTAGCATATGCCCGCACATAAATATCCTCCCCTTTCGGTAAATCGGTGACGTAAATACTAAAAGGACTTTTCACGCCCGCTCCGTTGGCAATGATTTTATTATCATAAATCGTCGGTTCCTTCATTGTCCCGTAAACAAATCCCCTCTCGCTATATCCTGGATTACCGGTACTAACAACATGTCCATGTAGCGTTGCTGTCCCCGCCAATATATTTACATTCGTAGCCTCGTCAGTTTCAACCTCCGGCAAGACACCATTCGTGGAAAATGTCTCGCTCCGGGAGCTATAAGCCACTCCCGCCTCATTCAACGCATACGCCCGCACATACAGAGTCTTGTCAAGCGGCAAACCAGAAACAGCGATGCGAATGGCTCCAGAACCGGCTACCGAAGCCGTTACTTTCACATCATCCACCGTCGGGTTACTCGATGCGGCACAGACAAACCCGCACTCTGAACAAACCGGATCTCCCGCTTCAAGAATCCTCCCGTGAAACACAGCAGAACCACTTGCCACATCAATATCCGTCACGGCTGTTATCGTGACCTCCGGCAATGTCGGCTTCGTTGTAAACGACACCTCATTGGAACTATACACCAACCCGACGCTGTTTTTTGCATACGCCCGCACATAATACGTTTCGCCCACCGTCAACCCCTTCAACTCACAAGAATACCTCCAACCGTTATCCGACGGAGCAGGCAAAACGCCCAATGCCTTCTCATGCGTCGGCATCGGTTCTGTATGATAAACGAAACCGCACTCCGTGTATTCCGGCACTCCGTAATCCACAAACTCCGCATTCAGACACGCTGTCATTGCTGCAATTTTTGTCACACCGAGCGTATTCACCACCGGTAACACACGCTCCACACCCACTGCCCGTACCTCCACCTCTGAACCTCCATTAGACGACTTCACAACCAAAACCGTCCTGTTGTATATATTCTCCGAATCCAGCAGACTACGGTCTATCAACACGGACACACTTTCCGTCTTACCATACTTCAATGTTCCGCGAGCTGGTCTCAGTTCTTTTATCCACTTACAATCGTATTCGATTTTCCACTCCAGATCCTCATAACTTCTATTAACAATCCCGAACGAAAGCACATTGAGCCCCGCATCACTGCCAAAATCCAGCAAATTACGGTCTGCTGTGACCATTGCCGGAAGACGTTCTATGAGCATATCCGCCCGTGTCGGCTTTCCTGCCGAGACCTTCACTTTAACTTCTCCGTCACTATAAAACTCCTTGCTCGCACTCACAATATACTCTCCCGGTTCCAAATTCTGGAAATTAAAATTGCCATCACTTCCAGTAATAAACGCCTCCTCACCAGGAGAGAGAGACACGCTCACAACCGCCACAGCCTCTCCCGTCGATTTATCCCCGATGGTACCGACAATCTCCCCTACCGAACTCTTCCTCTCCTCTTCCATTCCACTATCTTTAGAACAAGCGAAACAAGCAAAAAGGACAAAAACGGAATAAAAAATCTGTTTCATGATTTCTCTAAATTAATTTTTCCCCTCATTTTCAATCCTCGTCATCGTAATATTCACCTCTATATCTTCTCCACTGACAGTATCGACATTTTTACGGTTAGGGTGATAGCCCGCTTTTTGTACGGCTATCGTATACTGCTTCACATCCAGATTGTCAAAACAGAAACTTCCCGTCTTATCCGTTCTTTGCGTTATATTCAACGGGGTAAGCGTCACCATTACATCCTCAAGCAATTCTCCGGTTTCGTAATCCGTCACAGTGCCGCTCAACGTAGCAAAAATCGGAGGGTTATCATCCGAACAGGAACAGCATAATCCCATCATCAGACAGATGCGGGTAAACAGTCACAAAGTCGTTTTTTTTAATATTGTCATCATCTCATTTCATATATTTGGTCTATTGGGCATAGGACTCAACGTATACCCTATTTACTTCCGGCGTACGTTGTTCCCCTGCCTCTTTTCAACCGTTTAACTTTTCCACTATTATTAACCAAGAGCCCTCGACAAGATATCCGCCCCGCTACGACACCCGGCAGTTCCTCGCATTGTTGTTCCAACTGCCACCACGTATCACGCAGTTGGAGCCTTTATGCCCGTTGCCGTTTACGTAGGCAGGCATCCCATCCTGTCACCCCGCTCATCATCCGTATAAAAAATCAGTCGCAGTCGCAGAATCATGCCGTATGCCGGGCGTCACTCCGTTCGCGCCTTGCATACGCCGTCCCCCTGCGCTCCCTCTTTAGCTTAGAGCAGAAAACGGAAAATCTGTCCGTAAACTAAAGAAGAAGAACAACCCGAAAGCCGTAGTTGAAGTTGCGGTAGCTCGGATAGTTGCTGATCCGATACGACACCCGGCAGCCCCCCGCATAGTAGCCCCAACTGCCACCGCGCAACACGCGGCGGGAGCCCGTTGAAGGACCGGTAGGGTTACTCTGTGATTCACTACTGTAATAACCGTACCAATCGCTGCACCATTCCCAAACATTACCGCTCATGTCGTAAAGTCCCAATTCATTCGGCTGTTTTGTAGCGACGGGATGGGTGGAACTACTACTATTATCGCCATACCAAGCCACATTACCAATAGTATTACTGCCGCTATATTTGTATCCTCTACTCTTTACCCCACCGCGAGCTGCGTACTCCCACCGAGCCTCTGTAGGCAATACGTAGGTCTTACCGGTCAACTGGCTCAACTTCCGACAAAACTCCTGTGCTTCCTCCCAGTTCACGTAATACATCGGATAATTTGAACCGACACCATAAAGAGGCCAACCTGAATTTGCTTTATCACGTTGCTGCCTGATAGTAGTTCCCATCACCTTTTCCCACAACCCCTGTGTCACCTCAAACTTACCGATATAATAATCGGAAAGGGTCACGGAATGGACAGGTCTTTCATTACGATCATAATCGCTACCTTGCTCAGAAGTAGCACCCATTTGGAACGTACCACCCTCAACATAAACCATCTCAATCTCCACGCCCGAAACTTTTTCCGTAAAGTCCTCACCGATTTTTATCTTGCCATCATCGTCATGGTCTTTGCTGCACCCGGCAAAACATGCCAGGCACAACATCAAATACAATAGTTTTTTCATCGTCTTCCATTTATTCAAAAATTACTCACTCTCCATCTGTTCTACCATCACCTCATCCACTTTCAACACATTATCACCTTCCACAAAAAAGCCGAAAGTCGTAAATTTCACATTTCTCGCCATAGTGATGGCTTCCATGTTATCCACCGAAAATACCAACTTCCCGCCTTTCTTTTCCACCAACACCTCCACCTGCCTGTCTTTTCCACCTTTTAAAATCACCGGTCCCCGACGATTCACCCGCACTACCCCCTCCTTCACATTGACGCATTGGAATTTCTTTTCCATCAACATAAAACATTCGTAGTTTTCGTTATCCTCATAGTTGAAAACAACACCGAAATAATATTTATCGTTGAGCTTCGGTACCAGAAATTTGAAAGTAAGTTTAAAATTCCTTTCACTAAATATCGGCATCTCCGCCACACTGCATACAGTACCATTCTTTTGGTTTTTCAGCACAAAATACCCGTCCTCAATACCGGCGGAACAATCCTTTTCGTAAAACTCGTCCCACCGGAATAAATTATTGTCAAAGGTTTCCGTAATAACCCTTTTCTCCTGAGCACCTGCCCACAGCGGAAATAACACACACAACAAAAAAAATACTCTTTTCATCGTCTCTTCCTCCTTTAAAAATTACTGCCCAACGATGTCTGCAACTCGGAAATCACCTGCTCATACTTTTTCAGCACCCGATCGTATTTCACAAAACACTGGTCACTGGTTCCACAATCCTTATCCGCAATTTCCGAAGAGAGTTTCACCTTGTAAGCCAATTCTTCTTCTCCGGTAAACTGCAACTGAATTTCCAGACGCGTACGGACCGTTTGATAAAGGAATGACGATTTTATCCAAGCAGACCGGATCCAACCGGCAGCCTTGTCGCGAACCTCGACATTTTCAAAATTCGACACGGCAATGTTCATCAGACGCTTCCACACCACCTCTTCACTCATCCCCTTTTTACACGTCACCGTAAAATACTTATTCGCCAAATCCATGCCTTCTCCCGCTCCGATAGAATTTCTTTCCGCCTCATCAACAAACAACTCGTACGAAACCGTCTTTTTAGGATTATTCTTAAACAACTTCACAGATTTTGTGATATATCCCGGTGCCTCAAACTTCAACATGACAAAATCATCATGTCTGCCAAATTTCACGGTATACGAACCATTCCCGACTTCCGCCCCGTTATAAAAGATTTTAGCCGTTTCCGGAATGACATACACCACTTTTTTGCTCTGTGCATTCACGCACATACCCAAGAACAAAATTCCCATTAAAATTAAAATTACTTTTTTCATACAACTCATTTTTTATAATTAAACAATAGATATACAACATTATTATTCCTGCAACATTTCCCCATTATTTACTCCCTTGTGGAGGAGCTGCTTTCTCCGGTACGGAGAAAGCATTGTCTCCGATGTGGAGACCGTGCTGTCTCCACACCAGAGACAAAGGTCCGGTTTAAGCCCCTGCGTTTTCTTCGTTCGCCGGTACGTTCAGCACCTTTTCAAAACGCGTTGTGCGGGGTTCCTTGGTCAAGGCTCCCTTGCTGTAACGCGTGGTCAGCTCCAGCCAGTAGTCGCCCGGCGAGAGTTTCGGTATGCGGAACGACAGTGCCGAAGGGTTGTTCACCGTCAAACGGCGCATGTCCACCTCCACGACACTGTTGTCGTCCACCCGGATAAAGCGGAGCCCGGATTCGTTTTCCTGCTCGCCCGCCAGTTGGATGTTGCGCCCTTTGACACTCGCCACTTCATCGGGCGTAAGCAAACCGTTCAGTTCGCCCGTCCAGGTATCCGTCACGCTTGAAATCTCCGGTCCTGCCGAAGAGACGCCCAGCACCTCGACACCTATCTGCTTCACGCCTTCGCGCATGGTGGCACTCAATTGGAAGTTCACGCCCACTTTATGCCGTTTTTCGTCGAACGTTTCGTTCTTGTCCCGCCATACGCCCGATACGCTCGGATAGGCGTAGAAGACGCCCGTGCCCACGCTGTACCCGGCAAGCAGTTTGTTGCGGATGATGCGGTCGCCCCGGTTGAGGATGTCTATCAAGGTTTCCAACTGAAACTCGGAGCCTTCCGCCTGCAAGGCTTTGGCGATGTCTTCGGTGGTAACCATGTTGCCGGCTTTCACCTTTAATGTGAAATCGTTCGGATCTTCCGTCAAGGGGGTGTCCATCAACCAGCTTTGCCAAAATTTACTCTCTTTGCCATACTTTCATTGTTTTTAGTTGAACATACTTTTTCCGCTGTCACTAAAAGCATGACCAACCGGAGCTACATTTGAGAACTCCTATTAATACCAAAAAAACGTTCGTTTTATTGGGTGAGAAAAAGAAAATAAAACCTAAGGAAGGGGAAAATGTAAAATTTTAATAATAAACATATTGGATGTTTAAAAAATTGTTATATTTGCGTCTGTGTAGTGGGAAAAGTTCACCAATAAAATGAACGTTTTTTTGTGAAAATAAATTCCTGTTTAATAATACATTACGATATTTTTAGGGATAGATATTTTCCTCAAAAATTAAAGCAGGCATACTACCTAAAAAATCACCTTATCTTCTTGAAAGAAAGGGTGATACCTTAAACAATAATTTCACTTGTTATTTTGTGTGATATATTCCGGGTGGATTTCCGACAACTTTGAGTTCGCATTTTGTTGTTATAGGTCGGAGGGTTTATCGGGACAAATTGTCCCGGTTTCGGTGGGTTTTACTCCTTTTTGTCCCGATTCGTTCCCGGTTTGAAGGGAGGGAGGATAAAAAAAACAGCCGGAATTTACTCCGGCTGTTTTTACAATATTGGATAAAGGAATTACATCATTCCCGGCATGCCGCCGCCCATGGCGGGAGCTGCGGGTTCGTCCTTTTTCTCTTCAACCAGCACGCATTCCGTGGTCAGGAACATACCGGCGATAGAAGCTGCATTTTCCAGAGCGACACGGGTTACTTTCTTCGGGTCGATAACTCCGGCTTTTTTCATATCTTCATAAACATCTTTCCGGGCATTGTATCCGAAATCGCCTTTGCCTTCGCGAACTTTGTTTACAACAACGGCACCTTCCACACCTGCGTTGAAAGCAATCTGGCGCAACGGCTCTTCGATGGCACGGCGGATGATTTCGATACCGGTCTGTTCGTCTTCGGTTTCACCTTTCAAGCCGTCTAAAGCAGCCTGGGCACGGATGTATGCCACACCACCTCCCGGTACGATACCTTCTTCGCTGGCTGCACGGGTAGCGTGTAAAGCATCATCGATACGGTCTTTCTTCTCTTTCATTTCCACTTCGGAAGCAGCACCTACGTAAAGTACGGCCACTCCGCCGGACAGTTTTGCCAGACGTTCTTTCAATTTTTCCTTATCGTAGTCGGAAGTAGAGTTTTCAATCAATTTCTTGATCTGTTCGATTCTTTCCTGGATGAACTCTTTCTTTCCGGCACCTTTTACGATCGTTGTATTTTCTTTGTCAATGCTCACCTTGTCAGCCCGTCCCAGCATATCGATGGTCAGGTTTTCGAGCTTCATGCCTTTGTCTTCGGAAGCTACGACACCGCCTGTCAGAATGGCAATGTCTTCCAGCATCTCTTTGCGGCGGTCACCGAATCCCGGAGCTTTCACGGCAGCAATTTTCAAAGAGCCTCTCAGGCGGTTTACCACCAACGTAGCCAGCGCTTCGCTTTCCACATCTTCTGCAATGATCAACAGGGCACGGCCAGACTGTGCAACCGGTTCCAATACGGGAAGCAATTCTTTCATGGAAGAAATCTTCTTGTCGTAAAGCAGGATATACGGATTTTCAAATTCGCAGACCATTTTTTCGCTGTCCGTTACGAAATACGGAGAGATGTATCCGCGGTCGAACTGCATACCGCCTACGGTTTTCACTTCGGTTTCGGTACCTTTGGCCTCTTCAACGGTGATAACACCTTCGATGCCTACTTTTTCCATAGCTTCGGCAATCAGGTTACCGATGGTTTCGTCACCATTGGCGGAGATACGTCCTACCTGGCGGATTTTTTCGAAGTTGTTGCCCACTTCCTCTTTCTGGCTTTCCAGATTCTTTACTACGGCGCTTACGGCTTTGTCGATACCTCTTTTCAGTTCCATCGGGTTAGCTCCGGCAGTAACGTTTTTCAAGCCTACATTAATGATAGACTGTGCCAGGATGGTAGCAGTCGTGGTACCGTCTCCGGCATCGTCACCGGTTTTGGAAGCCACTTCTTTCACCATCTGAGCTCCGATGTTGGCATACGGATCTGCCAGTTCGATTTCTTTGGCAACACTCACACCGTCTTTGGTGATGTGCGGGGCACCGAATTTCTTTTCAATAACCACATTGCGGCCTTTCGGTCCGAGGGTTACTTTCACTGCATTTGCCAACTCATCCACGCCTTTTTTCATCAGGTCGCGGGCTTCGATATTGAATTTTATTTCTTTTGCCATGATTATTTGTATTTTAAAGTTATGGGCCTGACGCCCGGGATAGAATTATTGTATGTAAAGTATTATAATACCACCAAAATATCGGATTGATTCATCACTAAGTACTTCTTGTCGTCGATGTGGATTTCAGTACCGGAATATTTTCCGAACAGCACCGTATCGCCGGCTTTTACTTCCATCGGTTCGTCGGCTTTTCCATTGCCGGTTGCGATGACAGTACCTTTCTGGGGTTTTTCCAACGCCGTATCAGGAATAATGATACCACCTTTGGTCACGGTTTCTGCTTCAGCAGGCTCAACAATCACTTTGTTAAGTACGGTTTTTAGTGTCATGATTTTGTTTTTTAAGTTTATAATTAATTTTTACGTTTTTAAGTTCATGCGGTTACACACCGCAGTCCGTAAGAGGGTATAATCATTTTTCATGCCAAACCCGGAAAGAAAGAGGGGTGTATGATATGAAAAATATACAAATAGCTGACAATAAAATATTTAATTAAAAATCCATCCGACGGAACGAAGTGACAAAAAAACAAAAAAAATGTCAGCATGACTGACATACTGACATTCTTATAGGATATTCCGTGTCTTATTTTTGCTCTTCTGCGGGAGCAGGGGTTGTTGTAGCCGGAGTTGTTTCGGCTCCACCTTGTTCCGTACCGAAAGAAGGGATAATCTGATTTGCAGGGGCATTCAAGATCTGCTCCTGAATCGCTGATTTTCCACCTACCTCACCTCTCGGAATGGCTAAAGCCGCAATCACACAGAGTACAAGCATAGCGCCTGCCAGTGTCCAGGTAGCTTTTTCTAAGAAATCGGTTGTTTTTCTGACTCCCATGATCTGATTTGATGAAGCGAATGAAGAAGCCAGTCCTCCGCCTTTGGAGTTCTGTACCAATACAATCAAAATCAGCAATATGCAGACTATTACGATTAAAACGGAAATTGCTGTATACATAATTATTCGTTATTATTTATTTTTGCCTTTATTTTTTCAATACGGTGTGCAAAGTAAACACTTTTTTCCGGATATTTCAAACTTAATTTTATATAAGTTGCTACTGCTTTTTCATATAACTGTTGTTTGATGTATATCTTAGCCAGTGTTTCGGAGAACAGGTCTTCTTTCTCCATGCTGCTTTCTTCCGACAGATCGCAGTTTTCCACCGCTTCCAAATTACTGCGCGGCATAGTCGGTTCTTCCGTAATGAATTTATCAATCAGTTTGTTTTTGTCGGTTTTTTTCTTTTTATTGACTAAGGCGGCCAGTTCGCTGACAGAAGGTTCTTCCTCATAAGGGGCATCGTCTTCAAGCCGGTAATTTCCCAGCATTTCCGGAAGTTCCTGCAAAAAAATACGCTCTCTCTTTTTTTCGGCGGGAGACTTTTCCTTTTTTTCTTCCGGAACAGAGGTCTCTATTGCAGGATATTCGTTTTTTTCTTCCTCGATCAGTTCGATGGAATTTATATAGCCTGTCTGAACAGCTTCTTCCGCTTCTTTAGCTTCTTGCGGGAAGCGGGGGACGGGTTCTATCCGATAGTTGCCTGAACTGTGCCGTTCCACGACTTCATATACAGGTTGCTGTTTCGGGGTACTGCTGCTTTCATAGTCCGAGTAGTCATTGACGACCCCGGGCATATTGTCCAGAAAAATAGGATTCGATATAATTTCTCCTTCCGGATAACCTTGCGTACTCATAAACTGCGGCGGAACGGGAGCAGTAGTCGGTGCCGGAGCCGGAGCAGGTGTTGACGGTGGGGGTGATTGTGGAAAATCCACTTGAATAATATGCTCCCTCACACGTTTCTCCTCTTCCCGGACAGGCTCCCTGTTTGCCGGAATGCCGACCGTATTCACAGTAAGGTAACCGTTGATTTCCCGGATACGGTCGCTGACCCGGTTCGAGAGAGAATGCGGATCCTCCTGGGGAACGGGTTGCAAGTGGTCGAACTCCAGCAAATCATTCAGGTATTTATAGAACTGTTTATGATCGGTAATATATATGGTGCTTGATTTGAGCTCATTGCGGAAACGGGCCATTGCAAAAGTGTTCAGCGCCTTCAGATAGAGAAGCCTGGCCGACTGGAAATAAGGATAGCGGCTTACCAGTGTTTCCAACTCCAGTAAGTCTTCACTCTTGCTATTTTCGGGGTGACAAATCAGTTCAATCAGTTTGTCCGCTTTCATGTATCTCCTCCCTTTTCTGTTCTACCAGTTCACCAATGCCTTGTTGTAAATATCGTCGATGATTTTATCTAAAATCTGGGTAATCAATTCCTCTTCGATGGCGTCAAAGTCTGCATTTATATCGTAGTCTGCATAATTGGAAAAACGGGAATCGAAATCGTATTTATCATCTTTGGTGTTGATATATTTCACGCGTATTTCGATAGTCAGGCGGTTGGAGGTTGCCACCTCGTCCCTTTGTATGTCGATAGGTTTCTGGTAATACCCTACAATTTCACCGGAAAAGCGGATGTCGCCGTTATTGTCTGTCATTTCTTTCAGACTGGTTTTTGTCCGCATATAAGTTTTCAGCTTCTCTGTAAACAACGTGCTTAAATAGGGCACAACTAACAGGGACTTGTTCTGAAAATAGTCTACAGAGAATGTTTTTACCTCCGGCGAAATGGATGCACCCGTCATGGAGTAAGTGATAGAAGCCAGTTTGCAGGCTCCGCAGCAGGTTACAATAAATAGGGTGAGGAAAATAATTTTCAGGTATCTCATAAATCGAACGTGTATATTCCGGACAAATATAGTAATTAAGTGCCGGAAAATAAAACATCCCCGGGGAGGGAATATGCTTTTCTGATAGTTAAAAATCTTCGATGTCGTATTCTTTCAGCTTCCTGTACAGCGTTCGTTCCGAAATCCCTAAATCTTTGGCGGCTGATTTACGTTTGCCGTGATTCTTTTCAAGGGCTTTGACAATCAGCTCCTTCTCTTTTTCTTCAATGGAAAACGACTCTTCGATGACAGCCTCTGTTTCCTGGATAGAAGGATGTCTGTGTTCACCGGGGAGTATATTGGTCTGGATAAACTCCGGCTGGGGGGCGGCAAATTGATCCCGGACCACCAGAGAGGTGACAGGCTCTGTGACGGCGGAGTGGGGGACCTCTCCTTTTTCAAGCATGCCGTAAACTAACTTTTTCAGATCGTTCATATCCTTTTTCATGTCAAAAAGGATTTTATAAAGGATTTCCCGTTCGGAGGCAAAATTATTCTCATGCTGCTCTGCTCCCGGTGCCAGGGCCGGCAAAATCGTCTGGTCTTCGGGAAGGTACTTTTTCAGCGTGATGGCATCTACATTCCGTTCCTGCTCGATAATGGAGACTTGTTCGGTAATATTCTTGAGCTGGCGGATATTACCGGGCCAGCGGTAGTTCTCAAGTATCCGGACGGCATCTTCCGTCAGGCGGATTGACGGCATGCGGTATTTTTCAGCAAAATCGGCAGCGAATTTCCGGAACAACAAAGGAATATCGGATTTCCGCTCGCGCAAAGGAGGGATGCTGATGGGAATCGTATTCAGTCGGTAATAAAGGTCTTCTCTGAATTTTCCGTTTTTCACGGCCAAAGGAATATCCAGATTCGTGGCGGCAATTACCCGGACATTGGTTTTTTGTACTTTGGAAGACCCCACCCGGATAAACTCGCCGGCTTCCAAAACCCGTAGCAGTCGGGCTTGGGTGGAAAGCGGGAGTTCCCCGACTTCATCCAAAAAGATAGTACCGCCGTCGGTAACCTCAAAATAGCCTTTGCGGTCGGACAACGCTCCGGTAAAAGCCCCTTTCTCGTGGCCGAACAACTCGGAATCGATAGTACCTTCCGGAATAGCACCGCAATTGACAGCAATATAGGCGGCATGTTTTCGCGAACTGTAAGCATGGATAATGCGCGGGAAAATTTCTTTCCCCACACCGCTCTCTCCCGTGATTAGTACTGACAAATCGGTGGGAGCCACCTGTGTGGCAATATCAATTGCCCGGTTTAATCCCTCATTATTGCCGATAATCTCAAAACGCTGTTTGATAGCCTGTATATTCTCCATGCCGCTCTTTTCATTTCAATACACTGCAAAAATAGCAGTTTTATTTTTTATAAAACGAAGGAGCGGGTCTAAAAAGTTAAAAGATTGAAAGGGAACAATGAAGAAACGGGGAAGAGGAAAAAACATTTCTCCACTTCCCCCGTTTCAATCCATCCGATTTTCTAATATCCTCCAGCCATTATATTCTCGTTTAATTTACCGGACTAATCCGTACCAAACCTGCACCATTTCTTAAACCGTTAGTCATGACGCAATCCGTAAAAACATAGCCGGAATAATGA
>ERZ778496.812-NODE-812-length-26273-cov-6.227706_pt1 | contig 26273 bp, 28 predicted proteins | sample MGYA00433099_ERZ778496 | MGnify/ENA primary metagenome ERZ778496 (study PRJEB29527, sample SAMN07138962) | mouse gut metagenome | material: feces | host: mouse | place: China:Nanjing | collected 2016-01-25 ...
GTAAGAAAACAGGGCGAAGGTGATAAAGGTTCGATGAAAATTGCTAACTTTGCAGCCGAATTGACTCGCGAAGTCAATGAGATGATTAATCAATAACCCCAAAACAACGACATTTTACAACCTCTGAATGGAGAAAAAACCTTTCACCCCTCGTCCTCCCCGTCCCAACAACGGACCACGCCGCCCCTTTGTGCCTAACAAAGAGAAAGACCCCTACGCTACCAACGAGCGCATACGCGCCCGTGAAGTCCGCCTTGTAGGTGACAACGTTGAGACAGGCGTATACTCCATACAGGAGGCCCTGAAAATGGCTGAAGAGCAGGAGCTCGACCTCGTGGAAATCTCCCCCACCGCACAGCCCCCGGTATGCAAGATTCTTGACTATCAGAAATTCCTCTACCAGCAGAAAAAGCGGCAGAAAGAACAGAAAGCCAAGGCAACCAAGGTTGTGGTCAAAGAGATTCGTTTCGGACCTCAGACCGACGACCACGACTACAACTTCAAGCTCAAGCACGCCATCGGATTCCTCCAGGAAGGTGCCAAGGTCAAAGCCTACGTCTTCTTCAAAGGACGCTCCATCCTCTTCAAAGAGCAGGGCGAAGTATTGCTGCTCCGCTTTGCCAACGACCTCGAAGAGTATGGCAAGGTCGACCAGATGCCGTTGCTCGAAGGCAAACGCATGATAATCATGCTGAGCCCCAAGAAAAAATAATCGGTCACGGACTCAAGCCCGTAATCATTAATCAGCAACACAACAGACGCGTCGGTCCGAATTGATCACCGGCCGTCACGAATCAAATCATATTTTTTAACAACATTCACAATGCCAAAGATTAAGACTAATTCCGGTGCCAAAAAGAGGTTCGCCCTTACCGGATCAGGAAAGATCAAGAGAAAACACGCCTTCAAGAGCCACATCCTCACCAAGAAGACCAAGAAGCAGAAGCGCAACCTCACTCACTTCTCGCTGGTGTCTCACGCCGACTCTTCCAACGTTAAGGAGCTCCTCGCCCTTAAGTAATCCGCTTATAGCGAAAGCCACAACGGCTCACTCACAAAAGTGACACACTTCTCTCTTGATTGAGAAAAAAACGTGATTTAATTCTAATTCCGTTAACCGAATGTTCAGCCACCCCATAATTTAAACAAGAGCATACCGCGTGCCGCTGACATTCACAAAACAATTACAAAATGCCAAGATCAGTCAATCATGTAGCTTCAAGAGCTCGCCGCAAGAAAATCCTCAAACTCACCCGTGGTTACTTCGGATGCCGTCGCAACGTTTGGACCGTAGCCAAGAACACCTGGGAGAAGGGTCTCACCTACGCCTACCGCGACCGCAAGGACAAGAAGCGTAACTTCCGCGCCCTCTGGATCCAGCGTATCAACGCTGCTGCCCGTCTCGAGGATCTTTCCTACTCCAAGCTCATGGGCCTCATCCACAAGGCCGGCATCGAGATCAACCGCAAGGTGCTCGCTGACCTCGCCCTCAACAACCCCGCCGCCTTCAAGGCCGTTGTTGACAAGGTGAAGAACGCCTAATCCACTTTTAAGCCGACACAGCTAAAAGATATTCAAGGACTCTGCCCCCTGACTTGTCCGGGACAGAGTCCTTGATGGTTATATACACACTCCCCCGACACAACCCACACCCCATGGATTCAGACAAAAAATACAGCCCCGCCACACTATGCGTACAGGCCGGATGGACACCCGGCAAAGGCGAACCAAGAGTGCTCCCCGTCTACCAGAGCACCACATTCAAGTACGACACCAGCGAGCAGATGGCACGCCTCTTTGACCTCGAGGACACAGGCTACTTCTACACCCGCCTCCAAAACCCCACCAACGACGCCGTCGCAGCCAAGATAGCAGCCCTCGAAGGAGGAGTTGCAGCCATGCTCACCTCATCCGGACAGGCAGCCAACTTCTACGCCATATTCAACATCTGCCAGGCCGGCGACCACATCGTAGCACAGGCCAACATATACGGCGGCACATTCAACCTCTTTGGCGTAACACTCAAAAAACTCGGCATCGACTGCACCTTCGTCGACCCCAACGCCTCCGAAGAAGAAATAGCCAAAGCCTTCCGCCCCAACACCAAAGCCCTCTTCGGCGAGACCATCTCCAACCCCGGATGCGAAGTGCTCGACATCGAGAAATTCGCACGCATAGCCCACAGCCACGGAGTCCCCCTCATCGTCGACAACACCTTCCCCACACCCATCAACTGCCGCCCCTTCGAGTGGGGAGCCGACATCGTGACACACTCCACGACCAAATACATGGACGGACACGCCGTAAGCGTAGGCGGAGCCATCGTCGACAGCGGCAACTTCCCCTGGGACAAATATGCCGACAAATTTCCCGGACTCACCACCCCCGACGAATCCTACCACGGACTCACCTACACCAAAGCCTTCGGACGCAACGCCTACATCACCAAAGCCACCGCACAGCTCATGCGCGACCTCGGCTCAGCCCAGTCGCCCCAAAACGCCTTCCTCCTCAACCTCGGACTCGAGACACTCCACCTGCGTGTGCCGCGCCACTGCGCCAACGCCCTCGCCGTAGCCAAATGGCTCGAAGCCAACCCCAAAGTCAAATGGGTCAACTACAGCGGACTCCCCTCCGACCGATACCACACCCTCGCGCAGAAATATCTGCCCGACGGCTCATGCGGCGTCATAGCATTCGGACTCGAAGGCACACGGGAAGACGCCATACGCTTCATGGACCGTCTCAGATTCATCGCCATAGTCACCCATGTGGCCGACGCCCGCACATGCGTCCTCCACCCCGCAAGCCACACCCACCGTCAGCTCTCCGACGAGCAATTGCGCGAAGCCGGCGTAGCCCCCGACCTCATCCGCCTCTCGGTAGGCATCGAGGACGTCGCCGACATCATCGCCGACATCGACCAGGCCCTCGCCTGATGACCACCGCCCCCTGCACAGACGTGACATCACACAAACACCCTGTCGTTTACCCACATTTAAGTGTCATTCACACCCTCGCCTAAACCTTTGGCCCGTCCAAAGTCTTAATATTATAATAGATTCTATAATATTATGAATATCAAACGACTTTCCATCACATCGCTGATGTCACTGACACTGCTCTGCACCGCCCCCGTATTTGCCTCATGCACAGGCAACACCTCCAATCCCACAGCCCGACAGGACTCCGAAAAACCTCAACGCAAAAGCGGCAAGCCGGGAGGGCCGCAGCTCGGCACTCCCGGCGGAGGCCCTGTCATCGACAAGTCGGCCGACTCCACCATTCAGGCCATGATCAAAGCCGAAGTCCCCGAGTTTCGCCAGCTTGAATACACCGACGCCGCCACAGGCAAGACCATGATGTACAACCTCTTCACGCCCAAAGACATGGAAGAGGGCAAGACCTATCCGCTGATACTCTTCATGGCCGATGCCAGCACCCCCGGCACCGACGTGACACGCCCCCTCACACAAGGTTACGGCGCACTCGTATGGGCTACAGATGAATGGCAGAGTGCGCATCCGTGCTACGTACTCGTACCGCAATATTCAGGCGTAGCCGTCAACGACGCCTATGAGCACATCGACGAAGTCGACATGGTAGCCCGCCTCGTCCGGCAGGTAGCCGCCTCCAATCAGGTCGACACCAACCGCCTCTACACCACAGGCCAGTCGATGGGCGGCATGATATCGATGTACTACAACTCAGCCTACCCCGACCTCTTCGCAGCATCCATATTTGTCGACTGTCACTGGGACAGCGCGACATTCCCCCAACTCGTCAAACATAAATTTGTCTTCATCACAGCAGGCAAAGCCGGCACCTTCGGCGCGCTCGAAGCCGCAGCCGACAATGCAGGAGTGAAATATGAATACACCGAGTGGAGTGCCCGACTTCCGCAGGCCGAGCAGGACGCACTCGCCAGAGCCATTCTTGCCAAAGGCGCACCGATAACCATCATCAACTTCGAGTCTAAGACCGTACTCCCAGCCGACGGCAAAGGCAGCGAACACATGTACTCCTTCGACTACGCCTACCGCCTCACCCCCGTAAGAGAATGGCTCTTCAAGCAATCCAAATAATACAGCTTCTGACATGAACGGAAAAGGAATATTACCATCTCTGGTCCAATATATTATGATAAGCACCCAAAAACAGGATTAATACTTTGTTTTTTTAGTACTTATTATTATTTTTGCGCTATGAAGCTGATTGAGATGAATATGGATAAAATCATTACTCTATGCCGAAAGTATAGAGTTGCCCAATTATGGGTATTCGGTTCCATCCTCACCCCAAGATTCAATGCCGACAGCGATGTTGACTTTTCTGTCAATTTTGATGATGAAAGCATCCGCCGTGACGGGCTTGACTGGGCCGACATTTTCTTTGACTTTATCCACGAACTCGAAAGCCTGTTGGGACGCAAAATCGACATGATATGTGACGATTCAGTATCCAACAAATATTTTCGGAAGGAGCTTGATGCAACCAAACAACTTATATACGGATAGCCAGCCCATCATGAATGAAAATTTAAACAAATTCATACAGGACATTCTTACTGCGATACACGAAATTGATCAAGCCACGCTGGAACGCGGTAAGGAGTATGAAATATTTCTATCCGATATCGTTTTTCGTAAGTTTGTGGAACGAAATATAGAAATAATGGGCGAGGCCATGAACCGCATCCTTAAGATCAGCCCTGACATCAATGTTACATCGGCTCGTAAAATAGTCGATACACGCAATTACGTCATCCACGCATACGATTCACTAAAGCCCGACATTCTTTGGGCCATAGTTGTAAATCATTTACCACGTCTGAAACGTGAGCTTGAGAGCATAATTTCCGACGCATAAGAAAGATACAAAAGGACAAAAGTTTCAAAAGCAACAAAAGTTTTTTCAAAATCTGTATTCAACAATTGACATACAGACAATTAAAAAACTTTTGTTGCTTTTGAAACTTTTGTCCTTTTGTATCTACTTTTGTATCTATTACCCGTGCGAAGCGCGATAATAGAGATAGATAGCGATAAACGTATAGAGGATATTGGGTATCCACATCGCGATCATGGGCGAAGTATAGCCCGAAACCGCAAATGTTGACGTCACCGTCATAAACAGGATATAACTGAAACTCAACACCAGTCCGATGCCGATATTCACACCCATACCACCCTTGACCTTGCGCGACGACAGCGACATACCTATCACCGTGAGGATAAACGCCGCCGCAGTCATAGCGTAACGCTTGTGTTTCTCGATCTCAAACGACTTGATATTTGCCACACCGCGCTCCTTCTGACGGTCGATATACTCGCTTAGAGCCGGCGACGTAAGCATCTCCTGGTCATTTTTGGATATGAGAAAATCGCGTGGCTCGATAGGTATTATCGTATCCAGACGCGCACCGCGGCGTATACGCTCACGCTGGCCGTCAAAATCGCGTATCATATAATCGCGCACAGTCCAGTGATGGAGAGTATCCCAGCGGATAGTCTGCGCCGTCAGACGCGACACCAGCGTCTTGCCGTCAAACGACTCCAGCGAAAACTTATAGCCCGTCTTCTGCAGATTGTCATAACGCGACATATAGGCAATCTCCCCCTTCGCCACCTGGAGTTGGATATTCGTGCCATAGTCCACACGCTTGTTTTTGACATACTCGTTGGTATAATCTATGCGCTTGACATTGGCCGGAGGGATTATATACGCGCTCAGCACAAACGTGATGGCCGCGATGACCGTCGCACTTATCAGATAAGGCCGCAGCAGACGCCGATAGCTCATGCCCGTCGAAAGCATGGCTATGATCTCACTGTTGTCGGCCAGCTTGGAGGTGAAAAATATCACCGCGATAAACGTGAACAGAGGGCTGAACTGATTGGCAAAATAAGGCAGGAAGTTAAGGAAATAATCAAAGATTGTGGCCTTGAGCGGTGCCTTGAGAAACGCATCGAGCTTCTCGTTGATGTCAAACATCACCGTAATCGACAATATCAGAAATATAGCGAATACGTATGTGCCGAGAAACTTGCGTATTATGTACCAATCGAGTATTTTCATAACCGGCGAGTCACGTTTTCTATCATCTGAGTCTTCCAGGGCTTGAAGTCACCCGCGATAATATGCTTGCGGGCCTCACCTGCGAGCCACAGGTAGAAAGCAAGATTATGTATCGAAGCTATCTGCATGGCCAATATCTCGTCGGCTATGAAGAGATGGCGCAGATAGGCGCGCGAATACACGCGGTCAACATACGACGGACCATCCTCCTGCAGTGGCGAGAAATCGTCGGCCCACTTCTTGTTGCGCATGTTCATGACGCCATGGGCCGTGAAGAGCATGCCGTTGCGGCCGTTGCGCGTAGGCATCACACAGTCCATCATGTCGACACCGCGGTCGATAGCCTCGAGAATATTGGCCGGAGTCCCGACACCCATGAGATAGCGGGGCTTGTCGGCGGGCAGCTCCTCGTTGACCACCTCGATCATCTCATACATCTTTTCGGCCGGCTCGCCCACCGCAAGACCGCCGATAGCATTGCCGTCGGCTCCGAGGTCAGCCACATGCCTGGCCGCATCGCAGCGCAGGTCGGGATACACCACCCCCTGCACTATCGGGAAATATGCCTGCGAATAGCCATACTTGCCCTCCGTCTCCTTGTAACGTTTCCATCCTCTCTCGAGCCAACGCTGAGTGAGACGAAGCGACTTGCGCGCATACTCATAGTCGGCTGTGCCCGGCGGACACTCGTCGAGAGCCATCATGATGTCGGCTCCGATGCTGCGCTCTATGTCTACGACGCTCTCCGGTGTAAAGAGATGCTTCGACCCGTCGATGTGCGAGCGAAACCACGCGCCCTCCTCGGTGAGCTTACGGTTGGCCGACAGCGAAAACACCTGAAAGCCGCCGCTGTCAGTAAGTATGGGTCGCTCCCATCCGTTAAACTTGTGGAGTCCGCCGGCCTTCTCGAGTATATCTATGCCCGGACGCAGATACAGGTGATACGTATTGCCGAGTATTATCTGGGCCTTCACATCGTCGCGCAGCTCATGCTGATGCACGGCCTTGACACTCCCGAGCGTTCCCACAGGCATAAATATGGGTGTCTCGATAGTGCCATGGTCGGTAGTGATGAGCCCGGCACGGGCATTAGTGCCGGGGGCTGTTGCCTGAAGCTGAAAATCCATACTTTATTCGGTCAGTGTTTCTCCTCGTAGTCCACTATGTCCTTGAGTTTGATGTCAAACACGAGCGTGGAGTAGGGATAGATGCTGCCGCTGCCCGATGACCCGTAACCCAGGCTATAAGGGATGACCACGCGCGCGCTGTCGCCGACTCTCATATACTGGAGTGCCAGAGTCCAGCCGGCTATCACATCGCTGAATCCGGTGGTAAACACCGAGTCGGGCTGCACGCTGTATGACGAGTCGAAAGCCACGCCGTTATAGAACCGGCCTATATACTTCACGTCAACTGTCGACGTCAGCATCGGCGAGAGATTGCCCTCGGTCTTGGAGCGGTCGTTGAGATACCTGATGAGTATCTCTGCCCCGGAGTTCCAGGGTGCGACCTGTGTCTGGTAATACATCCCGTCGCCGTCGGGGTCCATGAGAAACTTCTGCTCCTCGTAAAAGTCGAGATTGGTCTGACGCCATTCCTTATACTGCTCCCAGGTGGTGGTGCCGTCATCGTTACACGACGATGACACTGCCCCGGCCATAGCCGCGAGCGCGAAAGGTAGGAGGCGGAGTGTGATATGTTTCATTCTTATGTTTAGAATTTTACCTCGGGTGCGCGCTGGGCGGCATCGTCGGCCTTAAACTGGGGTTGGGGCGTGAAGCCAAACCATCCGGCATAGATGACGGTGGGAAACTTCTTGATAGATGTGTTATAGCCGGCCACTGCCTCGGTGTAACGTCCGCGGGCCGTAGCTATACGGTTTTCTGTACCCTCGAGCTGCACCTGAAGGTCTCGGAAATTCTCGTTGGCCTTCAGGTCGGGATAAGCCTCCGACACAGCCAGGAGCGACTTGAGCGCACCGGTCAGTTGATTTTGCGCAGCCTGAAATTTTGCCAGAGTCTCCTCGTTGAGCTCCTCGGCATTGATGTTTACCGACGTGGCGGCCGCACGGGCCTCTGTGACCTTCTCGAGCGTCGAGCTCTCATGGGTGGCATAACCCTTCACCGTATTCACCAGATTAGGTATCAGGTCGGCACGACGCTGATACTGGTTCTGCACCTCGGCCCACTGCTGCTCTACGCCCTGCTTCTGCTCCACAAGCGAGTTGTAGTTACATGAGCTCAGCGCGGGCATCAGTGCCAGCATCAGAAGAAATAATTTGAAATAACGCATTGTCTGTCAATATTATTGGTTAAGGAGCGCAAGGAGTTAAAAAAAGCCATACAACCTTCTTCAACTCCCTTGCCTTTACTCTCTAAACTGTTGTTAACTCTTTAAAACCATAGCGAAATCACCCCAGCTTGCGCAGGAGGGTGTTGATCGACACGCTGTCGTGGATAATCTTGTGAAGATCCTCCACCTTCACGCGGGTCTGCGCCATCGAGTCACGCTCGCGCAGAGTCACTGTGTTGTCCTCCAGAGTCTGATGGTCAACGGTGATGCAGTAAGGAGTACCTATGGCATCCTGGCGGCGGTAACGCTTGCCGATCGAATCCTTCTCCTCATAGTGGGTCGCAAAGTCAAACTTCAGCTCGTTGACAATCTCGCGCGCCTTGTCGGGCAGACCGTCCTTACGCACAAGCGGCATGACGGCACACTTGACAGGTGCCAGCGGTGCCGGCAGGTGAAGCACCACGCGGGTGTCGCCTCCCTCGAGGGCCTGCTCCTCATAGCTCGAGCAGAGCACGCTCAGGAACATACGGTCAACACCGATCGATGTCTCGATGACATAAGGTGTGTAGCTCTCGTTGAGCTCGGGATCGAAATACTGTATCTTCTTGCCCGAGAACTTCTCGTGCTGCGAAAGGTCAAAATTGGTACGGGAATGTATACCCTCGACCTCCTTGAAGCCAAAAGGCATCTGAAACTCGATGTCGGTCGCGGCGTTGGCATAGTGGGCCAGCTTCTCATGGTCATGATAGCGATACTTCTCGTCGCCAAGACCAAGAGCCTTGTGCCAGCGCAGACGGAACTGCTTCCAGTTGTTGAACCACTCCATCTCCGAGCCGGGACGCACAAAGAACTGCATCTCCATCTGCTCAAACTCCCTCATGCGGAAGATAAACTGACGGGCCACAATCTCGTTACGGAAAGCCTTGCCTATCTGAGCGATACCGAAGGGGATGCGCATACGGCCGGTCTTCTGCACATTGAGATAGTTGACAAAGATACCCTGAGCTGTCTCGGGACGCAGATACACAGCCATCGCGCCGTCGGCTGTAGAGCCCATCTCGGTCTTGAACATGAGGTTAAACTGACGCACCTCGGTCCAGTTCTTGGTGCCGGAGATAGGACATACGATTTCCTCGTCGATGATTATCTGGCGCAGCTCGTTGAGATCGCCGTCGTTCATAGCCTGCGCGAAACGCTCGTGCAGAGCATCACGCTTGGCGGCATGCTCAAGCACACGAGGATTGGTCTGGCGGAACATTGCCTCGTCAAACGACTCGCCGAAACGCTTGGCGGCCTTGGCCACCTCCTTGTTGATTTTATCCTCAATCTTGGCTATCTGCTCCTCGATGAGCACATCGGCGCGATAACGCTTCTTCGAGTCCTTGTTGTCAATCAGAGGGTCGTTAAACGCGTCCACGTGGCCCGAAGCCTTCCAGATGGTAGGGTGCATGAATATGGCCGAGTCGATGCCTACGATATTCTCGTGAAGCAGGGTCATGGAGTCCCACCAGTAACGCTTGATATTGTTCTTGAGCTCTACGCCGTTCTGACCGTAGTCATACACGGCCGAGAGTCCGTCATAAATCTCGCTGGAGGGAAACACAAAGCCATACTCCTTGGCGTGGCTCACAATTTTCTTGAATACATCTTCCTGGGTAGCCATTTTTGATCGTAACTGTATTTATCTGTCTTGTTAAAATTCTTGGTAAAAACACTCTCTGTCAAAGAATGCCCTCAGACACATCTTAAAGTATCCGAAGTCGCAAAGTTACGAAAAAATTCCCACCCCCGAGCCATCAATGGATTAAAAAAGCAAAAATCCGTCGACAAACACTCGACAGACACTCCACTTCTTTAACTTTTTCAATACCTTTGCATTCCTAATATTCAATTTTTTTATGGCAAAGCAGGATTATATAATCAAAAATCGCGAATGGCTCGCCGCCAAATCACGTGAAGCAGACGTGAAGCCCCTCGACAAAGGCATATATTACCGGCCCCTCAAGCGCGGCAAGCCCGACGGAGCGTCGCCCAACCGCTCGAGCGTGGTCACCGTCCACTACACCGGCAAGACAATCAACGGCAAAACCTTCGACAGCAGTCGTGGCGGAGTCGCCCCGGCCTTCCGTCTGCGCGAACTCATCCCCGGATGGATCATCGCCCTGCAACAGATGCACGTGGGCGACAAATGGGAAGTATACATACCCGCCGAGCAGGCCTACGGCAAATCCAACCAGCCCGGCATACCCGGAGGCTCAACACTCATTTTTGAAATCGAGCTCATCGGCATAGCCTGACGCGACAATGCCAATGCCCCCGATGTGGAACCCGTGGCACGGCTGCCACAAGATAAGTGCCGGATGCAGACACTGCTATGTCTATCGCGAGGACGCCGCCTTCGGCACCACGACAGCCACAAGCCAAGTGCGACGCACCCGCTCGTTCCACATGCCCCTGCAGCTCAACCGACGCAAAGACTGGAAATATCCGCCCGGCTCGGAATTTGCCCTGTGTTTCACCTCCGACTTTCTCATAGAAGAGGCCGACCCATGGCGCGGCGAGATATGGGACATCATACGTCTGCGCAGCGACTGCAGATTCTTTTTCTTCACCAAACGCATCGACCGCCTCGACCGATGCCTGCCTCCCGACTGGGGCGAAGGCTACGACCACGTAGGCATAGGATGCTCCGTCGAAAACCAGCACATGGCCGACTACCGTCTGCCCATATTCCTTGACCTCCCCATAAAACACCGCACGATAGTGGCCGCCCCCCTGCTCGGCCCCATAGACCTGCGCCCCTATCTCGACCCGGCAAAAATACGCGACGTATCCGTCGGAGGCGAATCAGGCAAATATGCCCGTCCCCTCGACTATGAATGGGTGCTCGACCTACACAGCCAGTGCCGGTCCACAGGCATTCCGTTCACATTCCATCAGACAGGTACCTACCTGCTCAAAGACGGCCGCCTCTACCGTATCCCCCGCGAACACCAGCACACACAAGCCAAAAAAGCCGGCCTCAACCTCCCCTCCTACGCTGCCCCTCGGCCATAAGTACACTTTTAGTGCACATCATAAAAGAAATAATGACTGAAAATCACTTGATTTTCAGTCATTATCAGTACCCGGACCCGGGCTCGAACCGGGATGGGTCGCCCCAACGGTGTTTGAGACCGTCGCGTCTACCGATTCCGCCATCCGGGCGATGGTTTGCGTTGCAAAGGTAATGAGTTTTTTTCTTTCACGCAAATTATCGTCGCGTATTCGGTCAGATTATTGTGCTGAATGGGCTGAATTTTATGCGTGAGGGGGATTTTTTGTGTGACGGGGCGGCGTTATCGCACCTTTTGCGGGGGATGCGTGTGGTAATTTTGCGGTGTAAAAATCAATCACGTAAAAGTTATGAAAAAATCAGATTATCCCGACAATCTTCCCCTTTCCCGTAAAGCATATGATGGTTTTGTAGGCCGTATCAGAGCTATTCTCGGCACTACGTTTGAGGGTGATTCAATGATTCAAGCCCTGAATGATTATCTCAAGGGTGACCACAGTTACAGATGGGGGCTTGACCCGGTATGCAAGCTGGCGTTTGAGTTTCTGCGTCAGGAGATTGACAAGGCTATGGAACGTTCGCGCAAGGCTCGTGAACGCGCCGCCCTGCGTCGCAGCCGCAAGGCGGAGTCGGAGGCTCTCGCGGAGCCGGTGGCCGAGAGTGTCGCCGCCGAGCCCTGTGACAACGGCGCAGAGTCACGCGACGTGAGTCGGGCGGTGATGCCTGACCCGGATGTCCGGCCGACGGTGGACGACACCGTGTCGGGCTGTCGGGATGACGCTCAGTCGGGGCTTTTGAGGAGCACGGAGCGGAGTGCGCGGCGCGAGCGCACGTGTATCTCGGTCGGGGTGTAGTCGAGTATGCCCTGGGCGTGCATCGAGTCGAGCGCGGCTATAAACGAGGTGCGCTGCACTCCAAACAGAGAGTAGAGGTCGCGCTGCTTGGCGGTGAGCGTGACGTCGGTGGCGTCCATCTGCGTGAGGGCTATTATCCAGAAGGCTATGCGTTCCTCGAGCGAGCCCGAGGTTACGGCCAGCATGCCGTCGACGGCCTTCTGGGCGTTGGTCGAGAGGATGTTGAGATAGTTGAAGAGAAACACTTCGTCGCTCTGGAGCACGGGGATGAGGTCTTTCTTGTCAATCTGCATTATCGACACCGTGTCGATGGCTGTGGCCGAGGCGGGATATTGCGTGTTGCGCCCGAACAGGAAGTCGGGCGAAATGACGGCCGGAGCGGCGAGGGTCTGGCTGACACGCACGCGGTCGCTGTCGTTGCGTATGGTCATGCGTACATGGCCCGAGATTATAAACTTGATGTGTGTGCATGGCTGGCCGGCCTCAAACATATTCTCGCCGGGGAGATATTTGAGGAACGCAAGCCTGGTGTTGCCCACTATCTCCGACAGACGCGAGTAGCTGACTCCCTTGAAAAGAGGTAGTGTCATCAGATTTTCATACATGCTGTTAGGTGTCATGACTTATGCGGGCTAAGAGGTGGTTGGAGGGTTGAAACGTGAGTGTATATTCTTAAACGTATCGCGGAGCCGATTAGTTCTCACGGCGGGCGTCGCGTCGGGTCTTAAAATAGAGCTGGGCCGAGTTGATGGTGTTTTGCCACGCCACATATGCCGCGGGGGCCACCGAGGCGATGGGGTGGAGATAGGTCAGAGCCATCCATATGGCCAGCACGGTGTTTTTCTGACCGAGGCCTTGTGCTCCGGCTATCTTGTCGCCGCAGCGGGCTCCGATGCGGCGTCCGATGTAGAACTGTCCGCAGCACACGGCCAGCGACAGTCCGGCGAGCCACAGCATTTCGGGTATCATCTCGGGGGGCTCGGCCATGATGAAGCTGACTGCGCGTCCCACGACGATGAAGAGCGACACGGCCCATATGTAGAACGACAGCGACTGGTGGGAGGCTATCCCGGCATGGACCCGAGGCATGACTTTGCGCAGGGCCAGGGCCGTGAAGAGCGGCAGTATTATCAGCGGCACCACGCGTGTGGCGATGAGTGTGACCGACTCAAGAAAGGTGATATCGGCCTCCGAGCCCATCATGGTGAAGAGCAGCGGAGCGGCGATGGCCACGGTGACGTTGGAGACTATGGAGAATGTGGCCAGGCGCGGGACGCTTCCGCCGAGCATGCCTGTGATCACCGGTGCGGCTGTGGCCGTGGGACAGAACACGCAGATGAATGTGCCCTCGGCAAGCTCACGGTTTACCGGCAGCAGGGCGAGATAGAGCGCGATGGCTCCGAGAGTCTGCACCGCTATGAGCATCCATGACAGGCGTGTGATACGAAATTCGCTCGGCCTGACGCGGCAAAACGTGATCAGGAGCATCACAAATATCAGATAGGGGGCCAGGAAGGCGATGGCGTTGATGACGTCATGAAACAGCACCCCTCCAAGCATGGCTATGGGCAGCATCCAGGGCTTGAGACGCTGTCGAAATGTCGTTACATTCATCTTTTTATGAAAAATTGCCACAAAATTACGCAAAAATTCCTAAGTTTGTACCTCACATAAACTTTTTGCCTCTAATAATACCGATGGCTGACAATTATCTGGAAAAGCGCATGGAGGAGTATCGTTCGGGACGGCTGGCCGTGCGCAGCCGCACTTCTTCGTCGATGAGGGCTCCGCGTCGCAACGACTCCCTGACGTTGCGTTACGAGCCGATGACAGTGGCTGTTATCGCCGAGGCCGTGCATCCTGTTGTGGCCGAGACGATAGGGGCTTTCACGGCTGTGGGATGCCGTGTGGCATTCATGGCCGCGGATGTCAGGGAGGGCAATGCCGTGGCCCAGCGCACGGGGGCGCGATATTATCCGGCGGCGTTGGGGCTTGAGGGTATGCTGGCCGACATGACCGCGCATTGGGGCTGCCAGCCCGAGGTGGCGGTCACTTTCATGCCGTCATTATCGCCCCGGGGTGTCGCCTCACGGGTGATTGAAGCCTACAGATGGCTCACCGATTCACCCGATCCCTCGGTGCTCGCCCGCCACATACTCTATCTCGCCCATCCCGACAATGCGTTTCTGCTCGGATGATTGCGGTTGATATTAATCGCACCTCGGGGGCGGATTGTTGACGGTAGGTTGCGAAAAAATCATTACCTTTGCAGAAATATTAACCGAAAAACAAAATACCGATACACCATATGGCACTACAATGTGGCATTGTGGGGCTTCCCAATGTGGGCAAGTCCACACTTTTCAACTGTCTCTCAAACGCTAAGGCCCAGTCGGCCAACTTTCCTTTCTGCACCATCGAGCCCAATGTGGGTGTGATTACGGTGCCCGACGACCGTCTCAACAAACTCGTGGAGATGTGCAATCCCCGTTCGGTGGTTCCCGCTACGGTGGAGATTGTCGACATCGCCGGTCTGGTGCAGGGCGCGAGCAAGGGCGAGGGCCTGGGCAACAAGTTTCTGGCCAATATCCGCGAGACTGACGCCATACTCCACGTGCTGCGCTGCTTTGACGATGACAATGTGACCCATGTTCACAATACCGTCGACCCCGTGCGCGACAAGGAGATTATCGACTATGAGCTTCAGCTCAAGGACCTCGAGACTGTCGAGAGCCGCATCGCCAAGACTCAGAAGCAGGCTCAGACCGGTGGCGACAAGGTGGCCAAGATGCAGTATGAGGTGCTTAAGAAGTATCAGGAGGCTCTTCAGCAGGGCAAGCCTGCCCGCACGGTGACGCTCGAGACTCCCGACGAACAGCGTTTTGCCCGCGAGCTGTTTCTGCTCACGTCCAAGCCTGTGATGTATGTTTGTAATGTCGACGACGCTTCGGCGGCCGATGGCAACAAGTATGTCGAGGCAGTGCGCGAGGCCATCAAGGAGGAGAATGCCCAGTTGCTCGTCGTGGCTGCGCAGACCGAGAGCGAGATAGCCGAGCTCGACACCTATGAGGAGCGTCAGGAGTTTCTCGCCGAGATAGGACTGCAGGAGTCGGGTGTGGCCCGTCTGATACGTGCCGCCTATGCTCTGCTCAATCTTCAGACGTTCTTCACGGCCGGTTCGGACGAGGTGCGTGCCTGGACATTCATGCGCGGCAGCAAAGCTCCGCAGTGTGCCGGCATTATCCACACCGACTTTGAGAAGGGCTTTATCCGCGCGGAGGTCATCAAGTATGACGATTATGTGACCCTCGGGTCGGAGGCCGCTGTGCGCGAGGCCGGCAAGATGGCTATCGAGGGCAAGAATTATGTGGCTCAGGACGGCGACATAATGCACTTCCTCTTCAATGTGTAAATAAGAACATAAGGACAAAAGTCTTTTGGGAGACTTTTGTCCTTTTTATATACTTAGTTATCCGAATCATAATCCTACTACCTAAATAATCTGACGACCTGACATGCGAAACTTATTATTATCACTTACACTTGCCGCCGGTTTGCCCGGAGCCTTGGCTCAGGGCCCGCAGAGCAGTTATCTGATGCGTTACGACAAGCCGGCCGAGTATTTTGAGGAGGCCATGGTGATTGGCAACGGCACGATAGGTGCCATCGTGTATGGCGGCACGGCCAAGGACCGCATCTCGCTCAACGACATCACTCTCTGGACCGGCGAGCCCGAGAAGGGGGTGACCACTCCCGACGCCTACGAGGCTCTGGCCGACATACGCGCGGCTCTCGACCGCGAGGATTATCGCGCGGCCGACTCGCTCCAGCTCAAGGTGCAGGGCCATTACAGCGAGAATTATCAGCCTCTCGGCTCTCTGACCATAACTTACAGGGATACTCCGCAAGGCAAACCGGCCGAATATAAGCGCGGACTTGACCTGCACTCGGCCACGGCGTTTACGTTTGCCGGTTTCGGCCGATCAAATGACGACCGCCGTCTCACCACATATTACGCTTCGGCCCCCGACTCGGTGATGGTGATACAGGTGCTGTCGGGGCGGCCGTTCAGTGCGGTCATCGCACTCGACTCGCAGTTGCCCCACACAGCCGTGGCCTCGGGCGACGCCATCACTTCTACCGGCCATGCGGCCTATCAGTCTCTGCCGGGCTACACCTCGTTTGAGGAAAAACTGCGCTATGACCCTGAGCGGGGCACCCGTTTCTGCACCATAGTCAAGGCCGAGCCCATCGGCGACGGAGAGGTCAAGGCTCTGCCCGACGGCAGTCTCGACGTGAGCGGATGCACGGGGCTGAATCTCTATGTGACCAATGCCACGAGTTTCAACGGCTTTGACAAAGACCCGGCCAAGGAGGGCAAGCCTTACCGACAGTTGGCGGAGTCCCGCATACGCAATGCGTCGGCCAAGGGCGCGGAGGCCGTGCGCCGTGATCAGCTTGCCGACTATACAGCCCTGTTTGACCGTGTGACTCTCGACCTGGGCACCACGCCCGACTCCATAGCCTCGCTCCCGACCGACGTGCAACTGATGCGCTATACCGACCTCGGCGAGACCAATCCCGACCTCGAGGAGCTGTATTTCAACTATGGCCGCTATCTGCTCATCTCGTGCTCGCGCACCGAAGGGGTGCCGGCCAATCTGCAGGGCCTGTGGAACGAGTATCTTCTGCCGCCGTGGAGCAGCAACTATACCACCAACATCAATGTGGAGGAGAATTACTGGCCGGCCGAGGTGACCGGTCTGGGCGAGCTTCACGCCAAGGCTTTGATGCCCTGGATAGCCAATCTCTCCAAGGGCGGACATGAGACGGCCGCTCACTATTATGGCGTTGGGCGAGGCTGGGCTCTCGGGCATAATTCCGACATCTGGGCCATGACTAATCCTGTGGGTCTCAATTCGGGTGATCCCGTGTGGGCCAACTGGGGCATGGGCAGCGCGTGGCTGGCCTCACATATATGGGAGCATTATCTCTTCACGCAGGACAGCGAGTTTCTGAAGGAGTATTATCCGGTGCTTCGCGGTGCGGCGTGGTTTTGCCTCCTGTCGCTCATCGAGAAGGATGGCGAACTGATAACGTCGCCCTCCACGTCGCCCGAAAACAAGTATGTGACCAACAAGGGTTATCACGGGGCTACGCTCTACGGGGCTACGTCCGACCTGGCCATGGCGCGTCAGTGCATGGCTGATACCCGCGACGCGGCGCGCACGCTCGGTGTTGACGAGGAGCTGTGTGAACGCATCGATTCGACTCTGCCGCGTCTGCGTCCCTATAAGATAGGCCGCAAGGGCAATCTTCAGGAGTGGTATCACGACTGGGAGGATGAGGATCCGACTCACCGTCATCAGTCGCATCTCTACGGGCTCTATCCGGGTCGCCACATATCGGTGGACTCTACCCCCGACCTGGCCCGCGCGGCGGCCCGTACGCTCGAAATCAAGGGTGACAACACTACGGGATGGAGCACCGGCTGGCGTGTGAATCTGCTCAGCCGTCTGCGCGACGGGGAGAAGGCTTATGCCATGTACAGGCGTCTGTTGCGCTATGTGTCGCCCGACAATTATCAGGGTCCCGACAAGCGCAGCGGCGGCGGTACGTATCCCAATCTGCTTGACGCTCACGCGCCGTTTCAGATAGACGGTAATTTCGGCGGTACGGCCGGTGTGGCCGAGATGCTTGTGCAGTCGACACCCGAGTCTATAACTCTGTTGCCGGCTCTCCCTTCGCAATGGCGCGACGGTGAGGTGAAGGGTCTGCGTGCCCGCGGCGGTTTTATCATCGACATGGTGTGGCGCGACGGCAAGGTGACGGACTATAAGATCACCTCCCTGACCGGGAAGCCTTATAGTTTAGAGAGTTTAGAGAGTTTATAGAGTTTAAAGGAGTTAAAAGAGTAAAGGAGGGCTACAAGACGATGTAGCTCTCCTTTTAACTCTATAAACTCCTTTAACTTTATAAACTTATTTCCCGTATTCTTCGAGGTAGGCTTCGCATGCCATGCACAGTTCGTCATACCATTCTTTGCCGAAGCGTTCGGTGAGTGGGCCTTTGAGAAACTGGTAGAGGCGTATGCCGAGCTGACGTCCTTTCTTTTCGGCGGCACTGCATATCTTCCAGCGGTGGTAGTTGACGGCTGTGAAGGTGGGATATTCGGTGAGCCTTACGGGGTAGAGGGCGCATGACGATGGTTTGCGGAAGGTGCCGGTCTTGCCCTCGCTGTGGGCGCACTCGATGGCACACTGACACACGCCTCCGGGTGCGTAGCAGGTGTAGATGCAGTTGCGCCCTTCGACTATCTGGGTGACGAGGTCGCCGTCGGGGTCGAGGTAGCTGGTGCCGGCTTCGGCAATGCGCTCGCGGGCGGAAGGGAGGAGTTTGTCCTCAAAGGCGGGCAGGAGCTTGTCTATCTCGTCGCGCTCGGCTTGGGTGAGCGGTGCGCCTGCGTCGCCTTCGATGCAACATTCGCCGAGACATGCGTCGATGTCGCAGCAGAAAAATTGTTCCGCAAGGTCAAGCGAAACAAGTGTGTCCTGTATCTGTAACATTATTTCTTCCATATATATTCGCTCTTCGAGCGAAGGTTATGAGGTTATGAGGTTATGGGTGGGTCAGGTGCCTGAGGTGATGGTGGTGATGCCTACGAGTCGGTCGAAGCGTGTGCCGCGCGGACGGTGGTAGACTTTGACGGTGTATTGGTTGACGGTCTGGTATTTGTCGCCTTCGACGGGGGCTGTGAGCCCGCGGCCGTCGGTGCCGTTGGGCACGGTGAGGTATTGGTAGTTGTAAGCTCCCTGTTTGAGCAGCAGGGATTGTTCGTAACAGCCTGTGGCGTGGTTGTAGACCATGTGTGACACGGGGTCAAACCGCCTGTCGGTGAGGTCGCCTTCGATAAATATGTCGGCTCCGGCCAGCGGCGGCATCTGTAGGGTGAAGTGGGTGAGCACGTAGTCGGCTTCGGTGTCGCTGTCGGAGGTGTCGGTGCTTCTGACCAGGTAGCGGCCCTGCTGGGTGCTGTCGTAGAGGTAGCTCTGCGTGGCGCGGGGGGTGTCGGTGTAGAGCAGGGCGTTGTAGACGGGGGTGTCGTGGGTCACGCGCTCTATGCCGAGTCCGGGATAGTTGACCGATGAGGTGTCGAAGCGGCGATATTCGTTGCCTGCGTCGAAGATGAGCGGACGCAGGTGTTCGTATATCACTCTCGAGCCGTTGACGCGCTGGGGGGTGGTGAGTATGACTTCGTTGTCGGGGCGTCCGTTCTGGGTGACGACTATGCGCAGGTCGTTGAATGGGTCGTCGAGGCTGAGATTGCGTGTGTCGACTGTGATGCCAAGCTGCTGGTGGCTGTCGTTGGAGTCGATGTCGGTGCGCGAGCTTACGGTGACGCCTATGGGGGCGGTGAAGTCGCATACGGCGAAACGTGCCTGCAGGAGTGTGTCGTCGGGATCGCGCTCGTCATAGACTCTGACCAGATAGTTGCCGGACTGAGTGATGCTTACCTGTTCGTTGGGCAGTGTGATGGTGTAGTGGACGTAGTGGACCACGGTGGCTTGGGAGTAGCGGTAGTCGTCGACCGTGCCTTCGTTGAAGCTGTCGAGAAACTCTGAGTCGACCAGCCCTTCGGGCCGCCATGAGGCGTCGCAGTGGGTGAGTGAGTAGCGCAGGTAACGGTGTTCGTCGGCAAGTTCGTCAAACGAGATTATTATCCTGTCGGACGGGTCGGCGAGGTTGATGACGGGCAGGGCGAAGAGGTCGCCGCCGAGGGTGACGCCGAGGGTTTTGACGGTTGTGTGCATGACGCCCTGGCGCGTGTCGGCCGGCTCTTCGCCGTGTGTGGCGAAGGGGAGCAGCAGGAGCAGTGACAGCAGGGCTGTGAGCGGTCTATGCATCTTGGGCGGAAAGACGGTTGTGAAGGAGGGTCACGGCGTCGGTGATGAGGTCGATGCATGGTTTGCGACCTTCTTTCTTGAGGTCGCGACAGTCGGTGTAGCCTTCGAGGTTGTCGAAAGCTGTCACGGCCTCTCTGACGTGGCGGTAGAGTTCGGGGCGGGGTAGGTCTTTGTGTACGAGACCGAGCACCATGGCTGAGCCTGTGACGGCTCCGCAGATTTCGCCGCTGGCTCCCAGGCCGGAGCCGAATCCGTGGGATACGTCGGCCAGCAGACGGCTGTCGCCGTCGATGATGTCGTCAAACGAGAGTAGCAGACATTGGGCGCAGTTGTAGCCTTGGGCGCGGAGCTGGCGGGCCCGCTCGACGCGTTGGTCGAGAGTGTATTTCATATTTTCCATACAGTGTGTAATTACCAGTTGATGGGTGTCAGGCCCCGCGAGACGAGATAGTCGTTGGCGCGGGAGAAGGGGCGGCTGCCGAAAAATCCGCGCGACGCGCTGAGCGGGGAGGGGTGGGGCGACTCGATGACGCAGTGGCGCATGCGGTCGATAAATGCTCCTTTGCGCTGTGCGTAGGCTCCCCAGAGGATAAAGACGAGCCCTTCGCGCTCTTGTGCGAGACGGCGCACTGCGGCGTCGGTAAATTCTTCCCATCCGTGGCCCTGGTGAGAGCCTGCGCTTCCGGCGCGCACGGTGAGGGTGGCGTTGAGGAGCAATACGCCTTGTGTGGCCCATCGGCTGAGGTCGCCCGAGGGGGGCGGTGTCACTCCGAGGTCGGACTGGATTTCTTTATAGATGTTCTGGAGCGAGCGTGGTATCTCTATGCCCGGATTGACCGAGAAGCTGAGTCCGTTGGCTTGTCCGTAGCCGTGGTAGGGGTCTTGTCCGAGTATCACGACTTTTACTTTGTCGAAGGGGCATGCGTCGAAGGCTGCAAATATCCTGCCTGCGGGCGGGTAGATGACTGCTGAGGCATACTCTCCGCGCACGAAGTCGGTGAGCCGTGCGAAATATTCTTTGTCCCATTCGGCGGCAAGTGCGTGATGCCACGATGGCTCTATCCTCACGTTCATGATTGGTATTGGTTTCTTTTTTTCTTGCAAAAATACAAAATATATCTTAACTTTGCACTTTATAAGGCTCCAATATGGCATATTGGGATGATATGTTCCCGTAGTTCAATGGATAGAATATCGGATTCCGGTTCCGACGATTAGGGTTCGACTCCCTACGGGAATACCAGACTAAAGCGGAGAAAGGCTTTTTACCGAGGCTTTTCTCCGCTTTGATGTTGCTGCCGGGGAGCTGGAAAATCGGCATCACTCTAATTATTAATGAAAAACGAAAGCAATGACTTCGAGGTCGGATAATCCGGGGACATGATTTCAGGCGAAATCCTTGCAGATTACGAAGATTCTTGCGAAATTTGCCATGAAATCGCGCATAAGCAGACAAATAGTAGTTAACGGTGTAGCTACCACTAATTTACCGACAATCTGCAAATAATGCAACGTTCCTATTGATAAATATTTAGAATTATAATTCAGCCAACGAGCTATAATTTTTTAATTTCATCCGAATAAGATATAATAACGGCTTTCCGGCCTTATGAGTTCAATCCGGTGCTGACAAAACTGTAACTGATGAGAAATCACATGAATAACCTGACCAAATACTTTCTCGTGATAGTCGCAATAATGGCTCTTGCGGGATGCTCTACGTCCAAATCGACGGTTTCCGGCAGTGTCGATCTGTCAAAATATGAGTATGCCATGGTAATCAACAACAACACATATCATATCCCGGCCGAGCTGATGGAGTATGAAATCATGTTGTTTGATGCTGTTGAGGATTCGCGTCTGAAACTCGTGAGCGATGCCCGTATTTACGAATTGTCACCCGGTCAACAGGAAAAACTTCTGCTGGTCAAATATGGTGTGAGCATCCGCACCGAAGAAACTATCGTAACAGTCAACTTCATAGACTATTTCACCGGCCGTCCGGTGGCATCGTGCCGTGGAGCCTACTCCTCGCTGGGAGTCGCGGGTGCCTCGCATGATATAAAAGGAGCCATAAAACGAGTGGCGAAGCAAATCTCCGAAACGTTTCCCAAATAAGCACCATCTTAAATTAAATGCCGGCATGATGCACCTCTCCGCCGCATCGGCGGCAGGGAGGTGCATCATGCCGGTTTCCATCCGGTCATATCGATATCGTCATAGCCTCTCGACTTTATTATATCAGGCACATCATCGAGCGAAGGAAACTCCCTGGACATTTCAGAACGCATTTTTTCAAGCAATATGTCGCCCAGACTATCGGCATAACGTCCCCGCAAAGCCATGTCATACCATTCTATCAGGTCTCTTTCAGTCACAATGCTTTGGATGCGGCTCTTCCATCCTATCTGCGTGAGCAATGAGAGTATGACGCCCTTTTCAGCGTCCTTGCACACTATCACGATTCTATCGCTGGCAATGCCTGAGACTATCGATTCAGCCAATTCTTCGTCCAACGACAAATGTTTTATCTGAATGGCCGGCCCCCAGTTGGAGTACATATCCAGCCCTCTGTCAGCGGCATTGGTCACACCTACTCTATACACTCGCGCGGCATGACTGTGGACTGGAGTCTCAATATTCAGACACATAATCTTTTCGGCAAAGTCTCCAAACTCTCTGAGAACATCAATACGAGAGGCATCCACCGAAACCTCAACTTTAAGCCGGAGAGCTTCAACCAAGGTTGAAAACAAGGCATACACGACGATTTCATACACCTTGTCAAGACTTCTTTTCAGACCGGGTTCGTTCCAGAATCCATCGATAAACGACTTTACATCAAAGTTTTCTTTCGTCGTCCGGTTGAGTCTTGCCAAAGCAGAGGCAAGCTGGGTGTGTTTGTTTGTAAACCTACTGTATATGTAGGCCTCGATGGCCCCGCCGGTACGGTTGTTCTCTTCTGCCAGAATCTTGAGAATACGCGGAGGCACGGCATTTTCATTAAACAGATCATCCTGAAATCGCGCGCTGCTGTTGCATGTGCGGCCAAGCAACACCTGCGTGACCATATCACGCCAACGTTTGCTTGCATTTCTATACGACTCAAGATCATCAAGGTCTACGTCGCCATGCACACGCGCATGATACAGTATCTCGCCAATCTGAATAGGTTTGTAAAGATGCACCCTTGACTTTCTGATTATATTGTCAAGAGCTTCTTTTGCCAATAACACATCTTTCTCCATAAGTACGCTGTCTGATTTATCATAATTTTTCAGAGCCTGAATCATCTGCGAAGCCACGGCCCGGATTACCGGGACTGCTACAGAATTGCCTGTCTGATGTTTAAGTTTGCCATACGGGACTACGACCTTGAAGTTTTCGGGAAATCCCTGCAATCGGAGCATTTCCCTTTCAGTCGGTCTCCGCTCGTCATTTATAAGTATATAATTTGCCGAAGCCCCGGCTCTCAGACATGAACTGTAGTGATGGGGCGTAATGCTGCCGGCCATGTTTTCATGAGATATATACGGACGAGGATAATGAGGGTCTTTCAACCGCATCAGACGAGACTCTCTGATACGGTCTTTTACATAATATTTCTCATCGACATCACGTTCAAGCACATCCGACAATGACTGTCGCTCAGCCAAAGGCACCGGCTCGGGAAATGTGAACAGTACATCGTCAATGAAACCGACTATTATTATCCGCTCACGCTTCTGAGGGACTCCGAAGTCCAAGGCATTGAGCACTTTCGCATAGACGTTATAGCCCAATGACTCGAGATGGGAACGTATGATTCTGAACGTGTTGCCCTTGTCATGCGACACAAGATTACGCACATTCTCAAGCATAAATGCCCGAGGCCTTTTTTCAGCCAGGATACGTTCTATCTCAAAAAAAAGTGTTCCGCATGTCTCGTTGTCAAAACCTTCCTTTTTGCCAATTATTGAGAATGCCTGACACGGAAATCCGGCCAATAATATCTCAAAATCAGGTATATCCCGGGCTTCGATTTTTGTAATGTCACCCGAGGGATATTCACCGAAATTGGCCTCATAAGTTTTGCATGCATCCTCATCAAACTCCGATGAAAACACACATTTACCCCCCAAGGCTTCAAACCCGAGGCGTATGCCACCAATCCCTGCAAACAGGTCTATAAATCTAAATGAATCCCAATTCATTCGCGAAAAACGACAAATATCGACAACAAAGTTAATGAAAAAAATCCTCATTATCATCATCGGCTTTGTATCATCAGACCTAAAACCGGTTTGACCGGCCTGCCGTAAGTCGATGGAGTCAGCAGGTGGAGGGCCTTTGCGACGGGGTGGGAATCGTGCTTTACATAAAAATAAATTATTAACAAAAAATAGTTGCAATTGGGCGCAAATAGCAGTAACTTTGCGGGCGAAATACTGATGACACATCAATTCTTATAAGCTATGAAACATCTCGATTTGATTCTTGCCGAGAAACTCCTTAAAATCAGCGCGATCAAGCTCCAACCCGACAATCCCTTCACCTGGGCTTCAGGCTGGAACTCACCTATATATACCGACAACCGCAAAACTCTCTCCTATCCCGACGTGCGCAGCTTTATCAAGGTAGAGCTCAGCCGCATCATCCTCGAAAATTTCCCCGAAGTGGAAGCCGTAGCCGGCGTGGCCACAGGTGCCATCGCCCAGGGCGCACTCGTGAGCGACACTCTCGGTCTGCCCTACGTATATGTCCGCGCCACTCCCAAAGACCACGGTCTTGAAAACCTCATCGAAGGCGATCTCCGTCCCGGCAGCAAGGTAGTGGTAATCGAAGACCTCATCTCGACCGGCGGCAGCAGCCTCAAGGCTGTCGAGGCCATCCGCAATGCCGGATGTGAGGTAATCGGCATGGTAGCCATCTTCAGCTACGAGTTCCCCGTGGCCACCAAGGCTTTCAAGGACGCCAACGTCAACCTCATCACTCTCTCCAACTATTCGGCTCTCATCACCGCCGCCCTCGAGACAGGTTTCATCCGCGAGGACGATGTAGACACCCTCAAAGAGTGGCGCAAAGACCCCTCGATGTGGAGCCCCGTCGTAGACAAAGAGGACGAATAATCCTTCTTTCAGTCTGAACACATTATATCAAAGTCAACAGGAGTCAAGGGGCATACCCTCTTGACTCCTGAATTATCAACTCATAAACGCTACAACATGTCAGTATACTCCGGCAAACCCGTAACCATCGCGCGCAACATCGACGAAATCTACGCCAAGGTCAGCGACCTCAGCCAATATCGCGATATGGTGGAGCAGCTCCCCGCCGAGCAGCGCGAAAAGCTCCAGGGCATAGAGTTTCGCGGTGAAGCCATCAAGATGGATGCTCCCGGCGTGGGCGAACTGGTGTTTAAAATCACCGAGCGCACCGCTCCCACCCATGTAGGCCTCAATGCCGAAGGATGTCCCATCCCCCTGAAACTCTCGCTCGACATGGCCGATGTCGACGGCGCGAGCACCCGGCTTACGCCCCGCGTCGAAATCCAGATTCCCGCCATGCTCCGACCCTTTATCGGCAACAAGATACAGGAGGCCGCCGACAAATTCGGAGAAGTCTTCACTTCGCTTTTCCCCACAGTATGACCCGCAGCCTTCTCTCCCGGCTCGCAGTCATAACGCTTTCACTCATCACGCTCATCTCGGCCGGATGCCACTCCGTCGACGATGAGCGTATTCCTTATAGCGAGGTCCGGCTCAAGTTTACCACCATAGGCGACTGGCACCGCTACGGCATAGGGGGCGCGGCCGAGAGCAAACGATATATCAAAGCCGGCAATACGCGCGTGCCCGCCGACTTTCCCTACACCGACATGGACCGCACCGGCTATGGCGGTCTGCTGCTCTCGATGGATGCCATGGGCAATCTTGTGGTCTATGATCTGGCGTGTCCCTACGAAGTGCGCCCGACGGTGCGGCTCACCGTGCCTGAGGGTGAGCCCTATGCCCAATGCCCCGAGTGCGGGAGCACCTATGACATATACACCAACTATGGCCATCCCCGCTCCGGTCCCGCCGCCGACAAGGGCTACGCACTCCGCCGCTA
>ERZ778496.816-NODE-816-length-26205-cov-6.505851_pt1 | contig 26205 bp, 21 predicted proteins | sample MGYA00433099_ERZ778496 | MGnify/ENA primary metagenome ERZ778496 (study PRJEB29527, sample SAMN07138962) | mouse gut metagenome | material: feces | host: mouse | place: China:Nanjing | collected 2016-01-25 ...
CCTAAAATAAGGCTTTAAGAAGTTTTTGGGTAGTAGGAAGTGTCGAACTCCCGGACTATTATTTGTCCTTACAGATAGTAGTACGTTGACGCATTATTGGAGTATATTTAGATCATCAGGAAGAATTATATGGCCTGTGTACTATCTAATCGATATTGGTGTGATTGTATGTTATGATAGGCTGTGGAAATTATCTGGCAGAAAAAGAAGTGTAGCGCTTATGATATTTGCCGTATGCACATTTTTACAAATTTATGACATGGGTAAAAAACTGGCATCACAAAGACAAACATTTGCAAATAAAGTGACATATGACTGCCCGCTTAAAAGTGAGATCTGGAACGAGCTGGCAGAGAGAGAATCGATAAAACATATCGTGTGGGTATCACATAATATTGATTATGGACCAATTATGCATTTTGCAAAATATGCATATGATAACGGATGGACCATGAACAATTTTTATTTTGCAAGAGGTATTAATGTAAATGAAGATACGAGGCAGAGTGTCGAGAACTTAAATGATTCCTGTATATATCTTTTTAAGACGGATGAAACAGAGTATATTGTAGGCAATATATCAGATTTTGACCTGAATTTTTATGAAGCGGATGGATATATAATAGGGACAGTATTTCCAATAGTGTACTAGAGCGTGTTTATTTTTTGAAAAACTTACGGACTTGGAATTTTGCATAAATAATCTTAATAATGGAATAACCGATATTTTTCCATAAAAATACTTGCATTAGAGTTTGTTTTGTGCTAGATTAGTAATTGTTGTAAATTGAGATGGTCCTCTGGTACAAGTCGGGTGGTAACAGAAAAGTACGGTTTTATGCCCGCCGGACAGCACACAGTAAATGTGGCGGTAGTATTAAGAACGTCAAATAATTAAAGGAGGCAAAATACAATGAATGAGATTATTAGGGAAATTGAAAAAGAACAGATGAAGGAGTCGGTCGATAACTTCCGTGTTGGTGATACGGTTAAGGTTCACGCAAAGATTAAGGAAGGAAACCGTGAGCGTATTCAGATTTTTGAGGGAACTGTTTTAAAGGTTCAAGGCGGCGGAAACAGACAGACTTTCACCGTTCGTAAGATTTCCAATGGTGTTGGTGTAGAAAAAACATGGCCAATGCATTCCCCAACAGTAGAAAAGGTTGAGGTGGTAAGACATGGTAAAGTGCGTCGCGCAAAATTGAATTACCTTAGAAATCGTGTTGGTAAGAAAGCTAAGGTTAAGGAATTGATGAAATAAGTATAAAAGTATGGAAACAATTAGGAAACGCAAGCAGCAGGAATCTGTCGGCTTGCGTTTTTTATAAATATGGATAGTATGATACTTAGAGAGTTAACTATAATGATGCGGAGCAGGAAACAAATTAGTTAGAGTTTCCTGCTCTTTTTAAGTTGCTTTCTTTGTCTGGCTTCGGTATAATAAATACATTATACAACGTCACAGAAAATAATATAATATTTTTATTTGGAGGCTCAGTGTTGATATGATAGAAGTGCATCGTATTCCATGCGGAAATGGTAACTGCTATATATTAGAAGAAAAAGGGAATGCCGTTTTGGTAGATACCGGAAAAATAGAATATCAGCGGAAGATAGAGAAACAGATTCGTTCGTTTCCCGTGAAACTAATTGTTCTGACACACGCGCACTTTGATCACTGCCAGAATGCGGCATATTTTTCAAAATTGTTCCAAGCACCGATAGCGATGCATCGGAATGATATTGGATTAATACATAATCAAATGAAAGAGCAGCTATCCGCAAAAACAATTCTTGGGAAAGTTGTCTTAAATATGTCGCTTGCGTCGTTTCAAAAGATAGGTAAAAAATCACCCATGGATTTTACACCTACAATTTTTTTAAAAAATGGAGATAGTCTGGAGCGGTATGGTATTGGTGCAAAAATTATCGGCTTGTCTGGTCATACGAAAGGCTCGATTGGGATAGACTGTGGAGAAGCTGGCATTTTGGTGGGAGATGCTTTAATGAATTTGTTTTATCCAACGATCTCCATGTTGTATGAGGACAAGGTGCAGATGCAGCAGAGTGCAGAGAAAATTGCGAAAATGGGAACTGTGCCGATTTATTTTGGACATGGAAAACCTGTTCCGAATCGGAATTGGGTAAAACGTGTAAAGTATTAACAAATAATGGAATTATTGTCAAAAAACAGGTATTCTAATTAATAGAAAGGAATGGTATAAAAAATGAAAGAAGTTATGAGTTTAATGGACTATCGTCCGACTGTTAAGGTATTGGATGCGACACTGCGAGATGGCGGATTAGTAAACGATTTTTATTTTACAGATGAGTTTGTAAGAGCACTGTACCAGACGAACATTAAAGCGGGTGTTGATTATATGGAATTTGGTTACAAAGCATCCAAGGATATGTTTGATGAGAGTAAGTTTGGAAAGTGGAAGTTTAGCAATGATGACGATATTCGGGCGATTGTAGGTGAAAACAATACAAACCTAAAAATTGCAGTTATGGCAGATGTCGGCAGATGTGATTATAAAAATGATATTATTGATAGATCAGACAGTCCCATTGATTTAATTCGTGTTGCCACTTATGTTAATACAATACCAGCCGCTGCTGATATGATCGAAGATGCATACAAAAAGGGCTATGAGGTAAGCTGTAATATTATGGCGATTTCCAATAGTCAGGAGAGCGAGTTAAAAGTTGCATTGGATATTCTTGGTAAGACATCAGTAGAAGTATTTTATATTGTGGATAGTTTTGGTTCATTATATCCAGAGCAGATCGAACGCCTTGTAGATATCTATATGGAATTTGCTGCAAAATACGGCAAAAAACTGGGAATCCATGCACACAACAACCAGCAGCTTGCATTTGCGAATACGATTGAGGCGGTTGGCGACGGCGTTGACTGGCTGGATGCAACCTATGCAAGCATGGGGCGTGGAGCAGGAAACTGCGCAATGGAACTGCTTCTGGGATTTTTGCGCAATCCTAAGTATCAGACCTATCCAGCGATTCAGTTTGTTCAGAACTATATGAATAAACTCAAAGAGGACGGCGTTGTATGGGGATATGATTTACAGTATATGATGACTGGACAGTTAAACCAGCACCCAAGAACCGCAATCCAGTTTACCAAAGATAAGCGGACAGACTATGCGGAGTTTTATAAGGAAGTTGTGGCGTTAGATTAGAAATTGGAGGTTTTTATGGCTACATGGATGGCGCATCTGCGGATAGCGGACGATATTCTTGACAAAATGCAAGGATTGGAAGCCACGGAATTTGTAATTGGCAATATTGCGCCTGACAGTGGTGTACCGACACCTGATTGGAGTGCATTTGTACCTAGTAGTGCCATTTCACATTATCGCAGAAATGGCAATGGAAAAACGATTTTAATTGATGAATTTTTTAACCAGTATTTAACAAAAGAACAGCGGGAAAGGTATAATGCGAAGCAGTTTTCGTTTTATCTTGGTTATTACGACCACTTGCTGACCGATATTTTGTGGGCACAGGAGATTGTTTTTTCATTAAAAGAAAAAGACGCAGAGGCATACCAAAAAAATCCACAGGAAACGATATGGGAATGGAAAGGTGACTGGTATGATTTGGATTTCCTGTATTTGAAACAGCATCCAAATTTTCGCGCTTTTCAGATATATGAAAATGCTGAGGGTTTTGAAAATACGTATTTAGATTTTTTTGCAAAAGATGCATTTGATAACCACAGGCAGTATATTACATCATTTTATCATGAACAGCGGGATAATTTGAAACAGCATCCAAATTTTCGCGCTTTTCAGATATATGAAAATGCTGAGGGTTTTGAAAATACGTATTTAGATTTTTTTGCAAAAGATGCATTTGATAACCGCAGGCAGTATATTACATCACTTTATCATGAACAGCGGGATAATTTAGAACAGGATTATATTTGGCTTACCCAAGAACGAATGAATGCATTTGTAACATATGCGGCAGAGATTGTATTGGAAAAAAATAATATGATAAAATAGAAAAGGAGAAATCGTTATGCCCTCAAAAATACGCACAAAGCAATCCCTAGCCTGCATTTCGCTCACCGATGAGGAGAAGAAACATCTGATGAGTGAAATAGAAGCTTTTTATCTTGATGAGCGCGGCGAGGAAATTGGAATAATTCACCAACAGCAGCTGCTTGACCTTTTTCTGGAAAAACTTGCGCCCGCAGTCTATAATAAAGCACTCGACGACGCTAAAAAGTGGCATGCACAAGCCCTTGACAATATGGAATCCGATTATTATATGCTCTACAAAGAACTGCAATAAGGAAATTGTAAATAGCGGCAAAGATATCAAATAGCAAGAAGAAGGAGATATTCTTGAACATTTAACTAGACAACAGATGACTAATCAATCATTAATTTGAACTTCACTGGCAATATTTGTAGCAAAAAAATCTATGCAGTTTGCACAAAATCATTGAAACTATGTGAAAAATATAGTACAATTTTCTTTAGAAAACAAAAATAAAATATTCCGAAATAGGAGGTAGTTCGTATGAATGTTTACACAACTGATAAGATCAGAAATGTAGTATTGTTAGGTCATGGTGGAGCAGGGAAAACAAGCCTTGTGGAGTCTATGGCATATTTAGCAGGAATCACTTCCCGTATGGGGAAAGTCGAGGACGGCAACACGGTCAGCGACTTTGGCAAGGAAGAACAGAAACGGAAAATCTCCATCAGCACATCAGTTGTGCCTATTGAGTGGGAAGGGGTTAAAATCAATGTACTGGATACACCGGGATATTTTGATTTTGTAGGTGAAGTTGAGGAGGCAATTAGCGCTGCGGATGCTGCGATTATTGTAGTTTCTGGTAAATCAGGTGTTGAGGCAGGCACTGAGCGCTCATGGGAACTTTGTGAGAAATATAAGCTGCCGCGAATGATTTATGTTACTGATATGGATGTGGATAATGCATCCTTTAAGAATGTTGTAGAAAAATTGACCCAGATGTATGGCAAAAAGATAGCACCATTCCATTTCCCGATTCGTGAAAATGAAAAGTTTGTCGGATATATTAATGTTGTCAGTGAAACAGGAAATCGCTGGAAAGGTAAAGAAGTAATAGAGTGTGATATACCAGACTACAGTAAGGATAATCTAACACTATACAAAGACACTTTAATGGAAGCGGTTGCGGAAACCAGTGAGGAATTTATGGAGCGTTATTTCGGCGGCGAAACCTTTACCGAGAACGAAATCCGCGCTGCGCTGCGCACCAATGTTATTGATGGTTCGATTGTGCCGATCAGCATGGGTTCTAATGTATTATGTCAAGGTACATACGCTTTATTGGATGATATTGTGAAATATATGCCAAGTCCAGAAAATAAGCAGATAGCAGGCTTTAATATGAAAACAAATGAGGTATTTGAAGCAAACTATGATTTTGCAAAACCCAAGTCAGCTTATGTGTTTAAGACGATTGTCGATCCGTTTATTGGAAAATATTCACTGATTAAAGTATGCTCCGGCGTATTTAAGTCTGATGACGTAATTTACAATAAGGATAAGGATGTTGAGGAAAAAGTAAATAAGCTTTATATTTTGCAGGGAAGTAAACCCATTGAAATCAATGAGCTGCATGCAGGCGATATCGGTGCGATTGCAAAACTTACAGCGGCGCGAACCGGTAATACGCTTTCTACAAAGGCAACCGTGATTGAATATGGTAAATTTGAAATTTCTAAGCCTTATACAGCAATGCGCTACAAAGTGCCAAATAAGGGTGATATTGATAAAGTTTCGCAGGCATTGCAAAAACTTTCGCATGAAGACCAGACGATGAAGGTGGTCAATGATATAGAGAACAGACAGTCACTTTTGTATGGTATTGGTGAGCAGCAGCTAGAGGTAATTCAGAGCCGCCTTGCGAATGAGTATAAGTGTGAGATAGAGTTAAGCAAGCCCAAAGTTGCATTCCGCGAAACTATCCGCAAAAAATCGGATGTGGAATACAAATATAAGAAACAGTCCGGCGGACACGGACAGTATGGTCATGTAAAGATGCGTTTTGAAGCATCCGGCGATTTGGAAAAGCCTTATATCTTTGAGCAGGAAGTAGTAGGCGGCGCAGTTCCTAAGAATTATTATCCAGCGGTAGAAAAAGGCTTGCAGGAATCCGTAATCAAAGGGCCTTTGGCAGCATATCCGGTAGTAGGTGTTAAGGCAGTGCTTTACGATGGTTCTTATCATCCAGTAGATTCTTCGGAAATGGCATTTAAAATGGCAACAATTCAGGCATTTAAGAAAGGAATTATGGAAGCAACACCTGTATTGCTTGAGCCAATTGTATCGTTAAAGGTAACTGTGCCTGAGCGCTATACAGGCGATATTATGGGCGACTTAAATAAGCGCCGTGGCAGAGTGCTGGGTATGAATCCTACAGGGAATGGCAAACAGGTGATTGAAGCGGATATTCCGATTATGGAGTTGACAGGCTACTGTACCGTTTTGCGATCTATGACAGGCGGACGTGGCAACTTTGAATATACCTTCGCAAGATACGAGCAGACGCCAAATGATATTCAGGAGGCAGAAGTTAAGGCAAGAGCAGCAAAAGTTGCGGAGAATGCAGAAGACTAAAGGGTACGGAAAGCGATAATAGCAGAAAAGTGCGTTGTCTTTGCAGTGTTGTGAAGGCAGCGCATTTTTAGTGTGCAAACCCGTGTATGGAAATCCATAAATGGAAATCCATGAATGGAAATCCATAAATGGAAATCTATAAATGGAAATCCATAAATGGAAATCTATGAATGAAAACCTATGAATGAAAACCCATGTATGAAAACCCATATATGGGCTGTGATAATATTGACATCCAAAGGAAAATGGGGGTTTTAAGATGCAATTAGAAATATTGAAATATCTGCGTAAGCTATTTGGAAGCATACAAAAGTGGATAGAAAAATATTTGTTAGGTGGTAAAAAGAGCCGACGCATTGCCAGACGAAGATACCTGCTGCAAAAAAAGGCGGAAAAACGCCGCTTTCAGAAACTTATCCAGCTTATCTATTATAAATACGGCGATGCAAAAATAGAAAATCCGCCAAAGGAATTTGACCGCTATTGGGGTATTCCTTGGCACTATTGGAAGGCACTGCAATGGATTGTAATATTTTGTCATCCAGAATTTTTGAAAAGGCAGTACAGTTCGGAATTTTTGGAAAAAATGTGTCGTTTTTTGGAGAAAGAAAGGAAACAGCATCCAGAGGGAATAGAGCAGAACTTCTATTTCGCTCTGTGCATCGCCTATGGTTTCTTTTTGGATAATGCTGATGATACCAAGCCGAAAGAGGAGGCGCTTCGCACTATGCAGTCGCTGCTTATCGAAGATCCGCATTATCAGGAGTATGCACAAGATTTGCAATGTTGGTCGGAATTAATAGAAGAACGCCGTTTATATACTTTTTGCAGGGAAGCATATTTGTTCGCAAAAGGGAAAGGAAGCGAAGAACAGCGGGTTTCTTTTGCGGAAACGATTCTGGAAAAAGCGCAGCAGTGGATGCTGATGTCATCGTTTTCCAATATGGACTTTGTATTTCATAATCTTTGCAGGCTGGAACAGTTTCCGTTTGCGGAAGCATTGGCGGCAAAAGTAGAGGAATGCAGGCGTCTGGAACAAATGCAGGATGAATTTCTACAGGCATTTACGGAGGCGCTGGATCATAACAATAAGGGAAATTCTGTTCATGAAGAAGGATATATTCCGCACGCACAGCGTTTCCATAGATTGAAAGAACAGTACTGTCCGGATGGAAGCTGGGGAAAACTACTGCGCAGCCGCCGTTTTCAGCAGGCATTTCGAGATTGGGTAATGCATCCGCGTTACAATACATATGTTAGTTCTTATCCACGCTATTTGGAGTATTATGGCTGGCGGGAAGTACGCAGCCAGTTTGCTTCCAGCCAGTATGAGGGCAGTTCTCCTTATGAGGAGGAATTGGCGGACTGGTTAAAGACAAGCTTGTATTTTACGGAGTATGAGAAACGCTATCAAAGGGAGCAGATATGGAAGGAACAGCAGATAGAAAAAGCATATTTTGAGGAAGTCTTTCCTCTGCCAGAGCGCAGTGAGAAAAAACAAGAAGCGCTGGATAAAGCAGAACAAGGAGAACCAATCAGCGCAGAAACGGCATCGGCTGTGCTTAGTGAACTATATGCGTATAATGAAACGGCGCTGCATTTACTGACACGGGCAACAAATATTATGGTGCATTTCAATTTCCTGTTGAGCCGATCAAGGGATAAGCAGAATACCGTATGGGAGGACATGATTTGTTTCTTGGAGGATGAGATTCTGATATACTGGCAAAAGGAAAACGGAACTTGCCGTTTAAGTCATGCGGCGTTTTTTGATCTGATTTCGCATATTGTTGACAGTAAGGCAGACTGCCATCTTACCCAAAACAAATCCTTTTATAATGAGGAATTTATTGAATCCGTATGCAAAAATATGTATTTATATGAATGCTTTATTCAACGCACTTTAAAAATAACTGCAACAGAATCCTAAGTTTTTTCTGCGATGATGCCATGCAGCAAGATGCATTAGCATCTTTAAAGTGCGTTAAAAATAAAAACAAATCATTTATGTTGTTTACCACCGCCGTGTTCTAATCGCCATTGTCTAGGTGAAATGGCATAAACATTTTTAAAAGCTCTGGAAAAATGCAGTTGGTTTGGATAGCCGACTGCATTTCCGATATCTGCAACGGATAAGGCTGTCAGTTTCAACAATTCGGCAGCTTTTGTCATTCGATAAGAAATTAAAAATTCCTGTGGAGATTTTCCCATATTTTCATGAAAAATTTTCCCAAAATAACTGCGGTTTAGGCCACAACAAGCAGCAATATCCTCCACAGAAATATCGTTCTGAAAATTTTGTTCAATAAAAGAGATTGCCTCCTTTAGATAAAATTCTCGCAAACTGCTGCCTTGACCAAGTGGAACTGAAGTGGAGGAGCGGACAAGACTGTCAATAAATAGATAGAGATGCCCAATTAAATGAAACGGCGATTCCTCTTTGTGATTTACAATATATAGCATTTCTTCTTTCATTGTTTCAGAAATATCTTTATAGCGTGCCTTATAGACAGGTTGTTCTGGTTTTAACCCCGCTAATTCTATTGCTTCTTTTACACGTAATCCATCAAATTCTATCCAAACATATTCCCAAGGAATTTCATGATCCGCAATATACATACATACCTGATGCGGAAAAATCATAAACCCCTGACCGCTTTTAATATGGAAAGTATCGGATTCTTTCCGACCATTTTGTGAATAGAGCATTCCAGTGCCGGAAAGACAATAGTGAAATAAATAGTGATTGCGTGCGGCAGGCCCAAAAGAATGGGAGGGGTCACACTGTTCCCAGCCAAATTGATATAACCCCAAATCGACAAAATTTTCGCTTGGAAATACTGAAAAAATAACTTCGCTCATAGTAGAATCCTCCTATTTAAAGTCGCTGCGCGACAGCACTAAAGGGTAAAGTCACTTCGGCACACATGTAATGAGAGAAACTTTCATTCGAAAGGACACTCGTGAAAGTTCCTCTCGTGCGCCTTTGCGACTTCACCGTAAAGACTGACTGTCAGTATATTTTGTATTCATATGGAAACAAGTTAATGCATATTATATATTATATACCAAAATGCTAGGTCATTTCAAATAAAAGATATAAAAATAACAAAAAGATATAAAATATCCAAAATAGTGCTATTTTAGATAGCATAAAGATATGTTATCATGAATTTATCAAATAGGAAAGGAGTAATGCTATGAAAGGGAAAACGTTTAAATGCTTGGGGACGGCATTATGCTGTATGGCAGTAATAGTACCGCTTCAAGGGTGTGGGGCTTCGTCGGACAAGACGGAAATTGAGATTGTGCAGTATAAGCCGGAAGCAGCCAACTACTTTAAGACGGTGGAAGCGGAGTTTAATGCGACACATACAGACATCCATTTGACAATCAGTTCACCGAATGATGCTATGACGATTTTAAAAACACGATTTATCAGAGAGGATTATCCTGATATTATCGGAATCGGCGGAGATATCAATTATTCTTATTTTGTAGATGCAGAAATCTTAGCAGACGTATCGGATTATCCAGGATTGCAGGACATTAATCAGGGGTATTTGGATATTGCTGAAGCATTGGAACTTGTGCCAACCGAAGGAACGTATATCGTACCATATGTAGCAAATGCAGCCGGTGTACTCTACAACAAAGATATGTTTGCAGAGCATGGGTGGGAAATCCCAGAAACATGGAATGAGTTAACGCAATTGTGTGAACAGATAAAATCGGAAAATATTCTTCCATTTTATTTTGGTTTTAAAGACATATGGACGTGTCTGGCACCTTGGAATGCAATGGCAGTTGAACTTTCGCCTTCTGATACCACAAAACAGGTCAACAGAGGAGAAACCAATTTTACAACAGAATATAAAGAACTTGCAGAGAAATATTTGTCACTGCTGCCTTATGGACCAGAGGATCCGTTTGCCTATAGCTATAATGATGCATGTACAGCATTTGCGCGCGGCGAGTCGGCAATGTATCCAATAGGAAGTTATGCGACACCACAGATTTTGTCAGTAAATCCTGACTTAAACATTGATTCGTTTGTAATGCCAGCAAGTGATCAGAAAGAGGATAGAACACTGAATTCAGGTATCGACTTAGGTTTTAGTGTTACGGCGGCTTGTGAGAACAAGGAAGCAGCATATGAGGTGCTTGATTTCCTTCTCGAATATGAGAATATGCAAAAGTACATTGATGATCAGAATGCAGTTCCCTGCAAAAAAGGAGATTTTCAACTTGCCTCTATGCTTGATGGAATGCTTCCGTTTATTGAAGAAGGAAATATGACAGACTATCAGGATCATTATTATCCTTCAGAAATGTCGGTGGATGCACTGTTACAGACCTTTTTAATTGAGAAAAATGTTGACGATTTCCTTGCAAAGTTTGATACAAACTGGCTGCGGTATAATCGAGATATTATTCGTCTAGTACAGGAATATCAACAAAATCATTAAATTTTAAAATGGGGAAGGAGAGAAAAGACAATGAAAAATGATAGACAACGAACATTTTTATTGATTACGATACCAATTTTGCTATTGTTCGTCTGCTTTAATACCATTCCGTTAATACGAGGTGTCATATATAGCTTTACCAATTTTAAGGGGTTTGGCAAGTATGACTGGGTAGGGCTGCGCAACTATATTGACTTGTTTTCCGATGCACGTGTAGGTAAATCGTATTTGTTTACCATTAAACTGGCAGTGGTAACGACAATTGTGGTTAATGTTTTAAGCCTAATTTTAGCGCTGGCATTAAACAGTAAGATTCGCGCAAAAGGATTTTTCCGTGGCGCATACTTTTTACCAAATATTTTAGGTTCTTTGGTTGTAGGTTATATTTTTAACTATTTCTTTACATATATCCTTCCGGCAGTTGCAGATATGATAGGAATTGAATCGCTGCGCTCTAGTATTTTATCGAGTCCGAGTAAGGCATGGATTGGTGTTATGATTGTATGCGCATGGCAGGCAGTTGCAATGAATACGATTATTTATATTTCGGGTTTGCAGACGGTGCCAGAAGACGTGTACGAAGCAGGCGGATTGGACGGCGCTACTGGCTGGAAACAGTTCCGTCACTTAACATTCCCGTTAATTATCCCATTTTTCTCCATTAATATGGTGCTTTGCGTAAAGAACTTCTTAATGGTATTTGATCAGATTATGGCTTTGACAAAAGGCGGACCAGCACAGAGTACGGAATCCATTTCCTATTTAATTTATAACAATGGTATGTCCGGCGGACAGTTTGGATTTCAAAGTGCAAATGCAGTTGTATTCTTTATTGTAATTGTAATTATTTCTGTTGCGCAGATGAAATTTTCCGGTTCAAAGGAGGAGCAGCTATGAAACATACATCTTCAGTGGGTAAATCGAATAAGGCAGTATTGGTTTTGCTTATCTTGGGACTGTCCGCAATTGCGTTTCCGCTCTACCTGACAATTGTAATTGCGTTTAAACAGCCGTCAGAAATGACGAATAGTATCAGCGGTATTTTATCACTGCCAAAAACATGGAGCCTTGCCAATTTCCGTGAGGCGATGGAAGTAACAGACTTTTGGCACTCTCTTGGAAACAGCTTGTTGATTTCTGTGTTGACAGTGGGACTGTCTATTATCGTACATTCGCTGATGGGCTATGCACTGGGCAGAAATAAGGCACACAGCAAATTTTACAGCTTTGTCTATCTGTTTATTGTAAGTGGTATGTTTGTACCCTTTGCAATTTTAATGATGCCTTTGGCAAAGCAGACAGCAGAGCTTGGACTTGCAAACTGGGCAGGCGTTATTATTTTGTATATTGTGTTTTATATGCCAATGAATATTATGCTGTATTCAGGATACCTTGTTAATATTCCTATGGCATTGGAAGAAGCGGCAAAGGTGGACGGTGCTTCTACATGGACAACATATTGGAAAATTATTTTTCCGGTAATGAGTCCAATGCATGCGACGGTAGCTGTTCTTACAGCATTGGCAGTATGGAATGATGTTATGACACCATTGATTATAATGGCTGGTTCTGGTGAGAATACACTGCCTTTGGCACAGTTAAACTTCCAGTCACAGTTTGGAACAAACTATAATCTGGCGTTTGCTTCCTATCTGTTATCATTGATTCCAATATTGATTTTCTATTTGATTTGTCAGAAACAGATATTAAATGGCGTGACAAATGGAGCAGTAAAATAATAGGTATGAAATGGCAATGATTGTTCTTGACAATAGTGGATTCTCCTGCTATTGTCAAGAATAGAAAGGACGTGATATATTTTATGGCAATTTTATATCAGGAAAAAGAACGAATTTTTACATTGCACACAAACAAAACCACTTATCAAATGAAGGTGGATGAATTTGGATTCCTTTTGCACTTGTATTATGGTGCAAAATTATCCGGAAATATGGACTATCTGCTGACGTATTATGACAGAGGATTTTCAGGTAATCCATCTGATGTGGGGAGTGACAGGACATATTCAATGGACGTGCAGCCGCAGGAATATCCTGGGTTGGGAATTGGTGATTACAGAAGCAGTGCTTTGATTATCCGCAATACGGATCAATCGTACTGCTGTGATTTGCGTTATAAAAGCCATATAATCCGAAATGGAAAATATGCTTTACAAGGGCTTCCAGCAGTATATGCAGATGACAGTGAAGCACAGACGTTGGAAATTGTGCTTGAAGATGCCGTTAGTAAGGTACAGGTTGCACTTTTGTATGGGGTATTGGATCAGGCTGATATTATTACAAGAAGCGCAGAAATTCGAAACTGTGGGACAGGCAGCATCTGCGTAAAAAAGGCAGCATCTGCTTGTCTTGACTTTGTAGAAGGAACATATGATTTGTTAAGCTTTTGGGGACGGCACACAATGGAACGCAATCTTGAGAGGCAGGAAATCGGGCATTGCGATCATGTGATAGGAAGCCGCCGTGGAACTTCCAGTCATCAATATAATCCAGCGGTAGTTATCGCACGCAAGGATGCAACGGAGGATTATGGGGACTGTTATGGTATGGTATTTGTTTATAGTGGAAACTTTATGTTTGAGGCAGAAAAAGACCAGTTCGAGCAGACAAGAGTGATTATGGGGCTGCACAGCGATATTCTGCATTATCCATTAAAGCAAGGTGAAACACTGGTTATACCAGAAACGATTCTTAGTTTTTCGAACAAGGGATTTGGCGCATTGTCATCACAGTTCCATCGTTGTATTCGGAACCATATTTGCAGGGGAAAATATCAACATCAGCCAAGACCTGTATTAGTCAATAGCTGGGAAGCAGCATATTTTAATTTTAACGGTGAAACCATCTGCCAGTTGGCAAAGGATGCTGCAGAACTTGGAATTGATATGGTGGTAATGGATGATGGTTGGTTTGGAAAGCGCGAAGATGATAACAGCGGTTTGGGAGATTGGCAGGTTAATGAAAAGAAATTAGGCTGCACATTGGGAGAATTAATCCAAAAAGTTAATGGACTTGGCGTGCGGTTTGGGATTTGGATTGAGCCGGAAATGGTTTCCGAGGACAGTAATCTATACCGAAAGCATCCTGACTGGGTGCTGCAAGTTCCGAATCGTGAGCCGGTGCGCGGCAGAAATCAGCTTGTACTCGATTTTTCGCGCAAGGAAGTGCGCAACGATATATTTGAAGAAATATGCAGTATTTTGGATCAAGGAAATATTGAATATGTAAAATGGGATATGAATCGTAGTATCGCAGATGTGTATTCCATTGAAAACAGTCAGGGCAGAGTTGCATATGATTATGTGCTTGGCGTATATGATTTCCTGGAAAATTTGTTGCAAAAATACCCTAATATTTTAATTGAGGGGTGCAGTGGCGGCGGCGGAAGATTTGACGCAGGCATGATGTACTATACGCCGCAAATATGGTGTAGTGACAATACAGATGCCATTGACAGAGTGCGGATTCAATATGGAACGTCTTTCTTTTATCCTGTTTCCACAGTGGGTTCTCATGTGTCAGCAATACCCAACCATCAGACAGGGCGCAGCGTAAGCCTTTCAACGAGGGGCGTGGTAGCAATGGCAGGCACATTTGGCTACGAACTGGATTTGGCGAAAATAACAGATGCAGAAAAAGATGAGATCAGGCAGCAGATTCAGCAGTATAAGCATTATGAGGAATTGGTGCGGGAAGGAAATTATTATCGTTTGTCGAATCCTTTCCAAGACGAATATGCTGCATGGCTGTTTGTATCTGAGGATGAAAAGCGTGCCTTGCTGAACGTGGTAATGCTTGCGATTCATGGAAATATGGCTGTGAACTATGTGAAATTAAAAGGGCTGTGTGCAGACGCAGTATATGAAGCGATAGGAACAGGGAAACAGTATTATGGTTCTGCATTGATGCAGGCGGGACTTCCAATGCCTGTACAACAAGGGGAATACCTTGCATATCAAATAGAGTTCATACAACAATAAGCGGATAATAAGGAAATTTAGTGATGTTTCCCGATTAAAGGACTGACACAAAATAAAAAAGGTATTGGAGTATCAGATTATGAAGAAAACAGTTAAAAATCAGAAAGAAGCTAAGAAGATAACAAATATAGAGGCAAATAGTAATCCATCTGCATTGAAAATCTATCAGAACCGTTTCGCACGACTGCATGATGAACTGCGTTGGTTGTATATGGAATTGTATGACAATGGTTCTATGTTTGCGGAACTGTGTGAAAATATGGAGCGATTCTATCAGGAGCGGAACGCAGAATTAAAATCGCTGGATGTACAGCGGGAATCGCATCCGGATTGGTACAAGCAGAATGATATGCTGGGAATGATGTTTTATATTGATAATTTTGCCAAAACCATGAAAGGCGTAAAATCCCGTCTGGATTATATTGAACAGTGTAATGTCAACTATATTCATTTAATGCCGTTTCTGGAGTCACCTGAGGGACGTTCTGACGGCGGATATGCAGTAGCTGATTTTCGCAAGGTACAAGAAAAACTAGGGTCTATTCAGGATTTGCAAGATTTAACGGCTGCCTGCCATAAAAAAGGGATTAATGTCTGTATGGATTTTGTAATGAATCATACTTCGGAGGATCATGAGTGGGCAAAAAAAGCACGTCAAGGCGAAGGTGAATATATGAGCCGCTATTTCTTCTATGCTGACGCAGATATTCCTACCCAATATGAAAAAACGGTTCCACAGGTATTTCCCACAACAGCACCAGGGAATTTTACATGGCTTCCAGATATCAATCATTACGTAATGACAACATTTTACCCATATCAATGGGATTTAAACTATAGAAATCCAAGAGTTTTCAATGAAATGATGTACAATTTTATGTATTTGGCAAATTGCGGAATGGATATTATCCGTATTGATGCTGTGCCTTATATCTGGAAAACACTCAATACTTCCTGCCGCAATCTTCCGCAGGTACATACGATTGTGCGTATGATGCGCATTATTAGCGAGATTGTCTGCCCGGGTATTTTGCTGCTTGGCGAAGTGGTTATGGAGCCGGAAAAGGTCGTGCCGTATTTTGGTACCATAGAAAAACCAGAATGCCATATGCTGTACAATGTCACAACCATGGCAACCACATGGCACACCGTAGCGACAAGAGATGTGCGCCTGCTAAAAAAGCAGTTGGATATTGTGAACAGTCTGCCTAAGGAGTATGTATTTTTAAATTATCTGCGCTGTCACGACGATATTGGCTGGGGGCTAGACTATGGCACTTTGTCGGCGGAGGGAATGGAAGAACGTTCTCATAAGCAGTATTTAAATGACTATTTTCAGGGAAATGCAGGAGAGAGCAACAGCCGCGGCGAACTTTACAATGCCGATCCCATAACAGGGGACGCGCGGTTCTGCGGGACAACAGCATCCATGTGCGGAATCGAGAAAGCTGGCTTTGAGCAGGATAATGCAGCAATGGAGAAAGCAATCCGATTGGATGTTATGCTGCATGCTTATATGTTTATGCAGTCGGGGATTCCGGTGCTTTACAGCGGGGATGAAATTGGTCAGGTAAACGATTATACCTATAAGGAAAATCCCAGCAAGGCAGCAGATTCCCGCTATATCCATCGAGGGCAGATGAACTGGGAACTGGCAGAAAATATTCGGGATAAAGAAACTGTGGAAGGGAAGATATTCCAAAGCCTTGACCAATTGGAGAAACTGCGCAGGAACGAGAAGGTTTTTGTCACGCAGGCGGAAGCATGGACAACACATACGGGCGATCAATCGGTGCTGTGTATTGGCAGATACTTTGAGGGTGAGAAAATCCTTGGGGTATTTAACTTTAGTGAGTTCGATAAAACAGTGTGGCTGAATGAGATAGATGGGGAGTATGTGGATATGCTGTCCGGAGAAACTGTAAAGCAGACAGAGCTTCGGGTGCAGGGGTATGGGTTTTATTATTTTAAAAAGAAGTAAAATAAGGCTGACGGTTTGCCAAGGATAACAGGTGCAAGTCGTTGGCTTTTGTACGTTTGTACTATATGGAAAAAGTATATTGATAATCTCTTTCAGCCTTTTAATAGATTTTGTAATAATTATATAAATTATGGCAAATTGACCTAAAATTATCAAAAATAGCAATAAAATATAAAAGATTCCAATACCTTTATCGAACATTCAATGGTGATTAACAATTTCGTTACAACGGTTGGAATACAATTAAAAAGTTCCGTATGCCGTGTATTTGGCGACAGCGTAAAATATAAATGGTGTGAAAACGACAATAAACCGGTGATTCCGGATGTTTCTATCAACTGCGATATCAAAAACAGGCGCTCAACAAATTTTTTAGGCGTACCGCGTTTTATAATGGAAGTATTATCAGAAGCAACGGAAGAATATGACCGCGGGGAAAAGATGGAACTCTATAAAAAGGTAGAAGTTGCTGAGTATTGGCTTGTTGATTGGAGAAGGAAACAAGTAGAGATTTATATTCTTGTACCAAATGAGAATGCAATTGATGATGCAGAATATAAATTAATATCGACAATTACAGAACAAAATAGACAAGATTTAGTGCTGCAAATGTTTCCGCATATTTCAATTGACTTTGAACAGTTGTTTGACGGGGTGGATTGAAGTAATCATGATATTTATAAATTTGGTACGGATGAATTTGAAGTCATTGTAAAAATACAAGGAGGAAGCGCATATGAAGCAGACATTCGGAATGGGTTATCAAAGTTTTCGGGAAATAAGAACAGAAAATATTTTTTATATTGACAAGACAGGATTTATTAAAGAGTGGTGGGAATATGCCGATAAAGTGACACTGATAACGCGTCCGCGCCGTTTTGGCAAGACGCTGAATTTAAGTACGCTGGAGTGCTTTTTCTCGAATCAATATGCAGACAGAGGCGATTTGTTTGAAGGGCTTTCAATATGGAATGAGAAAGAACCAAATGGTGAATACAAGTATCGACAGCTTCAAGGAACATTTCCCACAATATTTTTCAGTTTTGCCCGCATAAAATCTGCAAAATATGAAGATATAGAATATGCAGTTACAAAAATTATTGCAGAATTATATGAACAGAACCGGTATTTATTAGAATCTGATATATTGAGCGAAAATGAGAAGAATTATTTTAAAGAGATAAAAGCGGGTATGGATAAAAAGGTGGCAGTTGATGCGGTTTACTCTTTAACAGAATTTATAAGCCGTTATTACAACAAGGACGTTATGATATTGCTGGATGAGTATGATACGCCGATGCAGGAGGCGTGGCTTTCTGGAAATTGGGATAAAGCGGTTGATTTTTTTCGGAGCTTTTTTAATGCGACATTTAAGACGAATCCGCATTTGTATCGAGGTGTGATAACAGGAATTACAAGGATATCAAAAGAATTCATTTTTTCAGATTTGAACAATTTGGAAGTAGTCACAACGACTTCTGAAAAGTATGCAGCATATTTTGGATTTACGGAAGAAGAGGTATTTCAGGCACTGGATCAATCAGGATTGGGAGAGCATAAGCAGGGTGTAAAACAGTGGTATGATGGATTCACATTCGGCGCATACAAGGATATTTATAATCCTTGGTCGATTTTGTCTTTTATCAGCAAAAAGGGAAAGTATAACACTTATTGGGCGGATACAAGTTCGAATGAGTTGGTAAATTCTCTAATGCGGACAGGAACGGCGCATACGAAGCAGGTTGTGGAAAATTTGCTTTTGGGAAAAAGTTTTAATGCAATAATTGATGAACAGATCGTATTTCAATATTTGGATGAAAGCAGCAATGCTGTTTGGAGTCTGCTTTTGGCAGCAGGATATCTCAAAGTGGCAGCGTGTGAGGAACTTACAGCAGAGAGAATGGATGCCCTGCATTATACGTTAATGCTGACAAATCGTGAAGTATTGCTGATGTTTCGGAAAATGGTAAAAGGCTGGTTTCGGATTGACGAGGAAGACAGTGCATATAATAATTTTGTTAAGGCACTGCTTTTGGATGATGTGGATGCTATGAACGAGTTTATCAATAAGATTGCACTGCAAAGCTTTTCAAGTTTTGACGTTGCAAAAAATGCATCTGATATGGATGAACCAGAACGTTTTTATCATGGCTTTGTGTTGGGACTGATGGTTGATTTAGAGGGGAGATTTGTGATAAACTCAAATAAGGAGAGCGGCTTTGGACGTTATGATATTATGCTGAAACCACTCAATAAGGAAAAGGATAATGCTTACATTATAGAGTTTAAAGTGCATAAGCCAAACAAGGAAAAAGATTTAAAGGAAACGGCTGGGAATGCGCTTGCGCAGATTGAGGAAAAAAAGTACGAAACACAGCTTCTTGCAGAGGGAATAAAACGTGAGCATATTAGAAAGTATGGCTTTGCATTTCAGGGAAAAACGTGTTTCATTGGAAGTATGTAGAATTTCGTTTTTATGCGCAGCCCCATACAGAGGAAATATACCACTAAAGTGGCGTATGGGGCACGCGTCGAGTATAGGAGAAGAACATTCCTCTACTTAATTTATAATATTTTCTTGTTTGATTATAATGAAAAAGAAACAAATATACGATATATATATCAGGTATAACGTAATCGAATCCATACAAAAATTGAACATTAGGAACTACTAAGAAAGGGGAACAACATTATGGTATCTGATATCAATAAAATGTCAAGACAAGATCTTTTAAATTGTGTTAACAATAGAAAAAATGAAATCGCTGAAAAATTAAAAAGCGGAGAAACCGAAGAAGAATTTATGATTGGATCATCTTCTTATACAAATAAGGAATGGGATAATTTAATAAACAAAGTTGATAAGAATATAGAAGAAATTAAGGAACAACAGGAAGAAAAAAGAAAAGAACAATTGGAGAGTCTATATAAAGAAAGTCAAGTAAAAAGTAACTATATTATGGATAAATTAAATGGGGTTTATAGCGATAATGTTCCATACGGCTATCTTGCAAAAGATGGGGTAATTGAATATAATGGCGTTGTATTTACTTGTGATGCTGGAAAAAATGCAATATGCCTTGGAGATGTAACCAGCGATAAAAGGAACGTATTGACAATTCCTTTATCGAAAGGTGGCTGCCTTATGGTAAATCGCGATAGCATTGGAGATTTATCAAAGGCAATTACAATGTTTTCGCCTGAGGACATGAATCGCATTATGAGGGCAATTGCAGATGATAACAAAGTACAGGAAATGCAGAATACAATAGAAGAAGAAACCAATAGCATTGGTGAAAGCGCAGAAAATGAGGTTTTCGGACAATCAAATCAACAGGGAGAAGATAAATCAGATATATTGTGATAGAACTGTCTTTTGGACTATAATGTAAATTGAGCTGGCGGCTTGGCAATAAGAAAAATATTGCAGACCGTTGGCTTTTTTTCTTGGCTTGATGCATCTCTGCCACTACGCTGTTTCACGGGTCTGTCGCAATAAGGAAAACGTATACAGGATAGTCTAACATCATGCTGCCATTGATACGATATCTTGTATAATCATAGTTTATTGCGATAACTCCCAGGCTGAATGGTTGCTTTCTATTCTTTATTTCTTGATAAAATCCTTGAATTACCCTAAGTATTATGTCATACTGTAAATAACAAATAACAACACAAATCGCTAAAAAACGTCAAGAATCGAAGTTGAAAGATTCGAATACGGATAAACGTTAAGATTTGCCATACAGTTTGGAACGGTAGGACAAAATTTGTATATGAAAAGGGAGTATTATTATAAATATGACAACGAGAACAGAATATCCGCGTCCGCAGTTGGTGCGGGAAAATTGGAAGAATTTAAACGGCAAATGGCGTTTTGCATTTGACGATCAAGATATTGGGATAAAGGAACAATGGTTTGAAAAGGAAGAAAAATATCCGTACATGATTGAGGTACCTTTTGTATATCAATCAAAATTAAGCGGAATCGGCTTGCGAGAACCGCATGATATTGTATGGTATCAAAAGGAATTTGAAATTGCGTGGACACAGCATGAAGCGGTGATTTTACATATGGGAGCAGTTGATTATGAAGCAGATATCTATATTAATGGGAATCATGTGTGCAGTCATATCGGCGGGCATACCAGTTTTGAAGTGGATATTACAGATTTTTTGCGGCAGGAGGGAAGACAGGTTATTAGTGTAAGGGCAAAAGATCCATGTACCGATGAGAGCATACCAAGGGGAAAACAGTTTTGGGAGGAAAAGTCAAGGGGAATTTGGTATACGAACACAACGGGGATTTGGCAGACGGTTTGGCTTGAAGTAGTGGAACAGCAGCATATAAAAGCGTTGTATATTACGCCTCAATTTGATGCTGGAAAAGTGCAGGTGGACTTAGAAATTGCAAATGCCGGCACAGAGTCAGTATTGTGGTACTATATTTTTTATCACGGGGAAAAGGTGGCAAGCGGTAGTGTTGATGTGACTGAGCAAAAGAGAACTTTGGAAAAAATTTCATTTACAGCGGATTTATTTCAGGAGCATATTTTCCGTACAAACTATCATGGAGAAAGCTGGGCATGGACACCGGAAACCCCCAATTTATTTGATATGGAACTTTCTTTGACAGCAGGCAGCGAGATTTTGGATAAAGTATATTCTTACTTCGGCATGAGGAAAGTGGAAGCAAAAAATGGTATGGTTTACTTAAATAATATGCCGTATTATCAAAAACTGGTATTAGATCAAGGATACTGGCCGGAGGGGCTGTTAACTGCGCCATCGGATGACGACTATCGCAAGGATATCCAGATGGCTAAGGATATGGGCTTTAATGGCTGCCGCAAGCATCAGAAAACGGAAGATCCGCGATTCCTTCACTGGGCAGATAAAATGGGTTTTTTGGTGTGGGGGGAATGTGCAAATGCGGCGGTTTTTAATCGAGAATCTGTTGAGCGGTTAATAACCGAGTGGAAAGATATATTAAAAAGGGACTATAATCATCCTTGTATTATTACATGGGTGCCAGTTAATGAAAGCTGGGGTGTTCCCAATATTGCATTTGACCGTCAGCAGCAGCATTTTTCACAGGCACTTTATCATTTGCTTCACACACTAGACACCACGCGCCTTGTGATTTCCAACGATGGCTGGGCGGCAACCGACACGGATATTGTGGCAGTTCATAATTATGCGCATGGGCAGGCACAGGAAACAGAGCAGTACCAATATTTTAAAGAAACCTTATCCACCAAAGAGTATTTATTAAAAAGACATTCCAGTCCGTGGCCTAATTTCGCAGAGGGTTTTTGTTATCAAGGGCAGCCGATACTGCTAACGGAGTTTGGCGGCATTGGTTATAATGTGGTAGAGCAGTCGGGATGGGGCTATACTTTGGTTGAATCCGAAGAAGCTTTTTTGTGTGAATATAAGAGGGTTTTGGAGGCGGTATTAGCATCAAAAGTGCTGTGGGGATTTTGCTATACGCAGCTAACGGACGTAGAGCAGGAAGTAAATGGGCTGTTAACTTATGACCGCAGACCCAAGTGTGATTTGGGGAAAATATGTGAAATCAATAGTGAGTACCATATTTGTATGGTTGAGTAGAGAATGGCGAAAAGATAAAGGAGAAAATCAATGGGACTTTTTAGAAAAAAGAAAAAAGAAGAACAACAATGGCAGGATGCAGTGTTAACGCTATATGCGTGCAATGGAGTAAATGGAATTCGCAAAATTCCGGAATATATTCAAGAAGTATTTATCAATGCAACAGAGCGTTTTTTGCAGATAGATAAGGAACATTATGAAATTTTGCTGAAAGATCATACAACGATAAAATTTAACCTTATGACAGATCCAGATGAAACCATACCGCAGGCAATGGGTATGGCGCATTACTTTTCACAGGCAGAGCTTGAAGATCAAACGCTTAATAAAATGATTTTAAAGCAGATAACAATATTTAACTGTATTATTGGTATTGAATTTCAAATGGATGATAATACAGAACGAAGAAAGGTATTGATAGATCTGATTTTTCAGCTTGCACAAGCGATAACAGGATTTGTTTTGACCCCCAATATGTCACTGTTTCATTATAATGGAAAGCTTTTGATTTCGATAGAGGGGGAAACGGCGTTTGATTCGTTTTATCCAGAGTCCGATGGCACGATTTTAGATAGGGAAAGAGGAGAAGAAACACAGGCGGATATAGACCGCAAAGAACGTTCCATTGCAATCTGTAAGGAAAAAAATATTCCTTGTATAGAGCATTTAAAAGCATTTGTATTTGAGAGTGAATGTAAGATACCAGCGAAAGAGGAAATCGTTCGTAGGCTTGCGGCGGTATTTGCAGCGAGTGTGTGTTCAGAAGTTTTTATCAGCGGACAGTATGAAGAACCAGAGAAAATGGCAGAGGAGATGATGGAGGAGTTAGATAACCGTTACGATGTTTGGGATTGGCTGTCGGATAGAGAACGTGCCTATCTGTCAGGAGAACTGGATAGTGAGGAAAACCATAGCCAATTTAACTGGAAATATGAGTGCTGTGCTGTTCTATTGTGGGCGTTGTCGTTAATGGAAATCGGCGAGCCTGTTGAGATATGCAGTGCGTCTGAAATTGGTGCAATTTTATGGAATAACGATTTTGACAGTTTGATGCAGGCGGCGCAGTTAAGAAGCAAGGAAGAACTTCTGGATATGCAGGATTTAATGCTGCGCTATGATTGGGCATGTGTGGATGCAAGAATAAATGAGAAAGAAATAACGGCGGTAAATGGATCTGTAGTCTATGAATGGCATTATGCACTGAATTGGTTGGTTGGCGCCGACGGAATTACAGATTGGGATGAAGTGCAGCCAAATACATAAATCGGGCAAATTTCCTTAGTGCGGCTGTAAGTATGTTGTTGTACGAAACGTCAGTCTTTTCGACGTTTCGTATAACATATCGGTAGTCTCACAGCAAATGTTGCCCCCCCACTTTCATTGTCGTATACACGTATCGTTCCATGATGCGCAGCAACGATTTCATAAGCGATCGATAATCCTAACCCGAAATGCCCTTTGGTGCTTCGGGATTTTTCGCTATGGTAGAAGCGGTCAAAAATCTTCTCTTTTTCTTCGTCAGGAATACCGACACCTGTGTCAGAAATTGACAGCGCAAAATATTTCTCCTGCATCGTTAGTGCAAGTGTGATTTTACCGCCGTTGGGTGTATAACTGATTGCATTGTGCAGCAGTATCGCGATTACTTGATAAATACGCTGTTTATCGCAATTGCATGGCGGAATAATGTCTTCCGGCAGCGTTACTGATATTTTTAACTGTTTGGTATGCGCCATTGCTTCGAATGCTTCATAGGCATCTAATAGCAGCGTGTCCAGTTCCGTGGATGCTTTCTGTATGGGAAAGTGGTTTGCGTCGCGGCTAGAAAGCGTCAGCAAATCTTGAATTAAGGAGGACATACGCAGTGCTTCACTTTTTACAGTGGATAAATCGTGGGCAAACGGTTCAATATCTGGTTTTTCCAGCATTGCTTCCGTGCACGATAGAATTACGGCAAGCGGTGTGCGCAGTTCATGAGAAGCTGCTGCAACAAATTGATTCTGCTTTTTACGGTTTTCTTCAATAGGAAACAACAATTTTCCTGTAAAAAACCATGAGAACAGCCATATTGCTGCAAGAGCCATAAAAATAATTCCCATAAAAACCAGCCTTTGCTGGAAAATCTGATGCTGAATATTACGAAGCGGTGCAATTAACAGCAGTTTCAGCGTGGAATTTTCGGAAACGTTTTCTTTGTCCAATGTAATGACAAAACAATAGTAAGACTGTTCTTTTTTTAATAAAAAAGTTTTGTAGCGGCTGCGGTAGGAAATGGTATTTTCAGGCAGAGCGCCGCCGTTTTCATAATAATATGCCCATGCATCTGTTACTAAATCGTGAAATGCAGTGTCGTTCATCCGGTCATTAAACAAAAAAGGTGTGTTGTTATCTAAAATAGAAACATAATAATTGCCGCCAGCTTCAAGGTTAGCTAACCATGTATGGGTAATAACCGTCTGCTGTTCCAGATTAAAGGCAATGGAAGAAACGTCGCTTTGCCACGAAAAAATTCGATTCTGCATTAAGTTTTTTTCGGAAGTGTATAAGTATCCCAAAGTCATTATAATTAATATTAGGGTAGTAATGCCGCCGCTTAGAAGCGTTAGGCGCAGTCTTATTTTCTGAAACATAATGGATTCCTATTCTGATTGAATACAATATCCCACACCACGTATAGTTTTTAGTACAAGATGGCTTCCGACAGTCTTTAGCCGGCGTCTAAGGAAGTGGATATAATTGTCAAGATTTCCAGTTTCTACGTCACTTTCAGGGCCCCAGACTTTTAACAAAAGTGTATCCCGCTGAATGGTTTGATTGGGATTGCGTAAAAATGCCTCCAATAAAGCGCCTTCCCGTTTGGATAGAGAACAGCTTCGTTCTGGACCGGTAAGGGTATCGTTGTCCATGTTGTAGGTGATATCTAGTAATTGTAAAGTTTTTGACATACTTAGCATAGGAGAGCGCCTGGTAACGCATTGAATCCGAGCCAGCAGTTCATCAAATTCAAAAGGTTTTACGAGATAGTCGTCGGCGCCAGAGTTTAATCCAGTTACTTTGTCGCTTAGTGAGCCGAGTGCTGTTATAAATATAATTGGTATGGTTATTTCGCTGTTCCTTAACTGTGCTAAAATTTTGGTTCCATCCATATAAGGAAGCATTCGATCGAGCAAAATAACATCATGAATATTTTGGCTGGCATAGTACAAAGCTTCATCGCCGTCAAGGCAGGAATCTACGTCGAAACCTTTAGAACGCAGCCGTTCTGTCAATGTTTTATTTAAGTTTTCATCATCTTCCGCAAGTAAAATACGCATTTTTGCTGTCCTCCTATCGGTTTTTATCAATATTTCATTATAACATAGTTTTCTCTAAAGATTCTCTAAAAACATTAAATTTAATTCGTTTTCTTTCATTGCAGTTTCGCGATTACTTTTCACACCCGCGCCAAAGTAGTGGGAATTATGCGCCAAAATGCTTGCACTTTAGCATTTTGTGTG
>ERZ778496.818-NODE-818-length-26186-cov-4.783361_pt1 | contig 26186 bp, 24 predicted proteins | sample MGYA00433099_ERZ778496 | MGnify/ENA primary metagenome ERZ778496 (study PRJEB29527, sample SAMN07138962) | mouse gut metagenome | material: feces | host: mouse | place: China:Nanjing | collected 2016-01-25 ...
ACCAAGGACTCCCTGATTATGAGTCAGGTGCTCTAACCAACTGAGCTATGGGACCTGCACTTCCGTGCGTCAATGCGGGAATATTCCCTTTGACGGGTGCAAATATAGGGATAAAATCCGGTTTTTTACAAAGGATGTGGGAAAAAAATGTTATTTTCGTTCGATGGTTGGGAAAGATGTTGGGGGAGTGGAGTGATGTTCGGGGTGTAATTTAACAGGTATGAAGATAAGTTTATTGGTTATCGGTAAGACCGATGCAGGGTATGTCCGGGAGGGAATTGCGGAGTATGAGAAGCGTTTGCAGAGATATGTGACTTATGAAATGAAGGTATTGCCAGATGTAAAGAATGCAAAAAATCTGACGGAGGCTTTGCAGAAAGAGAAAGAGGGAGAGATGATTTTAGGAGAAATACTGGCAACGGATTGGGTTGTTTTGTTGGATGAGAAAGGACGGGAATTTACTTCTGTGGAGTTTGCTGGTTTTTTGGCACAGAAGATGGTGGGGAGCGTAAAGAAGATGGTGTTTGTGGTAGGAGGACCTTATGGGTTTTCCGAACGGGTCTATCAACGGGCAAATGATAAGATTTCTTTGTCGCGGATGACTTTTTCACATCAGATGATCCGGATGATTTTTACAGAGCAGTTATATCGGGCAATGACAATTCTTAAGGGAGAGCCCTATCATCATGAATAATAATAAACCGGGCAGGGTATGAAAAAGAAGTTGTGGCTGGCATTAGTGGTGGCGTGGAGTATTTTATCGGGGGCTGCTGTATTAGAATATTTGTTTTACCATCAGGCTGAGAATCTGTGGTTACGGCATTTTGAAGAACATTTACATTGGGCGGAAGCAAGGGCGGACGATTTGTTGGCTACCTTTCAGGATAGCGTTGATGCAGACCTTGAGGAGTGGGAAGAGGATGTGGTGTTTCTCGGATTCCGGGAAGGGCAGATTGTATTCTGGACTAACGGGCAATTGGGACAAGCGGGGTTGTATGAGCAATTGAATCAGGGAAACCATTTTGTAAAAATCGGGAATGCTTATTATGAGGTACGCCATAGGCGGAGTGAGGATATGGATTATTTTGCCCTGTTGCGGATAAAGTACAGTTATCCTTATACCAATAAGTATATAAAAGACGGCTATGGAAAATTTCTTCGTATCTCCGAAGATAATACAGACCAGATAAAACTTTTTACTTCTTCCGTGGAAAAAGGACATGTCATCACAACCCGGGAAGGGAAGGAATTGTTTCATGTTGTTTTTGGTCCGCATTATAAAGAAAGGGTGCCAAGTTATTTGCTCTTTACTTTGTATTTGTTGTTTTTTCTTAGTTTGTTTTATATCTATGGCTTGGTGTTGAAAAATACCTCTTCCTGGAAATCGCAATTGCTTTATTTGTTTGTTTTTATTTTGTTCTTGTGCGGATTGCGTTATTTTATGCAGACTTTCCGTTTGCCTCCTTCTGTCTATCGTTTGCCAATTTTCAATGAAACCTTATCCAAAGACATATTTATTTCTTCGTTGGGAGATTTTTTGCTGACGGCTTTTTGTGTGTTTCAGGTGATGTATGTCACTCTTTCGAATATTAAGATAAATTATGAGAATCCGGTTTTAAGGCGCTACCGTTACGTGATGGCTGCCGTTTTGTTTTTATTTGTATTCTTTTATATTAATTTTTTCAATTTCTCAATTGACCTGGTCGTGGAGAATATGGATATTCACTTGAATATTGCTCAGTTAGTGAATGTCGGTATTTCCTCATTAGTGGCTTTTATTGCTATCATTCTCAGTGGACTGGTGATTGTGTTGATTCTCTACGGGATGGTTTCTGTTTTTCAGCATTTTTTCTCATTCGGATCAATGGTCTTACTTGCAACCTGTGTCTGTTTGTTTTTATGGCCTATGGGGCATTGGCTACGGTTGTATACTCATTTCTGGGATTGTTTTTTTATCTGGGTGATCATTCTGTTGGTTGCCGTTAATAAATATTTAGTAAAGAAAGATATTCAGCGAAGTATTTATATTCTGGTGATTTTCTTACTTTCTGTCTATATTGTGATGGTGACCAAGAGTTATGAACAGTTTAAGGAACAACGCCAGCGTATGAATTATGCAACCGAGTTGATAGAGGAGAGAGATTATAATTTTGAAAAACGGTTACTGGAGCTGGATGAGGTCATTGCACAATCGGATGAATTAAGACATTTATTGGATGGGCATCATGATGTGGCTGCAGATTCTTTGTTGGGAAAAAGTATGTTGGATATGACCGGCTATAATTATTATCCGAACATTACTTTTTGTCGGGACAGGGATAGTCTGTGGCTCAGTGATATAGGAGAATTGTGGGAATGTCGTAATTATTTTGAGGAGCTTATCCAGAAAAGCGGATATGAATTGGAAGGTACGCATTTTTATTCTATTGGTGTTTTTGACGGTTTTGTTACTTATATTGGTCGTTTCTGTTTTGGGGATACTTATCTTTATTTGCGTTTTGATGCCCCAAAGGATGATGAAGGATTAGGATATCCCCAGTTGCTTTCCCGGAAGTCTGCCGATGAAAATAATCATGTTTATCATTATTCTTACGCTAAGTATTCCGGAGGAGAATTGGTGTCGTCATCCGGTAATTTTGTTTATCATAAAAAGTTGGATGCTTTGGTAAAAGGAAATCCCGAAAAGGTAGAAATTATAGAGAAGGCCGGCTACTCCCATATGTTGATTCCGGTGGACCGGGAGGGCACTTTAGTGATCAGCCTGCATGGCAGTACATTTTCTTTGTATTACATGAATGCTTTGTATGCTTTTTTCATTTGTATCCTGATTTCTTCTTATGGTCTTTTTTTCAATGTAAACCGGGACATAAACTTCTTGCGGGGAACTTTGAAGGCCAGAATAAAGAATAGTGTGATTTCTCTGATTTTTGTTTTATTCGTTCTTCTGACTGCTTTAAGTATTTATACCAATACCAAGAGTTTTGAAAGCCGGCACAATGCTAAAGCCATTGATTTGTTGAAATATGTCAATAAAGAATTGGAACGTTTAAAGTGTGTGGATTGGGAGGAGTGTCCTGATATTTTAGAAACGTTGTCCGATATGTCGGAACTATTGTTGGTGGATATTAATGTTTATGCGGAATCGGGTCGTTTGGTGGCTACTTCCCGTCCGGAAATTTTTCAGCATAGATTTCAGGGAGACCTGATTAATCCTAAAGCATTGAAACAGATTCGCAGTTTGAATACTGCCAGTTATATAGAAAGTGAAAGTATAGCAGAATTGGAATATCTTTCCGTGTATATGCCTTTGATGCTGGATAACGGAAAAACGTATATTTTGAATATTCCTTATTTTGCCCAGAACGATGAATTGAATCTGGATATTATTATCATGGTGATTATTACGGTGAATATAGCCATAGTGATGATGGTGCTGGCTTTTATCCTTTCGGGGGTGGTGGCTGAGCGGGTGACGAAACCTTTACAAATGCTGAATGATAAGTTGAAAATGATGCGTATCGGCGGAAAAAATGAAAAGATAACTTATCATCAGAAGGATGAGGTGGGGATGTTGGTCCGGGAATATAATAATATGGTGGATAAGCTGGAAGAAAGTATCGAGCAGTTGGCGCGCTCTGAACGGGAGAATGCCTGGAGAGAAATGGCGCGTCAGATAGCGCATGAGATTAAAAATCCTCTGACTCCGATGAAGTTGAATATTCAGTTTATGCTCCGTTCTTTGCAGATGGAGGATAATGAAAGGTTTAAGCAGCGTTTTCAGGAAGTTTCCAAAATGCTGATGGAACAGATTGATAATATGGCTCATATTGCTTCGGCTTTTTCTGATTTTGCCAAACTTTCTGTGGCTCGGGCGGAGGTGCTGAGGTTGGATGAACTGGTGAAGAATTGTATTCTTTTGTTCCGGAATAGTGTTAGCACTTTAACTTGTGAAGTGGAGGAAGGAAGTTTGGTGTATGCGGACAAAGAACAGATGAGGCGTGTGTTAATCAATTTATTGAAGAATGCGGAGCAGAGCATTCCTGAAGGACGTGCAGGGGAAATACGGGTGACTGTGAAGGTCTTTGACCGGAAGGTGGAAATACGGGTGAAAGATAATGGGGTAGGGATTCCGGAAGAGCTTCGGAAAAAGATTTTTGAACCGAACTTTACGACCAAATCGAGTGGAACGGGACTTGGACTGGCTATCTCCAGGAGTATTGTTGAGAGTTTTGGAGGAAGCATAGGATTCCGTACGGAATTGGAGAAAGGTACGGAGTTTTTTGTAGTCCTGGACAGGTATAGGAATGAATAAATGAAGGTTATGGATATATTGGTATTTGTCGCAGGAGTGCTGGTAGGAATGGGGGTTATGTGGTTGTTGAGGAGAAAGAATAAGACCGGGGATAGCAAAGGAAACAGAATGACTGCCGGGTTGGAAATTACTTTGAATGATATTATCCATCTGGCTTCTTTGAATAGCATTTCCGATTTGAATGCTTTGATGATAGAATACCGTATTCCTGTCAAATATCCTGTGTTTTATGAGAAGTATCAGATGTTGAGCAAGCAGGAAAAAGATTTTTATTTTAGTGAATTGGTGACTGTTTGTGCCGGAAACCGGAAAGACGAGATTCTGGATTTGTATGAAAGATATCCGGGATTGTCAACACAGGATGTCTTATTGTGGCTGATGATGAAGATTCATACGGACAACAAAACCATTTCCCGTATTCTCGGAATTCAGGCTGAGGCCCTGAAAAAACGAAAAGCCCGGTTGAAGTTAAAAATGCAGCCGGAGCATTGGGCTAAGAAAGCGGGAGAAGGCACTTGAGTCGGTTGGCTATTTTTTCCGGGCTGATGTCTACCATGCATTTTTGATATACAGGCTGTTTGCATTTTCCCCTTCCGTCTTTTGTACAGGGACGACAGTGTAGAGGTATTTCAAAGGTTTCAGCTGTGGGACCGGAAGGAAAACCGAAAGCCGTAGGACCGATTAAGGCTAAGACCGGCACACGGAATAAATCCGCAGCATGCATGAAGCCGGTGTCTCCGCTGACAACTATATGGGAATGACGGACCAGGTAACAGGATTCTAATAAAGAAGTCTTACCGGCGAGATTCTGGACCCGTTCCGGGTCGACATCTTCTATTTCCTTGCAAAACGTATCGGCAGGACCGGCTAATATGATGAATCGGTAATCGGGAAGAAGGCGGATTAATGTTTGCCAGTGCTCTATCGGCCAACGCTTCATGGGCCAATTGGCAGAAGGTACTAAAGTAACGGTATTACTGACAATAAAAGAGTCCAGTTGTTGTGAAAAATGGAGGGGGAAATGCCAGTTCCGATAGTTGTCTGGAAAGGTTGTGATATTCCATTTCGAAAGAGGCTTCCGGTAAGATTCTACTCCCCGGAATGGCCAGTCAAAGAGGTTTTTCCGGAACCTGAACAAGAGAATCCTTTTCCTGCGTTCTTTTTTGCGCAAGGCTGTCCGGGGATGGTGTTTTATCCTGGAATATAAGACGGATTTAAGGATATTTGAACGGATGTTACTGTGCGCGTCGTAGATATAGTCGTACTGTTCTTTTCTCAGTTTGTAGGCCATTTGCCAGAGTCCCCGTAATCCGCTTGTTTTATCATATGCCCATATTTTGTCGATCCGTTCATCCATTGCCAGAAAGGAAGACATGTCTTTGCGGGCTATCCAATGAATTTCGGCTTTGGGGAACTTTTTTTTTATACCGCCGATGATACCCATACACTGGATGATGTCGCCGATGGAACTGAACCGAATGATTAGAAATTTAGGCATAGGAACGGATTTAGGAGTAATACCTGTCGGGCCTGATGTGACATAAGGGATGTCCCAGGCTTTCAGTTGTTTTTTGATGTGGTCGTTTGTAGCGTATTCCTGAAAGCTGAGTTCTGGATGCTGATGCAGGTATATGCAGTGTTTCAGACTGTGTTCAATGATTGGCTGGCCGATGGTCATAGGCATTTCATTTTGAGTAACGAAATTAAAATTTATTCTTGAATCGTGGAAATCTTAGAGAAAAAGAATTATTTTCGTATTTCATTTGAAGAATCTGATGGTTTATTAAAGTATCTGAGATATGAAAGGAATTTTTTCTGTCATTTTTCTGTTTTCTTTTTTTTCTGTTTTTTCACAGGCTGTGATGCAATTTGATAAGCGGGTACATGATTTTGGTTCAATCAAAGAAGTAGATGGCCCGGTTGCCTATGATTTTGAGTTCGTTAATACCGGTTCTTCACCGGTGTTGATTAAGAATGTGGAATCTTCTTGCGGATGTACTTCACCCGAATGGACCAAACAGCCTGTATTACCGGGGAAGCGGGGATTTATAAAAGCTACTTTTAATCCGAAAGACCGTCCGGGATATTTTGATAAAACGGTTACGGTTTATTCCAATTCCCGGACTGCAGTGGTTGAATTGAAAATCAAAGGGACTGTAGAGGGCAAGACCCGGACTGTCCTGGATGATTATCCTTATGAACTGGCTTCTGGTCTGCGTTTACCTTTGGAAGATGTTTCTTTTATGAAAATACATAAAGGCTTGGTGAAACAGATTCAGATGGGAGTATTGAATAATGCCGGAAAGTCCGTTAGCGTTAGTTTTGCCGCTCTGCCAGCTCATCTTCAGATGAGTATTGAACCGGGGCAGATACCGGATAAAGGGCAGGCGGTCATCAAGGCTTCTTATCATTCTGCTTTGCATGGTGATTTCGGTCTGAACAGGGAACAGGTGACTATGTTGGTGGATGGAAATAAATATGTGTTGCCGGTTTCCGTATACATTGAAGAGGATTTTTCCGGAGTGGATGTTGCTACGGCTCCTGTTGTTGAGGTGGATAAGAAATATTATAATTTTGGTCAGACAATTTCTGCCCAATCTGCTACGTTTACTTTTCAGTTGAAAAATACAGGGAAGAGTCCTTTGAAAGTTCACCGGATTTATTCCAATGACGACCGGGTGGCTGCAGAAGTGGCCAGGCAGGAATTGAAGCCCGGAGAGACGGCAGCGGTTGTGGTGAAAACAGTGGCTGGTGCGGATAAAGGGAAAGTTACCGCAGTGCTCAGCGTTATCACCAATAGTCCTGCCACTCCGGATTTGAAGCTTCGGTTTTACGGGGAGATACAATAACCTTTGGGTTGGCCGGAAGATTTTAAAACTGCAGGAATATGAAGAAATACATACCCAATCTGATAACGGGACTGAATGCTGTTTCGGGGACGGCGGCGGTGTTTATGGCATTGTATGGTGAAATGATGTGGGCGGCCTGTTTTATTATGGCAGGGATGGTGTTTGATTTTTTTGATGGGATGGTTGCCCGTCTGTTGCATGTAAAGTCGGAGATGGGAAAGGAACTCGATTCTTTGGCTGATGTCATCAGTTTCGGGGTGGCACCGGCTTTGCTGGCTCATTTGTTGATTCGTAATTTACTTTTCCCGGAAGGAGGAGGGGATATTGCTTTGTTGTCTGTTTATGAACAGGGCATATTATTTGTTCCTTTGTTGATTCCTGTTTTTTCTGCTTTCCGGTTGGCAAAATTCAATCTGGATGTCCGGCAGGTATCTTCTTTTATCGGTATGCCCACTCCTGCAAATGCCTTGTTTTGGGTGACTCTTGTTTTTGCATCGGTTCATACTCCGGAATGGTATGGGTATTTGTTCGGGAATATTTATGTTCTGGGGGCAAGTGTCTTATTGTTATCTATTCTGCTGGTTAGTGAACTGCCTATGTTTTCATTGAAGATTTCAGGTTTTGGCTGGAAAGAAAACAAAATCCGTTACAGTTATCTGATTTGCTTAATTGTGGCTGCATGCATTTGGGGTATAGGAATAATCAGTTTGGTCATTCCTCTGTATATCTTTTTTGCTGTATTGGAAACGTTGGGAAAAATATTTACCACCCCAAGTCGTTGATGGGGTCATAATCAACATAGTCATGTGAAGGGGATATAACTGTGTTGCAAACCGCTTTGCCGGAAGATTGGTTTTGGAGCAAGGGTAATTCCGGGTGTATTCCTGAGCTGTTCAGCAATTTGCCGGAAAGGCTGAAATGGAAAATATCCAGTTGGGTGATGACCACAATACCTGTAACGACTGCTGCCGCCACACCATATTTCAGAAGGCGGTGGAAGATATTTCCGGAAGCCTCCAGGTTGATATAGGAAGACATGTCCGGAGCGGTAGAGACCAGAGGTCTGGAAGAAACATTCTTGACCGAACTTTCTGAAGGAGCGTAAGAAAGAGGTTCCATTCCGAAAGTCTCTGCGAAGAAGTTATTTTTTGTAGGTTCGAAAATAATGTTGAACCGACGGTCGGTAAAAAATACTCCTATGTCCCCGAATACGACACGTTGTTTCTGATTTAATTTAATTTTCAGCTCTTCGCAAAAGAGCATCAGTTGTTTAGTCGCCCTGTCGTAGCTGATATTTTCTTTGGCGGCAATCCAGTTTACCAATAAGCCGTCGTTGTGAATTAAGTTTCGGTTGAATAAAATATCTTTAGTCGGCGGACAAATGATTCCGCTGTTTTCGTCTATATAAGCACTTTTATAATTGCAGATAAATCCTCCGAAATCCGGAATAATTACGCAATCGTGCAAAAAGAGTAAGTCAGATATGTATTCAATAAACTTATGCATGGTACAAATGTAGAAAAAATCAATGTAACTTGTATAGATAATCCTTAGAAATTTCTTCCGTTTTTCGAAATATTGGTAATTTATTGCTTACTTTGCATAGATTCTTGTTAAACACAATAAAATTATCCTTATGAAGGTATTTGTAACAGGTGGTACCGGATATATCGGTTCACATACAGTTGTAGAATTGCAACAAAGTGGTTTTGAAGTTGTTATTGTTGATAATCTTTGTAATTCAAATATCGGCGTGCTGGACGGTATTGAAAAAATTACCGGTATTCGTCCCGAATTCGAAAAGATAGATTTAACGGATGCTGTAAAAGTACGGGACTTTTTTTTCCGTCATCGGGATGTTGTTGCAGTCATTCATTTTGCTGCTTTAAAGGCTGTTGGAGAATCTGTGCAGAAGCCTTTGGAATATTACCGCAATAATCTGAATTCTTTGATGAATGTTTTGGACGGTATGCGCGAATTCGGTGTGAAGAATCTGGTATTTTCGTCTTCATGTACGGTCTACGGTCAGGCTGATGTTTTGCCGGTTACGGAACAGACTCCCCGGAAGCAGGCAGAGTCTCCTTATGGAAATACCAAAACCATGTGTGAGGATATTTTACGTGATCTGGCTAAGGTGGAGAAAGGGATGAATCTGTTGGCTTTGCGTTATTTCAATCCTATCGGAGCCCATCCGTCTGCTTTGATTGGTGAACTGCCCAACGGTGTGCCTAACAATCTGATTCCTTTCCTGACTCAGACGGTTGCAGGCATTCGTGAACAATTAAGTGTATTTGGGGACGATTATGATACCCCCGACGGTTCTGCTATCCGTGACTATATTGATGTGGTGGATCTGGCAAAAGCACATGTTGTGGCGATTCGCCGCCTTTTGGACGGGAAGAATAAGGATAATTATGAATATTTCAATATCGGTACCGGAAACGGAGTGTCTGTGTTAGGTTTGATCCGTGCTTTTGAGAAAGCTACCGGTGAGAAAGTGAATTATAAAATTGTGGGACGCCGTGCCGGGGATATTGAGAAAGTGTGGGCGGATACTTCTTTTGCCAACAGTGAATTGGGATGGAAAGCGGTTAATCCGCTGGAGGAAACTTTGGCTAATGCGTGGAGATGGCAGAAGCATCTGATGGAGAAATGATTTGTGTATACTGAAATGAAACCGGCCGGAAATGAAGTTTCCGGCCGGTTTCATTTATACATAGGAAGCATTATTTTTTAGATGGAGTATTTTCCAGGATTTTGTCAAAGAATGCGGAGTAGGTGTTTACATACTCTTCGGGGGTAGTATATTCGGTTATCGGTTTGCCGCTTTTGGCCGCATACTCTTTCAGTTCGTGGTCTACTTCCTGGCTGTTGAAAATAATTCCGTCCGAATAGTCGAAAGCCAGTTTGTTAACATTGGTATGGGTCGGTTCGCTTATTATGCTTACGTCTTTGGAAGTAATGTTTTCACTTAACACTTTCTGGGCAAAGTCTTTGTGCAGGGTTCCGTCAAATTGGTCGTTATAGGTGGAAAAGACGACTTTGGAGTGGGCGAACATCGGATCCTCATGGTATTCTTTTTTCAGGTAGAGAGGTACTAATGCGGTAAACCATCCCTGGCAGTAGATGAGGTCAGGTGCCCAACGTAATTTTTTTACTGTTTCAAATACTCCCCGGGTAAAGAATATGGAGCGTTCGTCGTTATCTGCAAAGAAAGTGCCTTTGTCATCGGTAATCACATGTTTCCGTTGAAAATAGTCTTCATTGTCAATGAAATATACTTGCATGCGGGCCGATTGGATGGAGGCAACCTTGATAATTAAAGGGTGGTCGGTATCATTAATAATCAGGTTCATGCCGGATAAGCGAATGACTTCGTGAAGCTGGTTGCGTCTTTCATTGATGCAACCGTAACGCGGCATAAACGTCCTGATTTCCTTTCCTTTTTCTTGAATCCCCTGGGGCAGGTAACGACCGATATGTGCCATTTCCGATTCCGGTAAGTAGGGAGTGATCTCTTGAGAGATAAAAAGAATCTTTTTTTTCGCCATAGTATTTTCTCCAAAAATCATACAAAGATAGTCAAAAATGTTCACAAATCAAATTGGTCTGAGTGAAAATGGGATGTATAGTGTTTTGTAAATGAAAGAGAAGAAGATTTGTTTTTTTTGTTTATTTTTGAAATAGAAATAATAAATGAGGTGTGGTATTGAATGGCTGAACATAATGAATTTGGAAAATTCGGAGAACAAAAGGCTGTAGATTATTTGCGGGAGAGGGGGTATATTGTTCTGGAAAGAAATTGGAGATGGAAACATAAGGAGTTGGATATTGTTTGTCTGAAAGATGGATGGTTGGTGGTGGTTGAGGTGAAAACCAGACGAATGAAAGAGGAACGTCCGGCTGAATTGCTGGACCTTCTGAAAAGAAGGAACCTGCGGAAAGCGGCTGACGTTTATATCAGGTCAAAGGGAATAGAACGGGAGGTGCGGTTTGATTTGGTGGTTGTGAGTGGAGAAAGCGGAGAAATAGAGCATATTCCGGATGTAATTCAGGTATTTGAGTAGATTTTTATGGGTAATAAAGTTTTTGTAACGGGAGCAACCGGATTGTTGGGAAGTCATCTTATTTGCTATTTGCTTCAAACGGGACACTCTGTATGTGCTTTGAAACGTGCTGGCAGCGATTTGGCAGGGGCATTTCAGGTTTTTGGGTTTTATCCGGGCGGGCAAGAGTTATGGAAAGAAGTAAGATGGGTGGAAGGGGATGTATTGAAACCGGAAACTTATGTCGGTTACATCCGGCAGGCGGAGGTGGTGTATCATTGTGCGGCGATGGTTTCTTTTGATGAGGGAGACCGGGTTTTGTTGGAGGAAACCAATCTGCGTGGCACGGAAAATATAGCGGCTGCTTGTTTGGAGTGTGGTTGCCGTTTGTGCTATGTCAGTTCGATAGCTGCTTTGGGGGATGCCGTCCGGGAGATGGAGGTGATTGACGAAGCGACACCGGTGATTGAGGGCAGAGAACATTCTGTGTACTCCTGGAGTAAAGGCAATGCGGAAAAAATCGTATGGGAGTTTGTAGGACGGGGATTGGATGCTGTGATCGTCTGTCCGTCTGTCATTCTGGGACCAGGAGTGTGGACCCGGAGCAGTAGCCGTTTATTTGCTGCTGCGGCCCGGGGAATTCCGGTTTATCCGCGTGGTGTGACCGGATATGTAGACGTGAGGGATGTGGTGGCGTTGATGGTGCGTTTGGCAGAAGACGGGATGGTCCGAGGAGAACGGTTTGTGCTGAATGGCGGCAATTATGCTTTCCGGGAGTTGTTTGCGGTGATTGCACGGGCTTACGGGAAACATCCGCCCTATTTTTATCTGAGACCGTGGATGGGGGAAGTGGTTTGGCGTTTTTTGGCAGTCGTGGGGCGGTTGGCCGGCAGAAGGCCGGCCTTTACCCGGGAGACGGCCCGCACATCTCAACACCGGTCGTTTTATTCAAATGCTAAAATTTCAAACCGGTATCCGGATTTTCGTTTTCATACGCTGGAAGAAACTGTCGGGTATATAAAGAATATCAGAGAGGGGCTTGATCGGTTTTCAAATTAGCGCATTATTGTATACTTTTGTCGGAGATAACATAAAACGCAGCAGATGGACCATTCATTGTTAGAGAAATTAGAGACTTTTTATATTCGTTTTAAAGAAATCGGACAGCTGATAACCGATCCTGAGGTGATTCAGGATATGAAACGTTATGTGCGTCTGACGAAAGAATACAAGGAATTGGAGGAGGTGACGGCGGCGGGTGATAAGTATAAAGTTGCGTTACGTACATTGGAGGAGTCTAAAGAAATTTTAGCTACGGAAAAGGATCCGGAATTGTGTGAGATGGCGGAGGAGGAGATGGCGGAATTGACGGAAAAATTGCCAGCCATGGAGCAGGAAATCAAGATGTTGTTGATACCTGCTGACCCGGAGGATAGCAAGAATGCTATTCTGGAAATCCGGGGAGGAACGGGTGGTGATGAGGCTTGTTTGTTTGCCGGGGATTTGTTCCGGATGTATGTCAAGTTTTGTGAGAAGAGAGGCTGGAGGCTGGAGGTTTCCAGCTTTAATGAGGGTACGGCCGGGGGATATAAAGAAATCGTGGCCAGTGTTTCCGGAAATAATGTATACGGCGTTTTGAAGTACGAATCCGGTGTGCACCGGGTGCAGCGGGTGCCGGAAACGGAAACCCAGGGGCGGGTACATACTTCTGCGGCGACGGTGGCTGTACTGCCGGAGGCGGAAGAGTTTGATGTACAGATTAATGAAGGGGAGATAAAATGGGATACCTTCCGTTCGGGAGGTGCCGGTGGGCAGAATGTGAATAAGGTGGAGTCGGGAGTGCGGTTGCGTTATATGTGGAAAAATCCGAATACCGGTGTATCGGAAGAGATTTTGATAGAATGTACGGAGACCCGGGACCAGCCGAAGAATAAAGAACGGGCGTTGGCGCGTCTGCGTACTTTTATTTATGACCGTGAGCACCAAAAATATATGGATGATATTTCTGCCAAACGGAAGACGATGGTGAGCACCGGCGACCGTTCGGCGAAAATCCGTACTTATAACTATCCCCAGGGACGAGTGACCGACCACCGGATTAATTTCACACTTTATAATCTTCAGGCTGTCCTGGACGGCGATTTGGATGAAGTGATCGAGAAATTGCAAATCGAGGAAAATACGGAACGTTTGAAAGCCAGCGGATTGTAAGCTTGCAGATCGTGAATGGAAATGAATTAACATACAGATATTATGGATTATACTCAGTTGTTTGAGCAGATAAAAAAGAAAAAATCTTTTCTCTGCGTCGGTTTGGATTCCGATATCGCTAAAATTCCGGCTCATCTGTTGACGGCCGGAGATCCTGTTTTTGAGTTCAATAAAGCTATTGTTGATGCGACGGCAGAGTTTGCTGTTGCTTATAAACCCAATATCGCTTTTTATGAAAGCCGGGGTGTGGAAGGGTGGCTGAGTTTGGAAAAGACAGTGAAATACATCCGGTCGGAATATCCGGAAGTTTTCATCATTGCCGATGCGAAACGGGGCGACATCGGGAATACCTCCCAGATGTATGCGAAAGCCTTTTTGCAGACGCTTGATTTTGATGCTATTACAGTGGCTCCGTATATGGGCGAAGACTCAGTCACTCCTTTCCTGCAATATGAAGGGAAATGGGTGATTTTGCTGGCCTTGACTTCTAATAAAGGTGCTTTTGATTTCCAGTTTTTTGATAGTGAGGGGGAGAAATTGTATGAGAAAGTGCTGAAAAAATCCCAGGAATGGGGGGATAAACAGAACATGATGTATGTGGTGGGGGCTACCAAAGCTGAAATGTTGGGCGGTATCCGTGCCATTGTTCCCGATCACTTTCTTTTGGTGCCCGGAGTGGGAGCGCAGGGTGGCAGTCTGGAAGAAGTGGCGAAATATGGCATGAATAGTCATTGCGGCTTGATTGTCAACTCTTCGCGCGGTATTATTTTTGCGGATAAAACCGAGAATTTTGCTGCCCGTGCTGGGGAAGAAGCCCGGAAACTTCAGGGGGATATGGCATGTTTGCTTGAAGAAAAGGGCATTATTTAAGATATTAAAACCCGGTCTATAAATTCCGCAAATCCGTTGTTTCGGTCTGAAGCAACGGATTTGTAGTAAGGTTTCAGACGGAAAGGGGCATTCCCAACTAAAAAAGCTGTACCGCACAGGTCTAAAAAATCAACATCGTTGTAATCGTTGCCTAATCCGGCACAATCTTCGGGGTGAATATCCAGTTGTTTCAGCAAGCGGAGGCAAGCAGTGCCTTTGTTGATACCCGGTGCAAATATCTCTATCCAGACGGCTTTGGCGTCTATCGGAGAGGTGGAGCGCACTACCGAATAGCCGGCAAGGTCTTTCCGGATTTTTTCCAGTAAATGAATCTGTGAAGCATCCAGAATCATGACAAACTGTGTCGCCTCGCTTTGTATGCCGTCGGGCGAGCAGATGGGGATGCCGAAAGGTTTGTAAGCGGCTAATCGGCGTTTGTAGTCTTCGTGCAGAGGGTATATCGAGGTATAATAGAAATGGTGATTGTCGGGGATGGCCTGCTGGATGGTGAAGTTGATGTTATAGTCCCATAAATAGCAGGCAATTTCCTGGGCGGTCTGCCGGCTCAGGTGGCGTGTGAACAGCATTTGCCTGTCCGGCCATTTTAATATCCCGGCTCCCGATGAAAATATGAGGTAGTCAATGGGAAATCCGGGAGGGAGGGCCTGTAATGCCGAATATAAATTGCGGCCTGTGGCGATGATGCGTTGGATTCCTTTCTGTCCTGTCTTTTGGAAAGCGGCTAGTGTTTCGGAACTTATTTTACCTCCTTTGGGGAGAATCGTGCCATCTAAGTCCGAGATGATAGCTTGTATCATAAGGTGATTTGTTCGTAGGTGAAATAAGGGAGCGGCTCCACTAAGTAGTGAAGCACTTTTTCCTGATTCATCCCGTCCAGCGGATTATGGCTGTAACCGAAAGTCGCTTTGATGCCCATGTTGATAAAGTGTACGGCCCGTTCAATGGCTTCGGGCAGGCTGTCACCGTTGAGCAGGCATCCGGTGATTACGCTGGCAAACGCGTCTCCCGTGCCGGGATATGTGGCCGGGACATAGTCGCTGCAAACGCGCCACATCCGTCCGTCCGTTTTGTTGTAGGCGATTGTCGCTATATTTTTGTTTTTCTCCGCAGGGGGAGCGGAAGTAATGATGCAGTATTCCGGTCCCAGTTGGCTGAGTTCGCGGCACCATGTGAAGGCTTCTTCGGGGGTGAGGTCCGGACGGTAGGGACGACCGGACAGGAAAGCGGCTTCGGTCAGGTTGGGAGTGATGACTTTGGCCTGGGAGCAGAGTTGCCGCATGCCTTTTACCATAGCGTCGTCCATGCCGGGATAGAGTTGCCCGTGGTCGCCCAGGACGGGGTCGACCAATATGAAGTTGTCCGGGGTTTTAAAGTCGTTGAAAAAACGTTCCACAATCTGCATTTGCCGATAGGAGGCCAAATAACCGGAATAGAGGGCGTCAAAGTGTAAATCGAGTTCTTTCCAATGGTCGATGATGGGTTGCATTTGGTCCGTGAGGTCGAAACTGCGGAAGTCCGGGTATTCGCTGTGGGCGGAGAGAATGGCCGTGGGTAGCGGGCATACCTGGTAGCCCATATAGGATAAAATGGGTATGGCTACAGTCAGAGAAGCCCTGCCATAACCGGAAAGGTCGTGAATTGCTGCGATTTTTTTCATGTTGCAAAGATATGACAAAGAAACGAAAGTGGATTTGAAATGCAGAACGAATGTTGTCTGTTGATGATTTAACAATCATTGCCCGATGGGCCTGCAATCAATTCAATGGCTTCTTTCCCGGTCAGGTGTTCAATATCAAGACAAATCATAAGCATGTGTGTGAATCCTTTGTCTATTTCTCTGTGCAAACCAATCTCATCATTTGGATTATATTTAATCCCAAGTGTATAAGCCGCCTTTAGTTTTTCAGATGAGGATTCAATGATGTGAATTTTGCCAAATGCTATGACACTGCGAAAAAATGTTGTGAATTTCTCTGGCTGAACGTCATCTCGTTCTGTTACGCAAAAAGAAGCTTTGTCATGGTTTCGGATAGCATCTATTTTGTGACCGGACAATGCGCTGTGAAAGAATAATTTACCGTTACTATATACAAAACTGATGGGTACTGCGTACGGATAACCATTATCTCCGAGCAGAGCTAAAGTGCCGGATGTTGCATTTTTTAGGATTTCGATACACCTTTCTTTTGTGAGCTGTTGGCGTTTACGCCTCATTTCCCGGAAGTTCATGTAGTGATATAATTTTAAGATTTGAGGGCTGCAAGAATTCTCGGCGACTCCTTCTAAGAAGTTACAAATTTATTCATTTTTCCGGTAATTATTGCAGGGCATCGTTGCGATTATTTCTATTTCCGGTAAAAATGAAAAAGTTTTCCGTACCGGAAATGATTTGGTTGTTGTGTCATTCTTTTTTTTTTTTTTTTTGTAAGATGAAAAGATAATATATTGCATATGTGTATAAAAATTATGGGGTATGGTGACAAAAAATAAATATTATTTTTAAATTTGCATCATAAAAATGGGGGGTGTAATCCTAAAAATGATAATTTATGGCAAAAATCAGATTTTCTGCATTAGAGGAACTTTCGAATCGTAAGCCGGTGGATGTGGGGGAACGGCGAAGGGTGTCCGAAATTTTCGGGTGTGACGTGTTGACCGTTGATAAGATGCGTCAATACCTGTCAATAGAAGCTTTTAAAAAGCTGGAGAAGGTGATGTCAGAGGGTGGGGTGATTGACCGGGGGCTGGCGGACCAGGTGGCTGCCGCCATGAAAGCGTGGGCGGTGGAGAAGGGGGCGACTCATTATACCCACTGGTTTCATCCTTTGAACGGGGCTACAGCAGAGAAGCACGACGGTTTTATTGATTTGCAGAAGAACGGTTCCATCATTGAGGCTTTTGACGGCCGGATGTTAGTGCAGCAGGAACCGGATGCGTCCAGTTTCCCGAATGGCGGTATCCGCAATACGTTTGAGGCGCGGGGGTATACGGCCTGGGACCCGGGCTCACCTGCCTTTATTAATAATAATACCCTTTGTATTCCTACGGTGTTTGTAGCTTATACGGGGGAGGCACTGGACTACAAGACGCCCATGCTGAAAGCTTTGGCTTTGATTGACAAGGCGGCGGTTGGTGTGTGCCAGTATTTTGACAAGGATGTGCAGAAAGTGGTGGCAACCTTGGGTTGGGAACAGGAATATTTTTTGGTGGACGAGGCTTTGTTCAATGCCCGTCCGGATTTGAAGTTGTGCGGGCGGACCCTGATGGGACATTCGGCAGCTAAAGACCAGCAGTTGGAGGACCATTATTTCGGTGCTATTCCCGAGCGGGTGAATGCTTTTATGGATGAACTGGAATATGAATGTCACCGTTTGGGGATTCCGGCGAAGACACGGCATAATGAGTGTGCACCCAACCAGTTTGAACTGGCCCCTATTTTTGAGGAGGCGAACCTGGCGGTCGACCACAATCAGCTATTGATGTCAACGATGAAGCGCATTGCAAGACGACATAAGTTCAGGGTGTTGCTGCATGAGAAACCGTACAAAGGAATCAATGGTTCGGGCAAGCATAACAACTGGTCTTTACTGACGGATACCGGGGTGAATTTGTTGTCGCCGGGCAAGAATCCCAAATCGAATATGCAATTTTTGGTGTTTCTGGTCACAACCACGAAAGCTGTCCTGGAGCAGGAAGCTTTACTGAAGGCTTGCATCGTATCGTTGGGGAATGAACGTCGTCTGGGGGGAGATGAGGCCCCACCGGTGATTATGTCCGTATTTTTGGGTCAGCAGTTGGATTCGATTCTGGATGAGATTGAGCAAAAAGTGAGCAGCAAGAGAATGAGTCCGGATGAAAAAACGGAGTTGAAACTGAACGTAGGGAAGATTCCGGAGATTATGCGTGATAATACGGACCGTAACCGTACTTCGCCTTTTGCTTTTACGGGAAACCGTTTTGAATTTCGGGCGGTGGGGTCTTCTGCCAATTGCGGTGGGGCGATGATTGTCCTGAATACAGCTGTGGCTGAGCAATTGCTCACTTTTAAGGGTGAAGTGGATGCGTTGATTGAGAAAGGAGTAAAGAAGGATGAGGCCATTTTTCAGGTACTCAGGAAATATATTATTGCCTGCAAGAAGATACGTTTTGAAGGAAACGGATATAGTAAGGAATGGAGGGAGGAGGCTGAAAGAAGAGGGCTTTCGGTGAACAGTGACTGTGTCGGGGCGTTGAAAGCTTATCTGACGCCCAAAGCTAAAAAATTGTTTGTGGATAACGGTATCTTTACGGAACGCGAACTGGAGGCCCGTTATGAAATCAAGAATGAGATTTATCTGAAAAAGTTGCAGATAGAATCGAGGGTGTTGGGGGATTTGGCTTTGAATCACATTATTCCCACGGCTATTTCTTATCAGAATACATTGATTAATAACGTTCGGGGATTAAAGGAGATTTTGCCGGATGTCTATGCCGAAGTGGGAGAAGTGCAGTTGAAAGCGATTAAGGAGATCTCGGCTCATATCAAGGAAATCCGTACGTTGGTGGATGATATGACTGAAGCCCGTAAAGTAGCTAACAATACTGTTCCTAACGAGGTTGAAAGGGCCGCTGTTTATTCAGGGACCGTTTTACCCTATCTGGACAGAATCCGGTATCATATTGATAAACTGGAGCTGTTGGTGGATGATGAAATCTGGCCGCTTCCGAAATATAGGGAGTTGTTGTTTTTTAAGTAATATAATAAATGAGCAGCTTGAAGCTGCTCATTGTTGTTTAAAGGGGGTTATCTCATTTTTAGCAATTCGTCTATGTGTGTCCTGTCGTTCCAAAGGCGGGGTACTTTATGCTGACCACCGAGCTTGCCTTTTTCTTTCAACCAGTCGTTGAAAAGTCCCGGACGGGCGACATGCAGTTTCAGGCGTTCCAGGGATAATAACCGTTTGGCCTCATAGTCAGAATTGAGTTTTTGAAGTTCCCGGTCCAGGATCTCGGCAAAGTTTTCCGGATTGTCCGGTGGGGTGTCAAATTCAATCAGCCATTCGTGGGCACCTTTTCGGCCTTCATCCATGAAAACGGGGGCAGCCGTAAATTCAAACACATTGGCTCCGGTCTGTTCGCAAGCGCGTTTGAGGGCTTCCGTTGCGTTGTCTATGATGAGTTCTTCCCCGAATGCGTTGATAAATAGTTTGGTGCGTCCGGTGATTCTGAATTTATAGGGCTTGGTTGAGGTGAAACTGATGGTGTCGCCGATCATATAACGCCACAGGCCGCCGCTCGTGGTGATAATCATGGCGTAATTGACGCCGGGTTCCACTTCCTCGAGGAGCAGGGTTCTGGGATACTGTTTTCCCATTTCGCTCATGGGCATGAATTCATAATATATCCCATAGTCCAGCATAAGCAGCATAGACGGATCTGCCGGGTCGTCCTGCAGACCGAAAAATCCTTCGGAGGCATTGTAGGTCTCCATGTATTTCATTTTCGGATGCGGGAGCAGGCGTTTGTATTGTTCGCGGTAGGGAGTGAAGCTGATGCCTCCGTGGATGAATAATTCTAAGTTGGGCCACACTTCGTGCAGGTTTTCTTTCCCTGTTTTTTCAAGTATTTTGTTTATCACCGTGAGAAACCAGGAGGGGACGCCGGCCAGGCAGCGTACGTCTTCTTTGACAGTGGTTTCGCATATTTTTTCAATTTTTTCTTCCCAGTTGCTCATTAGCATGATGGAGGAGTCAGGCGTTTTCATCATATTCGCCCAGAAGGGAGTGTTTGAAATCAGGATGGCGGAGAGGTCGCCGAACTGACAGTTGTTGTTGCTCCGGCTGACTTCGCTGCTGCCTCCCAGTGCCAGTGTTTTACCGCTAAAGACCTGGGCTTCTGGATTGAGTTTGTTGAAGATGGCGATGACGTCTTTTCCTCCCCGGAAATGGCTTTCTTCCAATATTGTCGGGCTTACCGGGATGAATTTGCTTTTGGCATTTGTCGTTCCCGATGATTTAGCGAACCATTTCACTTCTTCCGGCCAAAGGATGTTATTTTCGCCTTCCATCATGCGGTGTATGTCATTGCTGATTTCTTCGTAATGGATGACCGGTAGCCTTTCCCGGTATTGTTCGGCAGTCAGGATCGTGTCGAAGTGGTATTTCCTGCCGTATTCCGTGTTGGCTGCTTTGGCCAGCAGTTCCTGAAGAGTGTTCCGTTGTACTTTGACCGGATTGTTTTTGAAGTATTCGATCTGGGTCAGGCGTTTTTGGGTGAACAGCGATAATATAGAATTGATAAAGGCCATAGAATATTCTGGAATTAGAAGCGATTTTGAAACAATAAGTCAGTTTGTTTACAGGTTTAGTCATCAAACTGGAGACTTAATTGGGGATTAAGTAATGTAAAACTTAACCGATGGAAATCTGTCGGTCCCGCAATTTCTATTCCCTGCCGGTGTTCTTTGGTGGGGTAACCTTTGTTTTTTTTCCAGTTATATACGGGAAATTGTTCATGAAGTTGTTTCATGTATTCATCCCGATGGGTTTTGGCTAATACCGAAGCTGCTGCTATAGACATGTATTTCCCGTCTCCTTTGACGATGCAAAGGTGAGGGATTTTGCCGTATTTCTTGAATCGGTTGCCATCGACGATAATATGTTCGGGTCGGACAGAAAGCTGGTCCAGTGCTCTGTGCATGGCTAAAATAGAAGCATTCAGGATGTTGATATGGTCTATTTCATGATTGTCTGCAAAGGCGACAGCCCAGGCGACAGCTTCTTTTTCGATGACGGGACGGAGTTTCTCCCTTTGTTTTTCGGTGAGTTGCTTGGAATCATTCAGCAGTTCGTTGGAAAAATTTTCAGGTAAAATAACGGCCGCAGCAACTACCGGTCCGGCCAAACATCCCCGGCCTGCCTCATCACAACCTGCCTCGATGGCATCGGATTTGTATTTTTTTTCTAACATAGTTCTTCTGTGAATCCTGAAAATTGTAGGGTATTCTGATTTTATAAATTCCAATTTTAGCTCTTCCGGAGAACCAGCAGATATAATCGCAATCGTTAATCTGAAGTTTACAATTTTAGGTATCTTTGCAAATGTAATCATTTTCAATTTTCAATTTTCAATTTTCAACAATTTTATGTGGTCGAAAGAAGAGCTAAAAGAGTTAAGAATTAACTTCTGGGCGGGATTTAAGCACTATTGTTCTGCGCATCAGGTTTACAGAAAGTGGGTATTAACCGGAGTGAAAATCAAATCTACTCAATTAAAGTTTTATGCAGACGCTCAAAAAGCCTTGGTTTTGTTTCAGATTGACCATAAAAATGATTTGGAACGTTATCGTGTATATGAGTGTTTTTTTTCTTACCGTAAATTGATGGCGGCAGATTGCGGAGAAGATTTGAATTGGAAAGAAGATTATAGCGGATTGGGAGAACGCAAAGTTAGTGCTATCTATTTTGAGTTGGCGGATGTGAATATGTACCGTTGCGAGGACTGGGATAAGATTTATGCTTTCTTTGCAGAGAAAATGCCTTTGTTGGAAGAGGCTTATTGGGAATACCGGGATTTGATCCGTGAGCGATTGAAGGAATAATAATTAGGAGCGGGTAAATAAAAATGGCCTGAATTTTCAGGCCATTCTTTTCATTTGGAAAATTAAAAATTAGAAAATTTTCATGTAATATACTTTGGAAAACCATCCTTTAATACAGTATATAGAGTTGCCTCGCCCTATGGAATTGACGGCTTTTACTTTGGAATGTCTTTCCAATTATACGCCGGAAGACCCTTTAATAGCCGCTTTTGCGGAGATTGGAGCTTATTGATATGAATTGAGCCGTCCGAAACCGGACGGCTCTTTTTCTCTTATGGAGAATAATGTTAAACCTGATGAATGGTAACAAGTTGGTTCATGCCGTTCTGTACGGCTTCAAGGTTCATCGGGATAAGGTCATGGTGACGGGGAGGAAGGGATTTTCTCAATCCTTTTTCCAGGTTGTCCAGATTAATAATCGGTTTTACCTTTAAAAATCCTCCTAAGATAATCATATTGAAGATTTTCGGATTACCGCCTTCTGCTGTGAGCCGCGCACCTTCTATCTGATAAATATTAATATCTTTTCGGGTCGGATGATGGGTGATCCCATTGGGGTCATAAATCAGGGTTCCTCCGGGTTTTACCAATGACTCGAACTTGTCCATGGATTGCTGATTCAGTACGATGGCCGAATCGAAGGCATTCAATACGGGAGAACTGATCCGTTCGTCACTGATGATGACGGTTACGTTGGCTGTACCTCCGCGCATTTCCGGTCCGTAAGACGGCATCCAGGATACTTCTTGGTCTTGCATGATTCCGGAATAGGCGAGAATCTTTCCCATGGAAAGTACTCCCTGGCCGCCGAATCCTGCTATAATAATTTCTTCTGTCATAAAAATTATAATTTACAATTTATGATATTCAGTTTAAATGTCTTTGATGTCTCCTAACGGATATTTGGCAAACATGTGTTCATGCATCCATTTATTGGCATCTACAGGTGACATTTTCCAGCCGGAGTTACAGGTCCCGACTACTTCTACAAAAGAAAGGCCTTTCTGCAAACGGGTGTTCTGGAAGGCTTTTCTGATGGCATTTTTAGTCTTGCGGACTGCGCCCGGTGTGTCGGCACTTTGGCGGGTTACGTAGCAGGTTCCGTCAAGTTGTGCCAGCAATTCGGTGATCTTCATCGGGAAGCCGTTTAGTTTGGCGTCGCGGCCATAAGGGGTGGTGGCGGTCACTTGTCCCAGCAAGGTTGTCGGGGCCATCTGTCCGCCGGTCATACCATAGATGGCATTATTGATGAAGACTACTACGATGTTTTCTCCCCGGTTGCAGGCGTGCATGATTTCAGCACATCCGATGGAGGCCAGGTCACCGTCTCCCTGATAGGTAAAAACATATTTTTCCGGATGAAGCCGGCTGATGGCTGTGGCTACTGCCGGCGCGCGTCCATGGGCTGCCTCTGCCCAGTCGATGTCGATATAATTGTAAGCAAATACACTGCATCCTACCGGAGAAACACCGATGGCCTGGTCCTGGATGTTCAGTTCTTCAATTACTTCTGCGATCAGTTTATGAACCACTCCGTGTGTACATCCCGGACAGTAGTGCATGATGTTGTCGGTGAGGAGACTGCTCTTTTTCAGCACGAGGTTTTCCTCTTTTATAATGTCTGTTAATTCCATACGAAACGTTTTTTTGATTTACGATTGATTTGCTGACGATTTATCGTTTATCAGATCATAAATTTAGTTTTTAGTGCCTCCACAATCTCTTCCGGGGTAGGGACAACACCGCCCATACGTCCGTAAAAGTCTACTTTCACTTTACCGTCGACTGCCAGCCGTACATCTTCAACCATTTGTCCTGCACTCATTTCCACAGACATGAAACCTTTTACCTGCGAGCAAAGTCCGGCAATGGGTTGGTATGGGAACGGATAGAGAGTGATGGGGCGTAAGAGTCCCACTTTGATTCCAGCTTCGCGGGCGAGCTGAATGGATTTCTGGCAGATACGGGCTGTAGAACCGTAAGCGACAAGGATATAGTCGGCATCTTCGCAATACAGGGCCTCATAACGCACTTCATTGGCTTCAATTTCGCGGTATTTGCGTTGCAGTTTTTCATTGAAAACTTCCTGACGATGGGCTTCCAGCTCCAGGGACGTAATTACGTGTCGTTCGCGTTTTTTCTTTCCGGTGAGGGCCCAGCTGCCGGAAATCTTTTCGATTTCTTCGTCCGTCCATCTTGGGGTATAATCCGGCAAAACAACTTTTTCCATCATCTGTCCGATAACTCCGTCTGCCAGTATCATAGCCGGATTCCGGTATTTGAAAGCCAGTTCGAATCCCAATACGACAAAGTCACTCATTTCCTGCACGGAAGCAGGGGCCAGGACAATCAGGTGATAGTCTCCGTGACCTCCTCCTTTGGTGGCCTGAAAATAGTCGCTCTGTGAAGGCTGGATGGTGCCCAGGCCAGGGCCTCCGCGCATGACATCCACAACCAGACAAGGTAATTCGGCACCCGCAATGTAAGTGATCCCTTCTTGTTTCAGACTGATCCCGGGGCTTGACGAGGAAGTCATTACTTTTTTCCCGCAGGATGCACCGCCATATACCATGTTGATAGCGGCTAATTCACTTTCAGCCTGAAGGACTACCATTCCTGTTTCTTCCCACGGTTTGCGCAACATCAGTGTTTCCATGACTTCAGATTGTGGGGTAATCGGGTAACCAAAGTAACCATCGCAACCGCATCGGATGGCGGTTTCTGCAATGACTTCATTACCTTTCATTAATTTTACTTCTGCCATATTTTAGTTATTTTGTTATTTATATCTACCTGTAATCGGGTAATTAGAATCTTCATGTTTGTCACTCAACTGCTTTTTTATACACGCTGATGACGGAATCGGGACACACCAGTCCGCAACTGGCACAGCCGATGCAGGCGTCCGGATTTTTCATATAGGCGTAATGGTAGCCTTTACCGTTTACGTCCGGATTTAGATCAATCACATGGGTCGGACACGCCACCACGCACAAACTGCATCCTTTACAATGCTCTATGTCCACAACGATAGCTCCTTTAAATTTTGCCATAGTTTTTAAAATTATAATTTTTCGAATATTTGTATATTTTTATTACGCTTTATAATTGCTTTTCGCTATAAAATTATATTTTAAAATGAAAATCCCCAAAAAAGATTATTTTATTTTTTAATCTTTCACATTCTGCCTGGGAATGTGAAGAAAAAAGATTCTTTTTTTGCACAGGCCTGTTGGCGGTGTGAAAAAATCAGGTTTGTGGATGGTCTTGTTTGAATTTGTCTATTCTTTTTTGCAGAATTTTTATTTTGTCCATTCCGATTTGGGAGACGCACATCCGCAAACCTGCCCGGCTGCTGCCGCATCCCTGTAAGGTGATGGAAGAAATACCGTAGTGTAGTAGTTCTTTTGCCAGTTCTCCTCCGGTATATCCCGGGTATATCATGGTAAAATAAAATCCATCCGCAATGTCTTCTTTTCCGTCTTTTTCGTAAACGATGCGGAAGCCGGCTTCTTTAAAGATTTTTTTTATTTTTTCGGCGCGTGTGCCATATTCCCGCGTGGTGCTCAGAATGTTGAGTTGTCCTTTGTTGGCGGCCTTTAATATGGCAGTGAGGGCATACTGGGGGGAATGGGCAGTGCCTGAGGTCTGGGTATAAATCAGTTTGTAAGTAATGGTATACCCTAATTCTTCTGATTTATACCTTTCTTTCAGGTGTTCGTATTTTTTATGAAAGAGGGCATCAGAGATGCATAATAATCCCAGCCGTTGGCCTGCATAACTGAACAGCTTGGAACTGGAAATCATGAAAATATAATTGTCGGTATATTTGGCTACGGTAGGTTGAAAGGGAGGCTTCCCCGGTTCTGAGAGGTCTTGCCGGAAGTCCATGGCAAAGTAAGCCAGGTCTTCCAGAATAATGATATCGTACTCGGTGGCTAATTTCCCGATAATCTGAAGCTCTTGTTCTGTCAGGCACACCCAGGACGGATTGTTTGGATTGCTGTAAACAATGGTAGCTATATTTCCCTGGTCTAAGTATTCCCGTAATTTTGCTTCCAACTTTTCGCCCCGGTACTCATATATATCGAAAGCAATATAAGGTTTCCCGATGACTTCCAATTGGGTTTTCTGGACAGGGAAGCCCGGGTCAATGAATAATACCGTGTCTTTTCCCCGCCGGCATTCAGTCAAAGCCATAAAGGCTGTATATGAAGCCTGCATAGCGCCTACGGTCGGAATAATTCCCTGGGGTTGGATATCTATATCCATGAAATTTTTGATGAATCGTGAGGCTT
>ERZ778496.827-NODE-827-length-25923-cov-4.692748_pt1 | contig 25923 bp, 19 predicted proteins | sample MGYA00433099_ERZ778496 | MGnify/ENA primary metagenome ERZ778496 (study PRJEB29527, sample SAMN07138962) | mouse gut metagenome | material: feces | host: mouse | place: China:Nanjing | collected 2016-01-25 ...
CCAAACATATCTATAACAGATGAAACGCTTACCAACATTTCTAATCACCTTAATCATACTCTTTGCTTTTGGGTGTGGAAGTAAACTTGAATCAAATAAATCTGACGCTATAACCCAACATGGGGATACTTTGATTGGGAAATGGTTATTGGTGGAGTATGCTTCTATAAAATCTGTAAACTCAAATGATATTATTACCTTTCATGCCGAGGGTAGTTTTTATCGCACTCTAAATGAATCAGGAGAATGGTCTTATAAATACATCAATCCTGATTCATTAATCATCTACAACAAGAATTTTGGGGAGCAACGATTTAGGATTATTAAGTTGTCAAACGATAGTCTGATTCTGCAATTAAAAGAGAATGTGATATATGGAGATACCGTTTATAATGGAACATTTGATGATATTGAAAAACACATTAGGTTAGATTGAAAGACAGTACATTTTTCAAGGATTTTCGTTTTTATAGGGTGGATTCAGAAAATGTACCATTCATTGAATTTCACGCCTTATAATAGGATTCCAATAATACGATAGTGCGAATCCTCACCTATTATAATATGCTTGAAATAAACACGTTGATTAAGCAAATATTCATCTAAGAGTTTGCACAGTCCATTGGAAATAGCTAACTTTACATACCGAGAACATATAACAATATTATTAACCCAATCCTCTTGAATGTATTCACAAAGTTAAACCGTGAGTTAAACCAATTGGATGTCAGATAGCGTTTATACGAATTATATCGCTTATAAGCGGCAGTAGCTCAGTTGGTTGCTTTACACCGCGAAGCGGTGTAAAGGCGTAGCAGCTCAGCTCTTCCCAAGCTGAGGGTCGCGAGTTCGAGCCTCGTTTACCGCTCCATGACACGAAGCGTGCAGTCAATCGCGATTGACTGCACGCTTCGTTATTCACTCAATAGGGAAAACCATTTGACTTTTTCGCCTTTCGTGTCCGTCGTGCCGATGACTTCCCCATATATTTTTCCTTGACCAGACGATAGGCCATGGCGACAGCATCACGCACGACAGTCTCGGGAATATCACCGTCAAGGTCAAGTCGCAGCCAATATTTCAACGCACTGTTACCGGGCACACCCAACGACGCATACAATGACTTCATCCGTGCAATTTCCTCCGGACTCGATTTGACGTTGACATATGTAAAATCCTCTATGTCGACAAAGCAGAACATATGGTCAAGCACATAAAATACGAGCAGCGAATCAAACCGCCGGGCAAACTTACCAAACGGCATCTTCTCCGTCACTTCACCAAGCGACAGGCAATATTCTCTAAATTCTTCTATATTCATAGCTTCTTTCAGCCGCTTTAGTATCAGCCGACACAAAAGTACACAAAAATCTCATGAAAAAGTGCTAAATTTGCACTATGATTTTTCCTGACAAGATAGAAGAAAAAATTGGATTTGACGGCGTGAGGTCCCAGATAGCCCGTCGCTGTCACTGCCAGGGCGCACTCGACAGGTGTGCCGACATGGCCTTTATGACTGACTTCGAGTCGATACTCTCGGCACTTCGGGCCACAGCCGAGATGAACACTTCGCTTCACTCCGATGAAGCTATACCCCTGAGCGGGCTACACGACATTGACGCTCCGCTGTCACTCATACGTATCCCCGGCACATTTCTCGAGATAAAAGATCTCGTGAAGGTGCGGCGCATGCTACAATGTTTTGTCTCGGTGGCATCATACTTCTCGCGCTACCGAACAGAAGGCGGGCGCACCCCCTACCCGCATCTCGACGCGCTGGTCACACCACTTGCCGAAGTGTCTCCGACCATAGCCCAATCGATTGACAAAGCCATAGACGAGACCACTTCGACTGTTAAGGATAACGCCTCGCCAGCATTGGCCGAGATACGCTCACGACTGCGCAGTATGTCGGGGCGTGTCAACTCCATATTGCGCCGTGTGCTTTCCAACGCCATATCGCAGGGACTGCTCGAACCCGACACCGTGCCCTCCATGCGCGAGGGCCGATTGGTGATACCCGTCCCCCCCATGCACAAGCGACGTATCCAAGGCATTGTACACGATGAGTCGGCATCCGGCAAGACTGTGTTCATAGAGCCTGCCGAAGTGGTCGAGGCCAACAACCTCACCCGCGAGTTGCAGATGGAGGAACATCGCGAAATCATCCGCATACTGACAGTCATAGCTGACTCGCTGCGTCCATCCATCCCCGCCATCGTCGAGGCGGCCGGCATCATCTATCATCTCGACTTTATCCAGGCTAAAGCCCTGTATGCCGATGCTGTGGGCGGACTCATGCCACATCTCCACAATCGCCAGGAGCTGGAGTGGTATCACGCCTGCCACCCCGGGCTGAAGCTATCGCTCGAGAAACACGGACGCGAGATTGTGCCCATCGATGTCACCCTAACATCCGAGCGACGCATACTCGTAATCTCCGGTCCCAACGCCGGAGGCAAGTCAGTGTGTCTGAAAACTGTCGGCACACTCCAATACATGACCCAGTGTGGCATACTCCCGCCTGTGTATGAAAACTCTCACTTCGGCATATTTGAGGACATATTTGTAGACATAGGTGACGACCAGTCGCTTGAGGATGACCTGTCGACTTACAGCTCACACCTGCGCAACATGAAGTTTATGCTTCTGCGCGGTCGTCGCGGCTCGCTCTTCCTGATCGACGAGATGGGCTCGGGCACCGAGCCGCAGATAGGTGGCGCGCTGGCCCAGGCCATACTCGCGCAGATGAACGCCGAGGGCATGTGGGGCATCGTCACCACCCATTATCAGAATCTCAAGCAGATGGCCGACGACACCCCCGGACTGGTGAACGGCTCGATGCTTTATGACCGTCAGATGATGCAACCGCTCTTCCGACTCTCCATCGGCAGCCCCGGCAGTTCTTTTGCCGTAGAGATAGCCCGTAAAATCGGACTCCCGCGTGAGATTATCGACGCGGCCGAGCAGATAGTGGGCAGCGACTACATCAACCTTGACAAATATCTCCTCGACATTACCCGCGACAAACGTTATTGGGAAAACAAACGTGCCGAGATACGCAAAAAGGAGAAGCAACTCGAAGAGCGTCTGCAACGCTACACTGATGATGCCGACACCCTGCGTGCCCACCGTCGTGAAATCATCGACGAAGCCCGCGCCGAAGCAAAAAAAATTCTCGAGTCATCCAATGCCGCCATCGAGCGCACCATTGCCGAAATCAAGAAAGCCAACGCCGAGCGTGAAATGACTCTTGAGGCCCGCCGTCGGCTTAAAGAGGAGCGCGAGGCTCTCGAGTCGGCAGGCAAAGGCAAGGAGAACTCACTGCTGGCCCGCGCACCCAAAAATAAAAAAGCACGTCAGTCACGCCTCGCCACACCGGCCCAGCCCGCAGCCTCACGACCTGTCGAGCCGAGTATAAACGTACGTCTCGACGGACAAGGCACTGTCGGGACCGTGCTTGAGGTCAATGGCAAAAACGCCATCGTTGCGTTTGGCAACCTAAAGACCAATGTCAAAACCGACCGCCTCGTGCCCACCGATGCCAAGCCTAAAGAGGCCAAGACGGCAACAGTGAGCATGTCGACCATCGATGCCGGCCACCAGCGTCAGTTACAGTTCAAGCAGGAAATCGACGTGCGCGGATTTCGTGCCGACGAAGCCATCCAGGCAGTCACCTATTTTATTGACGATGCCATACGGTTCAGTGCACAGCGTGTGCGCATATTACACGGCACCGGCACAGGTGTGCTGCGTCAGGTGATACGCGATTATCTTGCCACAGTGCCCGGTATACTCTCGGCCCGCGACGAAGATGTGCGCTTCGGTGGAGCCGGTATCACAGTGGTGGAACTGCGATAACAGGTCTTAACCGAAAATTCGTGTTAAAAACTCCCGCTTCCATAGATTTTCCGGCATGCCGGAGTTGAATAAATAAACAATGTTTCGTATTTTTGTCACACCAAAATATAATATATCATCAACAATAACATAAATTCTGCATAATGGCTACAAAACCGTTTAAGTATCAACCGATGTTCCCTCTGGGACCCGACACAACCGAATATTATAAACTCACCTCCGACTATGTAAAGGTCGAAAACTGGGGAGGCCATGAGTTTCTCGTAGTAGATCCCCAGGCACTCACCGTGCTTGCCCGGGCATGTACCCACGACAACGCATTCATGCTCCGTCGCGAGCACAACGAGATGGTGGCCAAGATACTCTCCGACCCCGAAGCATCCGAGAACGACAAGTTTGTAGCCCTCACCATGCTCCGCAACGCCGAGGTGGCCGCCAAGGGCCAGCTCCCCTTCTGCCAGGACACCGGCACGGCCATCTGCCACGGTGAGAAAGGCCAGAACGTCTACACAGGCTGTGACGACGAGGAGCGCATCTCGGAGGGCGTCTATATCACATACACCACCGATAACCTGCGCTACTCGCAGAACGCTCCTCTCACAATGTATGACGAGGTAAACACCGGCTGCAACCTCCCCGCACAGATCGATATCCATGCCACCGAGGGTGACGAATACAAATTTCTCTTCGTGGCCAAAGGCGGCGGATCGGCCAACAAGACTTATCTCTATCAGGAGACCAAAGCCATACTCAATCCTCAGACTCTTATCCCCTTCCTTGTGGAGAAAATGAAGAGCCTCGGCACAGCCGCATGTCCTCCCTATCACATCGCCATCGTGGTCGGCGGCACTTCGGCTGAAAAAAATCTCGAGGTTGTGAAGAAGGCCTCGGTGAAATATCTCGACGCCCTGCCAGACCATGGCAACGAACTGGGCCACGCTTTCCGCGACCGCGAACTTGAAAAGCAGCTCAAGGTTGAAGCCGAAAAGCTCGGCCTCGGCGCACAGTTTGGCGGTAAATATTTTGCCCACGACATCCGCGTCATCCGTCTGCCCCGTCATGGTGCATCCTGCCCCGTAGGCATCGGCGTGTCATGCTCGGCCGACCGCAATATCAAGGCTAAAATTAACCGCGAGGGTCTCTGGATTGAAAAACTCGACTCCAACCCCGGCGAACTCATCCCCGAGGAATATCGTAAGCAGGGCGAGGGTGCAGTGGTAAAAATCGACCTCAACCGCCCCATGGAAGAGATACTCCAGGAACTTACCAAATATCCCGTATCGACCCGTCTGTCGCTCAACGGCACCATCATTGTGGGCCGCGACATCGCTCACGCCAAAATCAAAGAGCGTCTTGACAAGGGCGAACCCATGCCCCAGTATCTCAAAGACCATCCCATCTACTACGCCGGTCCCGCCAAGACCCCCGAAGGCATGCCCTCAGGTTCATTCGGTCCCACAACGGCAGGACGCATGGACTCGTATGTCGACCAGTTCCAGGCAGCCGGAGGCTCGATGGTAATGATTGCCAAGGGCAACCGCAGCAAGCAGGTGACCGACGCATGCCACAAGCACGGAGGCTTCTACCTCGGTTCGATCGGCGGCCCCGCAGCAATCCTCGCCCAGAACAGCATCAAGAAAGTTGAACTCCTCGAATATCCCGAACTCGGAATGGAGGCTATCTGGAAAATCGAGGTCGAGGACTTCCCCGCTTTCATTCTTGTCGATGACAAGGGCAACGACTTCTTCACCGAAATCTCCGAAAAGTGCAAAGGCTGCGCTCTCGGTAAGTAACGATATGCTTTAGATACAAAAAAGTTTCATAAAGACGGGAATATAAGCCTGATTTTCATAATCGGGAATTATTACACAAACACTTATATTTCGTCTGTCTTTATGAAACTTTTGTATCCTCCTTCCTCCGAAATACGATGCAACTCAACATCTACGAAATACGCCGCTACGGCACCATCATATTTATGGTGGTGTCGCTGGCAGTCGTAGGTGTGTTTCTCTACTTCTCCGACTCGCTCGTCAAAGATCTCTCCGAACAAGAGCGGTCAAGGATGCAGATATGGGCCGACGCCACACGCGAGATAGTCAAGGCCTCGGCCGACGACAGCGGCGGCGCGTCATCATCGATCGACTTTCTGCTCTCAATCATCGAAGGTAACAGCAACATCCCCGTGTTGCTCACCGACGACGAGGGCAATATAATGATGCACCGCAACTTTCGGCTTCCGGAGCCCGTTGACTCACTCTCACCTCTCGACATCAGCGAAAAAAATCGTGACTTTCTCAAAGACAAGCTCGATGACATGCGCCACACACCCAACGTTATCAAAATCGACATGGACGAGGCAGGATGTCAGTATCTCTATTATGAGGACTCACGTCTGCTAAAAGCTCTCAGCTATTATCCATATATACAGATAGTGGTGCTCATGGCGTTTATACTCATCGTGTATTATGCCGTATCGTCGACCCAACGCGCCGAGCAAAACAAAGTATGGGTAGGACTCTCCAAGGAGACTGCTCATCAGCTTGGCACCCCTATCTCTTCGCTGCTCGCATGGATGGAACTGCTTGGCGACATGGGCGTTGACCGCGAGACAGTGGCCGAGATGAATAAGGATGTCAAACGCCTGTCGACAATAGCTTCACGATTCTCAAAAATCGGCTCGCGCCCGTCGATGGATGATGAAGACCTTAATGAAGTGGCCATACGTTCGGCCGAATACATGTCGACCCGCATATCGCAACGCATCAACTTCAGCATCATCCCCTCCGACCGCCCACTGCCTGTAAGACTATCAGCACCGCTCACCGAGTGGGTGATGGAAAATCTCATCAAGAATGCTGTTGACGCCATGGAGGGAAAAGGTTCCATAACAGTGAGAATCTACGCTGACAAAGACAATGCCGCGGTCGACATCACCGACACCGGCAAAGGCATCTCGCGCAAACATCTCAAGACCATCTTCAACCCCGGATTCACCACAAAGAGCCGTGGCTGGGGACTCGGTCTCACCCTGGCCAGACGTATCATCGAGGAGTATCACGAAGGACGCATCTACGTAAAGCAGTCCGAACCGGGAGCCGGTTCGACGTTCACCATAGAGATCCCACTGCGTAAAGAATGACAATATCACAATACACCCGCCAATGCATGCAGCAGCTCGCGCCAGTCTATGAGGAGTCGGAGTCGCGATGGCTCATGCGCATCATCCTCGAGCACATCAAGGGTTGGTCGCAGACCGACATAATGCTCAACTCTGACCGTGAGGCCGACCCCGAGCTCATCACAGCCATTGATACAATCATCGGCCGACTGCTGCGCCACGAGCCGATACAATATATACTCGGGACTACCTATTGGCATGGCCTTACACTCAAAGTGACCCCCGCCGTGCTGATCCCACGCGAGGAAACCTCCGAACTGGTCGACATCATCGAGCGAGACTATCGCGACATCCCCGACCTGCACGCGCTCGACATATGCACCGGATCGGGATGTATCGCCATAGCTTTGGCCCGTAGCCTGCCATTTGCCGCAGTCACAGCCACCGACATATCGGCCGAGGCTCTGGAGGTGGCGCGAGACAATGCCGCCGCGTGTAAGACAAAGGTATCATTCATCATCGAGGACGCCCTGCAACCCACATCGCTCCCCGACTCCACTTTTGACATCATTGTCTCCAATCCACCTTACATCGCCCAAAGCGAGGACAAGCTCATGGAGGCCAATGTACTCGACTATGAGCCTCACGGCGCGCTCTTTGTGCCCGACGACAATCCGCTGCTGTTCTACAGATCCATCTCGGCCAACGCCCTCAAGGCAGGACGTCCCGGCAGCAGGCTCTATCTCGAAATCAACCCGCTCTACCGCTCACAACTGTGTGCCATGCTTGAGGCTGACGGATGGACCGATGTGCAGAGTGTCAAGGATATACACGGCAAGGACAGATTTGTCACAGCTATACATCCCTCATGAAACGCTCACGTCCGCTGACTTACGACGAAGCTCTGTCGCGTGCGGCCGCCCTTTGTGCCAAATGCGAGCAGTGCACCCCCGATCTGCGCCGCAAAATGGACTCCTGGGGGCTATCCGCCACCGACATCAGTCGTGCCATAGGTCGGCTTCAAGAACTCGGTTTTGTCGACGACTCTCGCTTTGCCCGCGCCTATGCACATGACAAACTGGTATTTTCAGGCTGGGGACGCAAAAAGATTATTCAGGGGCTGTGGGCCAAACGTCTTTCGCGCGACGATATTGACCAATCGTTTGACGGGATTGACGAGGAGAAATACTACTCGGTGGCCCGAAGAGTGATTCGTGCCAAGATTCGACAGTCAAAGGATGATATCCGTACATATGAGGCCAAGCTGAAAGTGTTGCGATTTGCCATGCAGCGCGGATTTGAGGCACGACTTGCCACAAACATAATCAATGCTACGGCCCGCAGCATAGCCGACGGCGAGGAGGACGATCGCTCATGACCTCCACACTCCTACGCTGGGGCGGCAACCTTCTTGACCTCTTTTTCCCGAGAGTGTGTACTGTGTGTCACACCCCGCTTGTCGAGGGTGAGGATCTGATGTGTCTCGGATGTCTGATGGAGCTGCCCCGGGTGGAGTTTGACGACTATCGCGACAATGAACTTGCCGACAGGCTCGCATCATTGAGAGCCCCTATAGAAAAAGCTGCTTCGCTATATTATCACATGTCGGGCACACCTCACGTCAGACTCATACATGACGCAAAATACAACCGTCGCCCGATTATAGGGCGCAAACTCGCACGCATGCATGCCGGACAGCTTGCCACAGCAGGATTTTTTGACGACATCGACGTATTGATGCCTGTCCCGCTCCATTTCACCAAACTATGGATGAGGGGTTATAACCAGTCACACGAAATAGCCCGCGGTCTGAGCGATGTGATCGGTCTGCCAATCGGCGACAATCTCACGGCCTCGCGCCCCCACTCCACCCAGACCCGAAAAAATGCCTCACAGCGTCGCACCAATTCCATCGGCACATTTCGTGTGACAAATCCCGAACAGCTCGACTCTCTTCACATACTTGTAGTGGACGATGTCATCACTACAGGCTCGACCATACTCTCCGCGCTCGAGACCATCCACACCACAGTCCCCACCGCCCGGCTCAGCGTCTACTCTCTCGCCATATCAAAGCTTAGATAAAACAAGGGGCATTGGGAATCAAACTTCACTCAGCTTGATTCCCAATGCCTTGTTTTATGCATATTTCAACTATTCCACGCAGCGAATAAAACAGGCGTCTGCCCCATTGTCCATATTACTACCTTGAATGGCATTAACATCAAATGTAAAATAATTGATGTCAAGGCCAAACATTCTTGCGCCCTCTATATTCGTAGGATTAGCAATATCTTTATCTACATCAGTCTTTGAGCCATCCCACGATTTATATATACGTGCAGCATTTCTTGCCCAATAGATGGCTCCTGAACGACGATAAAGCGAACAAAATAGTGGAGCTGTTTTTTCAAATACATTAGCATAACTTGAACGACCGCACGCATATCGCAAAGTCCCGGCTTTTTCATTATTTGAGGCTGTAGACCTTGTATTTTTACGATGGCCATAACCTGAACGGCCGATAGGGAAAAATACATTTTTAGCAGTATAGGCATTATTCGGATCATTTACATTCCAGTAATAAGCAAACATGCCACGCATACCCTTTCGATTATCAGGAACTTCACCGTCTATATCTCGCCGGTACCAACCATATGCATCATTAACCGACATTTGAGTTTCTGTAGCTCCATCGGCATACAATACACCATATCCAAACTGAATATGTGGCGTCAGGTAAAGTTGTTCAAAATCACGGGCTGTTGCGATAGGATATTTGTCGCCAAATCCATTGGAATTAGAACCGATATTCCACGCATTAGTCTCATGTTTATACCAACTCCCATCATCTTCGGCAAAATAAACCGGAGGAGGAGTCGAAAATTCTGTATCTTTCGGAAAACCGCAGTCTACATTGCCATTGGCATCTGTATACACATTACAATATGCATCAATAGGCCACCATGGATTTCCGAATTTAAACATTGACCCTTCATCTCGCGGATCCGTAGCGGGGGCAGACATCGTAATATTGTTAAATGTACTCCATTTTGTAGCAGTAACATTATCCCCGTCAAGATTTTTGCCCGTTGGTGATATCGCTTGGGCGTCATAACCCTGTCTCACAAATATAAGATGATAACAGGTGTAGTTATGGTATTTGACGCGCACTACAGCGTTTCTAATCTTTTTATCATTATTGAGCTTGTTGAATTTTATTGTAAATTTTATAGGTGTCTGAGTCGACCCAGTCACAATCTGCTTACCGTCAAGAGTGATAAAATTCTTATCTCCGACTATTTCAGCAAGCCACGGACCATCAGATTTAAATTCCACGAAATTAGCCGCATCGTCACCCGGAAGACGTAACAACGTGACGTTGAAATCCTCATTGTTACCCGATTTGCGATACACACCTTTGGGATTGACAATACGTCTCACTTGAATCACGGTAGTCTCATCTTCATCCGACCTTGTTTGTCCGCTTTCATTCTCAAGATGAGCTATCAGCTTTAATTTCGCATGACGTTCATATCCAACATATGGATTATTGCCTGAATAGCCGGTTTCTTTTATCATGACCTTTGCTCTCGTAAAAAGCGGTATGTTAAAAGTATATTTATCTCCATCTTTCTGATAGGAATATGCACCACGACCATTATTGGTTACATCGTCAGTCCCGTCAAAATAATATGTTCGAGAAGAACGATCCAAATCACCATCAGAAGCTTTGCCATAGAAATATTTGTCGTTGGCTTTTTCATTAGCGGCAGCAGTATAATCAAACAAACCACTCGAATTAGTTACAACACCTCCGGCTTCATCCCACGTTATAACTGTTTTTTCAGTCGCATGTAAAGACAAGAACCCGTTGCCAAGAGCACGATTGGCCTCTTGATTGAAAGGTGCTACCTGTTCATCACTCGGCACCTCAGTCGGATACCATGGATTCTCTATAATCTTAGCCTCAATCTTAGTAACTTTCCATCCCTGCGGAGGTGTGTATTTAAAAGGCATTATGGCATCATGATTATATAGATATGAGATATACCAGGGATTAGGTATATCAAATCCATCAGTTTCTTTATAATCAATATGCCAGTCATAATCGTTGGCGTTGCCGCGGAGGCGGAGGGTGAGTTTGTAGTGATAGTTGCGTTCGGCATCACAGTTGCGCTTGACATCCTTGCCAAGCATGAAGCGATATTTGATGTCACCTTCCGACACCGCACCGTTGGCCGTAGAGTAGTAATGGCCGACAACTTCGATATACGTGCCGTAGGGAATGCCATCCTTGATGTCATCCGCGCCCTGCACTCCACCGTTGTCAAGGTCTGCTATCTGAAACTTGTCGCGCGGAGCGTCGCCCTGCATATTTTCATAGAAAAACAGCGCGTCGGCCGTCTCACTGTGGAGGCTGCTGTAATCGTAGTCGGCACTCTTGGTTCCATCCTCTATATATGCACCATAGGGTGTACCCTTGGTGATCGCCGGCCACGCCTTATGGTCATCCCCCTCGCCATAGATTATGGCATTGGTAAGATGATGTTCAGAAGCTGTGTAGATACCGTCCTTACCGGCAGCATTATTATAGTTGCCGCCTTCCGAATCGCTCTTCAACCCAAAACCGAGCGTGCACTCCTTGGGTATATTATATATGCGGGCCTCTTTGAGATATACGCGAACATTTTCGCGCAACTCAGAGCCGTCAAAGTCGATGGTGACCTTGGAGGCACAGCGTCGCAGCCAGGTGTGAAGCGTAAGCCCGGCACGATCGACTGTCACAGGTGTGAATGATGAAGTGTGGCTCGGAACATTGTCCTTTGAACCTGTGAAAAATCCGAGCATCTCGCGGTTGTTGGCATCATTTTCGAGATCCCACCCCACGGTCATGGCCCGCAGTTTGTCGAGCGTATCATACTTGTCCCGGCCTTCGGCTTTCAGCGCGTCATAGGTAGAGCTGACCACACTGACACTACCGTCCTCATTACGCGTATATTGCCCGAGATTGGCCACGGCAATGAGATAATAACGTCCCGTGGGGAGTGTGAGAGTCTTTTTGAGACATTTGGTCGAAGCCTCGGCCTTGTCACCGTTGCTCGCGTCATGGTCATCGCGCGGCTCGTCCTTGACATCGGAGGGACTGAAATCAATCTGCATCACTCCGCCGGGAAAATATTCATTGTCAATGAGACGGCCATCTGTGCCGTAGGCAAGGAGGCAGAGGTCTGAAATGTCAGCCATAGCCTTGCCGGGGATGGTGGTGGAACGGCTCAGTATGGACTCGGTGAAAGGTGAGAATGCGGCCTGCAGATCGACCGTAACCTCTCCCTCGGGTATGTCATTAAGTCCGTAGCCGGGTATCTCATCGACACACGCGGTCATGAGTGCGGCCGAGCATGCGGCTACACACCATGAGAGAAGAGTTTTAAGTCTTATATTATATCGTGACATGTCGGTTGGTTGTTATTATCTAAGGATTTTTCGGTATGGTGACTTTCTCATTGGTGATTTCGCCATTTGTCACCTTGATAAAATAATAGTTATCGGCATCCTCAGGCGGGTCGGCCACAATGTAGAGCTCGTCGGGATTAGTTGCGTCAAACGATTCCACTTCATATCGCCAGAGATTGTCGGGCGACTTGAACACTGTATAGTCCTTGCGGTCGAGCACTACAGTCCAATGGTTTTGGAAATGGTGGAGACGGCGATCGCCATCACGGTCTTTATGATAATAATACTTGTCGAGACCAAAGTACAGCTCCACATAACGTGTGCTGCAATTCTCGTCATTATCATCCTTGGGGCGGAAGTTCTCGAGCACATGGGCTCCGTCAATATCCTTTAGCCAGACCTCGGCATTAGCCATCTCGCCGTCCTGACCTCGATGTATGGCATAATAGTCACCTTCGACGAGCGACTCAAGCGGAAATTCTTTCAATATGTCTTCTTTATCGTAACGATGTAGATAGTCCATGAAAAACTTCGGAAGCGAGTCATTGCCATTGACACCCTTCTCAGGCAAAATCATGAGGTCGCCCATCTCGTCGCGCATGAGTCCGAAACCGGGACGGAGCACCTGCTCGGCATAAGGCTGAACGTCGACTTCAACATCCACCTCCGCGTTTCCCGAATGTTTGCGCAAAGTGAAGTCGTATACAGTGTTGCGAAGCAGGTCGAAGTGGTCGCCTTCGCGGGCATCCTCCCCGGCATAGGCAGGCGGAGAGGAATAATATTTAAAGTCGACATATTCATATCCCACATGTCCGTCAAAAGTCACCCTGATACGTGCGCGCGAATCGTCGGCAAGCGGAGCTCTCGGGTCGGGACGGCCGTCGGCGTCAAGACCGAGATTGGCAAACTCGGGCAGATAGAGAGTCCAGATGTCATCGTTGTCACTGTAAATAAACGGAATATCAGTAAGCTGTTCGCTATCAGCCGGGACTGATGGTTTACGGTAATAGTCGCGGGCATAGCTGCCATGGACATAATCGCCCTGACGACTCACGCCCAGAGGTGCGCGATAGCCGCGGGTGTTGCCGCGAGTGAGTGTGACCGATGTTATGGGCAGCCCGTCCCCATGGGCGCGCACTCTCACCTTGGCATATGCACGAAGCATATGGAGAGTGCCCAGATCGGTTTCCCATCCGGGGTCAAACTCCTGTCCGCTGATAAGATTCGATACACCAAACATGGGTATGGGCCGCTCCCGACCCACCCGCTGGTCGTCAGAGTAATCAAATGTGTAAGCTGCGAGGGTTGAGGATGCTATATCCTGAAGGGTAGAGCCTTTTTCGGGCTGCGGGTAATCGTGTCTCCAGTTGGCGAGCATCATCATTTTAAATTCTTGTCCGGCGTCGTCCACCACCGAGACAGGCACCGTACCGCTCACACGGTAACGTTTCATCGAGCCGTCTGAACTCTCGATGATGACAAGCACATTGTCAAGCGCGCCTATATACCTATCCTCTTTGTCAAAAAAGAGTATCCTGAAGTCTTTGCCGTCTATGTCGATATAGTTTTCGGCAGATGTACCGGCCTCATAATCGCCCTCCGAAGGTGCCCGCGATGCCAGTCGGCTTCTTATGTCACCACCTCCCGAGTCGAGGGTGATGGTAAAACCGGCCATGCAACCGCCGGCCGACAACCCTGGCTGAGGCGTCACCGTTGTGTCGATGTCATGGGACGAACATGACACCGACAGCACCGCTACGGTTAATAGAGTCAGGTATTTGGCTAAAGTTGTCATTTATCAGTGTGTGGAGTTGAGAGGATGTCAATAGGTTATTGGAAGCATCTCAGAGTTTCGGTTCTCCAATCAGATGTCAGTATTCTGGAGTATCACACGCCAGGAGTTGATATATATGTGGGTGTTTTGCCAGCGGTTGTGCTCGTCAAGGAAAAACACCATGGAATAATCATCCTGATAGTCAAGATATTCCTGATCGGTGAGCGGTGTGCCGTCGGGGCGTTTATATTTGCCTTTGACGAGAAGAGCATAGTCGATAAACGGCACCTGGACTATCTTTTCGCCATCCTTGTTATAGATTTTCACAAAGACGTCCTCCTTGCGCTTGTCCTCCATGAGACGGCTCACGGAGAAATGGGCCACGGCCGCACTCACGTCGACCACAGCGGCTCGGTTCTCATCACCTGGAAGATAGATGCCGGCTGTGCCGGAATATACGTCATAAGGACGATAGGTGAGCCGCTCGTCGGGATTGTAGATAAGTGAGTTGTCATAGTCCATATGGCCGTTGTCGCCCTCAATGGTGAAGGAGAAGTCGCGATGGTCGATATTCTCGCCCGAGAGGTGCTGGAGCACGATGTGGACGGTGTTGGTGTCTTTGATGAGACGCACAGTCTTGACGTGGGTGCCCTGCTCGTCCTCAAACTCCACATTGTCGCTCTTGCCATGATAGAGACGGCGGAGCTCGGTTGACGATTCGTGGCCCGAATCGAGTATCTGACGGTCGGAAAGACGGCAACGCAGATCGGTGTGTATGTCGGTGTCAACGACACTGAACGACGAGCGGTGGCCTTCGCCACACCATGCGAGCAGAGTATAGCGGCCCGGATCCATGTCGACGTCCATCAGATAGCCGTCGCGTCGCAAAGCGTCGCCCGACTCATGTTTCTGCCACACCACACGGCCAGTTGCGGGGTCTACCACATAGAGTGTCACCTCAAAAACCTCGGCGGGGAATGCGTCGGTAAACTTGAGGTTGGTGTCGTAGACAAACTTGACCTTGTAGTAAGGATCGCAGTCGCCCTCGTCGTCATATATGAGGCCGTTGCAGCCTGTAAAGACGAACGCAGAAGCGAGAAGTGCGGTTATGGAGTAAAGACGATTGAACAGTTTCATCTTGCTTGGTCTTTGCGATGGGTGGATGGTTATGTTGCGGATATATGATGTCTCCTGTCGTGGCAGGAGCTTGTTGTTGCAATTTTGGGGTGTGATGGAAGAGAGATGTTGTGCGGCTTCTGACGAGAGAGTGAGGCGAGAAAAAAGATAGGAGCCGGGGGCGGGAAGACCGGGACGGCTACCGCCCCGGCTCCTGAAAAATATGAGAGAACTGTTAAAACTTTAATTCAAAAAAGATTAGAGGTCTACGCTCTGGTTGATAACACGCCAAGAGAGTACGTTGATGCGTGCACCGAGATAGTAGAGGGGGTCATCAGGCTTACCGGGCTTGATTTCGATAGTAGTGTCATCGGGATCATACACACCGTGGCCCACCTTGCTGAACGAGTTAATCTCAATCTTGTACCAGTGGTTGCGGACAACACCATAGTAACCTTCTGCACTATTGTCGGTAGCAGAGTTAGAAGCGTTGTGCTCAACAGGTATATAGTAGATGTTGCGGGTGTTGTACCACTCTATGTCACGGGCATCGGCAAGGGCATTGAGGTCAACTACGAGTTGCTCGGAATCGGTCTCTACCATCTTGGTCGCACCGTCCTCTTCCACTACCTTCTTATAGAGCTGTTCACCTGCATATGCGAATTCTGCTCCACCGATAGAGCCTTCGATTCCTACAAACTTGATGTCATTGACATCAACGCCACGATAGTTCTTAATCTCAGTCTTATCTTCATTGGAAGCAGAACCGGTATAGATGTAGTAGTTGAGCTTACCGGCATTCTTGAGGGCGTTGAGAGCATAGCTCTTGAGTGCAGCCTCGGTGAAGAGCACACCACGCATATTGAGGGCCGAAATGCTTTTACCATTCTTGTCGCAAAGACGAGTATTGAGCACAGCGTGTGTCACACGCGAGTTATATACGCCATATCTCTTGGTAGTGGTATTCAGACCACTTGCAAAGTCAAGTATGTTTGCAGGGGCGTTAGTGTTCTCCATGCAGTACTGGGGATAATCAGAACCGAGCTTGGGAGAAAGACCGTCGGCATTGATCTCAGTGTACTTTACATAGTTGAGAGTTGATTCACAGTCCGTTCCGAGAGTGTAGGGATATGAATAAGCCCAATAGCTGCGGAAGTAGCGGGCATTTTCCCATGCGGCAAAAGGAGCGGTTGTGAACCATGCGTCCTTGAGTTGCTTAGACATGTGTGACTGTGTGGCAGTAGCATTAAGACTCCAGCCAAGCACTTCGAGATAGATTTCAGTATTGGCAGTCTGGTCACCGTTTATGGGCTCGTTATTGTCGTTGCCCTCGCCTGCTACTGTCTGGTTGAGCTTATAGATAGTGTGCTCCACGCCATTCTCTGTATAGGTGGTCGATGTAGCGTTTACAGCGAGTTCAACTTTGGCTGCAAGACGCTCTACATATACCTCTACAGGAGTGCCCGTAGCGAGAGCAAGGTCAGGAGTAGTAGCAAAGTTTTTGGTCTCAAGCTTGTTGACAGCATACTTAGACGCAGTAAGCTGATCTGCACCACGGTCATAGCTTGATGTGGACATTACAAAGCTGTCATATTTGCCGTCATTAAGAGTATAGGCAGAGCTGACAAGCTTCTCGGCAGTAGCCTGAAGGGTAGGTTCAGCCTCAAAATCATCCATATTGAGGACAGTGAGCATGTAGGAGGGATAGTTGTTGGCGGTCATATCCTCAAGTACAAGCACATTTGACTTTGATTCCCACTCGATGTTAGGCTTTTGTGTAGACTCTCCGAAGTCGGGGGTCATGAGCTTGGCATTGAGCACGAAGTTGCCATTCTCATCAAAGAAGAAGAATTTGGCATTTTTGATGGCGTGCTCATCACCGGGCTTAAGAGCATCGGTCTTGTCATCACCATCCTCGAAGTCAGTCGAACGGCCAAAGTCGCCGGGAGCTGAGAGAACCACTGACATGTAAGCGGTTGTACCATCGCCGGGTACCACACCGGTGTTGCCACCGTCTACCACGGGAGCGTCGTCGGAACATGCAGCAAGCATGGCGAGCGAGGCTACACCCATGAAAAGTTTACTTGTTTTGTTCATAGCTTTTCTATAAAAACTGTTTTATAAATTAATGATTTTTATTGGATTCGTTAGTTAAATTATTGAAAGATAGTATGTATGTGTTTTATGCTATGTGTGGTGTGTAGAAAAGCCGTTGCTATCGGAGGGAGCGAGGATAAGATGTGTTGCGGCCATGTGTCAACCGCATCACTTCATTGCGGGCCCATGGCCCACTCAATATATAATAGAGTAATCTTACTGTGCCGGAGTCGGGGTGATCAGATAGGTCACCTTGGTGCGGTGAAGTATCTCGTCGACACGCTTTACTTCATCGGCGGCCGGACCGAATCCCTCGGCGGCCGAAAGGCTGAAGAGTTCACGCGCCCGATTTAGGTCGCCGTTGAGAGCGGCCAATGTGGCCCTCGAATAGACGGCCTCGGAACGGTCGCCCGCAAAGCGCAGTCGGTCTGTAGCCTTGGCGAGCTCTCCGCGCTTCATATATATATTGGCGGCATTGAGGGCTGCCTCGGGATCGAGGGGATATATCTCCGATGCTTTGAGATAAACGTTCTCATAGTCGGACGAACCTACGGGATAGGTTGCTGCTATGCGCTGAAAGTCGACGGGTCGCAGTTTGGAGGGGTCCTGCGAGAAGATGCGCTTGAGTTCGTCAATGTCAACATAAGTCTTTATGCGATATTTGACAGTATAATCGGAATGACGCAGTGCGGGATATATGCTGTCGAGCAGGAACTTATATTCGCGCGGATAGCGACGCTGTATCTCGGCATTCTTGGGATCGGGCTCCATGTCAGAGTCGATTATACCGAGAATTTCGGTCTTGTTGGACATCTCGAGGTCACTCATGCGGCGGCGCAGTCCCTCCCAGTCCTCAGGCTCATAATCGGTGCTCATGATGGCGGGATCAAAATTGTAGTGCTCGCGCACATACTCCTTGAGAGACTGCGTACGACCCATAGCGAGACGCACATTGTTGGTGTAAGAGCCTTCGGGCGAAGCGAAACCCTTGATGGTCACGCGTGTTATCACAGCGTCAGGGTCGTTTTTCACGAGGTCTATACTCTCGATAATCTTGGCCAGCTCGACTGTGTTGCGTCGATAGGTGGGGCGTATCTCCGTGCGGTTGACAATAAAGTCGATATATGCGCTTCCCTCGGCTACACGCTCCACAGCCGCATCACCCGTAAGGTCGACAAAGCGAGGATTGGGCGTGAAAGGTGGTTGAGTATAATCTATCTCTGCCAGCGGAGTATCTCCGGCGGGGAGTATAGGGTCGCAGCAGTGTCCAATCTGCTCCTCCATCTCTATGCGGCAATGCTCCATCCAGGGCAGGAATGTCACTTCGCGACGATAGTCGATGAGTTCGCCCGAGCCGGCACGATAGAGTTTCACGCCGGCGGCCAAGTCTTTGTTGCGCAAATGAGAGAAGTAACGGTTGCGTCCGGCCACACGTATCGGGTCGAGAGCTACAGTGTCGGTGCCGGCTACCGATATAATAAGAGGTGTGAACACCACCTCGCGGTCGCGTCCCGGATCGACCGAACGCGGATCAATAGTAACAGCCACCGCAAGACGGTTGCCGTCCGCGCCAAGACGATCAATATTTATATCGGTCACTTTAAGAAGATGTCCGTCGGCGGCAAGCATGGCCTGGGTGGCCGTAGCGAGCAGCATACCGGCAAGCAAACGTGTGATATTATTATGTTTCATAGCTGTAAGCGGGAGGTCAGAATGTGTATACTAAGTCAATAGCCACCTTGGTTGGGCCTACATAATTGTGGGGCTGACGCGACTTTACTTTCTTGCCGCAGTCGGCACACTCGTAAACATCATAACGAGTGTAGACCCATCCGAGTCCTATCACGGCCTCAATATTCCAGTGACGGTTGATGATCCAGGAGTAACCGTAGACCACACCGGCTCCCGCCATCCAACCCTGGTGACGGTAGTCTTTCAGTTCGCTAAAATCTGTGCCGAGGAATTTGAATGGCAGATTGAGATTGCCCCAGTTATACTGGCCTCCAAGCAGGTGCCCGCCGACAAAGTGTCCAGAGAAAGCGTCGCAAAACCAATAACGGGCCTCAGGCTGCACAAGCCAGTGTTTCCACCGACGATTATCTACAGTCCAGGCGTTAAGATTGCCACTAAGATCGATAGTCCACTTTGGTGCGGTCTTGACCTCTACCCCACCATTAAGTGTAAGAGTAACATCATCAAGAAGATTAGTATTGACGGCCACATCCTGGGAATGTGCGGCCCGGCATGTGAGCAGACATAAAAACAGCGTTAACAAGCACTTGATTTTCATAGAACTTCCATAATTGGTTCGACAAGCCGCAATATCTGTGGCGACCTTTGAGCCTGACAGGCTTCGTGCCCGCAGACTATTGTATACATGAGAGCCGACAGGGCTGACGTTTACCTGCGGAATGAGATTGGAGCAAATGTTTGATGATATAGGACCTAACATCCTAACGGTCAGCAGATTAAATGCGGAATTGGGGGGGGTAAATTCTCTACTCCCCTTTCGGTATTCGCAAACTGTAATCTGTTAGCTATAAAGCTGTATGTGACCATTATTTTACTTATGAGAGATGGCAATTATATAGTCAGGTGGAAACTCTTATAGCGGAATCCAAGTTATAGCACTATTCTATTTATGTGAGCAAAATTACACACATTCTCCGACATATGCAATATTTTGGGGTAAAATATTTGCACAAACAGGCAGAATCGCATCAAATTTTTCAACTAATCACACAGTCAACATTTATTAATTTTTTTTCTGCGAATATTTGAGTACATTTGCGTTGTTAAATCATCAATGACGGCTCCTTTCGAGCCAATGTAACATATATATTAATAAGGTATCATGACAAACGAAAAACAACTCACACCTGCCAAGGCACAGGCCTGGGTAGAAAGCCGCGAATGGGCCAACGGCTGGGACGCCAACGCCGACGCCTCGGTCAACGCCATGGAATTTGCCACACAGTATGCAGCCAACAAGGAGCTGTGGGACAAACTTTTCACCTTCCTGCGTGACACCGACCTCTCCACCCTGCCTGCCGGCAAACATGTGATTGAAGAGGGTCGCGTGTGGGTCAACATTCTCGAATATACACCTAAAGACGCACAATCCACCAAGATAGAGTCTCATAAGGACTTCATCGACCTTCAGTATACATTTGAAGGCAAAGAGCTTATGGGAGTGGCCGGTCATGTAATCCCCACCGGTGACTATGATCCCGTGAAGGACAAGACCAATTACACCACCGACGAGGAGATCACGTACTCGCCTGCATCACCTGACCGCTTCTTCCTCTACTTCCCATGCGACATGCACCAGCCCTCAGTGGCCGCTTCCGACCCCGCCGTGCCCAGCCGCAAAGCCGTAGGCAAAATCGAATACTTCAAAGGCTAACAGTCATGGACACCAACAGCAACACCCCTGACCGTCGTTTTGCCATGAGCCGCAATCCGCTCGTACGCGCCCTCGGTGACCCGCAGGGCTGGACCCGCAGCGACCTCATAGAGTATATCCGCGACAACGACATCGAGATGGTCAACTTTATGTATCCCGCAGCCGACGGCCGTCTCAAGACTCTTAACTTTGTGGTCAACTCACTCGAATATCTCGAGACCATACTCTCGACCGGCGAGCGTGTGGACGGTTCGAGCCTCTTTCCCTTCATCGAAGCTTCGCGCAGCGACCTGTATGTGATACCGCGCTACTCGACAGCTTTCATCGATCCGTTCGCTCCGCTCCCCACCCTCTCGCTTCTCTGTAACTTCTTTGACAAGGACGGCAATCCGATGGATAGTGACTCACGCGGAGTGCTGGCCCGCGCCTGCAAGGAGTTTACCGAGGTGACCGGCATGGAGTTTGAATGTATGGGCGAGCTCGAATATTACGTCATAGCCCCGGACCCCGGTTCGTTTCCCGCAACAGACCAGAAAGGCTATCACGAGTCGGCCCCGTTTGCCAAGTTTAACGACTTCCGCGTTCAGGCCATGCACACCATTGCTTCGCTCGGCGCACACATCAAATATGGTCACTCCGAGGTGGGCAACTTCACACTCGGCGGAATGATCTATGAACAAAACGAGATAGAATTTCTCCCGGGACCGGCACTCAGCTCGGCCGACCATCTCATGCTCGCCAAATGGGTGATACGCAATCTGGCCTCTATACACGGTCTTGAAGTAACCTTTGCTCCCAAAATCTCTGTCGGCAAGGCCGGTTCAGGATTCCATATACACATGCGCCTGATGAAAGACGGCAAAAATGTCACCCAGACAGCCGAACGCACTCTCAGTGACGACGCCAAGCGCGCCATCGCCGGACTCATGAAAATGGCCCCGGCCATCACTGCGTTCGGCAACTGCAACCCCACCTCTTATCTGCGCCTCGTGCCTCATCAGGAGGCTCCGACAGCCGTATGCTGGGGCGACCGCAACCGCTCGGTGCTCGTGCGCGTGCCTCTCGGCTGGACTTCAGGCAAGGATATGTGTGTTCAGACCAATCCAGGCGACCCCTGCGGCATCGAGACCTACGGCAAGCAGACTTTCGAGATGCGTTCGCCCGACTGCTCGGCCGATGTCTATGCACTGATAGCGTCGTTGTGTGTGGCCGCTCGCATCGGCTTTGAGATGGACGACGCTCTTGAGGTGGCCAAGGATACATATGTCGACGTCAACATACACGCCGCCGACAATGCCTCACGTCTCGCCCGACTCACCACTCTGCCTACCTGTTGCGTGGAGTCGGCCGACAAGCTCGAAGAGATGCGTGAATATTTCGAAGCCCGCGGTGTATTCTCGCCCTCGATGATTGACGCAGCCGTCAGCAAGCTCCGTGCTTATGACGACCGCAATCTCGCCCAATATCTCAAAGATAATCCCGAAGAAGTGAAATCACTCGTCAAGGAGTATTTCCACTGCGGGTAAGCATCACAAACTGAATAATACCCCCGATTCATAAAAAAGGACACAAGTGACATATCCCGGACAGACATCATCAGTCCTTGTGTCCTTTTTTTGAATTAACACCCATTAGCAAAACACTACCCCCACAATGACCCCAGAACAACGCATCGGGGAGCTGCGTGATCAGCTCAACCGCCACAACCGTCTCTACTATGTGGAGAATAACCCGGAAATTTCCGACCGCGAATATGACATGCTCATGAAAGAACTCGAGGCTCTCGAGCTTGAGAATCCACAACTCGACGACCCTCTGTCGCCAAGCCGGCGCGTAGGTTCCGACCTGACCAACGGATTCACTCAAGTAGTGCATGCCCGCCCTATGCTCTCGCTCGGAAATACTTATTCGCCAGCCGAAGTCGACGAGTGGGTGGAGCGATGCAACGATACTTTGGGAAATTCGGGCGGACTCCTGTCAGTGCCCATTGTTGGTGAAATGAAGTATGACGGCACAAGCATCTCGCTCACCTATGAGCATGGACGTCTGGTAAGAGCCGTGACGCGAGGCGACGGCGAGAAAGGCGACGATGTGACATCAAATGTCAAGACCATCAAAAGCATCCCGCTTGTGCTTGCCGATGGCGACTGGCCTGAATCGTTTGAAATCAGAGGCGAGATAGTGATGCCATGGAAAGAGTTTGACCGACTGAACGAAGAGAGGGCTTTTAACGAGGAACCGCTCTTTGCCAATCCTCGCAACGCAGCCTCGGGCACACTCAAGATGCTGAGTGCGGCCGAAGTGTCACGCCGCGGGCTCGATGCCTATTTCTACTATCTGCTGTCCGACTCCCTGCCGGCCGACAACCATTATGAAAATATGCTCAAGGCGCGCCAATGGGGATTTAAGGTCAGTGAAGTCATGACACTGCTCCACAGCGCGGCTGAGGTCGACGATTTCATCAACCGCTGGGACGTGGAGCGTCGTAACCTGCCGGTGGCTACGGACGGGCTTGTGTTCAAAGTCAATAATCTGCGTCAGCAGCTCAACCTCGGCTACACGGCTAAATCACCACGCTGGGCCATAGCATATAAGTTTGCCGCCGAACGCGCGCTGACACGTCTTGTCGAGGTGTCGTTTGAGGTGGGACGCATGGGTGTCATCACACCTGTAGCCAATCTCGAGCCGGTATTGCTGTCGGGCACAGTCGTGAAACGCGCGTCGCTTCATAACGAGGACATCGTGAAATCGCTTGATATACATCAGCATGACATGCTTTATGTAGAAAAAGGCGGCGAAATCATTCCTAAAATCACAGGTGTGGAGGTAAGCAAGCGTGAGCCCGGAAGCGGACCGGTGGAGTTTGTGAAGACATGCCCCTCATGCGAACAGCCTCTGACACGCATGCCGGGCGAAGCCGCGTGGATATGCACCAACAAATATGGTTGCCGTCCGCAGATTATAGGCAGGCTTGAACACTATGTCGGCCGCCACATGATGGACATCGAAGGTGTCGGTGACGAGAACTGCTCACTGCTGTATGATGCAGGTCTTGTCAAGGATATAGCCGATTTCTACACACTCACCACCCCACCCCTCGAGGCTCTTGAAAGAGTCGGTCCGCGCACGGCTCAACGCATCGTGGACGGTGTGGAGGCTTCAAAGAACGTGCCTTTTGACCGAGTGCTCTACGCTCTGTCAATCCCGTTTGTAGGCGAGACAGTCTCGCGCAAGATTGCCCGTGCAGTCAGAAGCATCGACAATCTGATGACTATGAGCCGCGAAGAGCTTGTGGCACTTGATGATGTTGGCCCGCGTATAGCCGACTCAATAATCGAATTTTTCGCCTATGAGCCCAATCTCAAACTGGTGGAGCGTCTGCGCGCCGCAGGGGTGCAGATGTCACTTCCTGAGGAAGACCTCTCGGACCATACCGACCTGCTGGCCGGGAAAAGCATTGTGATAAGCGGTGTGTTCAGCCTCCATTCGCGTGAGGAGTACAAGGCCCTAATTGAAAAAAATGGCGGTAAAAATGTCGGTTCCATATCCAAAAAGACCGATTATGTGCTGGCCGGAGACAATATGGGACCGTCAAAACTTGAAAAAGCAAGCAAACTCGGCATACCTATCATAAACGAGCAGCAATTTCTCGAAATGATAGGAGGATAAGTTATCATAACATATAAATAAGAAGGATACAAAACGGAACTTTTATACCGTTTTGTATCCTTCTTACTTATATCATTCTATCTTTCATCCAGTCAAGCATCGTATCATAGACCTGACGGCGCACAGACGGACGTGAGAGTACGAGATCATGCAGACCTCCGGCAAAGCTGACTTCGGTCACATCCGGTCCGAGCATGCGGCCATAACGCGATATTGATGACACATCGAGTATGGCATAAGCACAATTGTATCTCTCCTTCGGATCACCATGTCGCACCGATTCAGCCGAGTGCATTAACAATACCGGCACTTTTATTGCGCGGTGGCGCAATTGCATCTGAGCCCGGTGAATGGCTCTCACCCACCCTGCGTCCGGATCGGGAAGCACATCGGGTTTCCAATCGCGGCGATATGTCCACTCTCCGTCAAAGTCGGCCAGAAGCGAACGCGCATAACCGTCGTCAGGAGCCTGTTTTACCGGCAGACGGGGCACTAACCGACCCAACGCGCTGACAGCGGGTATGGCAAAACTTTTCATCCATCCGGGCAGATTCCAGTCAAGAAACGGGCTGTTGAGCATCAGACCTCTCACCTTATCGGACGGCGATTCCGACATATAGAGCGAGGCCGTGAGACCGCCGGTGGAGTGACCGAGCAGCACGACCGATGCCATGCCGTCAGCCAGTGTCACTTCTATACAGGCGTTTATGTCAGCAAAATATTCGTGCAGGTCTCTTACCTGAAACATGTGCTGGCCGGGCATAAGCGAACGACCGTATTTACGCAAGTCTACGGCATAAAAGCTATAGCCATGACCGACAAACATATCGGCCATCTCTTTCTGAAAGAAATAGTCGCTGAATCCGTGCACATAGACTATCGACAGCCCATTGGACGGCTTGGCAATCTTGCGTATGACGGTGCTGCGCACCGGTCCGCTGTAATCATCGGGGTGCGCCACATATGTCATCTCATAACCGTCGCCAAGCATGTCGGGCATCCAGACGTAAGGCGACAGGGTGTTAACATCAGTCTTCTTCATCATACATCTAAACAATCGGTGCGCGTGTTTTGCTCAACCGGCATCTGATAAAAAGTTAAAATACATTTCATCTTGCCCGGATTTTGCAAACAAGCGTTAATTATTTTTTTTTTGGGGGGGTAATTTTTATTGTACACTTGCCATAAATAGTGCCTTAAATGGCTGATAGGACTGAATATCAATAGGAAATATTAGTAATCAAACAGCGGAGCAGTCAGTTTCGACAATCCCCGACAACTGTAAAACAGTCTGTTTCGCACTAAAACATTTCCTAAAAATTGTCCGAAAATGGCACTACTAAACGCGGTCGTTCTGGCCTCTAAAACCATCAAGGGCGGCAGAAACAAGGTCAGGATTTCAGTTGCCCACAACGGAGAAAC